>Ga0209554_1000256_pt1 | contig 44011 bp, 35 predicted proteins | sample MarorgKNORR_S2LV_5_FD_188221 | JGI IMG/M metagenome (GOLD analysis project Ga0209554, IMG submission 188221) | Marine microbial communities from the Southern Atlantic Ocean, analyzing organic carbon cycling - Bottom_A/KNORR_S2/LV (SPAdes) (version 2) | ecosystem: Environmental > Aquatic > Marine... | reverse complement strand
GACGCCGCTACCCCTCGACATCACCGAACCGGTGATCATCGACTCGTCCGCCTCCCCGGGGCTCACCGTGACGCGCGGCTTCGCCAGCGAAAGCTTCGAAATCGAAGCGGCGACGACCTGGACAGACTTGCACCTGGCGAGCGTGGGCGGCTTCGATCTCGACGACGACATGACTTTCGATCAGGCGACGCTGGCGGGCGAGATCACCGCGGAAGTCAAGGGCAACGGGACCCTGATCAAGACCGGGGCCAAGTCGCTCACCCTCAGCGGCAACAACAGCTACAGCGGCGGCACGACAATCAACGAGGGAGAACTGATCGTCACGGCCGATTCGCTGGGGGACGGGGATGTCACGCTCGCCGACGACACCATCCTCACCTTCAACGAGACCGGTTCTGGCACTTTCACCGACGACATCACCGGCACCGGCAAGGTCGTGAAGGATGGGAGCGGCAGCGTCACCCTCGAGAAGTCGATCTTCAACGCCAACGACTGGAGCGGTGGCACCGAGGTCAAAGACGGGACGCTGATCTCGAAGGGGATCGGCGGAATCCCCATCGATTCCGACGTGAGCGTCAGCTCCTCGACCGCGGTCTTCGAATTCGAACTCGACGACGACGAGTTCTACGGCGGCGTGATCAGCGGCTCGGGATCGTTCACCAAGAGCGGCCTCGGCGAACTCGAACTCGACGGCGACAACCTCTACACCGGCGGCACGACGATCGAGGGGGGGAGCCTGCTGATTACGGCGGTTTCGAATCTTCCCTCCACAGGCGGCGTCGCGATCTCCAGCGATGCCCTCCTGACCCTCGACGGCGTCGGCGTCGCGGCCCCCGAAACCCTCGCTCTCGCGCTCTCGGGCGCGGGCGGTCTGCTGGTGTTCGGCAATTCCGACGTCGTCCTCTCGGGCAGCAACAGCTTCAGCGGCGGCATCCTGATCGAGGCAGGCACCGTCACCGGTACGACCTCGAGCATCCCCGGCGACGTCGATTTCGACGTGAGCCAAGCCAACCTCATCTTCGACCAGGATTTCGATGGCACCCACGCGGGCGAGATCATCGGTCTTGGCAGCGTCGTCAAGAGCGGCACCGGAACCGTGAAGCTCACCGGAACCAACGATTTTGAAATGCCGGCGGTGGTGCGCGAGGGGGTGCTGGCGGTCACGACGCTGAGCCTGCCGCCCGCCGACGACCAGTCGACGCTCTGCAGCTTCGTCCCCGGCGGGTTCACGGGCTACTCGGCCTGCGTCGAGAGCGGGGCCACGCTGCGCTTCGACCAGGATTTCGACGGCGACTTCGACGGCCTGATCGTCAGCGAAGGCGGCGTCGAGAAGAGCGGCAGCGGCAGCGTCACCATCACGGAAAACCAGGAGTACACGGGCGATACGAAGGTGCTGGCCGGCGAGTTGGTGCTCGACGCCAATCTCGACCCGTCGAGCAACGTCTTCGTCTCGGGCAGCGGCACGCTGCGCCTGGCCGAGTTGGGCTACGTCCAGGGCGACGTCGACGTCGAACTCGGCGGCACCCTCTCCGGAATCGGGTACATCCTGGGAAACGTGTTGGTGCGCAACGGGGGCACGGTGGCGCCCGACAACGTCGCGGACCTGGCGCCCCTCACCCTCGACGCCGACATCGACTTCGAAACCGGCTCGACCTTCGCGGTCTCGATCGACGATCTCGGCGACGCCGACGAACTCTACGTGGACGGGACGGTGACTGTCGGAAGCGGTGTGACGCTCGAAGTGTCGGTGGCGGACGGCGACTACAGCGTTGGCGCTGGGGCGACGGTGCTGAGCGCTTTCGACCGCTCGGGCAATTTCGAGTTCAGCGACGACTACGCCTTCCTGCTGGTCACTGTCGACCAGGCGAGTTTCGTCGACATCGACATCGACGTCGTGCTCGACACCACGGTGGACATCGCGAGCTTCGCGCAGACCGGGAACGAGGCCTCCGTCGGCGCCGCCCTCTCGGCCGCGGGCGTGATCGGCTCGGGCAGCGCCCTCGATCAAGCCCTGCAGCCGCTCGAGGTGGCAGAGGTCCCGGCCGCCCTCGAGCAACTTGCGGGCATTCCGCTCACCTCGTCCTTCAGCGTGCGCCGGGCCGAAAGCCTCGCCTTCCGGCGCGGCCTCGCGGCGCGCATCCGCGACTACGCCGATCGCGGCGGGCCTGCCCGCGCCTTCGAGGCCGAGCCCGAGGGCTTTGCCCCGCCGGCCCGGCAGTACCGACACCGTCGCTTCTTCGCGCCGAGCCACAGCGAACATTCCTGGAACGGATCCGGGCGCGGTGGATCGGCGCCGCCGGCAGCCACCGGTCCCGGCGCCTGGGTGGGCGCCTACGGCAGCTTTGGCGAGATGGAAGACAGCGTCGACGCGCCGGGCTTCGACTACGACTTCTACGGCGGCGCCGCGGGTGCCGACTTCCGCATGACCGATTCGCTGCTGCTAGGCGCTTCGGTCGCCTACGCCCACGCCAAGCTCGACGGCTACGACCGCATCAAAGCCTCGGGCTCGGGCGACAGCGTGCGCGGCGCTCTCTACGGCGCCTATGCCCACCCGGAACTCGGCGCCTACGTGGGGTTGCAACTCGGCTATGCCTGGAGCGACTTCGAAGACCACCGCTGGATCCGCTTCGGAGGCCTCGACAGCCGAGCTTCCGCGAGCGTGACCGGCAACGAGTTCTCTGGCTACGCGGAGATCGGCCCCCGCGCCTTCACGTTCGGCGAAGTTCGCCTGCGCCCCTTCATGGGGATCGGCTACGCCTGGTTCGACAGCCAGGGCTTCACCGAATCCGGCGCGCCGGCGGGTGCGAACCTGTCGGTGGACTCCGGCAGCTACCAGTCCCTCGAGCTCGGCCCCGGCCTGCTCGCGGACCAGGTGATCGACCTTGGGCCCGGCTTCAAGCTGCGCACCGAATTGCGCGCCCGCTACACCCACGAATTCCTCGACACCAACCCGAAGCTCGATGCCTCGATCAGCGGGAGTGCCTTCGAGGTGCAGGGCAAGAGCCCCGGCCGCCACGTGGGGCTGCTCGGTGCCAGCCTCGAGTTCATCGATCGCGGCGGTCTCACCACCTACCTCTCTTACGACTTCCGCGGCAACACCGACATGCTCGAACACACGGCCAGCGCCGGAATCCAGGTCCGCTTCTAGCGCCGACCGGCGACGCTTCGCCGGCCGCGCGCACCAGCGGATTCGCTCTCAGCCGGCGGCGGCAACCTTGGCGAAGGCGTCGATCACCTCGTCCGGGGCCTGCACCAATTCGACCAGCACACCCTCGGAGCCGATCGGGGCTTCGTCGTTGCCCTTGGGGTGGATGAAGCAGACGTCAAAGCCCGCGGCGCCCTTGCGGATGCCGCCCGGCGTGAAGCGCACGCCCTGCTCGGTGAGCCAGGCGACGGCCTTCTCGAGGTCGTCGATCCACAGGCCCACGTGGTTGAGCGCAGGCTCGTGCACCTTCGGCTTCTTCTCGGGATCGATCGGCTGCATCAGGTCGACCTCGACCTTGAAGGGACCCGAACCGGCGACGGCGATGTCCTCGTCGACGTTTTCCTTCTCGCTCCTGTAGGTCCCCGTCGGAGTCAGCCCCATGATGTCGATCCAGAAGCGGCGCAGGGCCCCCTTGTCGAGACCGCCGACGGCGATCTGCTGAAGACCCAGAACCTGGAAGGGACGATCGGGCATGGGGGAACTCCTTGGAGACTGCGGGAAAGGGCGAAGCGCAGAACACGCCCGGAATTGGACGCGGGCGCCGAGCCTAGCCCGCTGCGCCGCTCGGCGGGCAACCCACCGCGCGGGGCCGGAATTCGCCATCATCGCCAAGCGAAACCATGCGACTCTTCCCCGACGACCTCGCCTTTGCCGACGCCGAAGACTGGCTCTTGGGGGCCGCCCGCGACGTGACGGGCCTGTCGGACTTTGGGGACTTCGGCGACGACGACGCCCACGAAGGGCTGCGCGTCTTGCTCCGGAGCTACGACGAAGACGCCGACCTCTCCCCGGTCGGACGCCAGATGGCCGCTTCGGCCGTAGTCTCGGCGCTCAGCACAAGGCTCGCCTCGGAAGAAGGCTGGAAGCAGAACCCCGAGGCGCGCGACGTTGCGATCAAAGGCCCGGTGGTGATCGTCGGCCTGCCGCGCACCGGCACCACCGCCCTCCAGCGGATGCTGTGTGCCGTCGACTCGAAGCAGGGCCTCGAACTGTGGCTGGCGCAGCACCCGCAGCCGCGGCCCAGCGAGGCCGCGCGCGAACAAGACCCCGCCTACCGGCGCTGCCGCGAGGCCCTGGCGGCGCAGCACAAGGCGGCGCCGGAACTTTCGGCGATCCACACGATGCAGGCGGATGCGGTGGACGAGTGCTGGCACCTGTTTCGCCAGAGCTTTGCCAGCGTCACCTTCGAGTGCATCGCGCGGGTCTCGGGCTACGCGCGCTGGTGGCGCGACTGCGAGATGCGCCCGGCCTACCGGCGTTGGCTTCAGAACCTGCAACTCATCGGTCTGCGCGACCCGCAAAAGCGCTGGGTGCTGAAGGACCCGAGCCATCTCTTCGCACCCGGGGCGCTGCTCAAAACCCTGCCCGATGCGCTGGTGGTGATGACTCACCGCGACCCGGCGCGCACGATCCCCTCGGTGTGTTCGCTAAACGCAGCCGCCCGCGGGATGGCGGACCGCGCCCCCGACGACAAAGCTCTCGGCCGCGAGCAACTCGCGCTCTGGGAGCGGGGCATCCGGCGCACCCTGGCGGCACGCGAGGAGCATCCCGAACGCTTCCTCGACGTCCACTTCGGCGAACTGCGACGCGATCCGCTCGGCGTGCTGCGACGCATCGAGGCGCGGCTCGGAGGCGAACTCACGCCCCGGGACGAAGCCGCCCTCTCGGCCTGGCTCGAAGCCCAGCCACGCACTCCGCACCATTACGAAGCCGAGCGCTTTGGCCTCACGCCGGGCGCCATCCGCGAGCGCTTCGTCGACTACATCGAAACCTGCGGAGTCGCGCTGGAAGGCTAGGCGGTTGAATCGCCGCGCTTCGCCCGATTCGATTGGACTGCCCCGCTGCGCGTGCCCGAGCCCGCACCCGCGAACCCGCGCGCCAGCAAGTAGCGCTCGCTGCTGCCCTTGCGCGTGGCCTTCAGCTTCACCGCCTTGGCCGAACGAAAGACGCGGCGTATCCGGCGATCGACTTCCTGGGCCTCGGGACCTTCGAGAATCTTCAGCAACAGGTCGCCGCCCGGGCGCAGCAAAGCCGGCAACAGGGCCTCGATGACGCACAGCAGATCTTCTTCGGCGGCGCGGTCGCGATCGCGCAGACCCGTGAGCTTGGGGGCGGCGTCCGAAAGCACCACGTCGGCCCGACCCCCGAGGGCTTCGCGCAGGCGCTCGGCGGTCCCGGCCTCCGCCAGGTCACCCTCGAGCACCGTGACATTCGAAAGGCCCAGCGGCGGATCGATGGCCGCCCGGTCGATCCCCACGACACGTCCGCCGGGGCCGACCTGCGCGGCCGCGTGCTGCAGCCAGCCCCCGGGCCAACAGCCGAGATCGAAGACCTTCTGCCCCCGGCGCAGCAGGCGATGGCGCTCTTGCACTTCGGCGAGCTTGTAGACCGCGCGCGAGCGAAAACCCTCGCTCTTGGCGCGCTGGTGAAAGCTGTCCTTGCGCTGGTAACGGGCCGCGGGGCTAGCCGCTCGCCGAAACCGAGCGGCGTACGCGCACGAGTGCGTCGTTGTGGCCGGGCACCGCACCGCGTACAAAGAGCAGGTTCAGCTCCGAATCGACGCGCACCACCTCAAGGTTGCGCACGGTGACGCGCTCGTTGCCCATGCGGCCGGCCATCTTCTTGCCCTTGATCACGCGACCGGGGTAGGCACCGGCGCCGATCGAGCCCGGCTGGCGGAAAGCCTCGTGGGTGCCGTGGGTGCGCCTCATGATGGAGTGGCCGTGGCGCTTCACCACGCCTGCCGTGCCGCGGCCCTTCGAGATACCGATCACGTCGACGCGGGACCCACTCTCGAAGATGTCGCAGGAAATTTCCTGGCCAACCTCGAAGGCTTCGGCCTCTTCCGCCGAGAGCCGACTCTCGCGCAGGTAGCGCTGGGGCGGGACGCTGGCCTTCGCGAAATGGCCCTTCTCGGGGCGGCTGAAGAGGTTGGCGCGCCGCTTCCCGGCACCGAGTTGGACGGCTTCGTAGCCGTCGGCCTCGAAAGACTTCTTCTGGACCACCACGTTCGGGGACGCCTCGAGGACGGTCACCGGAACGGCCCTGCCCGACTCCTCGAAGACCTGGGTCATCCCGATCTTCCGGCACATGAATTCGATCGCCACGCTGACTCCTCTGCGGCGCGACAACGAAGGGGCGCGCCTGCCAAACTCGATTTCCCCGGCTGTTTCCCGGGTCCCGTCTGCCTCGATTTGCCTATGCTGGGTCGCGAACGGGTTGCCCAGCCAGCCCCGATCCGGCCCTGGAAGGCTTCCGCCAGGCTTCAAAGTACGCGGGGCTCTGAGGGCCGCCGAATATAGGAGCCCACTCCCCCGATGTCGAGCCGCCCGGCGCCCTCCCGGCATTGCGCCAAACCCTTGATATGACGCGGCAAAACCCAACGAAGCCGAGGGCCCCGGCGTTGGTGCTGGGCCTCGATGGCGCCACTTTCGACGTAATCCGGCCGCTGGCCGCGGCGGGCCTGCTACCGAACCTCGCGCGCTGGATGCGGACGGGCCTGGCAAGGCCCCTCGCCAGCACCACCCCCCCCGTCACCTTCCCGGCCTGGTCGAGCTTCTTGACCGGGCTGGACCCCGGCGAGCACGGCATCTTCGATTTTACCCAGAAGGTCGCCGGCGCCTACCGCGTGCGCTTCACCAACGCCTCCCACCGGCGCGGCGCCTCGTTTTTCCACACGGTTTCAACCGCCGGGGGACGCGTGCTGGCGCTGGGGATGCCCGCCACCTACCCGCCGGAGCCCCTCGACGGGTTGCTGGTCTCGGGCTTCGACGCCCCGGTCTCGGTGGGAACGGATCCGCGCTCGGCGAGTGCGCCCGCGCTCTACACCGAGATCGCCTCGAAGGTCGGCCCCTGGATGCGCCCGGATCTCGACGAGAGTGCGACCGGGGAGGGCTTCCACGAGCGCGCCGTCGAAACGCTGCTGTCGCGGATCGAGCGCAAGACCGCCTTTGCCCTGGAAGCGCTTTCGACGCTACAGCGCGCCCAAAACGGCCAGCGCCCGGACCTCTTTGCGCTCGTCTTCTCCGAGAGCGACACCGTCGGGCACCATTATTTCCGCGACTTCGATGCCAGCTCTCCGCGCCACGATCCAAAGGCCAGCGCGGCCCGAATGCAGGCGATCGCCTCGGTCTACCGAAAACTCGACGCCGCCTGCGGCGAACTGCGCGAAGCCTTCGGCGAAGATGCGCTGTGTGTGGTGGTCTCGGACCACGGGATGGGCGCCGCCGGAAGGCACATCGTGCATCCCAATGCGCGGCTGCGCGAGTGCGGGCTCTACACACCGAATAAATTCGCGGCCACGGGCAACGATCTCGGAACGCTCGCCCGCGGCGCCCGCGGGCTGGCGCTGCGCGCGCTGTCTCCGCGCGCGGCACAGGCGCTCTTCCGCCGCGCGCGGCCGGCCGCCGCCCGCCTCGAGAGCGCCGCACGCTTCGGGGGGATGGACGCCGCGCGCACCCGGGCTTTCAGCGAAGAGGCCAACACCCAGCCCGGTGTCTGGATCAATCTGCGCGGACGAGAAGCCGCGGGCTGCGTGGCTCCGGCGGATTATGAGCGGGTACGCGAAGAGGTGATCTCTGCACTCCTTGACTGGAAACTTCCGGGCGGCGAAGCGGTCGTGGCGCGCGCGCAGCGGCGCGAAGCCGTCTACCGCGGGCGCTTCGTCGACCGCGCCCCGGACGTCGTTTTCGAACTGGCCCTGGAACAGGGCTACGGGATCTCGATCGTGCCCACCCCGGGCCACGTGGCGGTACCGTCTTCGGTGCGTCGGATTTCAGAGGACGAGTTCGAGGGGGGACGCGGGCGCGGCATGAACGGAACCCACCGCCCGGAAGGCATCCTGATCGCCGACGGACCCGGCGCCTCGGCCGCGTTCGGGGATCTCGCAGCCCCCGGGCTGGCGGACTTCGCCCCGCAGCTGCTGGGAGCCATGGGACTTTCCGCTCCGAACCGAAGCCTGGACGGTGCGAGCGACCCGCCCATGGCTCCGCAAGACTACGATGCCCTAGAAGATGCGCGCGTGGCGGCACGCCTGCGCGCCCTGGGATATCTGGAGTGAAGAACGACCCGGTGCTGCCCGCCAGGCCAGCACTCTCGCTGGTGTTCCCGGCATTCGACGAGGCCCAGAACCTCGAGTGCTTGCTCGATTCGGCGCTGCGAACCGCTGGCAGGCTGACGCTTGATTTCGAGATCGTGGTGGTCGACGACGGTTCGCGCGATCACAGCCGTCTGGTCCTCGAACGCTATGCAAGACAGTCCTCGCGCATTCGCGTGGTCCACCGCGAGTGCAACGGCGGTTACGGCTCGGCGCTTCGCAGCGGGCTGCGCGAGGCCCGCGGCGAACTCGTCTTCTTCAGCGATGCCGACCTGCAATACGACCTCGCGGAGATCGAGAAGTTGCTGGCGCATAGCGACGATTTCGACATCGTCGCGGGCTACCGAAGCCCACGTCGCGACCCCGTGCCGCGCCTCGTCATCGCAGCGCTGTGGGGCTGGATCGTACGCGGGGCCTTCGGGTTGCGAGTGCGCGACATTGACTGCGCTTTCAAGATCTTCCGGCGCGAAGTTCTCGAGTCCATCCCGATCGCCTCGATCGGCGCCTTCATCAACACCGAGATCCTGGTGCGCGCCGCTTCGGCGGGTTTCCGTATCCACCAGGTACCGGTGAGCCACCGCCGCCGGCGCTTCGGGCGGCAGACCGGCGCGCGGCCCCGCGTATTGCTGCGCGCGGCCATCGAATTGGTCTCCCTCTACCGCGAACTGCGCCGCGGTTAGCGGGTGCGCTGCGCGCTCGTCGGAGCCTTCACCTTCCCCCACCCCCAGGGCTCGCAGGTCTACGCCGAACTCCAGGCTCGCGCCCTTCTGGACGAGGGCGTGGACGTCACCTTCGTGCGCTACGGCGGCCCCCCGACAAGCCTCTGCACCGAGGACATCCCGCAGGCACTTCGCCCGGGCAGCGCGCGTTCGGGACCCCAGTGGAAAAAGCCCGTCGCCGACGCGGCGCTCGTGGCCCGATTGGTTTCGCTGCTGCGCCGGGAAGCCTTCGACGCCGTGCTCGCCCACAACGCCGAGGCCGCAGCGGCGGCCCTCGTCGCGCGCCTGGTGACAGGGGTTCCGGTGGTCTACATCGCGCACACGCTGCTTCGCTTCGAACTCTCCACCTACGCCCCCCCGGCCGCCGCGCGCTGGCTCGACGCCTTCGGAGCTCTGGTCGATCGAAGCCTGGCACGGCACGCCGACGCCGTGGTGGCGCTGTGCGGTGACGCGCGCGAGCGCTTCGCACCCTTCGCGCGCGGACCTCTCGCGGTGATCCCACCCGCGCTCGAACCCCGCGCCGCTCCCAGCAGTGAGACGATCCGTCGCGCCTGCGCGAAGGCCGGCGTCGTTCCGGGTCGCTTCACGCTCTACGCCGGCAACCTGGATGGCTACCAGGAACTCGATCTGCTGGCGGCGGCGGCGCGCACCCTGGCAGACCCCGAGCGCCCGGTGTTGGTCGCCAGCCACGACCCGCGCGTCGCGCAACTGGCAGCCCCTGGGCGCGGACTCGTCGGATACCTGGTCGAGGATTTCGCGCAGATGCGCGCGCTCACTTTTGCTGCGGGAGAATTGGTGCTGTGCCGGAGACGTCGGGGCGGGTTCCCGGTAAAACTCCTCAACTACATGGAGAGCGGGCGACCCCTCGTGGCCTTTAGCGGGGTTGCCGACGGCCTCGAAGACGGCCGCAGCGCCTGGCTGCTGCCCACCGGAGCCGGCCCCTTTGAACTCGCCGACGCGATCCGGCGATTGCGAAGCGACCCCGAGCACGGCCGCACCCTCGGGCGCGCCGCAAGGGCCGTACTCCTTCGACGCCACGCACCGAAGACGGCGAGTCGCCAGACCCTCGATCTCCTCGCGCGCGTCGTGGCGCGCCCGCGGCGCACTCGTGTCGGGCAGATCCCGGGCTAGGCTCTCGACTCGAACTCGATTCGGACCCGGGCGCGGCGCGGTGCGGGCACAAGACCCCCACCCCATTGCTGCGTCGGGGCCTTCTTGCGTCTGGAAACCGCCAACCGGAATCAACCGGAGACTCCTCGAACCGCGCCATGACCCCGCCGATCCCCGACACGATCCAGCATCTCTGCGAACAGGCGGCAGAACGCGAAACCCCCCTGCGGCTCGCGGGGCTCCGGGGCAGCGCCTCGGTTCTCGTCGCCGCCGAAGCCGTGCGCACCTCGCATGCGCCGGCACACCTGCTGCTGGCGCCGACTTCACGCATTGCGGACCAATGGCTCGCGGAGTTGCGCGTCGCTCTAGGCGAGCGCGAGCACGAATCCCGGGTCTTCGCCTTTCCGAGCCACGACACGCTGCCCTACGAGCGCTTTTCGCCCCAGGGCTTCGTGCTCGCCCAGAGAACGGCGGTCCTCTACCGCCTGCTCCTGGCGGGTGGACCGCAGGGAAGAGCTGCGAGTGCTCCGGTCGCGGTCGCCCCGTGGACCGCGCTGGCACCGCGCCTGCCCTCGCGAGATGGCCTGCGCTCGCGCACCGTGCACCTCGAGGTCGGCCAACGCATCGACCGCGACGCTTTCTGCGTGCAGCTCGAGACCGCAGGCTATCGGCGAATGCCGCTGGTCGAGGAGTGCTCGGAATACGCGGTGCGCGGCGGGATCGTCGATGTTTTCGCACCTGCCTACCCCTGGCCCCTGCGACTCGAACTGCTGGGCGACGAGCTGGAGTCGATTCGCGGCTTCGATCCGGCGAGCCAGCGTTCGCAGCAGAGTCTCTCCCACGCAGTGCTGTCCCCGCCGCGCGAGCTGCTCTTTGATCGTGAAGGGGTTCTGGATCGCGCGGACGGGATCCGCGCACTCGGAACCGAGACCCCCGCGGCGGCCGCCGAGGCCGAGTCGATCATCGACGCGCTACTGCGTGGGCACGCACCGCCGGGCATCGAAGCGCTGGCGTCACGCGTGCAGTCGCGGATGGAGAGCCTCTTCGACTACTTGCCGCCTCGCACCCAGGTGATCGCGCTGGATCCCGACGCCGGTCGCGCACGCTTCCATGCGTGGTGGGAAGAGGTCCAGCGTGATTTTTCCGTCGCCCGCGAAGCCGGTCGGGCGGTCGCGCCCCCGGACGAACTCTATCTCGACCCCGGAACCGTCGAGGCCTCCGTACTCGAACGCAACCCTCTTTCGCTCGAGCGCTTCGAGATCGTCGACGCCGAGGCTCCGACCCGGACCCTCGAAGTCGAGTGCAACGACCAGGAGGACTTGCGGCGCGAACTCGCCACCGCACGCACCCACGAGCGCGCACTGCTGCCGCTGGTCGACCGCCTCGCTGAGTGGGGCGCGGATCGCTGGCGGGTGGTCCTCACCTGCAGCGCGCTCTCGGGGGCCGAGCGATTGCGAGCGCTGCTCGCCGACTACGGGGTCGAGACCTCGCTGGCCCACGACCATCGCCCGGCCTGGAAGTGGTCGAAACCCGGCCGCTTCGAAGTACGCGTCGCAAAACTGTCCCAGGGCTTTACGCTGCCGGGAGAGCGCCTGGCGGTCGTCGCCGAGGACGAGATCTTCGGCCCACGCGAACGACGCAGGCAGCGCGCCCAATGGCAGGACAGCCAGGCTCTCGACGGCATCGCACAGCTCGAGAGCGGCGACCACCTGGTCCACGCCGACCACGGGATCGGAACCTACCGCGGCCTGATCGAATTCGACAGTGCGGGAACGAAAACCGAGTTGCTGTGCATCGAGTACCTCGGTGGTGATCGGCTCTTCGTGCCGGTGCACCGCCTCAACCGGGTGCAGCGCTATTCGGTCAGCGACGGCGCCACGCCCCGGATCGACCGCCTGGGCGGCCAGACCTGGGAACGCGCGAAGCGAAAGGTCAAGAAGTCGCTGCGCAACATGGCCTCGGAGTTGCTCCGGGTCCACGCGGCCCGGAAGATCGCCCCGGGCTTTGCCTTCTCGCCGCGGGATGCCTACTTCGAGGAGTTCGAGGCGGCCTTCCCCTTCGAAGAGACCCCCGATCAGCACGCCGCCATCGAAGACGTCCTCGCCGGCATGCAGTCTCCACAGCCGATGGATCGGATCGTGTGTGGCGACGTAGGCTATGGCAAGACCGAGGTCGCGATTCGCGCGGCGTTCCGCGCAGTCCTCGACGGGAAGCAGGTCGCGATACTCGTCCCGACCACGCTGCTCGCGAAACAACACGAATCCACCCTTCGCGAGCGCTTCCACGGCTACCCCGTCCTGGTCGAGTCCCTCTCGCGCTTCCGCACTCCCTCCGAGGCGCGCATGGTGCGCGAAGGTCTCGCCAGCGGCGAAATCGACATCGTCGTCGGCACCCACCGCATCCTCCAAAAGAGCGTGCACTTCCGCGATCTGGGCTTGCTGGTAGTCGACGAAGAGCATCGCTTCGGGGTCGCCCACAAGGAGCGGATCAAGCAGTGGAAGAAGACCGTGGACGTGCTGACGCTCACCGCGACACCGATCCCGCGCACGCTGCAGATGGCTTTCACCGGGGTGCGCGATCTTTCGGTGATCAATACGCCCCCCCAGGATCGCTACGCGATCCGCACCCAGGTGTGTCGCTTCAGTCCACAGCTCGTGCGCGAGGCGATCCTGCGCGAAGTCCAGCGCGGCGGCCAGGTCTTCTACGTGAACGACCGGGTACGCACCCTCGGCGAAATCGCCGAGATGCTGGCGGAAGAGGTCCCCGAGGTGCGCGTGCTCCTGGCCCACGGACAGATGAAGGAACGCAAACTCGAAGAGCGCATGCAGCTCTTCGTCGATGGCGAGGCGGACGTGCTGCTCTGCACCACGATCGTCGAGAGCGGGCTCGACCTGCCGCGCGCCAACACCATCCTCATCAATAACGCCCACCGGCTCGGTCTGGCCCAGCTCTACCAGCTGCGCGGGCGGGTGGGGCGCAGTTCGCACCGCGCCTACGCCTACCTGCTGATCCCCCCTTTGGATTCGCTCTCGCACGAGGCGGCGCGGCGCATCGAGGCGATCCAGGATCTGGCGGATCTCGGCAGCGGTTTCCGCCTTGCCAACATGGATCTCGAAATCCGCGGGGCCGGGAACCTGCTCGGTGCCGAACAATCCGGCAACCTTTTGAGCGTCGGTTTCGAGACCTACATGGAAATGCTCAGCGAAACTGTCGAAGAGTTGCGGGGCGACTGGAAGCCCGTCGCCATCGATCCCGAGATCCGCCTGCCGATCACCGCGCGGCTGCCCGAAACCTACGTCCCCGAGGTCAACCAGCGGCTGGTTTTCTACAAGCGCCTGGCCGGGGCCGGCTCCGAGGAGGATCTCGGGCGTATCCGCGACGAGTTGCTCGACCGCTATGGACCGCTCGAGGAGGAAGTCCGCAACCTCTTCGGCGTGATCCGACTGAAGATCCTGGCCCGCGGTCTCGGCATCGCACTGATCGAAATCGTGCGCGGCGAATTCGTGCTGCAGGTGGCACCCGGCACGGCGAAGCTCGATCCGGAAGTCCTGGTGGCCGCCCTGGCCGACGCCTCGCTCGCGCTTCGCGTGACGCCGGAGCAGAAGATCTACGCTCCGTCACCGCCTCTGGGGGCCGGTCCCAGCGTGCTGATCGACTCCGCCTTCGAGGTGTTGTGCAGACTCGGCGCCGACGGCGCTTCCGTCGCTCCGCCGGGTGGCGAGGGCGGGGTGTAGGCGAACCAGGGTTTCGTGCACCGCGCTGCGTTTCGCGCGTGCCGGATCTTCGAGCCACCAGGCGATGACCCCGGATTGCATCGCCTCGAAGGCCTTGGCGGCCACCGTCGGATCGATCCGCGGGTCAAGAGTGCCTGCCGCCTGCAGCGCCGCCAGCCGGTCTGCGATCGGGCGCGTCGAGAGCCGCAAGGAGCCCGGGCGGCGGCGGCGGGGCGAAGCGCTGGCGGCCTCGGCCGCCACGACCCGGTAGGCCTCGGGGCGTTCCTCGGCCAGATCGAGGGCCACCCCGATCAACGCGCGCACCTGGGTTTCGAGATCGGCGTGCGCATCGACACCGGCCCGGGAGCGCTCGCGGAGCGCTGCCACCAGCGCCTGCTCGAGGGCCTCGAGGAGGGCGGCCTTGTCCGGGAAGTGCCGGTAGAAGGTGCCGATGCCCACGCCGGCAAGGCGCGCAATCTGGTTGCTGTTGGTGCGCTCGAAGCCCTGCCGGACGATCAATTTCGCACCCGCTTCGAGCAGTGCGCTGCGAACTTCTTCCTGGGATCGGCGCGTGGCCATCGTGCCCCCGCAATCTTCCGTGGGCGTGAGGCGCTGGGCCACGACCACGTCAAAATCGTCGAACCCATGATAATTGATATTGGTATCAATATCAAGTTATAAATATTGATTGATACTAATATCTTTTTATATCACGAGAACCGACTCAGGCGCGTGTCCGGACTCGAATCCCCTCGGCCTCGCCTTCGTCCGGCACCGGGTCGCCCCGCAGCCAGGCGGAGAGCAGCCGATTGACCAGCACCGGAGCGTCCTGCTGCACGAAGTGGCTGGCGTTCTCGAGGTAGCGAAGCGTCAGATCGGAGACGAAGGCATCGGTCCCGTAAGTGGTTTCGACGCCGAGGGCCACGTCATCGAGGCCCCAGAGCATCAGCGTCGGGGTCTCGATCACCGGGTAGCCCAGCTTTCGCTGCCGACGCGCGCCGCCCCCGCGCGAAACGGCGCGGTAGTAGTCGAGCATCGCCTTCACGCGTGCGCGCTCGGAGAAATTCTGCGCCAGCAGCGCGCGGGTCTCCGCGTCGACGTTCTCGGGGTTCTGGAAGCCGGCGACCATTTTTTCGACGAAGCGCAGGGGCTGGCGACGGGTGAGCACCCGCTCGGGCAGCCAGGGCAGCTGGAAGAACATCGCGTACCACGAGCGCAGCAGCTGCCGCGGATTCATCTGCTGCGCGAAGACCTCCGGGTGCGGAACGTTCATGATCACCAGCTTCTCGAGTTCCCGGAGGCGACGCGTCGCGAACCACCACGCGATCATTCCCCCCCAGTCGTGCCCGACCAGGACCACCGAATCCGCCTCCGCGGCGTCGATCAGCGCCGCCACGTCGCCCATCAACTTTTCGACGGCGTAATCCTGCATCTGTCCGGGGCGCGTGGTTTCTCCGTAACCCCGCAGATCGGGCACCCAGACCCGGTAGCCGAGCTCGGCCAGGCAGGGGATCTGGTGCACCCAGGAGCGCCAGGTCTCGGGAAATCCGTGCAGGCAGAGGGCGAGCCGGCCGCCGCTGGATTGGGTTTCGCAGGTGGCCACGGCGAACTGCAGCCCGCCGGCCTCGACGCTTCGGCGCTCGATCGGCGGCACGGCCGCCGGAGAATCGTTGGGAGATTCCACGGCCATCAGGCTAGCGCCTGGGGCGCGCGGCGGAAGCCAAGGCCGCTAGAATCGTCGGCATGAAGGCCCAGCCGCAGCAGGTCCGGGGAAGCCGCACCGCAGCTCGGAGCATCGCTGTCACCGTTGCACTGCTCTGCGCCGCCCCCGCGGCCGCGGAGGAGCAGGTGATCGACGGCATCGCCGCACAGGTCGGGTCGGAGATCGTGCTGATCTCGGAAGTCGACCAGATCTCCGCACAGCTCGAGGCGCGGATGCGGGAGGCGGGGCTCTCGGAAACCGAGATCACCCTGATGCGCGCCGAGGGTCTCGAGCGACTGATCGAGGCGAAGATCCTCGACAGGGTGGTCGAACGCACCGAAATGGGCGCCACCGAGGGCGAGATCGACGCCGCGATCATGGGCATCGCGAAGGAAAACGGACTCACCCTGCAACAGTTGGTCGACGGTGTAGCCGCTCACGGGATCCCCTTTCCCACCTACCGCAAGCAGATCAAGCACGAGATCGATCGCTCGAAAATTCTCAACACGATGGTGCGCTCACGGATCCACGTCGAGCCAAATGATGTCCAGGATCTCTTCGCCGCGCGCTACGGGGACCAGCCCGTCGGCGGTGAGCAGATCCACCTGCGCCACATCCTGGTGCCCGCCGGTGTCGAGGTGATGCGCAGCCTGGATGCGACCTGCCCCGAACTCGAAGCCGAGCGCGTAAAAATCGTCTCGCAGCAGGTGACTTTTGCCGATGCGGCCCGGAAGATGTCCGCACTCAAGCAGGAGAGCGGCGGCGACCTGGGCTGGCTGCACGCCGACGACGTCGCGGCCTGGATGAAGCCCGCGATCGACGGCCTCGACAACGGCGACATCAGCCAGGTCGTCCAGACCAACTTCGGCTGCAACCTGATGATGGTGATTGCGCGGCGCGGGTTCACCCCGGTGCGCTTCGACCAGGCAGCGCCCGAACTCTACAAAGAAATTTTCGATCAGAAGACCGAAGAAGAGTACGTGCGCTGGATCGACAAGCTGCGCGATCAGACCTACATCCAGCGCAAGGGGGTCTACGCCGAGGTCGATCGCCTGCTGCGGCAGCAAGCCGTCGGCCGCTGAGGCCTCGCGATTCCGGCGTCCGAGTCGAAGGCCGCTCCGCAGCGAAGGGCGACGCTCCCCGGCTTCGAGGGGGATGCGCCCTTCGAAATCGCGATCACGGGCGCGCGCGAACACAACCTGAAGAATCTCGACCTGCGAATTCCCCGCAACCAGCTCGTGGTGCTGACGGGCCCGTCGGGCTCTGGCAAGTCGTCGCTGGCCTTCGACACGATCTACGCAGAGGGCCAGCGGCGCTACGTCGAATCGCTCGCCCGCACCGGCCGACACTTTCAGGGCCAGCTGGCAAAACCCGACGTGGACGCGATCGACGGACTTTCGCCCGCCATTGCCATCGAACAGAAGAGCGCGGGTGCGAACCCGCGATCCACCGTCGGCACCATCACCGAAATCTCGGATTTCTTGCGGCTTCTCTTCGCGCGCGCGGGCCGTCCCTTCTGCCCGGGCTGCGGTCGCCCGATTTCGAGCCAGAGCCTCTCTGAAATGTGTGAACAGATCCTCTCGCTTGGCGAGGGACAGGCCGCGGAGATCTGGGCACCGGTGGTGCGCGGGCGCCGAGGCAGCTACCGCAAAGAACTCGAGGGCTGGCGCCGCCAGGGTTTCGTGCGTGTGCAGATCGATGGCGAGACGTTCGACCTGGCGAAACCGATCTCGCTCACGCGCCAGGCACGCCACGATATCGACGTGGTGGTGGATCGACTGCGGGTGGGCACCGCAGCACGCGGTCGCATCGCCGATTCGTTGCAGGTGGCCCTCGATCTGGCCGGGGGGATGGCGCGAATCGCCGTGGGCGATGGCCGCCCGCCGCGTCTGCTCTCGCGCGAAGCAAGCTGCCCCCACTGCGCGCTCTCCTTTCCGGAGCTCTCCCCTTCACTCTTCTCCTTCAACAGTCCGCGCGGCGCGTGTCCCGACTGCGAGGGTCTGGGCGTTCGGGCCGCCGCCGCGGGCGACGAAGGCCCGCTGGCCGCGCGCTGCGATGGCTGCTCCGGTACCCGACTTTGCGCCCAGGCGCGCCACGTCGTACTGGCGGAGCGATCGATCGCCGACCTCTGCGCGCTCCCGGTCTCGGACCTTCGCGGTTTCCTCGAATCCCTCGACCTGCCCGCAGCCGAGCAGCAGGTAGCGGACGTCGTCGTCGTCGAGATCGTGGAACGCCTGCGCTTCCTCGAGAAGGTGGGGCTTCCCTACCTCTCGCTCGACCGCCCGAGCGCGAGCCTCTCGGGCGGCGAATCCCAGCGCATCCGGTTGGCGACGCAGATTGGGACCAGCCTGCATGGCGTCCTCTACATCCTCGATGAGCCTTCGATCGGCCTGCACCCGCGCGACAACCGGCGTCTGCTCGACTGCCTGTTCCAGCTCCGCGACATGGGCAACAGCGTGCTCGTGGTGGAGCACGACGAAGAGACGATCCGCGCTGCAGACTTCGTCATCGACATGGGTCCCGGGGCCGGCGAAGCCGGAGGTGAGGTGGTGGCCTGCGGCACACCCGAAGGTCTCGCCGCGCAGGTGGGGTCGCCGACCGGCGATTTCCTTTCGGGTCGCAAACGCATCCCGCTCCCGAAGCAGCGCCGGGGCCCCGCCGAGCGCGAGATCTCGATCCTCGGCTGCAGCGAGCACAACTTGAAGCAGGTCGACCTGAAGGTTCCCCTCGGTCGCTTCAGCGTGGTGACCGGGGTTTCGGGGTCGGGAAAGTCGACCCTCATCAGCGACACCCTGCAGCGTCTACTCGCGGTACACCTGCACGGAGCGAAGGAAACCCCCGGACGCTACGCCCAGGCCTTTGGGCTCGACCTCGTGGACAAGGTGGTGGCAGTGGATCAGGCGCCCATCGGCCGCTCGCCCCGCAGCAACCCCGCCAGCTTCACCGGCGCCTTCGGTCCGATTCGCAAGCTCTTCGCCGGCGTGCCCGAAGCGCGCGTCCGCGGCTATGGACCGGGCCGCTTCTCCTTCAACGTGCCGGGCGGGCGCTGCGATGCCTGCGACGGCGATGGCTTCGTGCGCGTCGAGATGCCCCTGCTCCCCGATCTCTTTGTCGCCTGCCGCTCTTGCTCCGGCCGACGCTACGAACGTGAGACCCTCGAGATCCGCTACAAGGGTCGCAGCATCGCCGACGTCCTTGAGATGAGCGTGGACGAGGGCCTCGCTGTATTCGAGAACATCGGCATGGTGGCACGGCCGCTGCGCGCACTGTGCGAGGTCGGGCTCGGCTATCTGCAACTCGGCCAGCCCGCGCCCACACTTTCTGGGGGAGAGGCCCAGCGCATCAAGCTCGCGCGCGAACTGGCACGGCGCAGCACCGGGCGCACGCTCTATCTTTTGGACGAACCCACCACCGGGCTTCACCTCTGCGATGTCGAATTGCTGATCGGATTGCTGCAGCGGCTGGTCGACCAGGGAAATACCGTCGTCGTGGTGGAACACCATCTCGACTTTGTAAAGTGCGCGGACTTCGTGATCGATCTGGGCCCCGAAGCCGGCGAGGATGGGGGCGAGATCGTCGTCTCGGGAACTCCCGAAGTCGTCTGCCAGGAGCCCCGCTCGCACACCGGGCGCGCCCTGCGCCGGGTTCTCGAAGCGCACGCCTGAGCGTTCTCAGATCCCGCGGCGAAGAGCAACCCCCAGACGGCGCTCGAGTCGATCCAGGACCTCGGTCTCCAGCCGGTCCGCGTCACCGCTTGCGTCGAGCCGCGCGATATACGGCCGGTCGATGCTGTCAAAGACGTGCGCCACGCTTTCGAGAAATTCCTCGTTCTCGAAGAGCGGCTCGCTCACGCCACCGCGGGCCGCCACGCGCGCGAGCCCTTCGCGCGGAGAGATCGCGAAGAGCAGCACGAGGTCGGGGAGGGGGAACGCCGCTTCGCCCGCGCGTAGAATCGCCTCGGGATCGAGACCACGCGCTCCCTGGTAGGCCACGCTCGAAAGCGTGTAGCGGTCGCAGAGAACCATCTGACCGGCTTCGAGGGCCGGGCCGATCACGCGGTCGACGTGGATCCGTCGGTCCTCCAGGAACCAGTCGAGCTCGACTTCGGGTGCAATGGCTTTGCCCGCGCGTGCTGCAGCGCGAATTTTTCGGCCCGTCTCGAACTGCGTCGGCTCGGCGGTGATGCACACTTCGATGTCGGCCGCACGAACACGTTCGGCCAGCTTCGCTAACTGGGTGCTCTTGCCGCAGCCGTCGATTCCCTCGAAGGCGATCAGTTTCCCTGGGTTCACGCTGCCCCCGTTGCGTTCGGTTCACAGGCGCGACCCGGCCCGGGATCCACCCCAGCGCAAGTCCGCGAAATGCAATGGTTACCGAAGGGCGACACCGTCGGCACGGGACTTGCTCTAGGGAAGGGCGACGCCTTCGGGCGTCACCCGTCCAATGCCCCTCGAGCGGGACCGGGGGCGGACGGGCTTCGAGTCGCCGGGTGGGAGCATGGGTGCGGAAGGGGAAAACAACGGGGTGAGTCCCCTTCCGCGCTCCCACCCGGCGTCTCTCGGGACCCGCCAGACAGCGGGTCGAGACTCCGGGCGAGGCTTAGGGAAGCTTCAGCCAGAGCAGCAGCGCGATCAGCAGACCGTAGATCGCGATCGACTCGATCAGCACCATGCCCAGGATGAACGGGGTGTTCATGGTGGCGGTGGCGCCGGGGTTGCGCGCGATACCCGCGGTGGTGTTGCCCGCCAGGATGCCCTGGCCGATGCCGCAGCCGAGGCTTGCAAAACCGATGGCGATGCCGGCGCCGATTGCGTAGCCGAGCCAGGGCAGGCCGGTGGCTGTCGCGGTGTCGCCGACGGCCTCAGCGAATGCCACCAGCGGCATTGCGATGAGGCACAGAAGCGCTGCGAGCGCGAGCTTCGTGAAGTTCTTCATGATGGGGTTTCTCCTTCAAAGGTTCCCTCTTGTCGAGGGTTGTGGGTGAAGCCTGGCGTTCGGCTTCGCTCCCTAGTGAGCCTCGTCCAGCGCCAGGCCGATGTAGATCATGGTGAGCAGCGCAAATACGAACGCTTGCAGGATCGCGATCACGAGCCCGAGGCCCATGAAGATCGCGGGCAGTACCACCGGGACCAGCATCAGCCAGACGGCGACGATGGTGTGGTCGGCGAACATGTTCGCGAGGAGTCGAACCGAAAGTGTGAGCACGCGGGCCACGTGGAGCGGAATCTCCAGGACGAAGAACACCGGGGCCAGCCACCACACCGGACCGAGAAAGTGCTTGATGTACTTGAAGCCGTGGGTGCGCATGCCGACGTACTCGGAAACGCCCACGGAAATGAGGGCCCAGGCGGTGGTGGTCTCGACGTAGCTGGTGGCGCCGCCGAAACCGGGCATCAGCCCGAGGAGATTCGAAATCAGGACAAAGAAGAAGATCGTGCCGACCAGCGGGAACCAGCGCTGCCATTCGTCGCCCATGTTGTCTCGGGCCAGTGAAGCAATGCCGTCGACCACCAACTCGAGGACGTTGCGAAGACTGACGCCGGCATCGGGCAACACGCCTTCATCGGCCGCCACCGCCAATTGACGACGCAACATGAAGCCGGTGAAGAGCAGGACCGACGCCGCCAACGCGGCCGCCTGCAGCACGACGGGTACGCCAACCTGTTCGAGGGGTCCGTAGATGCTCATTTTGGAGGTTCCCCGGCTGCGGTCCTGGCGGCGCGGGGCACATCTTCGTCCGCTTCGCGCTCGCGCGCCAGCCATGGATTCCAGTTGTCCCAACTCGGGTCTTCCGGCGGCGGAACCTCCCAATCGCCCCCGACCGGGGCCACGACCTCGCTGCGCCAGGAGACCCAGAGCGTCGCGGGCACGATGAGCGAAAGGCCGAGGACGAGTCCGATCGGGTTCGCGCCCAGGTCGAGCGCCGCGTACATCGCGCCTCCAAGAATCGCCATGCGCAGCCCAAAGAGCGCCGTCCACGAGCCCGCACCCCTAAGCTCGCCGGCAAAGAGGCGTCGGCCGGCGCGCCGCAGCGCGCGGAAGTTGAGCCACTCGAAAACGACACCAGCCGCCACACTCGCCGCGAAACGCGGCGGGAGGAACGCCGCGCTGGTCACGATGGCTCCCGCACAGAGCACCAGGTTGAGGCGCTCCACCGGGTCGGGGATCCACTGTTTTGCGATCTGCACCTTCGTCTCAATCCTCTTTCGGGTCTTGCGGCTTCGGGTCTTCGCTGCTGGCCTGCAGCAGCCGCAGCAATCGGACGATGAAGGCTCCGAGGCCGATCGCCAGGCCCGTGAAGAGCCCAACCGGACTCGTTTCGAAGGCATCGTCGACCCAGATTCCAATACCGATCGAGACCACGACTGCGACGGCGGCCTCGACGGCCCCCTGGTAGCCGGTCCCGAGATTGCGCGACCTCACGTCGAAGCCCGGAAATCGGCGCGCAGTCTAGCCGAGGTCGAAACGCCTCTCAACGCAGTCGAGCCGCCCGGTAAAACGCCGTTTCCGCCGCGTCGAGGGTCTCATCGAGGTCCTTGCGGCGGTGGGCCAGGGACACGAACCCCGACTCGAAAGCCGACGGGGCGAGGTAGACCCCCTGCTGCAGCATCGAATCGAAGAAGCGTCGAAAGCGGCCCAGGTGGGCGCGACGGGCGTCACCAAAATTTCGCACCGGTCCCGGGTGGAAGGCAAAACCGAAGACCCCGCCGAGGGCCCACGCGTGGAAGTCGACCCCGGCGGCCTCGGCGCGTTCGCCAAGGCCCGTCACCAGCCGACTCGACAGCGCGGCAAGCTTTTCGTAGACGCCCGGGCGTTCGAGTTCGCCAAGGGTCGCCAGCCCCGCGGCCACTGCCAGCGGATTGCCGGAGAGGGTGCCGGCCTGGTAGACCTCGCCCTCGGGCGCGATTTCATTCATCAGCACGCGGCGACCCCCGTAGGCCGCAAGCGGCAGACCGCCGCCCACCACCTTCCCCAGGCAGGTGAGATCCGGCCGCACTCCGTAGTAGCCCTGGGCGCCGTCCCAGCCTACGCGGAACCCGGTGATGACCTCGTCGAAGATCAAGAGCGCGCCGCTTTCATCGCAGAGCGCGCGCAGACCCTCCAGAAACCCCGGCTGAGGCTCGACGAGGCCCATGTTCCCGGCGACCGGTTCGACGATCACGCAGGCCGTGTCGCGGCCCCAGCGACGCAAGGCCCGGCGCGTCGCTTCGAGGTCGTTGTAGGGCACCTGCAACGTGAGGCGGGTCATCTCCTCGGGGACGCCGGGGGAGCCGGGAATACCGAGTGTCGCCAAGCCGCTTCCGGCCCCCACCAGCAGCCCGTCGGAGTGGCCGTGGTAGCAGCCCTCGAATTTCAGCACGCGCCGGCGCCCGGTCACGGCGCGCGCGAGGCGGATCGCGCTCATCACAGCCTCGGTGCCCGAATTGACCAGGCGCAGCTTTTCCACCGAGGGCAGCGCCGAGACAATGCGCTCGGCGAGTTCGATTTCGCCCTCCGTGGGAGCCCCAAAACTGGTCCCGCGCCGCAATGCGGAGGCCACCGCCCGCCGCACCGCTGGGTGCGCGTGGCCGAGAATCAGCGGGCCCCAGGATCCGACGTAGTCGATGAACTCGTTGCCGTCGGCATCATGGATTCGAGCGCCACGTCCCCGCACGATAAAGGGAGGCGACCCTCCCACCGCGTCATACGCCCGCACCGGGCTGTTGACGCCGCCGGGAATCACGCGTTTCGCGCGTCGCAGAAGTGCTCGCGAGCGGGATCGTTTCATATCGTCCATGCGAGCGCCGCCGACGCGCGCGACTCAGTTATTGCTGGCGACGTCGCCTTCTGCAAAGCGCGCGACCGCCACCAACTCTTCACCGGCGCCGAGTTTCATGATGCGAACACCCTGGGTCGCACGACCCATGGTAGAAATCGTATCCACCCGACAGCGAAGCACCTTCCCGCCGTTGGTGACCAGCATCAATTCGTCGTCGTCCACAACCTGGCTCACGCCGACGACTTCGCCATTTCGCTCGTTGGTGCGGATCGTGATGATGCCCTGCCCACCGCGCTTCTGGATGCGATACGCCTCGAGCGGGGTTCGCTTCCCGTAGCCGCGCGCGGTGGCTGTCAGAATCGTCGCCCCGGGCGAGAGGATCTCCATCCCGACCACCTGATCGTCACCACCAAGGCCGACCCCGCGAACACCCGCGGCACTCCTCCCCATGGCACGGACCTGGCCCTCGGGGAAGCGGATCGACTTTCCCTTGCGGGTGGCGATGATGACCTCGTTCTGGCCACCGGTTCGCCCGACCGAGATCAATTCGTCATCGTCTGCCAGGCCGATGGCAATGATCCCGCCCCGGCGCGGGTTCGCAAACGCCGAGAGCGCGGTCTTCTTCACCACACCGCGCCGTGTGCAGAAGAGCACGGAGTCCGCTTCGACGCCGTCGAAGCTGCGGACCGGAAGCATCGTCTGGACCGTCTCGCCATCGGCCAACTGCAGCACGTTGACCAGCGCCTTTCCGCGTGCAGCGCGGCCGAGCTGTGGCAGCTCGTGAACCTTCAGCCAATGGACGCGGCCCCGGTTGGTAAAGAAGAGCAGGTAGGCGTGGGTCGACGCCACATAGAGATGCCGCACGAAATCCTCTTCGCGCGCCTCCATGCCCTTCACGCCCTTGCCGCCCCGGCGCTGTGCGCGGTACTGGGTGATCGGGTTGCGCTTGATGTAGCCGCGGTGCGAGAGCGTGACGACCATGTCCTCTTCGACGATCAGGTCTTCGTTCGAGATGCCCACGACAGGGCCACTAATTTCAGTGCGACGCTCGTCGCCAAACTTCTCGCGAACTTCGTGGATCTCGTCGAGCACAACCTCGAGGATTCGCGGGTCGTTCGCGAGCAGATCCTCGAGATCGGCGATCTTCGCGCGGATCTCCGCGAGTTCGTCGAGCACCCGTTTGCGCTCCATGCCCGTGAGGGCGCGCAGACGCATGTCGAGAATCGCCTGGGCCTGACGTTCGGAGAACTCGAAGGTCTCCATCAACTGGGCCCGTGCCATGGCGCCGGTATCCGCCGCGCGGATCAGCACGATGATCGCGTCGAGGTTGTCGAGAGCGATTTCGAAGCCCTCGAGGATGTGCGCTCGGGAGCGCGCCTGACGCAGGTCGTGAGTGGTGCGACGAATCACGACTTCTCTGCGGAAGTCGAGGAAGTGCCGGAGGCACGCCTTCAGCGAGAGCGTCTGGGGTCGACCGTTCGCCAGCGCCAGCAGATTCACTCCGAAGGTCGACTGCAGCGGAGTCAACTTGTAGAGCTGGTTGAGGGTCACTTCTTCCGGCGCACCGGCGCGGATCTCGATCACGATTCGCATGCCCTGGCGATTCGACTCGTCGCGCAGATCGCGGACACCGGCAATGCGCCCGTCACGAACCAACTCGGCGATCCGTTCGAGCATCGACGACTTGTTCACCATGTAGGGAATTTCGGTGACAACGATGCGTGAGTTGCGCTTTCCCTCTTCAATCTCTGCACGGGCCCGCAGCGTGAGATGACCTCTGCCCGTCTGGTAGTAGCTGCGAACGCCCTCGGTCCCACACAGCAGCGCACCGGTGGGGAAATCGGGGCCTGGCATCACCTCGAGAAACTCATCCACCGTGGTATCGGGGTTGCGCGCTTCGAGAATCAACGCATCGCAGAGTTCGCGCAGGTTGTGGGGCGGGATATTCGTCGCCATCCCGACAGCAATCCCCGAAGAACCGTTGGCGAGAAGATTCGGAAAGCGGGTGGGAAGCACCGTGGGCTCGTCGCGCTTCCCGTCGAAATTCGGCGTGAAATCGACCGTGTCCCTGTCGATGTCCCGCAGCGTTTCCTCAGCGAGCGGGTTCAGCCTCGCCTCGGTATAACGGGGCGCCGCCGCCGAATCTCCGTCGATCGAACCGAAATTTCCCTGGCCGTGCACCAGCGGGTAGCGGAGAGAGAACCACTGCTCCATCCGAACCATGGCGTCGTAGATCGCGGAGTCACCATGCGGGTGGTAGTGCTTCATCACTTCGCCCACGACCGCGACGGACTTCACGGTGGGGCGATTCGAGAGCAGTCCGTCCTGCTGCATCGCGTACAGGATGCGGCGGTGAACCGGTTTCAGGCCGTCGCGCACGTCGGGCAGCGCGCGGCTGAGAAGCACCGACATCGAGTAGGCGAGAAAAGAACTCTCGACCTCGTCCTGGATGGCGATGGGCTGGTACGTTTCGCCCGGCGGCGGGCTGCCCGGATCGTCCGGCTCTTCGATGGATTTGTCTGCCATGAAAAGCCCGCTAGACGTCCAGGTTCTCGACGTTGAGGGCGTTGGATTCGATGAATCGCTTCCTCGACTCGACGTCTTCGCCCATCAGCCGGATAAAGACCTCGTTGGCCGCCTCGGTGTCCTCGACGCGCACCTGCAGCAGCGTCCGAGAGGCTGGATCCATCGTCGTCTCCGCCAGTTGATCGTCGTTCATCTCGCCCAGACCCTTGTAGCGCTGGATCGCGACGCCCTTGCTCCCCAATTCGAGCACTCGCGCCAGCAGGTTGCGTGCTGCCGGAATGCCCTCTTCGCGGTCGTCGCCCGCCGTGAGGGAAAAGGGCGCGAGGCTGATCGCGTCGGCCTCGACCGCGAGGGCGATCAAGCGCACCGCGTCGGCGGAGTGGAGGAAGTCGAAATCGAGGACCGTCTGGTATAAAACACCCGAACGCCGGCTCGAGGCGATGAGTTTGAAGGCGCCGTGTTCCGCATCGGCGGCAGTCGACCAGGTGATCGGTTCCTCGTCCCCGTGGCGCGCCAGGTACTCGGCTGTGATCGCTTCGGCGACTTCACCCATAAGAACACTTTCGTCCCTGAGATCTTCCTCGGAGGGACGCCCCGCGCAGACCATCGCATCGACAATGCGTTCGTCGAGTTGTCGCCGGGAGAGACCCTCCAGCAGGCGCTCCGTCTTGCTGCCGATCGCCAGGAGTTCGCGCAGCTTCTCCCTCTGAAGACCCGTTTCGTCTCCGCTCCCCCGCACCTCGACGTTCTCGAGCGCGTTCGCGAGCAGGTGATCTTCGAGTGCCCCCTCGTCCTTGATGTACTGCTCCCGCTTCCCCTTCTTTACCTTGAAGAGCGGCGGCTGGGCGATGTAGAGGTAACCCGCCTCGACCAGCGGCTTCATCTGTCGGTAGAAGAAGGTGAGCAGCAGCGTGCGAATGTGGCTGCCGTCCACATCCGCATCGGTCATGATGATGACCTTGTGGTAGCGGGCCTTCTCGACCGCGAACTCGGAGCCGATCCCGCTGCCGATCGCCGAGACCATTGCCTGGATCTCCTGGTTGGCGAGCACCTTGTCGAGGCGGGCGCGTTCGACGTTCAGGATCTTCCCGCGGATCGGCAGGATCGCCTGGATTTCACGGAGCCGACCCTGCTTCGCGGTGCCGCCGGCCGAATCGCCTTCTACGATGAATAATTCACAGCGCTTGGGGTCGCGCTCCTGGCAATCCGCGAGCTTTCCGGGCAAGCTGAAATCGGAGAGAGCGCCCTTGCGGCGCGCCAGATCCCGGGCTTTGCGAGCCGCCTCGCGCGCCCGGGCGGCGTCAATCACCTTCGCAATGAGGGGCCGGGCCGTCTTGGGATTCTGCTCGAGGAAGTCTCCCAGTTGCTTGTAGACCACACCTTCGACGACGCCGCGGACTTCCGACGTGCCGAGCTTCGACTTCGTCTGCCCTTCGAATTCGGGCTGGGGAAGCTTCACCGAGATGACCGCGGTGAGTCCCTCTCGTAGGTCATCCCCAGAAACCGATGTCGGCGCCCCCTTGCCGTTCTTCATCTGGGTCACGATGTAGCGGTTGAGGGTCCGCGTCAGCGCGGTGCGAAAGCCAATGAGGTGCGTCCCGCCCTCGACCGTATTGATGTTGTTCGCGAAGGAATGGACGCTCTCGTAATACGAATCGTTGTACTGCAGCGCGATCTCAACCGCGACCGGCACGTCTCCGTGTTTCATTTTGATCACCTTCTCGCCCACGAGATGGATCGGAGGCTCGTGTAGAGGTGATCGACTCTGGTTCAGGTGCTCTACGAACGAGACGATGCCTCCCTCGTAACAGAAATCGTGGCTCTTTGAACTGCGCTCGTCGGTGATGATGATATGCACCCCCGCATTCAGGAACGAGAGTTCGCGCAACCGCTGGGAGAGGGTGTCGAAGGAGTAGTCGGTGCTGCTGAAGATGCTGTCGTCGGGGTGGAAGGTGACCCGCGTACCCGTCTGGTCTGTGGTCCCGACACGTTCAAAAGCGGATGTGGGCTCTCCAATCGAGTAGGTCTGACGCCAGACCTCACCGCCACGCCTGATCTCGAGTTCGAGCTCTTTCGAGAGGGCGTTGACGACTGAAATGCCCACGCCATGCAGACCGCCGGAGACCTTGTAGCTCGACTCGTTGAATTTTCCGCCGGCGTGAAGGGTTGTCATTACGACCTCGGCGGCGGGGCGCTTCTCCCCGGGGTGTTCGTCCACTGGGATGCCGCGGCCGTTGTCGATGACGGTGACACTGTTGTCTGTGTGGATCGTGACGCTGATCTCGTCGCAATAACCCGCTAATGCCTCGTCGATCGAGTTGTCGACGACTTCGTAGACAAGGTGGTGCAGGCCTTCGATCGCCGTCGTGCCGATGTACATCGCCGGCCGTTTTCGGACCGGTTCGAGACCCTCGAGAACTTCGATTGAACTGGCGTCGTAGCTCACGTGTGCTTCATGTCCTGATCCTGATTCATCACAAAACCCTCCGCCTTAAAAATGCGCAAAAACTCCTCGCGCAGGCCTCGTGGGGTCGCTTCGGCGTGCTCCTGCACCGACGAAGGCCGCCTATCGATCACACACCTCTCCCCGAGAGAATCTTGAATTCCTGGCTCACTGCCGCTGTCGCCAGTGTGCTTCTGTTGGGGTGGGTGGATGGGTCCCGTTGGACTCAAAGAGATTCAAAAATACTGGAATAGGTCAAAGCGGTAAAGCCTTCGCTCGCCGCAAAGTACCCTATAAGCGCCCTTTTCAGGTCGGAATCCGCATCGGCATGATGACCGCGAAACACTCTGGATCGGTCGAGTTCGTCACCTGGACGGGCTGCAGCCCATCGCGAATCCCGAGTTCGATTTCTTTTGCTCCCATCGCCGAAAGGGCATCGAGGAGGTACCGCGCGTTGAAGCCGATGCTGATCGAATCACCCTTGTAATCGACGTCGATTTCTTCGTGCGCATCGCCGAGGTCGGGGTTTTTGGAGGATAGTGTCATCTTGTTGTCCTCGATCTCGAGGCGTACCGCGCGCGCGCGTTCGGTCGAGAGAATCACCACTCGGCGCAGGCTGCGGACCAGCACATCCGTTTCGAGGGAGATCCGGTGGGGAATCTCCTTCGGAATGACCTGTTGGTAGTTCGGAAATTCTCCATCGATCAGGCGCATCACCAGGGTGACTCCGCCCTTGCGCGCCAAGCCATTATTTCCCTCGAAGGCCAGTTCGATTTCGTCGACGTCGTCCTCGTCCACCAGGCGTTTCAACTCCGCGAGACCCTTCCTCGGGATGATGACGCCACTGGCCAGACTGCTTGTGTCGACTCCCAGGCTTCGCTCTACCAGAGCCAGGCGATGTCCATCGGTGGCCACCATCCGAATTCGATCACTGTCTTCAACCTGCTCGAGATAAACGCCGTTGAGGTTGTACCGGGTCTCATCTGCGGACGCGGCATACAACGTCTGCTCGATCATGGCTCCGAGTGCGACAACCGAGACGGAGACCGTCTTCTCCGGTTTAAACTCCGGGAAGCTCGGATATTCCTCTGCGGCGGTTCCCGCCAATGTGAACTTCGATCGCCCGCAGATGATCGAGAGATATGAATTCGCAGTAGCCGCGAGTTGAATCGTCTCTTCGGGAAGCTCGCGCACGATCTCGTAGAATTTCTTTGCACTCACCGTCAGCGAACCAGTCTTCTCGATGGCGGCGACATGCTCGCTGCGCACACCGACTTCGAGATCTGTTGCGATCAGTGTGAGTTTTGCGTCCTTCGCTTTCGAATCGGCACCAATCAATACGTTGGCGAGGATTGGCATCGAGTTCCGTTTTTCGACAATCGCCTGGATCCGACCAAGGCCACGCAGGAGTTCAGGCTTTTCAATCGAAAGCTTCATGCTCTTTTTCCTACTCTTTCTTTATTTTCTAGAAATAGAAGTAGTAGTGATAGGCGGGTCTATGACAAAAGGGGATCAAGTAACTGAACGCGAAAGCGAACCGTTAGGAACGCGCGAATAGAAGGGACCTGGGAAAACGCAGTTTCGATCATAATCGGTCGGCGCTACGCAGTTTTGGCGGCGACGACGACAGAAACGGTCTCGACTTCAGGATTCTACCACGCGCGGGCCCGGGTTTGGGGTGTAGAACTGCTTTGAAGGCGCGGGTTTCGGGCGTTGACAGGGGCCCTTCAGCACGGATATCCTGCGCCGTCCCGCTATCTCATCGCAAGCCTGAAAACACCGCCGCCGACCTCCAAACCCCCATTTCGGCGAATGCGGAGCAGAAAGACCCCGACGGAACCCGGTCCCCACCCCGACCGGAGCCTCCCGTACCGGGCCGGAGACTGGAAGCATGAAGAGAACCTACCAACCGAGCCGTCGTCGTCGGAAGCGGAGCCACGGCTTCCGAGCGCGAATGAAGACCAAGGGGGGTCGCGCGATCCTCAAACGCCGTCGGGCGAAGGGTCGAAAGCGTCTTACCGTCTCGATCGGCACGAAGTAGCAGTGGCGAGCGTCGCCGGCCGCTTTGGGCGGTCGGAAAGACTTCGCCGTTCACGCGAATTTCAGCGGGTGTCGCGGGAAGGTCAGCGCGCGGCAACGCAGCATTTTGTGCTTTTGCGGGCACCCGCGGCCGCCCGCCCGCCCGGCCTCCGCTTGGGGGTCACGGTCAGCCGTGCAGTCGGAAACTCTGTCGAGCGAAACCGGGTGAAGCGAGTTATTCGTGAATGGTTTCGCATAGTTGGGAAGAATTTGGAAGGCCTTGGGGACAGCGATCTGGTGATCATCGCGCGCCGCGGAGCGGCCACAGTCGCCGGCGGAGCGATGCTCGTGGAACTCGACGCGCTGGCCCGGCGTGCGGGTGAGGCGGCAGACTGATGGATTCAACCGCCAGCGCGCTATCGCTCCCCCGCCGGTTGGTAATTTTACCTCTAACCGCTTGGAATCGCTTTATTTCTCCTCTTTTTGGGCCGCGTTGCCGGTTCCATCCGAGTTGTTCGCAATTCGCCGCTGAGGCGATTGCCCGGCACGGTGTCGCGCGCGGGGGCCTGTTGGGTCTGCGCCGGCTGGTGCGCTGCCACCCCTTCAACGAAGGCGGGTTCGACCCCGTCCCCTGAATTCGTCGTGGATCGAAACACCCTCCTCTTCATCGTTCTCAGCCTGGTCGTGCTGCTGACCTGGAACCTGGTGCTCGGCACCGGACCGCAAGCCCCTGTGGCCAGCAGCTCCGAGGCCCACGTCGTCGACGCGAACAGCGCCGCACCGGCAGGTGGTCCCCTAGGGGGTACGGCAGTGTCCCGCGCCACCCCGGACGCAGCGCCCCCCCCGCCGGTCCCCGCAACCCCGGCGGTGCCGGCCTGGACCCACACCTTCGAGAACGCTCTCTACCGGGCCGAGTTGACGAACGTTGGCGCGGGTCTGACTTCCTGGAAACTGGTCGAGCCGCGCTACGTAGAGCGCACCGAGGACGGCACCCGACCCATCGATCTGATCACGGCCCGGCCCGCTGACGGGGTCGTTCTCGGGACGCCGCTCGAGGCCCTGGGTCTCGGGAACCTTCGGGATCAACCCTACCGGGTGGAGTCGGTGACGAGTGATTCCGCTGTCCTCGTGCTCGAGGTGGGTGGCGTGACGATTCGCAAGAGTTTCGTCTTCGATGCGGAGAACTATCTCATGCGGCTGTCGATCGAAATCGACAATCAAAGCGGCCGCGTGCTCAACCCACGCTTTGAAACCGAGTGGCCGACGCACGTCGAAAAGCGGACGGATTTCACCGAGCAATCGCTGGTGGCTTTCCACGACGGGGGTGTGGAACGCGAGGCCGTAGCCGGCGTCGGCGTGCCGGGGTTCTTCTCGGACCTCTTTAGCAGCGCAGATCCCGATGGTGTCGTGCGGATGCGCGGCGGGATCGAGTGGGCTGGCACCGATACGACGTACTTCGTTGGCGCGCTGCTGCCCGACCGCGCAACCAGCGCAAACGCTCGATTTCAGGCGATACAGCCCGGAATGGCGGCGATGGCGGTCGTTGGCTTCGAAGCGATGCCGCTGCCCGATGGACAACGGGTGCAGAACGACTTCCGGGTCTACATCGGACCGAAAGAACCGCTGCGCCTCGCTGCAGTGGGCGCGCAACTCGGCCAGGCGATCGATCTCGGTTACGGCTGGATCGCCCCGCTGACGGAATTCTTCTCGTGGCTATTGCACGCGATCTATACCCTCGTTCACAACTACGGCGTCGCGATCGTCCTGCTCACCATACTGGTACGCGTGGCGATGCTGCCGATCGTGACACGACAGATGAAGTCGATGGAACGCATGCGGGATCTGCAGCCACAGATCAAGGAACTCCAGGAGAAGCACAAGGACGATCGGCAAAAGCAGTCGGAAGCGATGATGAAGCTCTACAAGGAATCCGGCGTGAATCCGCTCGGGGGCTGCTTTCCGATGTTGCTCCAGTTTCCGGTGTTCATCGGTCTCTTCTTTGCGCTGCGCAGTTCGATCGACCTGCGCCACGCGCCATTCTTTGGCTACATCGACGACCTGTCGACGCCGGCGACTCTCTTCACGATCCCAGAGATAGACCTCCCGATTCGCTTGCTACCTATCCTGATGGGCCTCTCCATGATCGTGCAGCAGCGCATGACGCCGATGACGATGGACCCGGCGCAGGCCCGCATGATGATGACGGTGATGCCTGTGATGATGACGGTGCTCTTTTATCAGTTCCCCTCGGGGCTTGTTCTTTATTGGATGGTCAGCAATGTGCTGGGAATTGCACACCAGTCTTATGTTGGTCACAAGCTGAGAGCGGCCGCCTGAATCGGTGCGCCAGTCCGCCACCCTAATCCCCCCAACCCACCCCACTCCACGGAGAAAATCCCATGTATGACGCCAAATCAGAACCCAACGAGTTCGTCGCCGACAGCCCGCAAGAAGCGGTCTCTAGGGCCTGCACCTTCTATGGAAGCGACGAGGCCGAACTCAAGATCGTCCACGTCGGGGAGGGTGAGGTCAGCGGCCTAGGCCACCGGGCCGTGGTGGTGGCAGTTCCCAAGGAACTCAAGAATAGACCGCGCCACGATTCTGGTGACGGCGATCGGGGTCGAGGGCGCGGTCGCCGCGATTCAGAGCGCGGACGGTCCGATTCGTCGTCGCGCGGTCGGCCGGGGGGTCGCTCTGATGGGCAGTCTTCGGGCCGTTCGGGCGGCCGACCAGAAGAGCGCCCGTCGGGCCGTTCGAGCGGCCGACCGGAGGAGCGACCGTCGCTGGCGGCCGAAGATGCACCGGCCGGAGAGTCCAAGGGCACCGCGAAAGGCGAGCTCGGACCGATCGGCGAATTCCTCCTCGGGACACTCGAGCGGATGGGCCTGGGGAACTTTACGATCAGCCTGAACAAAGAGGGCGACTTCGCCATCTTCCGGATCGAAGGCGACGCAGCCTCCCGCCTGGCGCGCGATGGGCGTGCCGCGGACGCGCTGCAACTCCTTGCGAATCAAGCTGAAATGCGACGTTCGGAGGATCCGACACGGATTGTCGTCGACGTTGAGGGCGAGACCGAGAAGCGTGAAGATTACCTGCTCCGCCTGTCGGACCGGGCAGCCGAGCGTGCGATCGAGGCGAAGCGCTCAGTCGCACTCGACCCGATGAATGGCCGAGATCGACGGATCGTTCACATGGCGGTCCGCGAAATCGAGGACGTGGCGACGATGAGCATCGGCGAAGGCCAGTACCGCCAGGTCGTGATCGTTCCGGAGGGTTCGCCCGACTACGCCAAGGCCGTCGAGTCCTCGGATCAGGTGCGGGACTGACGTACTTCTGAGCGGGCCGCCGGCCTCGTCCGGCGTTCCACGTGGAACTTCCCGGGTGCGCCGGGAGCTTGTTCCACGTGGAACTTCACAGATACGCCGGCAGCTCGTTCCACGTGGAACACCATGTCGAGCGCCATCCCGCCTAGCGACCCCTACGAGATCCTTGTTGCAGGCCTCGGAGAACTCGAGATCGAGGCCGGTGAGGCTGCCTTGGTGCGGCTTGTCGAGCTTGCCGACCTGGTGGCTTCCTGGTCACGGCGCTTCAACCTCAGCGCCCACCGTGATCCTCAGGCGGTGTGCCGGCGCCTGATCCTCGACGCCGCGGCCCTCGGCCAATGCCTCCCGCAGTTCGACTCGCTCAACGATCTCGGCAGCGGAGCCGGGTTTCCCGGAGTCCCGCTTGCGATCCTGTGGCCTCGCCGTTCGGTGCACCTGGTTGAGGCCCGTGAACGCCGATACCACTTCCTGCGCGAGCTGGTGCGCTCGCTAGAACTCGAGAACGTGAGCGTCGAACGCGGGCGGATCGAAGAAGTCGACCCGATTCCGCGCGCGGGTGCCGTAGCCCAGGCGGTCGGTCCGCCGGAGACCGTGTTCGGCTGGATGCGTCGCTGGGCCGTCCAGGGTGGCTTTCTGGCGATTCCGAGCAGTCCCGGCCAGGGTCTGCCGCCCACGCTGACGGGACTCGAGCCCGTGGTCGAGCAGCTCTACCGCGTGCCGCTCGAGGGCCCGACCCGCAGCCTCTGGCTGACCCGCCGAATAGACTGATCCGGGCCCGCTACCCCGCTTCGGTGGCATCCGACCCGTCGCAGTTTCACCAGACCCGGAAGTGGGCTGCAGAGTGCCCGCCATGACTTCGGCGGGGGGCGTTTTCACTCGACTTCGCTGCCGGTGCTGTGGTACACAGGAGTTGTCCCCCCAAGAAAACCAGCTGTTCCCGATAGAATTGTCCCCTAGGGGACATCCAAGGATTTTGGTATGCCGTTGGACGGGTTGGGCGGACGGGCGCTTGCGATCGTGAACCAGAAGGGCGGGGTCGGGAAGACCACGACCGCGGTCAACCTCGCGGCCGGTCTCGCGCTCGAGGGTCGCGCCACCCTGTTGATCGATCTCGATCCCCAGGCCAACGCCTCCAGCGCCTTCGGGGTGGTCGCTGCCGATCGGCATATCTACGACGTTCTGATCGGCCGTCATCCGCTTTCGCAGGTGGCCAGGGCCACCGAGATCGACACCCTCCACCTGGTGCCGTCCGGTACGGACCTGGTCGGGATCGAGATCGAACTGGCCAACTCCGAAAATCGCGAGCGTCTGCTCGAGGCCGCATTGGCGGAAGCACGCGAGCACTACGAGTTCACGATCATCGATTGTCCGCCCTCGCTCAGCATCCTCACCTTGAATGCGCTCACCGCCTCGGACAGCCTGCTGATCCCACTGCAGTGCGAGTACTACGCGCTCGAGGGACTCGCGCGCCTGCTCGAAACACTCGAACGTGTGCGCGACCGCTTCAACGCAGAACTCGCGATCGAGGGTCTGCTGCTGACGATGGTCGACAGCCGAAACAACCTGAGCCGACAGGTCGAGGCCGAAGTGCGCAGCCACTTTGGCGATCGCGTCTACCAGACCAGGATTCCGCGCAACGTACGGCTCAGTGAGGCACCGAGTCACGGCAAGCCGGTTGCGCTCTACGACAACGCCTCCGCTGGCGCGCGCGCGTACGCCGCATTGACGCGTGAAATCCTTTCGCGCTCTGTGCTGCGCGATCCGCCGCTGCGCCCGCCGCAGCTCGAATCGCAAAGGCAAGCGAAGAGCGAAGCAACCGCAGGCGAAGCTTCGCCAGCCGCGTCACAACCCGAGGGAGCAGATCATGGCCGTTACGCGTAACGCGTTGGGGAGGGGCCTGGGAGCGCTTCTCCCGGGTTCTTCGACTTCATCCGCCGCCGCGGCAGAGCCCGCGCCGGTGCCCGTAGCGGTGCCGCAGCGCAGTCTCCAGGGACCGGCCGAATTGCGAATCGACGCGATCGACCCAAATCCCGACCAACCCCGACGCCACTTCGAGGCTTCGCGTTTGCAGGAACTGGTGGCCTCGATCAAGCGCCACGGCGTTCTGCAGCCGGTGGTGGTGCGCCGCGCCGGTGAGCGTTTCGAACTGGTCGTTGGCGAACGCCGCCTGCGCGCGGCGCGCGAAGCCGGTCGCGAAACGATTCCCGCGGTGGTGTCCGACTGGACTCCCGCAGATCGGCTCGAAGTTGCGCTGGTCGAGAACGTGCAGCGTGCCGACCTGAACCCGGTCGAACTCGCCCACGCCTACCGCGCGCTGGCCGACGCGGGTTCGACCCAGGACGAAATCGCTACGAGGGTGGGACTGGATCGCTCGACGGTGGCGAACCACCTGCGCCTGCTCGAGCTTCCCCAGTCGATCCAGTCGGATGTCGAGGAGGGGCGCCTCAGCCTCGGCCACGCCAAGGCGGTGCTCCAGGTGCAGAACCCCGAGCGCCGGCGGCACCTGCGCAATCGCATCGTCGAAGGCCGACTCTCGGTGCGAGAGGCCGAGCGCCTGGCGCGAGACAGCGCGACGCCGGTGCGGCCGAGGGCTGCCAGGGAAGGCGGATCCGTCGAGGCAAACGCAGGGTTCCGAGCGCTGGCCGAGGCGCTCGAGCGCCAACTGCAGACCCGGGTGCGGATCGTCGGAGACGCCAAAAAAGGGCGCGTCGAGGTCCATTACGCGAGCGAAGAGGACCTGAAGCGGATCGGTCGCTTGATCCTCGAGGGGGAGTGAGCGCTTGGCCGAGGTCGACCCCGTTCGGGTGCCCACGCCCACCCCCGAGGCCGCTCCCGACCGCCGTAGCCCGGTGATCGGCGAGGGCTGCCGCTTTGTTGGGGTCCTGACCTTCCGGGGCGAGGCCTGGATCGAGGGCGACTTCCAGGGCGAGATCGAGGCCCGTGGCACCCTCGGGGTGGGCCCCCGTGCCCGAGTGGGCGCTCGGCTGCGGGTCGATGAGCTGATCGTGGCGGGAGAATTCGAAGGCGATGTCGTGGCTCGCCACCGGATTGAGCTGCGCGCAACGGCCCGGGTCCGCGGCAACCTGCAAGCTCCGCGGATCTGCTTTGAAGAGGGCTGCATCGTTCGCGGCCACTGCCGCACGGGCTGAAGGGCTCCAGCACCCCCGGGGCCCTGGCGGTCGGCTCTGGAGGACCCCGCGGCCGACTCTTTTCGGTCGCCGCTGCGGGCCTTCGGTCTTCGAGTCTGCGGGAAGATCGCCCGGGCGGAGTCTCGAAAGCTCCGAGAAGAGGTCCCGGGTGCCTTGAAACTAGCGCGGGCTATGTAAAACTTGTCGCGCCTCGCCACCAGCGCGAGGAGCGGGAGGTTCCTGCGAATGGCTGCGGCCACTCGGCGAGGGCCCGCCCGGGAATCCAATCACGGATTCGAGCTTCGAAAAGATTCGAGGTTCGAGACCGGAACCCGAAGGACCTGCGAAGTCCGTGGGCCGTTCGCTCCGAGCCCTTCGCGGGGGCCGCCCACGCATCGAGATCGGGGCGAGCCGAAACCGGGGACGGGCGAAGGGTGTGGAGTTGGTCGGAATGAGGAATACGGGCAGTCGACGGGCGCGAACGATCACGGGTGCCGGCGCAGCGTTTGCGGCGTTGGTCGCGGCTCCCGCGCAGGCCGCCGACGGTCTCGTGTTGGTGCCCGAGGCGACGCTGCTCGTGGTGCTCCTTGTCGCCTTTACGCTGCTTGTCTTCCCGGTCAACGCGTTGGTTTTCAAACCCCTCTTCCGCGTGCTTGCTCTGCGCGAAGAACGCATCGCCGGCGCGCGAAGACGCGCTTTGGAACTCGAGCGCGACGCCGCCGACGTCCTTGCGCGTTATCGCCAGGCCATCCACGACGTGCGCGAAGAGGCGGAGCAGAGCCGACGCGTGGGCCTCGAAGAAGCGCGCACCGAATCCGGCAGTGTTTCCACAGCCGCCCGCTCCCAGGCCGAATCGGTGTTGCAGGCCGGGCGCGAAGAGCTCGACGCCTGGCTCGATCAGGCGCGCAACGAATTGCGCGGCAGCGCCGACTCGCTCGCTCGCACCGCCGCCGAGCGCGTGCTCGGACGGAGCCTGTCGTGAGCAGCGCATTGCGAAGCGCTCTCCTTGTCAGCGTGTGGCTTCTCGCCACGGCGGCGCCGGCGCTTGCGTCGGGCGGCGACGAGGGCGGCAACCCCTGGGTTGAGTTCATGTGGGAGGCGCTGAACCTCGCCCTCCTGGTGGGAGTGATCGTCTACTTCGCCCGCAGCCCCGTGCGCGAATTCTTTGCGGGTCGGCGCGAGCAGATCAAGGGCGAGCTCGAGAGCGCCGCCTCTGTACTCGGCGAAGCCGAGGCGCGCTTCGCCGAGTGGGAGCAGAAGTTGGGCGCTCTCGACATCGAGCTCGAGAAGATCCGCGAAACCGAGCGTCGGCGGGCCCAACAAGAACGAGCGCGCATCCTCGAGGACGCGCGAGAGGCCGCACTGCGCATCGAGCGTGACGCGAAGACCTCTATCTTGCGCGAGCAGCGCCGGGCCCAGGCGGCCCTGCAGCGTGAAGCCGGCGAGCTGGCCGTCGAGATGGCCGCCGTGATCCTGCGAGAAACGATGCAGGATGAAGACCGCGACCGACTCGTTGATGAGTTCATCGGAAGCATCGAGGCGAGCCACGCCACTGGGTCGGGGAGCTAGCGGCCGATGAAGACCACGGCAGCTGCAAGGCGCTATGCGAAGGCCGTCTTCTCCCTGGCGCAAGAAGACGACGAAGTCGCCGGGATCCGCGGCGAGTTGGCCTTGATCGGTGAGATGATCGAGACCTCGAAAGAACTCGAGGATGTCCTGCTGACGCCGCTCCATCCCGTAGAGGAGCGCAAGCGCGTACTCGCGGCGCTGATCCTGCACGCGGGTGTCGGCGCCACCGTGCGCAAGTTCATGGCCTTCGTCGTCGACCAACGGCGCCTGGTCGACTTCGAGGGGATCCGGGGTGAATACGACCGGCTCGCCGATGAGCTCTCCGGGCTGGTGACTGCGGAAGTGGTCAGCGCGAGCGCCCTCTCTACGGATCGCGAGGAGCGCCTGCGCCGCGCCCTCTGTCTTGCGACCGGATACGACGTCCGGCTCGAAGTCCAAATCGACCCGGAACTCCTCGGCGGCGCAGTCGCCAAAGTGGGAGACCGGGTCTTCGATGGCACGCTGCGAACGCAGCTCGACCAGCTGCGAACCAGCGTTACGAAGGAATCCTGAGCAATGAACATCAAGCCGGGCGAGATCACCGACATCCTGAAGCGGGAGATCAAGGAATACGAGCGCGAGATCGACATGGCCGAGACGGGCACCGTCTTGTCTGCGGGTGACGGCATCGCGCGGGTCTACGGCCTCGAAAAGGTCCAGGCAGGCGAGCTCGTCGAGTTCAGCGCGGGCGTGCAGGGCCTGGTCCTGAACCTCGAAGAGGACAACGTCGGTGTTGCGCTGATGGGCGAATCATCGAAGATTCGCGAGGGCGACCTGGTACGCCGCACCGGGCGGATCATCGACGTGCCCGTGGGCGAGGGTCTGCTCGGCCGCGTCATCGACGCGCTCGGCAACCCGATCGATGGCAAGGGCCCGATCGAGAGCAGCGAGCGCCGCCGGGTCGAGATCAAGGCGCCGGGCATCGTGACCCGGAAGTCAGTGGCGCAGCCGCTGCATACGGGCATCAAGTGCATCGACTCGATGACGCCGATCGGTCGCGGTCAGCGCGAATTGATCATTGGCGACCGCCAAACCGGTAAGACCGCAATCGCCATCGACACCATCATCAACCAGCGCGATACCGACGTCCATTGCATCTACGTGGCCATCGGCCAGAAGCAGTCGACGGTGGCCCAGGTGGTGGCCAAGCTCTCCGAGCACGACGCGATGGAGTACACCACGGTCGTCGCAGCCTGCGCCAGCGAACCGGCCCCGTTGCAGTTCATCTCGGCCTACACGGGTTGCACCGTGGGCGAGTGGTTCCGCGACAACGGCAAGCACGCGCTGATCGTTTACGATGATCTCTCGAAGCAGGCGGTGGCCTACAGGCAGCTCTCGCTACTTCTGCGCCGGCCGCCGGGGCGCGAGGCCTACCCGGGTGATGTCTTCTACCTGCACTCGCGGTTGCTGGAACGCGCGGCGAAGTTGAACGAAGACTTCGGCGGCGGCAGCCTGACGGCGCTTCCGATCATCGAGACCCAGGCGGGCGATGTCTCGGCCTACATCCCCACCAACGTGATCTCGATCACCGACGGTCAGATCTTCCTCGAGACCGACCTCTTCAACTCCGGCATACGGCCGGCGATGAACGTGGGCATCTCGGTCTCGCGGGTGGGCGGCGCGGCCCAGACCAAGGCCACCAAGAAGGTGGCGGGCCAGTTGAAGCTGAACCTCGCCCAGTACCGCGAGATGGCCGCTTTCTCGCAGTTCGGCAGCGACCTCGACAAGGCCACCCAGGAGCAGCTCGCCAACGGCGAACGCCAGACCGAGATCCTGAAGCAACTGCAGTACTCGCCGCTCAAGATGGAGGATCAGGTGGTTTCGATCTTCTCGGCCACGCCGCCAAAGGGTCGCGACTCCTGGATCCGCCGCTACGAACTGCGTGACATCCTGCGCTACGAGCAGGAAATGCTCGCGTATGTCCGCGAAAACCACGGCGGCGTGCTCGACGCGATCGGTCAGAGCGGCCAGCTCGACGATGAGACCGAGGCGAAGCTGGTGGCGGCCCTCGACGAGTTCGCCGGGGTTTTCCAGGCCACGGGTGACAGTTCTGATTCAGAGGAGGCTGCGGCCTAGCCTTGCCGAATCTGCGCGACATTCGCCGGCGCATCTCCAGCGTCGAGAAGACCCAGCAGATCACCTCCGCCATGCGGATGGTGGCGGCGGCAAAGCTGCGCCGGGCCCAGGAGTCGATCGAGGCGGCGCGGCCCTACGCCGAACGCATGCGCAACACGCTTTCGGAGGTGGCGGCGTCCCAGACCGACGCCGCCCACCCGCTACTGGTGCGGCGCGAGAGCGTCGAGAAGGTCGAGTTCGTGGTCGTGACCTCCGATCGCGGGCTCGCCGGCGCCTTCAACGCCAACGTTCTGAAGCGTGCCGAAGCCATGATGAAGAAGTGTCTGGCCGCAGGGCAGACGCTCGAGATCACCACCGCCGGGCGCAAGGCCAGCGAGCACTACCGAAGGCACCGGCCCGACCAACTGGTAGAGAGCTACGAACTCGGCGGCTGGATCTCCTACGACCAGGCGGCCCATATCGGCCGCCGCATCATCCACCGCTATGAAGCCGGTGAGGTCGACGAGGTGGTGCTCGTCTACTCGGAGTTTGTTTCGATCCTCACCCAGCGGCCCGTCTCCCACGTACTGGTGCCGCTGGCCGCCGCCGAGTCCGCTGAATTGGTCGAAACCGCCGAGACGAGCGACCTGCCGCCCCATGAGATCGAGCCCGACGCAGAGAAGTTGCTGGCGCTGATGGCACCCACCGCGGTCGAGGTCGCGCTGTATCGCGCGTTGCTCGAGAACCAGGCCGGCGAACACGCCGCCCGGATGACCGCGATGGAAAATGCCACGCGCAATACCAAGGATCTGATCGAGCGCCTCACCCTCGAATTCAACCGAGCCCGCCAGGCCGCGATCACGAGCGAGTTGGTGGAGATCGTCACGGGCGCTCAAGCCGTCGAATAGAACACACGGGGCGAATGCCTTCGCCCCGTCGCAGGAGAGTGAAAGATGGAAGGTGGAAAGATCGTCCAGGTAATGGGCCCGGTGGTGGACGTCGAGTTCGCGCCCGGCAACCTGCCCGAGATCTACACGGCGCTTCGCACGACGAATGCCTCGATAAACGACCAGCCCGACAATCTCGTTGTCGAGGTGGCTCTGCACCTCGGCGAGAACACCGTGCGCTGCATCGCCATGGACACCACCGACGGCCTCACCCGCGGCCAGGCGGTGAAGAGCACCGGGGCGCCGATCTCGGTGCCGGTGGGCCCGGCGACCCTCGGCCGCATCATGAATGTGATCGGCGAGCCGGTCGACGACCGCGGCCCCATCGAGGCCGAGAAGACCTTACCGATCCACCGCCCGGCGCCGGAATTCGTCGACCAGTCGACCAACGTTGAGGCCCTCGAGACAGGCATCAAGGTGATCGACCTGATCCAGCCCTATCCGAAGGGCGGCAAGGTGGGCCTCTTTGGCGGCGCGGGTGTGGGCAAGACCGTCGTGATCATGGAATTGATCAACAACATCGCCAAGGAGCACTCGGGCTACTCGGTTTTCGGCGGCGTGGGCGAGCGCACCCGCGAGGGCAACGACCTGTGGAACGAGATGATGGAGGCGAAACTCGCCGACGGCACCACGGTGCTCGACAAGACGGCCCTCGTCTACGGCCAGATGAACGAACCCCCGGGAGCGCGCGCACGCGTCGGCCTCTCCGCCCTCACCGTCGCGGAATACTTTCGCGACGAAGAGGGACAGGACGTCCTGCTCTTCATCGACAACATCTTTCGCTTCACCCAGGCGGGCTCCGAGGTCTCGGCGCTACTCGGGCGCATCCCCTCCGCGGTGGGCTACCAGCCGACCCTCGCCACCGACATGGGCGAGTTGCAGGAGCGCATCACCTCGACCACCAAGGGTTCGATTACATCGGTGCAGGCGATTTACGTACCCGCGGACGATCTCACCGACCCCGCGCCGGCCACCGCCTTTACCCACCTCGATGCCAGTACCGTGCTGTCGCGCGCGCTCACCGAGATCGGCATCTACCCGGCGGTGGATCCCCTCGACTCGACCAGCCGTATCCTCGACCCGCAGATCGTGGGCCAGGAGCATTACGGCGTGGCGCGCGACGTGCAGCAGATTTTGCAGAAGTACAAGGATCTGCAGGACATCATCGCGATTCTCGGCATGGACGAACTCTCCGAGGAGGATCGGATCACGGTCGCCCGCGCGCGAAAACTGCAGCGTTTTCTGTCGCAGCCCTTCACGGTGGCCGAGCAGTTCACCGGTACGCCGGGAGTCTACGTGCGCCTTGACGACACGATCCGCGGCTTCAAGGAGGTCCTCGAGGGCAAGCACGACGGCCTCCCGGAACAGGCTTTCTACATGGTGGGCACCATCGAAGACGCCATCGAAAAGGCAAAGTCGCTCGCCTAGGCGAGCTTAGGTGCGAAGGGTCCCATGGCACTCGAACTCACAATCGTCACGCCCGAAGGCGAAGCCTTCGCTAGCGCAATCGAATCGGTGGTCCTCCCCGGCACCGAGGGCGAATTCGGGGTGCTCGAGGCACACGAGCGTTTGCTCACCGCGCTGCAGCCCGGACCGGTCGAGATCCGCGGCGCCGACGGCGCGGCCTCCCAGTGGGCGGCGGTGACCGATGGCTTTGTCGAAGTGACCGGCGAGCACGTCGTGGTGCTGGTCGACCACTGCATCCTGGCGGGCGATATCGATGCGGCTACGGCCGAAAAGGATCGTGCCGAAGCCGCCGAAGAACTCCGCGGCCTATCGGGCGCCGAAGAGAACGAAACTCGCCGCGAGGAACTCGAGAAGGCGATCGCCATCGCCGAGGTTCGCATCGACGTCGCGGGCCGCACCAGCGCCTGAGGTCGGAGCCCCGCAAAGGGGCTCTTCGGAATGCGATTCCGAGACCCGGTTCGCCGCCCGGGCGGGCGCTGTCGACTACGTTTTGACCGATGGCTTCGCTTTTGGGAACGGCCGCATGGGGCGCCCCGATTCGAGCCTGCACTGGGTATCATTCCACAGCCGCTCGTGCGATTGGAAGCGTGCGACGATCGACTGCAGGCGGAAACGCAGGGCCGTATTGACGGTCTGCGTCGCCTTGCAGTCTGCGATCCCACGCTGAAGCAGAGAGCGCTCGCTGCAGGGCTCCGTCGGCCGCGCCGCAAAGAAGTACTTCTCGTACTCGATCCGCAGGGCTTCGAGGCCTGTTTCGATGCGACGAATGCGGGCTTCCACGTTTTCTCCCGAGGTTTGCTGCGGCGCCTGCGGGGCGCCGCACCTCTGCAGTTCGGCAAGTTTGGCCCTCTGCTTGAGCGCTAACGGGAGGGGGGGCGCGACGTGCGACGCACTCGGGAGCGATACGCGCCGTGCACGGGCCCGCGGCCTGATAGACTGGCGCGTCGTGAAGCGGCTCTTCGAGAATGCCGAGGTATTCGACCCCGAAGCGGCGGGCCCGAGGGGTGCGGCGCTGCTCGTCGAGGATGGGCGCATCGAGGCGCAGCTCGAGCCTGGGGAGGCGACCACGGTGGACGCCGAGCGCGTCGACCTCACGGGCTATTCCCTCGCCCCCGGCTTCATCGACCTGCACTTCCACGGCGAATTGGTCTTTGCCCGGGGCGCCGAATTCGGGGCGGCCCTCCAGCGCAGC
>Ga0209554_1000253_pt1 | contig 44336 bp, 37 predicted proteins | sample MarorgKNORR_S2LV_5_FD_188221 | JGI IMG/M metagenome (GOLD analysis project Ga0209554, IMG submission 188221) | Marine microbial communities from the Southern Atlantic Ocean, analyzing organic carbon cycling - Bottom_A/KNORR_S2/LV (SPAdes) (version 2) | ecosystem: Environmental > Aquatic > Marine... | reverse complement strand
ATGAGGATATTACATTCACGGTGGTATATTGTGTATTTGACACATCAGGTGCTGGAACTCCAGTAGTAGAGGTTACAGTAGGTTCCGCAGGCGCTCAGGCTATGTCTGCAGAGGATGCCAATTCAGTTTGTAAGAATGGTGTTGACTATTCAGTAACTACCACAGTAGATTGGGCAGCTACCGCTCAGGCGGTTGTTTTCTCAGGTTCTAACGATAATGGTGCAGCAGCAGCCCACAGTGGGTTAGATGTCACAATCAATGATGCACCTACGCTTACTAATGGCACCGCTGAAAGACATTTTAATGGCGGCGACTTTGTTTTTAACGTTTCAGCGGCTGATATCAATTCAGGGGATTCACTGACCGTTTATGCAGTGATTGAATTTGATGATGTTTTAGAACGGGAAATGGCGTGTGGGGCAGGTGCATTCTCCTTTACAAACTGTACGCTAACAGTGGCCGAGTCAGTGATTATTGATCAAAGAGGAGGTCTTCGTGACGTGACTTTCCGAGTTCAAGATATTCACATGACAAACACCGCTGGCGATTTCGGAAATTCAATAGATGTGACAAAGACCAGTAGTTTTATTCTAACTGGCCCGGGTGATCAATCCCCACTGCCAGGTTCAAGTGATTACACATTTACAGTTGAGAACAATGGAAATTTCGAGGATACCTTCAGTATTTCAGCCAGTAGTCTGAACAACTGGGTTAGCGCTTCTTCGGATTCTTCTGTGACTGTAGCATATGCTAGCTCAGAAGATTTCACCATAACTATGGATGTTCCCCATGTTGCGGCAGGCACCACTGATTCATGGTCTGTTGATGTCGCTGCAGGGAATGACAATGCACAAATTGATAGCGATAGCGGTACAACCACGGTTGCGTCAGTCTCAGGACACACAGTAACCATTGCGGATGCAGCAAGTAGTGCTGATCCGGGCGTTGCAGTCACATACTACTTTGTGATAACCAACACAGGGAATGCTGCAGAGACGTTTGCTTATACAACCACGGGAGATCCAGGTTCAGGCTCTACAAGTTTATTGGGTATGGGAGAATCTGAGACTATTGCAGTTACGCACACCGTTTCCGGCCTTGCTGCTGCTGGCGCTCAGCTCACAGTGACTTTAACCTCTGGTTCGGAGAGCGAGACAGCTACGACCACGGTCAATCAGATTTATGGAGTGACTATATCCTTGGTGTCTACTTCGGATGGGGGAGGTATTTCTCCTGGAGAGACGTTTGATGCAGTATACAGCGTTACCAACACAGGTAATGGCGCAGATACGATAACCATAGGCTTCAATGCTGACTGGTTGACTGGAACCAGTGGCACAACCCAGAGTTTGGCAGGATTTGATGGTGCAGGTACGGCCACTGCAACATTGACGGCTCCAAGCGATGCAGCTAGCGATTCCAGTTCATCGATTACAGCCTTTGCTACGGGTTCTGGTTCTTCGGGTGACTCGGGCTCTACGTCTCTCACTATAGCCTCTAATTCACGTTCAGTTTCCCTTAGTCCCAGTGCTTCCTATACAATAAGCCAGGGTTCATCGGGCACTGGAACCGTGACCGTTATGAATGGTGGTGTAGCAGCTACCTTTGCAGTGACCTCAATGTCCGATTCATTGAGTTTTGCTACCTCTGAGATAACTCTTGGATCTACAGGAACGATTTTAGATTCAGGAGATTTGACTTTCACTATCCATGCAGCAGAGTCTGGCGGTTTCACATTCACGATCGCGGATACTATTGATGGTTCTTCGGCGACTTACATAGGGACAGTTGTAGCCCGAGTATTCGATGCTTCCACACTGACCGGTTCTACGGATGATTGTGGGTCTGCCGGCGTTGTTTGCGAGACTGATTCAGACGGTGGTTGGGATGGTACTGGATACACCAATTCAGGTACTTGGTCAACCACAAAGACTGTAACAGATTCCAATGTACAGTCAGGAACTATAACATTTGATACTACTATTGCCAATACACTTCCAACAGTCGATTCAATTAGTGCAAATGATGGAACGGCAGGAGACGCACAGACATTCATGTTCACGGTACCGTCAGATTCAGACGGTACGATCAGCCACTTTGTCATAGACTTCGGTGACGGTAATTCCAAGACCTTCGAAGGCACGGATTTGACCGGAAGTACAGTTACAGCTACACACACATATGAGTCAGCAGGTGAATTCTCAGTTACAGCCACAGCATTTGACAATTCTGGAGGCAGTACAATGCAGGCAGTAACAATAAGCGTAGTTGAACGCACAGTTACGATGGATGGAAGTTCTTACACTTACAACCTTGTAGCCCTTCTGGGCTTTTTCATACTAGGAATGCTCCTAGCAGGAACGGCCTTCAAGATGCAACAAGGTGAAATTGCAGGAGATGAAGAAATGAACGAAAGAGACCGACAAAGATTGGAAAGCGTAGAACGCCGCATGGAGGGTTTGGCAGAGCGGGAAGAACTATTGGAGGTCTCTGCTTACGACGCATCCCGAGCGGCAACAAAGCTGGAAGAACATATTTCAGCTTTCAACGGAATCCTGGTTCGAGCCCAGGAAATTGCAGCTGAGGAAAAGCTCCAGGAGCTTGAAGCAGCTGAAGCGGCTCGAGAGAAGGAAGAGCAGCAGGTACAGCTTGATCTGGAGGACCCGGATATCGAAATGGTGGCCGAGAGATTCCACGATTCTTTAGGCCGACTGGTCAAGGCTCGCGATGAACTGTCCAAGATAGAAGAGCAACTAGCTTACATATTGAAGATGGAGCGTGATGAGCAGTTGGAGAAACTGACATCGATGACCGAGTCATATGAGAGCACCAAGCGTAAGATTGATGCCCTTCAGTCCACTAAGCAAGCCAGGGACGCCGCTGCAGAGGAGAACAGTATCATGAATATGTTGAGTGCAGCTGCATCTGGCGCAAGTGCAACCGATTTCGGTGGCTTTGAAGACCTTGGTGACAGTGATGAATACGAGGTCGAGATATATGAGGATGAAGATGGTTCATTCTACTACATTGATCCTGACACAGGGGAGGAAAAACCCTGCGACGAAGACGGCAACGCCCTCTGAAGATTTAATCAGAGGAGTAAATTTGTCACAAGCTTTGGTATAGTCTTGACTTTCGATATCGAATGGTGGTGGAGTTTTCAGGATAGTATAGATGACCAATTTGGTTTTTCCCGAATCCGTGAAGACGTTGCATCCCGTTTTGTGTCCCGTATATTTACACAGGAAGGCGACATATCAGTTCATGTCAAGGATAGGGATCTGGTAATAGTGGGCGCAGGCATAAACTCATTCGCGGACATCCCTGAATCAGATTTGCTGGTTGCTGACGGTGCACTCAGAGCCTGCCTGGAAAGAGGAATGATACCGGAGTTCATTGTTACGGATCTTGATGGTTATATTTCAGATTTAATCTGGGCCTCCGAACATGGTTCTAAGGTCATCGTACACAGCCATGGTGACAATCTGGCAGCCCTGTATAGACATTCTTCACATATCAGGCCAATATGTGTTACATCCACATATCCATCTACAGGCACTTCCTGTTGGGGAGGTTTTACCGATGGAGACCGTGCATTGATGATGGCACTTTCATTAGGCTGCAAGTCGGTACAGTTAATCGGATTTGATTTCTCCAAGATTGGAGATTATTCAGGTAAATACAGCCCAAGAAAACTGGAGAAATTGGCGTGGGCCGAAAAAATAGTAACTGAATGCATGCAGAGGTCCAACTCAGTTTCTTTTGCTTAATCAGAGACTTCTATCAACCTGATAAATGCATCTTCCAGATTATTTGCCCCGGTACTCATTTGAATCTCATTTACAGTTCCGATGGCTAACAGTTTCCCCTGGTCGATTATACCTACTTTGGTACAAAGACTTTCAGCCATTTCAATGATATGGGTAGAAAGCAGAACGGTACGGCCATTTGCAGCTAGATTTGTTATCCAATCTTTCAATTGTTTGGTGTACCTGGGGTCCAGACCGCTTGCCGGTTCATCTAGAAGAACTATTTCAGGATCATGAATCAGGGTCATTGCGATTGCAAGTTTCTGTCGCATTCCCTTCGAATAAGTTCCCACTTCATGATGTATCTGTTCCCCTAGTCCTAGTGAACTTGCATAGTATGTGATTCTCTGCTGTATCAATTTATTTGAAAGCTTTCGAAGTTTACCAATCAGTTCTAGAGTTTCAGCCCCTGTTAACCGGTCGTAGATTAGAGGACTTTCTGGAAGGTACCCCATCATTGATTTAGCCTTTAAAGGCGTTTTTTGGAGATCCACATCTCCAATCCGGATAGATCCTCTGGTTGGTTTCAATAGCCCACACATCATCTTGATCGTGGTTGATTTCCCGGCTCCATTTGTTCCCAGCAATCCAAAAACCTCGCCAGCCTCTACTTTGAAGGAAATATCCTTGGCCGCAGGTCTATTTCCATAGTACTTTGTCAAGCCATTAACCTGAATCATTAATCACCGACAGATGGTCTAACTTAAGACCCCTTGTCCATTATAGTCCGGATATCCAAACTTGAGTCAAATCTTGATTTTAAATAATGAAATCAAACCGAAATAACAGTCCTCAGATTCGTCTTGATGCCTTCAATAGAATATTAGATTCCCTCAATAATCTGGATTCGCCGGTTGTTGTTGAAGGTCATAGCGACACATTGGCTCTTAGAAGCCTAGGATATTATGGCGATGTAATCGAATTAAATGACGGTCGTTCCGTACTCTCAACTGTCGAAAAATTAGCACAGAAATTAGGGACCTCGGGAACCTTTGTGGTAATGACTGATTGGGATAGAACAGGAGGCCGTTTAGCCAAGCAGTTAAAGGAATATGGCGAATCTAGTGATTTGATGCCTAACGATCAGATAAGACGTGAACTAGCCATCACGTCCTCCAAAGACATCAGTTGTGTTGAGGAATTACCAAAACTGATTCAAACATTGAGATCGGTTTGTGACCCGTAGTTTAAAGATTGGTTTTCTAATGTGACCGAATGGCATTCACCAGAAGCGTTCATGAGACACTGGAAAAATATCAATTGGTTGACGGTTTTGACATTGTTTTTGACATGGAAAAGTCTCAAGGTGTGTGGCTGCACGATTCAGTAACCCAGGAGAAATATCTTGACTGTTTCACTTGTTTTGCGTCTTGGCCTATTGGCTATAATCATCCTATGATGACCGAACCAGAGTTCTTCAATAAGATTTCAAAGGTTTCTATCAATAATCCTGTGAATTCGGATCTTTACACTAGAGAGATGGCAGAGTTTGTGGAGATGTTTGCTACCTATGCTTCCCCGGATGGTTTCAACAATCATTTCTGGGTCTCAGGAGGGGCTCTAGCCATTGAGAATGCATTGAAGACAGCATTCGATTGGAAAGCACGGAAACTTGGTCGAAAAATAGGGGATACTTGCGAAGATTTAGTAATAATTCACCTCCGTGAAGCTTTTCACGGTCGAAGTGGCTATACAATGTCTTTGACAAATACAGACCCCGTCAAGACTGGTCTGTTCCCTAAATTTGACTGGCCTCGAATTCACAATCCATGTATTGAATACGATTTGGATGGGAATGTAAGTAATGATATTGCTGCGTCGGAATCACAATCCAAGAAAGACTTGGATGCTGCATTTTCAAAGCATGGCGACAGGGTTGCAGGAATAATTATAGAACCAATGCAGGGTGAAGGTGGCGATAACCACTTTCGTTCTGAGTTCTTGCAAATGCTTAGAGACTACTCGGACAATCACGATTGTTTACTGATATTTGATGAAATTCAAACAGGATTCTGGGGGTCAGGTAAACCTTGGATGTGGCAGCATCATGGTATCGCGCCAGATATTGCGGCATTTGGTAAAAAGACGCAAGTTTGTGGTATTTATGCGAATAATCGCGTCAAGGAGGTTGATAATAACGTCTTTACAATGTCCTCCCGAATAAATTCTACATGGGGCGGCAATCTTGTAGATATGGTAAGGTCAAAGAGATTCATTGAGATAATCCTTCAGGAAGATTTGGGTGAGAACATCCTAAAACGAGGCGCAGAGTTTGTTACTGGACTGCGGGCTATGGCAAAGGAGAAAGGTACATTCACAAATGTTCGGGGTGTGGGATCATTGTCTGCTTTTACTCTGGATACGCCTGAGGCTAGAGATGCTATGATTGGGCGAATGATGGAGAATAAGCTTCTTGCTTTGAAGTCCGGACCTCGTTCAATTCGTTTCAGGATGCCTTTGATAATGTCGAAGGATGAAGTTTCAGACGCTCTAAGAAGGGTTGACTCCAGTCTCTAGTTCAGTTCCGTCCCTAGTTCACTTTCTACTGCTTCTATTACTTCATCCGATTTAAGTAGTTCAACCATTCGGTTGTTATCTTTGTATAGTGGTCTGTCATCATCCAGAAAGTCCACATATTTCCTTACTACTCCATGAGCTGCAGAAGTGCCCTTTCCGGACTTCTTTTCTCTTAGGTCTAGTGCTTGAGCGGCTGCCATCATCTCAATAGCTAGAACACCGTAACAATTGTCCAGTATTTTCTTAGTTTTTTGGCTTGTCGTAAGCCCCATTGAGACAAAATCCTCTTGATCCGCAGCTGCAGGTATTGATTGGTTAGCAGCAGGATGAGAGAGTATTCTGGTTTCAACAATAAGGGCATCAGCTGTGTATTGTGCCAACATCATCCCCGAGTTCAAACCTGGTTTTTTTGTTAGAAATGGAGGTAATCCTACAGATAGGGCTGGGTTTGTCAGGCGATTCATTCTCCTTTCTGAGATTACAGCCACCATACTTAGTCCAATTCCTATCATTTCCATTGGAAGTGCCACCGGCGTGCCCTGAAAATTTGCTCCAGTCAAGACCTCTTTTTCTTCGGTCAGGAATATCGGATTATCTCCAACTCCATTCAATTCGATCTCAACCTGCCTGATTGCAAATTCTATCGCGTCTCTTAGTGCTCCAGCCACCTGAGGGGTTGATCGCATTGAATATGCATCTTGGACTTTTTTATTCCCGCTGAATAGTATCTCTGAATCAGTAGTAATTAAATTCAGGTTTTCAGAAACCTTTTGGGCCCCTTGGAAACCACGCAACACATGAATTCTCTTGTCATACGGTTTCATGTTGGCCATCAATGCCTCTAAAGTCATAGCAGCCGTAATATCGTGCAATTTCATCCACTTTTTGGCATCATGAAGAATTATTGCAGCTAATGCGGTCAGTACATTGCTACCATTGATTATAGCCAATCCATCACGCGCCTCAAGTTCCAATGGTTTTAGTCCAATACTCTTCAAAGCCGCTTTCGATTCTGTTATTTTACCATTGACAAACATTTCCCCTTCTCCCATTAACGCCAGTGCGATTTGCGACATCGGTGCTAAATCGCCACAGGCCCCAACAGAACCTTTCTCACATACCACAGGTGTAAGTCCATGATTCAATGATTCAGCAAGGTATTCAGTTACCTTTCTTCGACCTCCCGAATAGCCTTTGGAATGGACGTTAATCCGGCCACACATTGCGCCCCTGACCACTTCTATTTCCATTGGTTCACCTATTCCTGCAGCATGTGAATAGACAAGCAACTTCTGAAATTCCTTAATCTGTTCTGGTGTCAATGTAACCTCTGAGAATTCACCAATACCAGTTGTAACACCATACATCGTTTCATGGCCCTCAATTTTCTTTTCTAGCATCTTTCTACAAGACTCTATTCTTTGCCATGCCCCTTTGGTAACTTCTACCTGGTGTTTATTTCGTGCGACATCAACTAGTTTATCGATGGTCAGTGATTCACCATCTAAAGCTACGGTCATTACTTTGGAGATAATTAGCACGTTAAATAAACTACTGACATGAGAATCCCTTTTTATTACCTATTCATGGGGACCTGTGCCCGATTCAACCAAGAAGCAAATACGGGAGCTTGAAATCGATGCGATTTCGTATTCAAAGATAGGCCATCATTCCAAAGCTGAAAGTACCATAAAAAAAGCTCTTGAGCTCAAACCAAGAAGCAATCATCTGAACCATGAGTTAGCAAAGATTCATTTGAGATCAAAGCAATATGAAAAAGCACTAGAGATTTTACTCACATTGTCAAATAAAACAAAAAATAGGGAAATTCTCTTCAAGGATATTGGTTTGTCCTATTTTGGCATGGGTAAATTAGAAAAGGCACTAGAGGCTTCAGATGTATCCTTGAGCGAGAAACAGGATTACGTTGAAGCATTGGCCCTTAAAGGCAAGTCTCTTAGAGAACTTGAGAGGTATGATGAAGCCTTGGTTGTATTAGATAAGGCCCTCTCAAAGGATTCCAAGCACAGAGACGCCTTGTACCAGAAGGGAAAGGTCTTGTATATTATTGGGGAAAATCGTGAGGCCTTAGATTTGTTCAATGAAGTCTTAGACTTTAGGCCTAGGGATACTGAAGTACTTGCAGCTAAAGGCATGGCTCACGATCAACTTGGCGAATTCAAGGACGCCTCTGATTCTTTGAAAAGAAGTCTCAGTGTTGAGGATGAAGTCGTCTATAATGATCGAGGTGTAGCTCTTGGCCGTCTAGGCTACAATCACAAGGCAATTGACAGTTACCGTCGTGCACTTGCATCAAATCCTAAGTATGCAGTTTGTTGGTTCAACCTTGGAAAGGCACTTTTCAGGGTGGGTGATCTCAATGAGGCACTGAAGGCCTTCAAACGTTCCACAGAGCTTAATCCCAAAAATAGGAGCGCCTGGAACAATAGAGGTGTTACCCTCCGCCAGCTAAATAAATTGGAAGAATCTCTGGATTGTTATGATCGAGCTATAAAGTTAAGGACCGACTATTCGTGGGCTTGGCATAACAAGGGTTATGTTCTTGAATTGTTGGATCGCCCACGGGAAGCTCTGGAATGCTACGAGACAGCATTAGAACACAAACCTGATTTTCTTGAACATGGCGTTGATGAATGGGACAGGTTAAAGAAGGACACTCAGAAAGCAATAGATCGTATTGAGAAAGTAATAGGTGATTGAAGTGGATGTAATAGATCTTATTGAGGCCGGAGAAGCACTGATTGATCAGGGCAATACAAGACAAGCTTATTCTAAATTCAAGGAGGCACTGGAATTAGCCCCTGAAGATCCTCAGTTATACAATCGTCTTGGAATGTTGGAAATGTCCAGAGGCCAACCAGCCAAAGCTCAATCTCATTTTGAAGAGGCATGCCAACTGGCGCCGGATGTTTCCCGTTATCATATGCGACTGGGTGACTCTTTACAGCGCTTGGAAAAGTTTGAGGAGGCAATTCAGGCCTATGCCCGTTCACTGGAATTGGAGCCCAGAAACGCACCAGCTTGGAATAATAGGGGGTTTGCGAATTTTAACATAAATCGTTGGGACGAAGCTCTTCGCTGTTATGATGAATCAATGCGTTCCGATCCTAGTTATGCTGTGGCCTGGTACAATTATGGTTACACCCTTCAGTTATCTGGTCGTCTTAATGATTCTAAAGATTATTATCAGCGGGCAATTGAATTAGATCCTGATGATAAAATAGCCTGGAATAATTTAGCTAATGTTCATTATAATCAGGGACGTTATGAGAGAAGCATAGAAATCTACAAAAAATCCATAGCGTTAGATGAGAGTTATGTGATTGCCATAAATAATATTGGGAATGCCCTGGATCACTTGCATAGATATGAGGAGTCTATCCCTTATCATGAAAAGGCAATAGAGCTCGACCCCACGTTCCACTATGCATGGATGGCCAAGGGTCGGGCTTTAACGAATTTAGACCGTCCTGAGGAAGGCCTTGAATTCATAGAGACATCACTTGAATTGGAGGACCAAGATCCAGATTACCATGAGGCTTTAGCATATTGCTTTGTAGCATTAGGTCTCTTTGACAAGGCCAGACAGATCCTGAATTTGGGTTTATCAGTCGATGGTCAACATGTACCTTGCTGGGTAGCTCTAGGTGATGTCAATCTTGAATTGAATAACCATGTTCAGGCATTGCAGTGCTATGATGAGGCCGTTAGGGCTCAGGATGTCCTATCCCGGAGTCGAATGAGAGATCTGGACTGGATGGAGAAAGGAAGAATTCTTCTTGATGCTGGCGTTATGCACGAAGGTTTTAGGCAATATAGTAACGCAATTAATGTTGCTTCAGGGTCTAGTCGGCCCTATTTCAAAAAGGCCGAGCTTCTAATCAAAAATGATTTGATTGATGAAGCTAGAGAGACAATTTCCAGAGGTCTAGAGGTTGATCCCGAATCTGTTACTGGAACACAGCTACTGGTGAAGACAATGGATTCGGGTGAAATAATGGATAATCTGGAAAATCTGATTTCAAGGTTTCCCGAATCGCTTCAGCTAAAGCGGATTATAGGTTCCAAGCTAGTTAGAGATGAACCGTTGAAGGCTCTCGAATTATTAGGAAAAGAAAAGTGGGAAGATTTGATATTAAGAGTGCAATGCCACAGGTCGTTGTCCGAAAATGAAAAAGCTCTTGCAGCCGCAGTCAAATCGATAGATCTCAGGCCGGAGAATATAGATGGATGGATTGCAGCAGGTTGGTCTGCATTCGATTTAGGGAAATATGATGAATCCAGTGACTTCTTTGATTCAGCAATGGGGTGTGATATGTATTGTCCTGATGCTCTTCTGGGCAAGGCTTCCGTCTTGAAGAAAATGGGAAAAGACACTTCTCACTATAGCCAAGCTTTAGCTGATCTTGACTTGGATTTGGTTATTTAGTCGTAACTTCAATAAATATCTTTTCAATGTCTTGGGCCACTTTCTCCCACGAGAACAACTTCTCAACTCTTTTTCTACCTCTTTTTCCCATCTGCTTGGCCATTTCGGGATAATTCCATACCTTTTCCAGTGCTTCTGCCAATGCCTCAGGATCTAATGGTTCTACAATAAATCCTTCTTCTGATGAGATTACATCTCTTACTCCTGGAATGTCACTGAGAATAAGTGGCTTACCAGAAGCCATCCCTTCCAAACCGACTATACCGAATGCTTCCAGTCTAGAGGTCGACGGTAGAACCACTACATCCGTTGCAGCATAATATGCCGGTAACCAATAATCTGAGATAGGCCCCACAAAGACTATTCTATTTTCAAGGTTCATTTTTCGGGCCAACCTTTTCAGCCAGTTTAGATAAGGACCATCACCTACAATCAGGAGTTTCCCGTTTTCTGTGTAATTTAGCGCTCTGATTAATATCCCAATTCCTTTATGAGGAACCAATCTTCCTACAAAAAGTGCTAGTGGTTCATCGTTCCCTGCAAATTTATCTCGAATGAAGGCTCCCTGATTCTCCAGTCTGAACCTATCAGTGTCTACGGCATTTGGTACTACGCTCACATCAATGTCCCAAAGACTCCTTGATGTGGTTGCATAACTTTCGGTGGTTGATATGACTCTGTCAGCAGCTTCTAGGGGATATTTCCCTAGCACGGTCTGGTACAAACTTACGGCTATTCTTCCAAATAGTCCCTTTAATTCTAAATCACAATGATGCGTAATCACCAAAGGTTTCTGTGATTCCTTAGCACCCTTGGCCGCAAATCTTTCGGTAAAAGGGGGTGGCGAGTGGACATGTACCACATCAGCATGACTTCTTCTAACAAAGGACCGGATGGCCGTCACTACGGGCGTATTGTATATATTGGCCCATTGTGGCAGTCTAGTCACTTTGATTCCCTTTATTTTTTCAATCTCTGGCATTCTACTATAGCGTGATGTTACAACTTCTACTTCATGGCCTAATTTTATCAAGGTTTCAGAAAGCCCCATAACATGGGATTCCACTCCTCCAAAATGAGGGTAAAAATATGGAGTTACTTGTAGAATGTGCATCAGACTATGATACTCTGTGATTCATAGGTTCCTGAAACTAAAGTATTGGGTCCCACTTTCACATGGTTTCCCAGAATTGTTCCAGCGTTTACAGATACGTTTATTCCAGTGTTAACATTATCGCCTATGATTGCCCCTAATTTTCTTCTATCCGTGCTTATTTTCTTTCCTTGATGTGTAACTTCTATTATTTTCTTATCAAGTCTTAGATTCGCGATTTTAGTTCCTGAACCCAAGTTACTATCCTCTCCAACAATTGAATCCCCCACATAGTTGTGGTGTGGTGCTTTTGCACCTTGCATCAGTATGGTATTCTTTATCTCGCTAGAAGCACCGACTTTGTTGTTCCCACAAAGAACAGTCCCGCCTCTCAGATAAGCATTAGGCCCTACAACACAATTTTCACCTATCCATACCGTCCCTTCAATGTATGTGCCTGACTTTATAATTGAATTCTTACCCACATGTATTTTACCATTTATATTGACATTATCCTCGATTATTCCGTAGTTTTTTTCCTCGATATCTTCGATACAGTTTTCGTTGGCAGTTATCAGATCCCAGGGACACCCGATGTCTTTCCAGAATCCTTTGTATTTCATTATGTTGACATCTTTTGATATTGCTTGTAATGCATCTGTTAGTTCATACTCGCCCCTGACAGATTTCCCCACTCCTTTTATGGCCTCAAATATTTTTTCGTTGAATAAATACATCCCGGCATTGATGTTCGCTTTTCCGGAAACACCTTTCTCAGTTATTGATACCAATTTTCCTTTCTTGCTTTGAACAACACCAAATCTAGATCCATCCTCGACCTCTGTGGTCATCATTACAATTTCATTTTTACTGTTACTCATCCGGTCAAGGTTGGACCCATCAATGACCATGTCCCCATTGAGGCAGTAAAATCCCCCTTTTATCTTCCCATTCGCTTGAAGAACGGCATGTCCAGTCCCTTCCTGCTTTTCCTGAATGATATATTTGATTTTTACACCCAATTTCTCACCATTTCCTAAATGATTGGAGATCTCCTTCATTTGATATCCGATCAAGACATGTATTTCCTTAACCCCTACCTTTGTAAGTTCTTCAATTTGCCTCTGAATTATTGTTGTTCCTCCCAGTGGCAATAATGGTTTGGGAGTATTATCTGTCAAAGGCCACATACGTTTTCCTTTTCCTGCGGCTAAAATCATTGCCTTTTCAATCATATTTCTTGTTCTATCCTCTTAATTAGAAGGGCATTTATCTTTGCCCCGTCCATTTTACCCCTGAATTCCGACATTACTAATCCCATCAGAGGTCCAACTGCATCCATTCCTTTATCCTTTACAAAATCTTTTTTCTTTTGGACAAGGTTATCAATAAGGAGTTCCACTTCATCATTTATATTGTCGCTTCCAGTTTCTATTTCATCCCCCATACTAGCTTGGACTAGTGCATTTTCAATTCCTTCTTTGGCTATCTTTCCATCTTTAACAAAGGATAAAACGTGTAGGATATCATCATCCGTAACAAAAATATGGCCTGTAGATGACAAGTTTGGTAAGGTATGCAGTAACACTCGCGATATGTTCTTTGGGTCCTCTATCTGTTCCATTAATCTATGGAATCGCAAATCGAGATTTCTCGCCACCATCTGCTTCGATTCCTCATCATTGAGAGGCAGTTCACTCTCTCTCTGATCCAGGGTCTTTGGTAAAACTACATCGAAGTTTCGTAAGTTGACTGGCGCAATATCTGTTTCAGGGTACATTCTTGATGCTCCCGGCATTGGTCTGAGATATCTTGTGAGACCTTTCGGTGTAACCCTCCTGACTTCTTGAGGAACTCCATGGAATTTCACTCTCTGAATAACATTATCAAGTGCACTCTCGACAGTAGTCTTTTCACCAAAGATTAAAACAAACGCATCATCCCCTTTACACTTCAAGACATCACTTATTTTCTGAGTTTCTTCTTTACTAATCCCGTATGCCGGTAATTCATCACTATGCATCAGTCCTTTCACAAACGTTTCTGAATAATCTTCAATCCCTGCTTTGATTGCATGATCTGCCAGTTCTCTTCCCATACGTACATGCTCTTTCGCAGACATCTTTGTACCAAGTAGGCCTTTCCATCCCACTAACTTGCAAGCCATTGCCGTTCCTTTTTTTTTGGATATCAGATCAGTTACGTCCTTCTGGTTTCCAGGCTTTCCTTGTTTCAAGTTATTTAGATTTTCTTGTCTATGAATTTCATTTTCAACAACCTTTGGCATGGTTGCCAAGTCTTGAAATCCTTTAAGCTCCACTCTTTGTCCATTGTTAATTGAGATATTCACATCTTGTCTAATTGTCCCCAGTCCTCTTTTGACCTTGCAGGCACGCAGAAGCCTACCTAAGGCTCGAGCGGCTTCTTGGACCTCTTTAGGTTTCTTGAGCTGAGGTTTGGTTGTAACTTCTAGAAGAGGTATGCCTAATCTGTCTAGGATATATTCGTCCTTATTTTCACCATGTCGACAAGAATCTTCCTCTAAGCAGATTTGATCCAATTCTAATTTTCTACCCTTATATTCAATATGGCCACCCACTGCAATCAGACCAGTTCTTTGAAAACCGCTTGTATTTGAACCATCAACTACTACTTTCCGCATGAATTGTACTTCTTCAATTATTTTGGCTCCTACCAATTTTGCAAATTGAACTGCAATTTCGATAGCGTCTTTGTTTGGCCCCCGCGGAGGTTCTTCATCAGTGTAAACCAAACAATTACAGCTTCGATTGTGATATGTAAATTTCCGGATTCCCTCAGCCTGTGCGGCAACATCAACGCTTCCCATTTCACTTGAGGTTGCATGTAGCGTACGGCTAAATGTTTGATCACTGCCTGATTCCAAATTATCACAATTGCAGAAAAGCTTACCACAGTCAAGCTGTTGGTGTACCTCAAGCCCTGCCTTCAACTTCACAATATAGTCGCGTTGGTCTAGTTATTAAAAGGAACGGTTGAACATATTCTTGATTTTTGGTAGAAGCACCAGGGCTATGAATCCTAGTATTGGCCCAACTACAAGAAACCCCATCGCCAGAATAGAGAAAAAGGCTCCAATCTGGGCATACTTGTAGGATTGTAAGGTATATGTGACCCAAGCACCCCATACGCCTATCAATGAGAATACAAACATAATTCCTGGGCACCAATTCAGCATCAAACTGTAAGTGTTCTCTCCCAGACTTGTATTTCCTTCACCTTCTTGCATGTTAAAAGTAAACTGGTTAACACCTTCCAATCCCTGATTGATTTCAACTAGAGTCAGGTTATTGTCCTGAAGAGGAATATAGACGTCCATGGTGCAATTCTTGTGCAATGGCACCCTAACCTCGATTTTGTATTTTCCAGGCTTAAGAAAAATATCATAGCTTCCATTTCCAAAATAGGTTTGGTTAATTTCTTGAGAATCAACAAGGATAATTGCATTTTCTAGAGTAGTAGTGCTGTTTTTCACTACTATTCCAATCTTAATCTTCTCAACTCCGTCGTACTGATCAGGTACTGTGAATAGCAATCCACCAGTCATAAGTCCCATGAGAGCTGCCGTAAATATCAGCAGTGAAATTATCTTTACCATCGCAGTCTTTTCACTGGTTTCTGGAACTTTCCCTTCGTATTGTTTGTAATCCTTGGGTACAACTTTAGCTACGTTAGTATTTATTTCGTCGGATATCAGAATGACCCGTAATTCTTTACCTTGCTTGGTTAACTCTATTTCCAGATCCGAATCACAACCCACACACGTTCTTGGGAATTTACCCGAATCATCCCCCATTATGACAATTCTGTTTAATTTTTTACATTTGGGGCATTTAAATTCCATTCTTGCCATTACTAAGTTACTTCAGGACTGGCATCTTTGCTGTTAGAGGCCTCTTTTTTCTTTCCAATCTTGATTTGTGGTATCTCCACTTTAAATGGAGGTGGAAGGTTCAGTTTCTTGGCAATATTCAGTACTTCAAAGGACCCCTGTGCCAAGGTCCTATTGTGTATAGCTTCTGCAATCGTGTCAGGTAGTTTGTGTTCCCTGTCCCATTTTTCGACGGCTTTTTTCACAACATTTGTTGAATCGTCAACATAGCCTATAGCACAATCTAGTTGAACTATACCTAATAGCCCGTATGAAACAGTATATCTCATTTCAATATCCATTTCTTTATCCGATTTCTGCTTTATCGATAGAATGGTGGTATTATGATCTATTCTAACTTGCTTCTGGGGCGCCGATTTTCGATGTCTTTTTGCTTCGATAGCAATTAATTGGAAACCTCTGGCAGGCATTAATCCCCTCACGAGCCCTAGTTATTGATATTATCCTCTAATTGCCAAGTGGTTATTCTTATTATCCCCTATCCTTAGAACTAAACAATGTATCGAGCTCTGGGGGCATTCTTAATACTCACGACAATCGCCTTTACGGGTTGTCAGGAATCTAACCCAAGCCATACCATTGTATCAATGCAGATTGATTCAGATGGGGAAAATACCTGGATCTACCTGTACACCATCCCTCGTGTAAAAATGGGTAATTTGACCATTGGTTTGAATGAGGACTCTATAGAATTAACCTCTGTATTTGGCCATCAAAGATTAATATCCAAGGAAACAATGACCAATATAACTGCTTCCACCGGCTATTTTGATTTATCGGTTAAAGCGGATTTAAGTGAAGTGCACTGGGAATATTCATGCAAGATCAAGATTATTCCTGATTCTGAATCTGAGGATGATCAGGTTTCAGCTGAGGTAATATTGACAGAAGATATCGAAGAAGAGCCAGAGATTTGGGAATTACCTTATAATGTCCCACTAAAGGTTGTGGAGGAAGGAGGTTCTATCATCAAGAATGGTGAAAGTGAAAGCCAAGACATTACAAATTATAGGAGTGTCTGGATACTGGTACTTTTGGCGACTGGTGGAGCTGGATATTATTTTTTCAGTTGGAGAGCGTCGAAAGAAGTACAAGGCATGAATTTATCTCAAATACCTCTTGCATATCGGGCGACAATCGCTTTGGTCGTTGCTTTTCTACTATATCTGTTCCTTTTTCAGATGGAATGGATACGTTTCGATGCGATTGATTTGCTTACATTCTCCACCATAGCCGTCTTTATCTCGTTCTTGGCCGTAATTCTAGGCGGGATTCTGGTGGGCATGTTCATTGCTACCCGTTCCCTTTCAAATCAGGGTTTTACCCCTTTCGAGATTTCTATGCTAAAGCTTAGAGATGACATCCACAATTTGCAGAAAGAGGTCAATTCAATAGCCAAGTCAATTGACAATGGTAAAAAAGATAATGAAAATGGCGAGTAATAGTTATATAAACTTTCTACTTTAGTGATAAACTATGGCACAAGGTACATACTCCGTACTAGTATCGCTCATCGCATTACTTTTGTTCTCACCAATCGTAGGTGTCAACCAGAATATTGTTGAGAACCATTCGGAACTTTTGGCCAGCAATTATGATGATGGTTCACGTGATGGCGATTATGACGTTTCACTTGACTTTGCAATTGATAATGAGGGCAACTCCGAGGTGACACGTAACGAAGAGGTACAGAAAGAATTTGTTGTTACCAATGAAGGGACATTCAATGATACTTACGATTTATCAGTTAGTTGGAACGATCCGGATGACATTGGATGGTATTCTGAACCAGATATAGCGGCTGTTTCAGTTTTGAGCCAGTCTCAAGAGCCAATTTCATTTACTTTTAGAGCACCAGTTCAAAACGTCTATTCTGGAGATTATATGGAATTTACAGTAACAGTTACGTCTCAGAACTCCACCTTCACAAACGCTAGTATTGAACAGAGGTTGGAGATAGAAACACCAATGACATATGCTGTTGACGTCATCGCAAGAGAAGGTAATTCACTAAGCGGTAACCGGGGTGAGACAGTTTCATACTTGGTAGAGGTCACAAATGTTGGTGATACGGCCGAAGAATTTAGTATAGAAGTAGGCTTTTTTCCTAAGGACTGGATAGCCAACTCAAGTGTATCTACTATAGAATTAGGTCCTTCAGCATCAGGCACTTTTGATTTGGCAGTAGCTATTCCTAACACTGCAGCAGAGAATGAGTTTGCAGTTATCCGGACCTCTGTTCATGTCCAGGAGGCCGGTTACGATCACATCTATGGATATCTTGACACCAATACTACCGTGAACGATGGGAGAGTATATGGCGTTGATATTATCACAGACCCGCTTGACAAGCAGGTAGTTCCAGGCGGCCAGATTTTGTATGACCTGTATGTTACCAATACTGGTGAAGAGACCGATTCTTTTCTTCTGGACCTAGGAGATGTCAGTGCTGGTTGGAGCTCCAACCTCAGCCAGTTTGGAATAAATGAACTTGGACCCGACGAGACGGCAAACATTGTCTTGAGTGTTTCTTGTCCGCCAGAGTCTGTTAAAGACGACTGGTCATGGGCCTATGTCAGTGTCAGGTCCTCCAACAGAGAGCAATTCATGGATGATCTTACAACCAACACTTCGGTCCGTATACCTGTTAGAGATGTTGATTTGGCGGTTGAATTAGATACGCTTAGTGGCAATCCCAGTGCTACGATGGTCTATTCAATGACTTTAACTAATTCTGGAACTGACCCTGATGATTTCTTATTGAGTGTAGAAAGATGCGAAGGCTGTGATGCCTGGGGTGTTGAATTGAGTACCTTGTTCATTGAGGATCTGGAGGAAGGTTCTTCTTATGACTTCGATTTCAGTGTTGAGATTCCTGTTTCAGCACGAAACACAGACTGGGCCGAAATGAGAGTAGTAGCGACGTCTACAGCCAATTTATCCAAGTCTGATTTTGTGGATACAATAACTAATGTCAACAAGATCTTCAATAACCAGATAATTGGGGACGGTCTGCAAATCCTGAATCCAGGTGATGCTTCACAATTCGAGATAACAGTGGTCAATACGGGGAATAGTATTCAATCTTACACGTTCGATTCCAATCAGTTTCCCAGTGGCTGGGATTTCGAGAATTCCTTTCCTTATTCTACAGATGACTTAGACCCTTATGGTGGTGAAGAAACATTTACAGTTTCTTTTGTAGTTCCAAATGATGCATCTCCAGGTTATTTTAATTTTACTGTGGCTTTGGTTCTGGATGAGTCCGGGGTTACGGTCGACGACGTCGAATTGTCGGTAAAGGTTGAGTATTACGCCGAATTTGACCTTCAGGTAATTGAGATAGAATCATTTGATGGCCCTGGCGCCACTCATGTATTTGGAGTAGAGCTAACTAACAATGCCAATGCTGAGGATACGATAGCATTATACGTTGATGACCTACCTGATGGTTGGAGTTACTGTCTCGGTTCTGACTGTGCAACTTCTATCACTATTCCTAAAGGCCAGACAAAGAGTTTCGAGTTGAAGGTCACCTCTAGTCCTACGGAGGCGGCAGACACTATGAATGGTGCTTTCATGAGTCTGGTTGGAGTTTCAGGACTTAACAACAAGGTAACTGGCTATGACACTTTCACAGTTTACACTAATCCAGTTTATAACCTGGATGTGGAAACTCCTTCAGACCGAAAGGATGGTGAATCCGGGGAAACAATTCCATTCCAGCTTACAGTTACCAATAATGGTAACGCAGTTGATTACGTAAGTTTGCCATCAGCAATAGCTCCCGCAGGGTGGATTGCTACTTTTACACAATCATCATTCACTCTGGCCCCCTCTCAGTCCAAGGTAGTATACCTCAATGTGGAGATTCCAGCTAGTGTATATGGGGGAGATAATGTAATTCAGGTCAAGGTATCCTCTGATCAGTCTGGCCAAACTATAGATATGGAATTTGTAATATATGTTCCTGAAATTGCCGATATCGACGTTGAATTGAAAACAACAGCTGGGGACGTGACTGCCGGAACCACTGGCAACTTCATCGTTAGACTGTCAAATAACGGCAATACGTTCGAGAGCCTGAGTCTGTCAATTGAGGGAAAACGTTCTTCGTGGTTCTCTCTTCCTTCTGATACAATTGATTTGGAACCGGGTGGTTATCAGGAAATTATCATTGAGGTAAATCCTCCAATCACTCAGGCGGCAGGAGAGATGTCAGGCACTCTGAATGTGACTTTGAGTAGTGATACCTCGAAGACCACCAAGACAGCCCTGCCTTTCACCGTCCTTAAGTCTTATACGATCACAGATGAAATTCCAGAAGAGGAAGATGAAGGTTTGTTTGGCCTTCCAGGTCCCGGCCTGATCTCGGTGTTGCTGGTAATCACGCTTCTATCACGTTTGAGGCGGAGAATCTGAATCTCAACTGTGGGTACGCCGATAGGGACGTACATTCGTTCAGGTAAGGCTTCTGAATTACCAGATGAGGCAAATGAACTGGCGTCTGTCTTGGAAGAACACTCAGATTCTCTGATTGAGATAAATCTGGAGTCGGAAGGTATTCCATTATCACTAATTAGGGACGCAAGCATAATTCAGGCTAGGAGTAAGATAAAGAGTCAGTTAACTCCAGACAAGGATCTAATTCAGTCAATAGAAGCATTGGATGAGGCACACGAAACGATCAACGTAGTGTCAGAGAGATTGACAGCCTGGTACACTCAAGTAACCGGGGAGCCACGAATGCAGGTCGAGGAGATATTGGAACTGGAGACTCTACCTTCTAGAATGGGAATATTGAAAGATTTCTATATGTCAAACAAGACACTGATTGCCGAGCTCTCGAGATATTTGGATCAAGAATCTCCCAAAGTCTTTCCAAATCTAGTTAAGATTCTTGGCACACAGCTGGCGGTTAGAATTGTAGCAGCTGCAGGGAGCTTGTTTAGGTTGGCACGTATGCCCGCATCTACCATTCAATTGCTTGGAGCCGAGAAAGCCTTGTTCAGACATATGTCTGATGGTTCCCCTCCCCCCAAGCATGGTCTCCTGTATCAGCACCCGTCTGTAAAACAAGCGGTGAGAAAAGACAAGGGTCGCGTTTCTAGAAAATTAGCTGCAAAGGCGGCCATTGCCTCTAGGATTGAATATTATAGAGATAAGAATGAGTGAAAAAAACGAACCAAAATCCTGGACAACAACCTTCGGTTTTGGTTTGTTAATGGGTGCTGCGGATGCAGTTCCGGGAGTGAGTGGAGGTACAATTGCACTTATCATAGGCATATATCAGAAGCTGATAAGCTCAATATCAACCTGTCTAGATTTTGTAAAGGATAAGTTCCCATCACATTCCAGATCCGAATTTTATTCGACTTTTAATTTTCTCTTTCCACTAGGTTGTGGGATGTTGTGTTCTTATTATGTAGTCACCAAAATCTTGGTAGGGCCCGATGATTCTCCTGGTTTGTTGCGTCAAGATTCAACAGGACCTTACATATTCTCATTCTTTTTTGGTTTAGTACTTTTTAGCATAAGAGAACCATGGCGTTACGTCACTACTCCTGAGCCCAAGCACTATGTTCTGGCAGTAGTAGGAGTATTGATGGTTTTCATTTACACTAGCTTTACTTTAGAATCTGATAGTGACAGTAAAGTTATGCTAATTGTTGGCGGGATGTTTGCTTTCACAGCTATGTTGCTACCTGGTGTAAGCGGGGCTTTAGTCCTTCTAACCCTTGGGCAATACAATTCAATAGCTAGTTCGTTTCATGGAGGGGGTCTGGAGCCACTTATGTATCTGATTCTGGGCGGCATAATCGGTTTGTTTACGTTTGTTCCAGTTATGAAGTACATGATAGATCAATATCTTGACAATACAATGGCAATGTTAGCCGGATTAATGTGTGGTTCGTTGATTACGTTGTGGCCTTGGAAAGAAAGCTATGACGGAGAAGGACTGTCTCCCAATCTATATCTTCAGGTCCTTGAAGATTTCACGTTCGCCTCTATATTCTTGACCTTCTTATTTTTTGGTGGCGGAATAGCTGCTTCATATGGATTAAAGCAATTTGAGTCCCAAAACAGGTCCTAAATCGCTACGAGAGCTTTTAAAAAAACCCCCCTTGTGAAGGCAATAATGCGAGTCCTCATTGGGGGTGCTGGTGAGGTTGGATTCCGTGTCGCCCGGGACCTTGTTTATCGAGGACACGAGGTGACGTTAGTAGATTCCGATCCCGCTGCCGTAAAGCGTGCACAGACCCTAGATGCACAAGTCTTCCAGGGGAATGCCGCTTCGCCAAGGCTTCTGTTTGATGAAGCTTCTTTAGAGGGAGCTGATGTATTTATTGGGGTAACCGGAAAGGATGAGGTTAACCTATTGAGTTGTATTCTTGCCAAACAAGAAGGCTGTAATACTATAGCTCGAATCAACGATTCGGCATTCACTGATTTACCGTCCGAACAAAACCATCAGCAAATCTTCGGGGTCGATGCTTACGTTAGCCCGGATGAATTAGCAATGCACCGGATATGGCAAATTCTCTCCAGACCGGCTCTGACCAGATTGGAACATTTTTCGGTGGGGAAACTTAGAATTTTGGAGGTCAGGCTGAGTGATAGTTCACCTTCTGTCGGTCGTCCTCTTGGAAATATTTCCTTGCCACCTCATTGCCGTATTGTCCTGATTGCACGGGAGGAAGGTGTGATTATCCCCACGTCTAGCGACACATTGATGCCCAGAGATAGGATAATGGTTTTACTTAGTGAATACAATGAATTAGAGGCATTGTCCAAGGTATTAGGAATACCCAAGGAAATAACCGGTGAAAGGAATATCAAACGTATAATGATTGCTGGTACCAGCAAAATTGCTATCAGACTTGCTAAACAGGTCGCAAAAAGGTACAAAGAGGTTGAAATTTACATTACCGAACCCGATAAGGAGATGGCTGAGATTGCTAGTTCCCAGCTTCCTGAAGCGGTTCGAGTATTGGTTGGTTCTCCGACCGATCGCCATTTTTTGAGAGAAGAGGGCATACGTTACGAGGATTTGTTCGTCGCTGCTACTGACAGAGAGGACCTTAATGTTCTGAGCTGTCTATTGGCTAAGAAGGAAGGGGCGAAGCGTACCGTAGCCTTGGTCTATCAGACCGAATTGGAGTACGTCGTTCAAGACATAGGTATCGATACTTTGATAAATCCAAAGAGAGTTACCGTTAATGCAATAATAAATCGTGTCACATCGACAGATGAGCTAGAGGGCATGGAAGAATTGGAGGGCGGCGATGCCTCAATTCGCGAATTCTTGATTAACGGTAAGAATGGAAAAACTGATACGAAACTCAAGGATCTCAATGTTCCGGATAATACATTGCTAGCTATGATTAACAGAGATGGCGAATCACTATTTCCAGATAGTGAGTCGATTTTGCAGGCAGGGGATCATGTGTTGGTATTTACCCTTAAAAATCAACTACCTGAGGTGGAGAACTTTTTCCAGTAATTAATGAGAGCTAGTCTCATACTAAATCTTGTAGGAACGATTGTAGCCTTTTTTGGATTATCTTTTATCTTGCCTATTCTGGCCGGCCTAATCTTGGGTGAGGATATCCTGAACTTGCTTCGGATGTTCGGTATCCCTATGGTCTTGAGTATAGCTGGTGGTGGTTTTCTTTATTCTTATTTTCATATTGATGAAGATATCAGAAATCGAGAAGCTTTTGTCCTGGTCAGTGTGGTCTGGATAATTATGGTGGTTGTTGGGGCCATACCCTACATGGTATCGGAACAGATGGGCTTGATGTCATATGAAATTGGTCTGGCAGGAGCCCTGTTCGAGTCCATGTCCGGACTGACAACAACTGGTGCAACTATGTTTGAGGTTCCTGAGGGTGCCACGATCGTAAATTCCAGCCAATATGAAGAAGGATACTTTGATGCTCCTAAATCACTTCTATGGTGGAGATCACAGACTCAATGGTTGGGGGGAATGGGAATTATTGTTTTGGCTACTATTATTTTCTCAAGGCTTTTTGGAGGTGGTATTCAGGTTCTTCAGGCCGAGATGCCAGGAACTGGCTTTACCAGATTAAAACCTCAGATGGCCCAGACAGCGCGCCTTTTGTGGAGTTTGTACCTTGCCTTGACCGTAGCCGAGATAGTCCTTCTCCGTTTTCTGGGAGATATTCCTCTTTACGATTCTATTTGTACTTCCTTTTCAACTGTTTCAACCGGTGGTTTCTCACCAAAGGTGGACTCGATTGGTTCATACGATAGCACGGCTGCCGATTCGATCGTTACCTTCTTTATGCTAATTTCAGGCGTAAACTTCGTTTTACTGTATTACGTATCCACTACGTTGCTCAATAGTGAGAATCCTATTTCTCTAAGGATAAAGAAATCGTTTAACCTTTTTAGAGGTAATGATGAATTAAGATTTTATTTCTTCCTGGTTCTGACTTCTTTTTCTCTAATATTTGTAAATCTTGTTCTGGAGTCTAAGAATAATTCCGATATCGCATCCAATTTTAGTCATACAGCCTTCCAAGTCGCATCCCTATTGACAGGCACTGGCTTCACAACGGTAAATTATACGGATTGGCCAAGAATGTCAGTCTTTGTGTTATTGTTAGTTATGTTCATGGGCGGTTGTGCGGGATCCACAACGGGTGGAATCAAGATGGTACGAATAATGCTGTTGTTGAAGGCCTTGAGGAGGGAACTGGTCTTGGTTATACATCCTCGTGCTATCATTAAACTTAGAATTGGGGACAAGGTTCTGGATGAGAATCTTTTCCGTAATGTCGGTGTCTTTTTCTTTATATTCATTATCATTTTCTTGATAGGTTCTCTGGTGACATTGTATCTGGAACCCGGTCTGACCTTGATCGATGGTATATCCACCTCCCTTTCATGTCTGTCCAATATAGGTCCAGGTATAGGTGTTATTGGCCCCACGGAAACATACAGTGATTTTGGGGACCCAACCTTATTTTTTCTTTCTGTGTTGATGATGTTAGGAAGGTTGGAGATCATAACCGTTCTTTTGTTGTTCTTCCCAGATACTTATAGAGATTAGGGCACAAACTTAAAGTGCGAACAAGCGAATCTGTATCTCATGAAGTTGATCTATCGCAATCAGAGCCAAGGCCAGAAAGTACTGAATTTCATGTTGCTGACGGCGTTCCTGTCGCTCGTAATACCATACATCATAGGTGTGAGCAATGGTCACCACAGTGCCTGGTTACCTATGATCTCGGAGCTGGACAAGGCCACTCCTGAGGGAACTCTGTGGTCTGCTGGCTTGAGTCTGGCCGGAGTAATTTCAATACCAATCTGGATTAAATTGTACAACAAATGGGACAGACAACTACGTAGTTCGAATGCAGATTCGAAATGGCTCTGGTTCAATCTGTTATTCGTCATAATGGCTCAGGTCGGAACGGTATCCTTCATCTGGACCGTAAATCTGCCTTACAATGAATATCCGATACCGCATGGCGTCACGGCTGCATTGTACTTCTACCTCACTCTTCTTTTGGGAACGATCGCGATACTGGTGGTCAGAAAAATAGATAATTATCCGAAAGACGTGATCAAGACCAGGCTGGCATTGAATTTGGCAGGATATGCCTGTATGGTCCTTCTGGGACTTTCCGTCCGGGCTTTGACCACTGACGTCTGTGAAGAGCCATGCAGACCTCTGTTCATGAATATGTCAATGGATCCAGATCATGACCACATCATCCACTACAAGGTAGCGATCTTCGAATGGTTGATGGTATTCACGGCCCAGATAGGATATTTCTATACCTTCAATTATGACCTGGAAGATGAATCGATAATAGAGTAGCCTTTGTGGACTCAACTTCTTTAGTCCACTGTTAATTCGATATTCATGGGAAAAGAGTCTTGGGCCAAGTACGGGATGGAAAAAGGCAAAGGCACGGCGACGAAGTCCGAAGCATTTATGGAAGCCAAAGAGGAAGGTTTCGCAGCCGCAATCTCTGCACCACCAGGTCCTGCCGGCAATCAAATTTTGAAGAATGCAGTAGATAGCATATGGTCTGAGGCTAGGAAGTTGACCGAAGAAGCAAGGAAAATATCGCTAACTGTTAACAATCAAAAATCGAAGGAGGAGAGAGAAGCAGTCTTGGATCTGACAAGAATTGCAGCTAGAAAGGCAGGTCTGCAAGCCGCAATTGCAGCCGGATGGGAACAAGGATGGAAAGAAGGTGTCCTGAAACGAGATTCCGGAAAATCAGATTAATCTGAGTTGTATACTGCTCAAATATCCGGACATTTTTATTTCTTTGATAACACGTGACAAGAACGCATCATTATCCAGAGCATTATCAACCTGGTTCTGTTCAATTGCCAGACTTATGTATCTGGTTCTTCCTTGCCGTCCCAGACTGACCACTTTAGCATTGATCAGCCCTTGCATATCCAGTTCAGATATAATGTGGCCAACCCGTCTTTGTGTCAGTTGTTCTACATTGAACCGCTTGCATATCAGACGGTAGGTATTGTAGACCTCACCGGTTGTTTGCTGTCCGTTTTCTTTGGATCCCCGGTTTAGGATAATACTTGCCAAAGTTACTTTGGGCTGTAGTGGTAATGTTGAAATAAGGCTACGGACCAAATCATGTTCCATAACATTCTCTGCTTTGCTAACATACTTTACAGTTACTATTTCCTGTCCCTCCCTTTCGGCAATTTCTGCCGATATTCTAAGTAAGTCCAAGGCCTTTCTTGCGTCTCCATGTTCCAGTGCAGCTCTGCTGGAACAGTATGACAATACAAGAGGATCAACGGCGCCTTCATGAAAAGCCATCTTCGCTCTTTGTACAAGTATATTCTCGATCTGGAGTGCATTGTATGGTGCAAACGTCAATGATTCTTCTCCCATTCTTGATTTGACCCTGGGATCAAGCCACGAAGTGAATCTCGTATCATTTGAAATACCGATGAGTGAAATTTTCGAATTGTTCAGATCCGAGTTCAAACCGGTAAGGTGGTAAAGAATATCATCCCCACTTTTGCTTACCAGCGTATCAATTTCATCCAGAATTACGATTGCAATTCCACCATTTTCATCAGCCTTTTCTTTGAGTACCGAATACACTTTGTCGATTCTCCAACCGGCATTTGGTACTTTGTCTTCCCAATCCTTGGAATAAGTCTTACCGATATTTGTTAGAATTCCATAGGGCGTGTTGGTCTGTTTACAATTAATATAAGCAGTATGAATCTTCTTACCCTCAGTCTTAGCTTTTGATACAATCTGGTTGCAAATAAATTTTGCGACGGCTGTCTTTCCTGTTCCTGTCTGCCCGTATATTAATATATTGGATGGCCGCGCACCATATAATGCCGGTTTCAGAATGTTTGCAACATCGTTAATTTCGTTATCCCGGTGAGGAAATTCGGGAGGTATGTAAGTTGATGCCAAAGCCTCTCTGTTCTTGAAAATGCGCTCTTCCCGAACGAGCATGTCAAAAACGTTATTTTTTTCAGACTTTTGTTTCTTTTCCATAGATAATACGCCAGCCATAAGCAGGGCCTTGGGTATAGCAAACCAGCTATAAATGCAAAGGGTCCCAAGCAATCTTTTTTTTGTTTTTAAAGCCAGATTTTCCAATCATTTTTTAATAGAATATAATCACTTTCAATTTACATAGTTGCCACTACAAAAAGGGTTTTCTTCTCTCCCTAATAGGGTTGGACTTGTCAGTCAAAGAAAAGGAAGTTATTGCTTGGCTCTCAGAGCACAAATTAATGCCTTCTCCCGAGTTGGTAACTCATGTTGTTAACCATCCCGAAGGTCTGGTGCTCCTTGAGAAGTCGGTTGATTCCCTGAATGGTCCCAGACTATTCCTTAGTGTTTCAGATCTCATAGTTGATGAACGTCCTGAACCTCCCAAGCCCATAAGCCGCCCTAAAATTACCAACATCCCTCCCGTAATAATCGAGAGGCAGATCAACAAAAGTCTGGCGGATGGAAAGCTGGAAAGTTATGTTTCCCTTTTCAATGATCGTTTCAAGACACTCTCAAGGCTGGTGCGCAGAAATCCTTCAATGCGTGACGCAGGGGGCCTGTCAAATCTGGATCCAGATGAGGAAAACAAAGTGATTGGTATGGTTGCAGACATTCGGACATTTCCCAATGGCCGTATCAAGGTTGCTATCGAGGATTCAAAAAGCCGCCTGAACTTGATGTTGACTGAACCAGAAGAAGGCAGTCTGAATCTATTGCATGATGAGGTTATTGGCGTGTCTGGTAAACTTAGCAGACAGGGCGATCTTTTGTTCGTGAATTCTCCAATAGTACGACCGCACGTTGGCCGTTATCGTGAATTTGCTCGAGCCGATGAACCTTACATTGTGCTGTTTATCTCAGATATACATTTAGGTAGCAAGACCTTCAAAAATAGGGAATGGGATAAATTCATATCCTGGTTGAATGGAGAAGTTGATTACCACAAGGCATGGATTCCGAATCCAGGCTATTTGATAGTAGCTGGAGACGCTGTTGATGGCATTGATTCCTATCCTGGTCAGGAAGATGATTTATCTATAACAGACGTTTGGGAACAGTACTCCGAACTGGCAACTTCAGTTTCCAAGATTCCAACAGAAATTCAGACAGTCATAATGCCTGGTAATCACGATGCAGTCCGGCTTATGGAACCTCAATTACCTCTTCCTGACAAAGTGACAAAGAATTTCAAGGATAATTTAACCTTTACAGCTAACCCGGTTCTACTTGATATCGCGGGTGTCAAGATTCTCTGCTACCATGGTAAATCCCTAGATGATCTGGTTAGTCTCCGAGACCTTTCCTACGACAATCCTATGGGAATGATGAAGGAGTTGCTCAACAGGAGGCACATGGCACCGATATATGGAGGCAAAACCCCCCTAGCTCCGGAAAGAGAGGATCACTTATTGATACGAGAGATTCCTGACATCTTTGTTACGGGCCATGTTCATTCTTGCGGAATTGAGAGATACAAGGGCGTTCTGATGCTGAATCCCGGCACTTGGCAAGCCCAGACTGATTATCAGAAGATGATGGGCTTTCGGCCAGATCCCTGTAGAGCGATTGCCGTAAACTTGCAGACTTTTGATACACAAGTGCTGGACTTCAACTTTTGAGTCTAACTTAGATTATAAATAATCGTAGTTCTGGTAAAAGGCCATGAGAGATCCGAAGAATGCGTTTCACGTAGCGATACCTTGCAAGGATCTACGGAAGACTATTGATTTTTATCAGTCTAAGTTGGGTTGCAAGCTTTGCCGGGAATACGATGATCGTGTGACCTTCGACTTCTTTGGAGATCAATTGGTCTGCCATTTAGCCCCGGATAAGATAGATCCGGATCCTGAACCATATCCTCGGCACTTTGGGATAACTTTCTACAAAGAATCAGATTTCAATTCCTTGGTTGCCCAGTTGAAGGATCAAGATGTAAAAATGCTTAATCCCGTCTTTACTCGTTTTGAGGACATGCCGGAGAGGCATCTGACATTTTTCTTGAAGGATCCTTCCAATAACATATTAGAATTCAAATTTTATCCTAATTCAGAGATGATGTATTAGACATGTCAAAGACCAAAGTAGTTATCACAGGTGCAGGAGGGGGTGGAGCTAACAATATAATTACAACGATTAAGGAAAGAGAAGAATATTTCTTGATCGGCTTTGATATCTCTGAATATAAGGTGGCCAGAGCGGATGTTGATCGTCGCTTTATTGTCCCTCTCGCCTCGGCCCCTGATTATGAGGAAAGAATATCTCGTATTATAAGCGAACAGAAACCGGCCTTGATTATTCCTACTAATGATCCCGAGGTCGAGAAATTATCAGAGATTAGAGAAAGGTTGGACACTCAACTTTTTTTCCCAGACCATGAATCTGTGGTCTTATGTCTGAACAAATGGAATTTCTATAATTTTGCAGTAGAAAACGGAATTCGTATGGCCGAGACTTACCATGTGGAAAATCTAGATGATGTGGATGATATCTTTTCAAGATTCAGTTCCGATCTGCTTTGGTGTCGTGCGATTAAGGGTGCAGGTTCCAAGGGGGCAACCAAAGTCAAGGATGCTGAGCAGGCTAGATGGTGGATTAAGTATTGGAATGAGATGCGTGGAATGCTAATTTCGGATTTCACGATCTCTGAATTTCTTCCAGGCCAGGATTTCGCTTGCCAGAGCACCTGGAAAAATGGCAAACTCATATTGATGAAGGCAGCTGAAAGACTTTCCTACATTGAGGCAGCATCGCGACCCAGTAACATGTCATCTTCACCTGAACTGGCCAAGACCGTTTACGACAAGGAACTATTCGATTTCTGCATTGACGTTATTGGGAAGCTTTCGGGAGGGCAGGCCCACGGTAATTATGACATCGACATCAAAATGAACTCACGGAACGAATATTGCGTTACGGAAATAAACATCGGACGTTTCTTCATGATTACGAATCTTTTCAATCTTTCAGGCAAATATTCCATGATTGACACTTACTTGAAGTTGGCTATAGGTGAAGATCCCGAGATTGATGATCCCTTTGATTTCTCGGAGTTGTATCTGATTCGTTCCTTGGACACATTACCAACGGTCTTGTCCCCAGATGAGATAACTAGGCGCCTTCAAGATTAGTTTTCTTCACAAATTGATAGAGTGATTCCAATCTTTCCTCGCAATGTTCCCAGTTATGTGTTTTCTCGGCTAATTTTCTTGCCCGTTTACCCATCTCCGCGCATTTCTGTGGGTCAAACATCATTTTCATTATTGCAGCTTTGAGACGATCCCATTGACCCCACTCAAAGGTTACTCCAATCCCTTCTCTTTCGACGAATTGCCCCATCAAGAGTTCTTTACAGGTTATTATTGGAACTCCTGCCGCCATCGCCTCAAAAAGTTTGTTGGGCGCGCTCAAGCGATTGTTTATGTTCGATGGGTCCAGGGCCATCAGGACCGCATCACATTCAATAGTCTGCAAAGGAACATTGTCGGGATGGATTGACCCCATATAGTTCACATTATCCATTTTCCCCTCTATTCTCATCAGTGCTGGGACCATGGTACCAAATCCTCCAATGTCAAACTGGACACCTTTCATCTTGTTGACAGTCAACGCGGTTTCAATTATCCCTCTGGAAGGATGTTTTTCCAGGACTCCGATATACAGGATGCGAAAATTTTCTCCTCTCTTTCGGTTCTCTATCTTCTTCAAGGGGTAGGTTTCGAGTCGTTTGACATTTCCAATCCGGGTTAGCTTTGAATTCATAAAATCCCGGTGTGCCATGTTCATAACTGCGGTTGCCTCTTCTTCAGTCGCTGCAAAAGGTGCCTTGATCCCAGATTCAAGCATGTTCTTGATTCTAGCGTAATTTGCGGGCCCTGCAGATATTATTCCCGTGCAACTTTTCAGTAGCATAGCCTCAAGCATGTGCAGTCCGTTGGCAATCGTTTTTGAAACGGCCCCCTTTACCAATCCTGGATAGTTCTCATGACAATCATAGACCAGAGGTCTCTCTAATATTTTTGAAGTGAACACACCTCCAGGCAGGGTATCCAGATCGTGATAGTGAAGAATAATGTCCCTTTCAAGTTTATGGAATGCAAGGATCTGCCACGTACTCCACCAAAGGAATCCAGGTAATTTTATAGCAAAGACAAAGGGGTCATTCAATTTACATTTTTCTTGATAACGCCATATTGTTCCCCATTCAGTAGTGGTAGTGGTCTCGAACTTTCCCGTTCGATCCCATGCAAGCAGGATTACTCGATGACCCAATTTAGCTAGACTTTTGGCTGTGTCAGCTACAACTGGTTCTGCGATACCGCCTGTCGTCAGGCGTGTCCTGACCATAATCACTAGTGACATTGTATCTTAAGAAGACTGTGGATAAATACAATCTCCGCTCGTCACAGAAGTTTTAAAGCATACTTGAGTGAGCACACATCAGTGCCGCTGTAGCTCAGCAGGTCAGAGCATCCGGCTGTTAACCGGACGGTCATCGGTTCGAATCCGATCAGCGGCGCCACCGGGCCCGTAGCTTAGTCTGGTGGAGCTCCCGGCTCATAACCGGGTGGTCGTCGGTTCAAATCCGGCCGGGCCCACCACTTAACTTCTGGAATCGCTCTTCAACCTCTGGTTTCGAGAGGTCCATTATCCTGTCAGTCCCGAATCCTTCTACAGTTATGGAGGCCACGGCAGCCCCATAATTCATGGCTACAATTAGGCTGTCTTTGTCCAGTTCCACATTTGTCAGATATCCCATTGTTGCCCCTGCAAAGCTGTCCCCAGCTCCTGTTGGATCAACGAATTTCTTGACGGCAAAGGCGGGTAGATGTGAAACCGAGTCCTCGGTGTACAATGAGGCCCCGTGTTCACCTTTTTTGATAATGACGTATCTGGGCCCCTTGCCTAACAATCTATGGGCCGCTTCATCCTGGTTTTCCGAATTTGAGTAAAGTTGTGCTTCAGCATCATTGATGAACAGAATGTCAACCTGTGAAACAACATTATCCAGAGTTTCCTTGGCAATGTCAATCCATAGATTCATCGTGTCCATAGCGATTATCTCAGCATCCATCTGTTCCAATACTTTTTTTTGGATATTTGGATCATTGTTGCACAATAACAACGACCGGACCATACGATGTTCTTTTTCTATTTCCCAGTCATAATGATCGTTTATCTGAAAGTCGGTTTCGTGAGTGATTGCTTGCGCCATATCTCCTTTGTATTCTCCCGACCAATGAAAAGTGGGATATTCCAGTTTTCTGACGGATTTGATATCGATACCTTTGGATTCTATTTTATTAATGAAGTCGACTGGAAAATCATAACCTATTGCCGCAACCAATGCAGTTTCAGTAAAAAGGCTGGATGCAACACTGGAATAGATTCCAGCCCCTCCCACTACACCTTTACCGCTTCCGTGGGGTGTTTTCAGGTCATCCAAGGCCAAAACTCCTGCCACGATTAGTTTTGAGGCCACGTTCTTACTCAAGAGGACTGGCTTTAAATCCCAACCACTGTGCGCGAATAATGGCGACCTCTCGCAAAATAGCATTACTTTTTGCTGCCGAGAATATCAATGCGATAATCGGTTGGGTTGCCCTGTTATTTGTAGCCCGAAAAATGGGAGCGTCGGCTCTCGGTGAGTTCGGCTATGCCCTCAGTTTGGTCGGTGGTTTCACTTTCCTGGCTTTTTTTGGTTTTCGCATGGCCCACGTCAAGAGGGTTAGCGAAGGACTTGATCTTGGAAAATGTATTGGCACGTTTCTCACCGTAAGATTGGTTCTTATATCCTTCATGCTTATGGTCTTTGCCTCTTGCTACTGGTTCTGGACCGTCTATCTGGATAAGCAGATATATGATATCCAAACCCCCGGTCTGCTGCTTACAATTGTTCTGTACTACATTGTATTCCTAGCCCTAGGTGTGATGACTGCCACATTTAGCGGTCTAGAGCAAAGCGCCAGAGTTGCAGTTCCAAATATCATAGGAACATCCCTTCGTTCATTTCTTTTCATAGCCACAGCATTGATGGGCTGGGGCGTAATCTGGCTTGCCCGTTCTTATCTCGTGGGTATCATAGTAATATCGCTTCTCTCCCTTTGGTATTTTCGGGACTACCCCATATCCAAGCCGGACAAGGCAACGTTCAATTCATATAAATCATATGCCATGCCGGTGGCGGCAGCTTCGATTTTCGTTATCTTCAGGCAGCATTTCGACAAAATATTTATTGGGATATTCTGGACCGAAACTCAAGTCGGCCTTTATTTTGCAGTTCAACGTATAGCAATTTTCATAGGAGTCTTGGCCTTGGCTGTAGAGGAAATGCTTCTTCCAGCCATTTCCAAACTTCATGCCTCTAAAAAGAACCAGGAAATCCAGCATCTCGTTTACGATACCGAACGATACATTGCCATGCTGGTCATGCCAGTAGTGGCTATGACGGTTGTTTGGTCCAGTGAGATCATAGAGGTTTTTATCAGCCGAGAATTCTTGCCAGCTGCCACGATCTTGCAGTTACTGGCCTTGGGTGCTCTGGTTCGAGTTGTCAATAGACCATGGTCAATTGCTCTGAGAGGTTCCAATCGACCTGACCTGACATCTATACTTAGTATCCTTGCAGCTTCACTCAGCATTATACTCATGCTGGCCTTGGTTCCAAAAAGTATTCCTCACCTAGGTCTCAATGATTTGCCAGGAATGGGGGGTGAAGGAGCAGCCCTTGCAATATTGATATCAGAGTTGTTCCTGGGTCTTTCGCTCAGGATAGTGTGTTACCTACACCTCAATATGCTGCCTCGCCCAATTTTTCTCCTCCAACTTTCGGTTGCAATTTTCGTGGGTCTCCTGATGTGGCAGATACAGTCCAATATTCCAGTTGACAGATGGTATGAACTTTTCCTCTTTTCGGCATTTGGAGGTTTCCTGTTCCTTTTTGTTCTTGCCGTCCTCGGTGGTTTTACCTCCCAAGATTTCCGATTTTATTGGAATGCCATGAATCCCAAAGAAATGACCACCTACATTGGTGAGGAACTCAAGAGGGACTGATGCTGTTCACGATTGTTCTGGTTGCCCTCCTAGTTCTTGTGGTTGTATTATTGTTCGCCTACCAGAAGATCTACAACCCTGGCAAACTCTGTAGTGTGTGTTACCGTGTAGTCCCCGAACTGGCCCCCCAATGTCCATTCTGTGATTCAGACATTGACTGGGAGAACTAATTCCGATCCAGTGAGTTCGCGATTATTTTCAGTGCGATCCCCGTCGCGCCGCCAGCTATCAATCCCGTAACCACTCTCCTAATATTGGTTGATTCATAATCCGTCAGGAGTTGTATGGTTCCATCAATGCCAATGGGTACCAAAGACAGCAATATCAGGGGCAGAGTCAATTCAATCCTTCTTCCTAAAGCATAGGTAAAACCAATCGCCAGGCCTGCGAAGATTCCAACATCCCTCGCACAGAAAGGCATTTGGTTCTGATTGTAGGAATAAGACCGTTCTAACTTCTGATGACAGTTCAGGTCTCCGATATAGTAGACCACCTTTGCAACGGGATTCATTCGCTCGATGACATCCCGGTTGTCGTAGCCCCCTACAACCCCGCTAAGATCTTCTGCATGTCCTTCGGGAACCATGAATGGGCCGCTCAGGATCAGAAGCGTCCAGCCCCAAAGTATCACTAGAAAGGTCTTGTTCCATTTACCCAATAGGTCCCATTTTCTTTTTACTTCCCACGAGGACATCTATTCCTCTGTTTCGAACCTTTTTCTATCAACCAACAACAATGAGAGGGCAACCACAGATAGAACACTACCGATCAGGAACCCATAACTCAGGACACCAAACAAGCACCCTAAGATAGCTATCTTGAAATTCTGATGGAGGAGAGCGGCTGAACTGCCTATCAAGGCTACCATCGAGGCGATCATAAATATGGGGGCCAGGGTATAATTCGGTGGCCAGGGCTTAGCAACGTTTTTCCGATAATCATAGTTTGTCTGTTCTCCCCCTTCATTCATTTCAATCTCCATGATATTAGTTCCATCGGCCCTGATATTCATCCAGACGACAACGGTTCCATATCCCTCCATAACAAAATTCAATCTGGCTTCATCTCCGGTTAAATCATACAGGTAATATTTACCTTGCACATTGGTATATGTTTTTTTGTCACCAACTTCGACTCTGACTCCCTCCAAGGTGTTCCCATATTCATCAATTACAGTACCATGGACTGCGGATAATCCCTCATTGTCCCATTGGGTCTCTTGATCGCTCCATTTCAGCCCATAGGCTACACCTGATAAGATTCCCAATACAAAAACAATTGAGAGCAATACGCCTGCCCACTGGGATAGCGTTTTTGGTTTCTCTCCCAGGTTACTCAGATTGTCCCAGTTGTAAGCGTCTTTGAGATTGGTAAAGACCGCTGAAATAGCAGTTTTCCTCTTAAATTCCGAACTGGTAGGGTCCCTGGTTTCCTTGTGCCTCTTCCTGGTTGCGCTCCATCTTTTTATTTCGGTTCTTAACCATTGGTTTGCCTCACTAGTGAATTTGAATTTTTTACGAATATAGCTTACAGTCCGCTTTTCGATATTGGTATAGTCATCATAATCCTTGATTTTGAGGAACAATTCCTTGCTTCCTTCCAGTTTTATTTCTTCTTCCTTTTCAGTTAATCTCTGGGCTATCTCAATCAGTTCCCGATCATACTTATTCTCTTCGATCTCCATAAAAATTCGGGTATCTTCATCCTCAGCAGTTCCGGTCTTTTCTTTTACGTAGTCACTTATTCCCTTGGTCGTTCTGGTTATCCTTTGCCTTATATCGGCTACAAAGGTTGTTTTCTCGACAGTAAATGAGGAATCACACATGGGGCATGTGACCTTCTGTCCTTCCTTCTTCGCAGTATTGAAAACATTGTAGCAAGTTGTACAACGCATCTTCGCCTCGGCCATTGTCCTGTACTCAACCGCCTGTTAAATAAACCTGATGATTGGGTGATTATGGAATGGTGGTTAGCTGTGCTTCTGGGTATCCTGCAAGGCATAACCGAGTGGCTTCCGGTCAGCAGTAGCGGCCACTTGGCGATCTTCCAATTTTATTTCGAGGAAGAACCTCCAATCCTATTCGACATAATCTTGCACCTGGGTTCCCTTTGCGTGATCCTCTACATAATGCGGGACGAGATCCGCCAGATTGTGGAAGCCGTTCCAAGTTTTGTCACGAAGTTTCAGAGTGATAATCTAAGGGGCAATGAAAGAATGATAGCTATGATCATTGTGGCGTCATTCCCGACGGCCGTAATTGGTTTCACCTTTGATAGTACGATAATAGGTGATTTCTACTCGGAAATGCATCTGGTCGGAGGTTGCCTGATATTCACAGGTCTCCTGGTCTGGTTCAGCAAGGACTATGATGGAGATAAGAAAATAGATGATTTTCCCATCAAGAACGCATTAGTTATTGGATTTTTTCAGGGTCTGGCTATTCTGCCCGGTGTTTCCCGTTCGGGTTCCACAATTGCAATCTCCAAGATATTGGGGATGGATCCCGTCAGGGCCGCCCGATTCTCCTTCCTCTTGTTCATACCTGCAATCATGGGTGCGACCCTTCTAAAGATTGGAGAGATTGATGAGACCCTAGCTGAGGTCGGAGCTCTACCATTGGCCCTGGGTTTCCTTACCTCGGTAGTGACCAGTTATTTTGCAGTCAATGCCCTTCTGGAATTGATAAGGCAGCAGAAATTCCACTATTTCACACCTTATTGTCTGGCCCTTGGTCTGATCCTGATATTTGATAGCCTAAACTAGTCTTTCACTTTCTACTTTCATGGCATAATCGCCCGAGTAGGCAATTGAGCCCAGTCCTTCGAGTCCGGAGCCAGAGATCACGACTGTCCAGATCCCATATATTGGTGGAAGCAGATACGGCCTTTCGCTGATTCCGTTATTCCAAGTTACCATTTCGTAACCTTCACCATGCTCTCCCCCATTGGGGTCCCTGATACTGATGTCCAGGGTTCCCGCCGGACCTTCCCCCGGGTCGCTACCGCCTGCAACATCATAATTCACGCTCAAGAGCAACATTACGAATCTGGCATTCCATTCACTTTCAATCACAAAAGTATGTTCATATTTTTTCCAGGAAAGGTTTTGGGCGGCCTGCTGAAATTGCAAAGGATTATTCAGCATATCTTCGATTGCCTTCATGACCGTTCCATCATCCTGGTCCGGATCTGGTGCGAAGTCACCTTCCGCGCTCCAGACTTCGATTGATTGGTAGCTTTTGGACACTTCAGGTACTATTCGATCTATCAATCCATTCATGGCCGGGATATCGATACATCCTACGGTCATGAACAATGCAGCTACCATTAAAGCCTTCTTCACGGGATTTTGATTCCCATGGCCTAATTAAAATGTTTTCCGTGTAATCAGCTGAAAAGACCTAAACACCCCTCTCTCTCCGCCATTGTGTCAGAATTAAGGCAAAAGTTGCTAGTGTTGGCATTGGCAGAAGCCGCTCAGTATGGTGAGGCCAGAGCCAAGAGCGTAATCGGAAAGGCCATGGCCAAATTCCCTGAACTTCGCGCTTCAGCTAAGGAGGTCATGCCCTTGATTGATGAGGTCGTTGCGGAAGCAAATCAGATGGACCCGAAGGACCTGGAACCATTCTTACCTGAGAAAAGTTCCAAACCCAAGAAAAAAGTCGAGAAAGAGCTCCCAGCCCTTCAAAATACTGACAAGGTAGTCTTGAGATTCGCACCGGGCCCTAGCGGACCACTTCATCTGGGCCACACCCGGGCATTGGCCCTGAATAACTATTATCGTAATAGATATGGAGGCAAGCTGATCCTGCGGCTGGAGGATACCAATCCGAATGCGATTGACCCCGAAGCCTATGATATGATACAGTCAGACATGGACTGGTTGGGAATCAATTCTGATGAAGTAGTAGTCCAGTCCGACCGGATGGAAACCTACTACGATGACATGAGGACAATTATTTCTCAGGGAGGCGCCTATGTCACCAATTCCGAGGCGGAACATTGGAGAGACCTGAAAAAACGTAGTGAAGCCCATCCTGACCGTAATCGTGATTCAGATGTCCAGCTGGGTGAATTCGAGACCCTGTTATCAGGTGGTGGTGGAATTGTCGTGATCAAGACCGATCTGGAAGATCCCAATCCCGCCCTTCGTGATTTTGTGGCATTCCGGGTCGTTGAATCTCCTCATCCGAGACAGAAGGACAAATACCGCCTCTGGCCTCTTTACAATTATGCGGTCGCGATAGATGATCATCGTCTAGGCGTGACACATGTATTGAGGGGCAAGGACCATCTGAATAATACATTAAAGCAGAAATGGATCTACAAGTATATGGGCTGGAACGAACCAGAATATATTCACTATGGCCTGGTATCCATTCCGGATACCAATCTCAAGACCAGCAATATACGGGAGTCAATCTCCAAGAACGAGTTCAGTGGTTGGGACGATTGTCGCCTGGCGACGCTCAAAGCCCTGGCCAGAAGGGGTTACCAATCCCAAACATTCTTGAAATATTGGGAAGGTGCCGGCATCAAGGAGGTGGATATCAAATTCTCATGGCAGAATTTCAATGCCGTTAACAAGGATCTCGTGGACCCGGTCAGCAGGCGGTTGTTCTTTGTTCCTGATCCGGTCGAGTTCAAGATTGAAACTGAGAGTCCACTGGTCAAAGAGGCGCCCTGGCATCCGGATAACCCGGAACTGGGAATGAGGGAAGAGAAAGTAAATTCGGGAGACACGGTCTACCTTCCTGGAGTGGAAATTCAAGGGGCTACTGAATTGAGGCTGAAGAATCTTTGTAATGTGACGGTTGAGAACAAATCCCTTAAATTTTTAGGTTTTGACCACAAACAGGGCAATCCGATCATTCAATGGTGTTGCCGCCATCGTAAGATGGAATTATTCTATCCCGACGGTAATTCAGTCAAAGGCGTGGTCGAGGACAATATCTCGGAATTGGATGGAGAGGTGGTCCAGTTCGAAAGGGTCGGTTTCGTAAGGCTGGAAGATAACAAAGCATTTTTTCTACACCGCTAATAACCACCCATGTCGTCATCTCATAGTCATCACCATAATGATGACGAAGAATCAGAGCGGAAGACGCGTCTGGTAGTGGTGATAACTCTGGTCATGATGACTATCGAGATTTCTGCAGGAATGTTCACCAATTCCATGGCCTTATTGGCTGATGGATGGCATATGGGGACGCATGCTGCAGCGCTAGGCATCACGTTATACGCATATTATTACATCCGCAAGGAGTCCAAAGTCAAGAAGAAGAAGGACCGCGTCATGGCTCTGGGAGGCTTTGCATCCGCCATAGTATTGGGCCTGGTTGCCTTGTACATTGGATGGGAATCCTTCAACAAGATAATCAATCCGGCCGATATCAAGTTCAAGGAAGCAATGTTTGTTGCGATCATTGGCCTTGTCGTCAATATAGCATGTGCCAATATCCTGGGTCACGATCATGGCCACGGTCACGATAAACCCAAAAAGGAGTCCAAGAAAACAAAACCCAAGGAGAATGACAGGGGAACCTGGAACATGGTCCTTCATTCGTACAGGAAGGATTGGAAGGTCATGCTTGGTAAATTTGAGGGCGTAATGACCAATCCTGACGATATAGAGGACCTGAATCGCCGGGGTGCCTATCTTCATGTTCTGGCCGATGCCTTGGTCTCCATGATGGTGATCATGGCCTTGTTGTTCGGGATGCTCAATCCATCCGCTTTCAGCATTCTGGACCCTTTGATTGGTATTGTAGCTGGGGTCGTCATCGCACGCTGGGCAGTCGGGTTGTTGATCGATAGCCGAAATCAGCTCCTGGAAATCAACTGATGCGCGTTCTTCACCTTAATAATCCAGCACAGGTTGCATCTAATTTAGTAAGGGCTCAACGAGAATTGGGTATTGATTCTAATTTAGTTGTTACTGGGAACAAGCATTTGCATGACAATTATGATTACGATTTGTCATCTATACCTACAAAATTTTTCCAAGGTAAGCTTGAGCTTGGACGTAGATTATATGGCTTGATTAAAGACTGTGATATTTTACACTATCATGGTCAAGCAATAAGCGCAGGATATCGAGATTTAATTATGTGGGCCGGAATAATGAACAAACCTGTGATTCTCCATTATCATGGTTCTGAAATAAGAAATAGAATGCCTTCAAAACTTGCAAATGATTTTGTAAAGCATATTTATGTTAGTACACCAGATTTATTAAAATCAGTTCAAAGCGCTGAATGGTTACCCAATCCTGTAAATCTGAAAAAAATAGGATATTCAGATTTAAATATAAATGAAAAATTGGTTATACTTCACGCCCCTAGTAATAGAAAAATTAAGAACACTCTGGCCGTAATTGGTGCAATTGACACCCTTAAGGATGAAGGCCTTGAAATTGAATTAAATTTAGTGGAAAATGTCGAACATAAAAAATTAATGGGAATGATATCTGAAAGTAATATAATCGTAGATTGGATAAATCCCGATTTTGGAATTTATGGCGTTTTATCTATAGAGGCTATGGCTATAGGTCGCCCAGTTATTTGTACACTTACAGAATCTTTGTACAAAGAATATGATTTACCTATCATTAATTGCCATCCTAATGATTTATCAAACACAATTAGGAATCTTTATTCAACCCGTGATAAATTAAGGGATAAAGGGAAATTAGGTTATGATTTTGTACATAAATATCATGATTCTTCTGAGATAGCCAAGAAAGTCATAAATAGATATGAATCAATCCTAAGCTGAATAAATGCGTGGTAAAATAAAGATTGAATGGGTAAATCATGCATCATATATATTCCAATACAAAAACTCACGAATTATCGCAGATCCGTGGCTATTTGGCTCTTCTTTTAATGATGGTTGGGACTTACTTGTTGAGACCCAGTTTAAAGTTGAATCTTTCAAAGATATAACACATATTTGGTTCTCACATGAGCATCCCGATCATTTTGCACCCCAGGTTTTAGGTAAAATTGATGAAGAAATTCGTAAGAAGATAACAGTATTATTTCAGGAAACAACAGATAAACGTGTAGTAAATTTTTGTAAAAAACTATCATTTAAGGTCGAGGAACTTTCACATCGCACCAAATTTGTGATTGAGGATGATTTCTCAATAACTTGCGGTAAAATGTTTGGTATTGATTCTTGGTTATTGTATGAAACTAATGGTTTCAAATTATTGAACATAAATGATTGTGTAATCAGCAATAAAAAATTGTGTGAATCTGTAAAAAAAACTACAGGCGAGGTTGATGTTCTCATGTCTCAATTTTCATATGCAAATTGGAAAGGAAATCCTGATGACAAAGAGATACGTGAAAGATCGGCGAAAGAAAAATTAAATCGCATAAAAATTCAAACGGAAATTTTCAATCCAAAATATACAATTCCATTTGCTAGCTTTGTTTATTTTTCTCATGATGATAATAAATATATGAATGATTCAATAAATACAATATCTACAGCGCATGAATACATCAATAACAATACAGATTCAGAATCTATTGTTATGTATCCAGGAGATACTTGGGACTTTGAATCTAAATTTAATAGTGAAAAATCAATAAAGCTTTATGATAAAGCGTATTCTCAGATTTCTAATTTAAATTACAGAAGTTTGTCTACGACGGTTTCCGATAAAGAATTGTTACAAGCCTCCCAAAAATATTTGTCGAGCCTCAATACAAATAATTCTTCGCTTGCGATGAGTATGTATAGATACATTCCATTTTTTGGAGCTAAAAACATTACTATTAAATTATTTGATACTAAGAAATATTATCAATTTGGTTGGTCAAAGGGGCTTATTCCCATTTCAAATAGTGGTTCAGAGCCAGATATTGAGATGTCCAGTGAGAGTCTCTTATATGTTCTCTCATATCCGTGGGGATTTGGAACTTTGATGGTTAATGGTCGTTTTAGATCTAAGGATTTAGTTCATGCCAAATCATCACGTATTTTTATGTTAGGATTAATGAACAGCATTGACAAAAGATTGACATTTGGTTTTATTATCAAGGAAGGTTTCTCAAAAATATTTGGAAAGGGCTTGAGTACTGATGATGATTGGAGTTTACACAAGCAGTGGCCTCGTTTCCTTAAAGAGTAGAAAATGGCAATTCCTATCCTAATTCATAAAATATACAATCGACTCAAATTATTTCAACGACCCTTTTACAGTCGTTATCAAGTAAATAATGACAAATCAAACCTAAGTTGTGTACCTTTTTTCATTATTGGTTCAGGCCGTTCTGGAAATACATTATTGAGGTCTATTTTGTCAGGTAGTTCTGATATTACTATACCTCCGGAATCGTATCGCCTTCCGTTCGCCATCAAGAGATTCCACATTTTTAGCAATAGAGATTGGAAATATGTTGTATCTGAGGTTCTTAGTGAATTTGAAAATTGTAAGGAGTTCTACACTTGGGACATTAGTCTTGAAGATGTTCACAACCGTTTAGAAAATATTGATGAGTCTAAGAGAACACTTTCAAATATTTTTGATGAGCTATTTTGCACTTATGCCGAGAAGCATTTACTAGGTTCTAAGATATGGGGTGATAAAACTCCAATGAATACATTGTATCTAAATTGGATTGGTGATGTTTTTCCACAATCTAAGTTTATTCATATCATTCGGGATGGACGTGACGTAGCCAGTTCTTATCTTAAAATGGAAAGATATGACACTATTTTAGAAGCAGCAAATCGATGGACTAACAGTATTGAATTGGCCCAAGCCTTCGGTTCAAAGATCAAAGATAATTACATGGAAATTCGATATGAAGATTTAGTCACTCATCCAGATAAATCAATCAAGAAAGTATGTGATTTTCTTGATGTAGTTTACAATTCAGATATGTTGGATCATATTTCTCAGGTAGAAAAATTAGGAGATACCGACAAATCCCATCATGCAAATTTATCAAAACCAATAAGTTCTGAATCAATAGGTAAGTGGAAGCATAATCTTTCAGAAAGTGATCAGGAAAGTATTACTCGGTTATTGCAAAATCCATTACGCCGTCTTGGATATGTTGATTAATACGGGCCTATCTGACAAATTGTGAATCCGAATCTCTTTGTAGCTGGAGTTCCTAAGGCAGGAACAACCTCTCTTTTCCATTATTTAGCTTTACATCCCGATGTTTTCTCTTCTAGTCGTAAAGAACCAGGATATTTCCATCCGTTCAAGATCAAGGAGATGGCTAGTGGTCTGGAGGCCTACCTGAAATGTTTCTCCGGACATTCAGAACAGAGATATGCGATGGAGGCCACACCGGGATACTTCTATGGTGGTCGGGAAAGCGCAGACGCTATCAACAATTTTTCTTCGGATTCCAGAGTGATCTTAGTCTTACGCGATCCAGTTGAACGATTATTCTCCTTCTACAAATACAAGAAGAGTCTGGGACATATCGATGGCAGACTCAATTTTGGGACTTATATCGAGGCATGCAAGAAAGTTCCGGGAGAACAACCCATCCAGAAGAAAAATTATGACTTCTGGGCCATGGTGGGAGGAAATTATGCATCTCTCCTTTCGGATTGGCATTCCGTCTTTGGTGACAGGCTGAAGATCTGTTTCTTTGATGACCTGGTCAAGGGCAAGCACGATTTCGTTTCAGGGTTATGCGAGTGGCTGGATCTCGATTCGAGTTTGATTGCCAGGAAACAGACGCGTGTCGAGAACAAATCGATGCTCTACCGAAGCAAGGGTCTACAACGGGTGGCCACATCCTTTGACAGTCTATTCTCGGGTGTCTGGTACTACATGCCCTGGTTGAAGTGGCCCTTCAGCGGGATCTACAATCTCCTGAATGCCAAGCCCCATACCGAGACCATATCCGATTCCCAGCGTAGCGAGCTGGAAGCATATTATCAAGGCGATATCAGCAAGACCC
>Ga0209554_1000252_pt1 | contig 44391 bp, 36 predicted proteins | sample MarorgKNORR_S2LV_5_FD_188221 | JGI IMG/M metagenome (GOLD analysis project Ga0209554, IMG submission 188221) | Marine microbial communities from the Southern Atlantic Ocean, analyzing organic carbon cycling - Bottom_A/KNORR_S2/LV (SPAdes) (version 2) | ecosystem: Environmental > Aquatic > Marine... | reverse complement strand
TGACTGGATAGCAGGCCGTGAGCATTGCGACCGGGGCCTGGAGATAACACCAATACAACCGGCGATCCTAGGCACCAGGGTTCTATTGGAATATCAGACGGGGGAGTTCGACGAAGGAGAATTCTACCTTGAGAGGCTCCTCCGGACGTCAAGCATTCGGGCGTCTGCAAGGTCGTGTATCGCGTTAGCCACCATAGCCCGCATCACCGGTTCCTCCGACCGCTTGGACATTGCCTCGGCAATTGCCGAGGAGGTTCTTTCAGACCAGTCTGTTAACCCTAATGTCGGCGTTGGCGCCCGGGCGGCGTTGGCCCTGCTGTATGTGCAGAAGGGCGACCAGTCCAAGGCGGAGGAGCATTATGCCTATTTTCTAGGGCACAGAGGCACGATGATGTGGAGTCAGTCATCGGTTGACCGCCTTCTCGGTCTCCTGTCTCAGACCATCGGTGACTTGGACCAGGCCGCCGAGCACTTCGAGGACGCAGTAGGCTTCTGCCGCAAGGCCGGTTACCGGCCAGAGCTGGCCTGGAGCTGCTGCGACTACTCCGATATGCTAAGAGTTCGCAATGCCGAAGGTGACCGCTCCAAAGCCATCGCCCTACTCGACGAGTCCTTGGCCATCTCCAGCGAGTTGGGTATGCGGCCCCTGATGGAGCGGGTGTTGGCACGCAAGCTGGAATTCCAGGGCGTCGCCTCCGTGGATATCAGGACTTCTATTGACCATGTAGCGGCCGCAGTCCAGACGGAACAACCCGACCTTCGCTCTCACGCCGCTCCAGACGGCACCGTCACCATCTTGTTCAGCGACATCGAAGGCTCCACCCAGATGACCGAACGGCTTGGCGACCAGCGGATGCAACAGGTGCTGCGGGACCATAACGACATCGTCCGGCACCAAGTGGCCGCGTACGGCGGGTTCGAGGTAAAGTCGTTGGGGGATGGCTTCATGCTGGCCTTCTCCTCGGCCCGCCGCGCCCTACAGTGCGCCATGGCCATCCAGCGGGCCTTCGCCGCCCATAACCACGAGCATTCCGAGGAGCCGGTGCGGGTGCGGATGGGTTTGCACACCGGGGAGTTCGTCCAGGAGATGGATGACTTCTTCGGCAAGAATGTTATTCTGGCGTCCCGCATCGCCGATCGAGCGCATGGCGGAGAGATTCTAGTGTCGTCGTTACTTAAAGAACTGACCGACAGCGCCGGAGACATCCAGTTCGGCGAAGGACAGGAAATGGAATTGAAGGGATTATCCGGGCTCAACCGGGTTTACCTAGTAGATTGGACCTGATCCCACGAGACGGACCAGAGCGATACGACGCGTTGCCCGCAGATTGATGGGCGTTCAAAGGACTATCCCCCAATAACTAAGGAGGATCAACCATGGCAGTGGTGGAAACCGACATACAGGGCCAGATCATGCTCATTACATTGAACCGCCCCGAGCGCTTGAATGCTTTGGGAGTGGAGCTTAGAACCGAGATGGCCGCGGCGTTTACCGAGTTCAAAGACAACCCTAACCTAGAGGTCGCTGTGTTTACCGGCACCGGCCGGGCCTTCTGCGCCGGGGAGGACATGAAGGAAGCTTTGGAACGTGGCGCACCGGGAAGCGCCTCGGCTCCGGTCAAGAACCCGTTCAACGATGGAGAGTTGGACAAGCCGGTTATCGCCGCCATAAACGGGTATGCCATGGGCGGTGGATTCATCTTGGTGGAGCGTACCGACTTGCGGGTGGCGGTCCCCAGCGCCGTGTTCGAGGTGTCCGAAGCTAAACGGTGGCTTCTGGGCGGTTATAACCACGGTTATTTCGCCGGCCTACCCCATCCCATCGCCACGGAAATGGCCTTGGGCTTCCGCTTTACCGCCCAACGGCTTTACGAGGTAGGGTTCATTAATCGCTTGGTTGAACCTGAAGAGCTATTGCCTACTGCCTTCGGCATGGCTGAGCATATGCTCACTCTTCCACCCGCTTCACGAGTCAACACGATTCACATGATGCGGCAGATGCGGCCCAAAGTCGCGCCAGATCTGAGCAAACTAGCGGAGGCACTCCACGAACACGGTGATAAATCCGATCTGATGGAATCGCGTAGCGCATTCGCCGAGAAGCGAACGCCCAACTTCAAGGGTTGGCTGAAACCCGAAGACCGGTACAACTTACCTACTTTGGAGTGAGCGACTCGATACCTTCCCATCAGCCAGTAACCCCGTGAGAATCGGAAAACCGAAGTCTCTCTCTCCCAGGGTCTCGAACCGCCGGATGGGGGCGCTTCCGCCTAACATCGGGCAGGTGCCTTGGCGGGGCCTTGGCCGCGTCCAGATCTAACCGTCTCTAACCATAAGGAGAATCACTCGTGGCAGTGGTGAATACCGACATTCAGGGTCAGGTCATGCTCATCCAATTGAACCGTCCGGAAAGGATGAACGCCCTGGGATTGGAGCTACGAACCGAGATGTTCGCGGCGTTTACCGAGTTCAACGACAATCCTGACTTGGAGGTCGCCGTGTTCACCGGCACCGGCCGGGCCTTTTGCGCCGGAGACGACATGAAGGAAGTTTTGGAGCGGGGCGCTCCTGGCGTCGAGTCCCATCCCCTCACCAATCCCTACAACGAATGGCAATCGGACAAGCCGGTGATTGCCGCTATCAACGGGTTTGCCATGGGCGGCGGGTTCATCTTGGTGGAACGCAGCGACCTGAGAGTAGCGGTTTCCAGCGCGATGTTCGAAGTATCCGAGGCAAAACGGTTTCTCCTAGGAGGCTACAACCACGGGTTTTTCGCCGGTCTGCCCCACCCCATCGCCACCGAGTTGGCCTTGGGGTTCCGTTTCACCGCCCAGCGGCTATACGAGGTTGGGTTCCTCAACCGCCTGGTTGAACCCGATGAGCTATTGCCCACCGCGTTCGGGATGGCAGAGCACCTGCTAACCCTACCCCCGGCGTCCCGGGTCAACACGATCCACATGATGCGGCAGATGCGTCCCAAGGTGGCTCCGGACCTGAGCCGGTTGGCGGCGGCCCTCCACGAGCACGGCGATACATCCGACCAGATGGAAGCGCGGATCGCCTTCGCCGAGAAGCGAGAGCCCAACTTCAAGGGTTGGCTGAATCCGGAAGACCGTTACAACATGCCTCACCTGGAATGAGCATCTCGATAGCCTCCCATCAGCCAGCGGACACTTGGGCGCGTCATGGCGTCCGATACTCTAAGCCTCTCTCCGGTGGTCTTCGGTCGCCAGGGGCCGCTGCGGCTAGTCGCGGGATAAGACAGGTTTGATCAACCGGCTCGCCCACAAGATGCCCTTCTACTACGGATGGGTGATTCTCTTCGCGGCCGGCGACGCGATGTTCGTGCGCAACGCCGCCGCCAGCCTCACCCTAGCCGTCTTCATATTCCCGATCTCCGACGACTTGGGTTGGAGCCGCACCTTGATAGCCGGCGCCGCCAGTCTCGGCGGGTTGGTGGCCGCCGTGACTTCTCCCGTCGTCGGCTGGGCTTCCGATAAATACGGGGTCCGCCTGATACTTGCGATCAGCGTTCTGGCCATGGGAATATCCACCTTTTCCCTGGCTTGGGCCACCGTCCCCATCGCGTTCTACCTAGCCTTCGGAATGGGGAGGGTATTGTTCTCCAGTTCCTTCCAGATAGGTCCCTCCGTGGTTGTGTCCCGGTGGTTCGTGCGGCGGCGGGGCCGGGCGACCGGCATGCTGTTCCTTGCCCACTCCATGGGCATGGTGCTATTCCCGTTGATCGCCGGAATGGTGATCCATTACTGGGGATGGCAGGCCGCTTGGATGGTTCTGGGAGCGATCGTGTGGGTCGCGGCCTTGGGACCCGTTTCGTTATTGATCAGACAGTCCCCTGAGGCGATGGGATTAGCGCCGGATCTACCCCAAGGGAGGCCGGAAGATGAGTCCGGCACAGTACCGGCGCCGTCTGAAGAACCGGACTGGACGTTGCGAGACGCCCGCCGGACCCCCACACTTTGGCTCATGGCTCTGGCCACCGGTATCCTTTTCCTGATGCAGGCCGGCACGAATACCCACCAGGGCGCCTACTTCATCGACCAGGACCTGGGCGGCGCCATCTCGGCTCTATCCATCAGTTTTAACGCGGCGTTCACCGGCATCGGCAGTCTCATCTGGGGCTGGCTGGTGGAGAGGGTCTCCGTCCGGTATTGCTACGCCGCTGTCGCCGTGGTCATGGTGGTGGCTTTGTTTTTGTTCCCGTCAGTCAACACCGTATGGCAAGCGCTGCTGGTCGCGTCGCTGTTCGGGTTATCCGTGGGAGGGATTTTAGTGGTCCCCGCGGTAGCATATGCCAACTATTTCGGCCGCCGGTCCATCGGCGTGATCAGGGGAGTAACCGAGCCTTTCGTCTCTTTGGGGCAGGCTATCGGCGTGGTGTTTTCCGGCCTGGTATTCGACATCACCGGAAGCTATCATTTCGCTTTTATAACTCTCGCCGTGATCGGGATCGCGGCCATCGGGCTGATCTTGTTGACTAAACCGCCTCATTTAGCCGCCAAGGCGCCGGCTCGCTAGCCGGGAGATCCCTCAACTGCCGCCCGCAACGCATCAATCCCCACGTCACCGGTGTACATTTTTCCTCCTATGAGATAGGAGGGAACTCCCTTCACACCCTGTTCGACGGCTGCCCGATGTTCTTCCAATACCCATGGACGGTAGTGGCCGGACTCCAACTTAGGCCACATGGACTCCCAGTCCAGTCCGGCTCTGGAGGCTGACCTGCGAAGGGTATATATACTTCCCAAGTCGGAGCCCCGCTCCCAGTACTCTCCGGCAGTCTCCAAGTAGAACTCCCGGTCCCTACCTTGCTCTCTGGCAAACGCCGTGGCCTCGTGAACCAATACGGTGCTCAGAGACCGGCTGGAAAACGGCTCCGCCGCAGGTTTTTCACCCAAGGGCGCCAGAGGCGGACGGCGGACGGGAGATTCATGGGTTAGCGACTGTGCCTCAACCGAGCGGTCTTGCGCCAAAACAGAATTTATAGGCGCATGCGGACGGAGCAGGTAGGGACGGCGGTCAATGGTGAAGGCCACTTCTCCGGACAAGCTGTCCAGCCGCCCCAGGCCGACATGGCAATGGGGGCAGGTGTAATCGAACCAGACTGTGACTAGCACATCGCCGCTCAAATCAGGGGATCCTGGCATTTCCGGGCTCTATTTCCCATCATCAGTGATTCCCCCATATATCCTTACACTTTGCTTGTGGTGGATTGACTAATAGAGACCGCCTGTCGATGATCCGAACATGTCATGCTGAGCCAGCCGCAGCGGCGAAGCATCTGGGGTGGGGCCGTCCCACACATCCCGAGATTCCTCCCTGCGATCGGAATGACAGGCGTGGGGATGCTGCCCATCCGCAGATTCCACGTCGTTGGTCGCCTCGCAAAGACAAAGCGTTAACTATGCCTATTGAGCTATAAAGGTCTCGGTCACACCATTGACCGCAACGGTGTATTCCTCTTTGGAAACAAAGTCGCTGCCCAACGATATATCCGTCTCAGCATATGCTATATCCATGGTGCACATCACCTCCCCCGCGGGGAAAAGATAGGTCACCTTTACGTGAATCGTGTTGGAGAAGGGGCGGGATATATCATAACCGTTGAATTGGGAACAACTGCTGCCGCTCATCGTGGAGACAACCTTTATCCGATACTGGGGCGGAAACGACTCCAAGATGATCAACTCGACGCTCTCAACCGGAGATTCCTTCACTACCTTCTTGCCGCCTTCGGTGTCGCGGCCGACAAACGAGTTGGTTACCTCACCGTTAACGATAACTTTGTACGACTCTCCGGAGTTAAATTCCGTTCCCAGGAGAATCTCGGTCATCGCCACGGGTAGGTCACGGGTACACGGCATGATCTCCTTCACTTCCAGATGCGTTACCGTTACACGTATTATCCTCGCGCCCCGGCGGGAGAGGTCGTAACCATTAAACTTGGAACAGCTACTTCCCAAGGGCAGCCTGGAGATGACCTGGACGAAGTATTCCGGTGGGTTGGCGTCTGAGACCGTCACCTCAACCCGCTCGATCGGTGACTCCGCCACCGCGATCTTGACGCCTTCGGGATCACGAGCCGTGAAGGAGTTGGTCAGGTTGCCGTTTACGACGACGGTGTAGCTCTCGCCCGGAACGAACCCGCCGTCCAGAACTACTTCGCCCTCATGTTGTCCGTAGATCGCCGTGCAGGGGATCGCCTGAGCAGGCTGCATGTTGGTCACATTGACGAAAATGGTATTGCCCTCTTGGAGAGTCTCGTACCCATTGAACTTTACGCAGCCGCTGGGGATTCCCGACGTGATCTGCAGAGTGTATTCGGGCGGATCGGAATCCGAGACGGCGAATCTGACGCTCTCTATCGGGGCGGGCGTCTCCACCATGCTCGGCTCGGAAGGCTGGCCGGATGCAGGCTCAGTAGTCGGTTGAGTGGGAGAGACGGCAACGGGAGTCGCTGAAACCGAAGGTTCAATCGCCGTTGGTTTCTCATCGATTCCAGTGACCAGTTCGACGGGCTTAGTCGGCAATGGCGTCGTTTGAATGCCCACAGATGACTGGGTGCGGGCAGCGGATGGGGTATGGTCCGTACAAGCAACCGAGGCCAGCAGCAAAAGCATGGCGGCCAACCCGATTACCGCTGTAAATCTGTTCTTCATTGGGGTGCTCCTTTGAGTGAATACTTTGGTTCCTTCACTCTTAAGACGCACTACCCCACCGTTTTGTTCCAATGTCAGGAATACAGGTCAAAATCACGGCCTGTACTTGTCCCCTTCCTCTCTGGTGATGCGCCCAGAGGCCATCAGCCACATTCGGGATATCTCGGGACCCATGAACTTGAACATGCCCCGCAGGGTCTTCTGGATCGCCGGGTATTCGGTGCCTTCCAGTACGTCGTAAAACCAGTTGCAGAAGCTGCCGTGCTCACTCTGTAGGGACAGGACGGTGCGGGCGTTATCAACCGTAGCTTGGATCTTCAGCCGGTTGCGGATGATACCGGGGTCGTTTCGTAGCGACTCCACCTCGGCAGGGCCGAATCCGGCCACGGTGCTTATGCTCCAGTTGTCGAACGCCGATCGGAACCCGTCCCGCTTGTTCAGGATCATGCGCCAGGTAAGCCCGGCCTGGAACACCTGCAGGCTCATCACTTCAAACAGGAGATCGTCGTCGTCGACCCGCTTGCCCCAGATGGTGTTGACGTACCAGTCCCGTAACGGGTCCGGAGGCGCCAGTGGGTCGTGAAATTCCTCATGCGGCATCTGCTTTCCTCAATCATTGCCTATCGCGCCATACTATGGGCAGGCGAAAAACCATTGTCAACACACGCCAACAATGTTAGGTTACTGCGTATCCAGCCAGGAGGAAAATCATGGTAGATCAGACTAGAACTATCATCGCCAACATCGACAGGCTGAACCGATTTCTGGACGAAGCCGGCTGTTCCGCCTTGATCCTTCGCTCGGGCAAGAATTTCACCTATCTGGCCGGGTTCTCCTATCCGGGCACTCTGGGAAGGCACCTAGACTTTCCCGACTCTCCCCGGGAGGTGCTTTTGGTGTGGCCGCGCCATGGCGAGCCGGTGATGATTCTGAACCACTATGCCGCGCCACTGGCTCGGCGGGACTCTTGGCTGGACAAGATTGAGATCTACGACGACTACGCCGAGTCGCCCTACCAAAAAGCGGCCGCGGTATTGAAGGACCTGGGCCTGGATCGGGAAGTCGTGGGATTGGAAAAGACCTACGTCAGCGCCGCCCGATGGGAAGAGCTGGAGAGTCTATTGCCCGGCGGCAAACTCTTCGATTGCACTGAAATGATGGACCAAGTCCGCTGGATCAAGACGTCCGGCGAAGTCGAGTTGCTGCGGGAAGGGGCGCTGATCCTAGACGAAGCATATCTGGAAATCTTTCCCACCGTGCGGGAAGGGGACACCGAGCGGGAGGTTCATAGCCGCATCGTCGCCAGTTGCGTGCAAAGGGGCGCCCAGTGGGCCCACGGCATCCTGAACAGCAGCCGGAACACCGTGGCCTACGGGGGCGAGAGCGACTTTGCGTTCCACCGGGGGGACATCATTCGCAACGATTACGTGTCCTACTACCAGGGATACCCCGGCCATCAGTCGCGCACTGTCGTGGTTGGCGAGCCCACCCAGGAACAGAAGGACACCTACCGGCTGATGCGCGACATCTACCGGATGACCATCGATCAATGCCAAGTCGGCGCCAAGGCCAATGATATCCACCGCTTTGCCTCGGAGAAGTTTAAAGAGGCCGGCTACCAGGACCGGGTCTCCTTAGTCGGACACAGTGTGGGCGCATGGTGGCATCAACAGGAACCTTACATCGTCCCTACCTCCCATGTGTTACTTGAGGAGGGAATGGTGCTGGCCCTGGAACCCCACGTGGGCTATTGGCACCTGCAGGACATGATTCTGGTCACGCCCGATGGCCCCCAACTACTCTCCCCCCGGTTCAGCACCGACGAGATGCTGGCTACGGGTTGAGCGCCCGCCATATCTTCTCCGGGGTCAGCGGCGTGTCTATGTGGCGCACGCCGGTGCTGTACAGAGCGTCTATGACCGCGTTGGTGATCGCCGCCGGCGCCGCCACGGTGGGCAGCTCGCCGATACCCTTTGCTCCCAGCGGATTCAATGGCGACAAAGTTTCGAACGTATCCAAAGTTAAGTCCGGCATGTCCTGAGCTTTGGGCATGGCATAGTCCATAAAGCTTCCCGTTAGCGGCTGGCCTTCGGGGGTGAACTCCATCCCCTCCATCAGCGCTTGGCCCAGCCCTTGGGCGAGGCCGCCGTGGATCTGGCCTTCCGCCAACATCGGGTTGAGGATCCGGCCGGCATCGTGTACCGCGACGTATTTCAGGATCTTCACCGCTCCGTTATCCCGGTCCACCTCAACTACCACCACGTGAGTGCCAAAGGCATACGGATTGTCCGGCAGGGTATATGTGGCGTTGAACTCCAGCCCCGGTTCCACATCGGGTGGCAGCAACTCTTCGTCGTATGCCGCGGCGGCCACTTGGGAAAAAGGAAGGCTGGACGATGGCGTGCCCTTCCGGAACACCCGTCCCTCGCGCATCTCGACGTCTGCAGGCGGACACTCCAACAAGTGGGCGGCGATCCGGACCAGCTTCTCGCGAGCGTCTTGAAGCACGGTATAGACCGTGGAGCCGCCGACGGTTATCCCTCTGCTGGCGCCGGTACCGCCACCGACGGGGAACAGTTGGGTATCGCTGTGAAACATCTCAACGTCCGACGGGGTCACGCCTAGTTCATCGGAAACGATCTGGGTGAAAGTTGTCTCGGTGCCTTGGCCGTGGGGAGAGACACCGCTGTAGACCGAAACCAGGCCTTCTTGATCGATAACAACGCGGGCGTGATCGGTGCGGCGAGCGCCGTGGGCTCCCGAGCCTTTGGTAACAGCGGCCAAGCCCACGCCGATCAAGGGGGCATTGGGTTGGTTCGCTTGATTGGACCGTTCGCGCCATGCGGGATAATCCGCCAGTTCCAAAGCTCGGTCGAACACCTTCTCGTAGTCACCCGAATCGTAGGTGACACCGGTCGGTGTGTGGTAGGGAAAAGCGTCCGGCCCAATCAGGTTCTTGCGACGGACATCAGCGGGGTCCAGACGCAACTCCTGGGCGATCAAGTCTACCGTGCGCTCCATGCAAAACGCGGCCTCGGGTCCGCCCGCCCCTCGATAGGCTCCAGTGGGGGCCTTGTTGGTAATGACCCCCAAAACATCGACGCTCATGGCCGGAGTCTTATATGGACCAACTAGGCGTTCGCTGGCCAGGGTGGGGGCCGCCGGTGTGGAGAGGTAAAAATACGCTCCCAGGTCAACGTATATCTTCACCCTCACCCCAAGAATGACGCCGTCGTTCGTCACTGCCGCCTCAACCTCGGCGGTGTGTCCCCGGCCGTGGAACGAGACCATGTTCTCCTGGCGGTCCTCCACCCACTTCACGGGCCGGCCGAGAATCTTGGAAAGATAAGGGATGGCGATCTCCTCGGGGAACATGCACCCCTTCTCGCCGAAGCCGCCGCCCACGTCACCGGCCAGCACCCGTACCTGATCTTCCGGTAAACCCAGGATCTGGGAAAGATAGTTTCTGACGCCATGGGGTCTCTGGGTGGAGTCCCAAACTGTCAGCATTCCTTCTTGGGCTTGGAAATCGGCGGCCACTCCCCTGTTCTCCATGGGCGAGGGGGCCAATCGCTGTACGTGGTAGCTACCGCTGACGATCCGCTCGGCCTTGGCGAAAGCCCCGTCCAAGTCACCGCCCGAGTGGCGTACCCGGATGCCGACGTTGGTGCCTGTTTCTTCGTGGATCGGGACGCCCGGCTCGTTGGCCGCCTTCATGGTGTCCATCACCGGCGGCAAAATCTCGTAGTTAACTTGGATCAACTCCAGAGCGTCCCGCGCTTGGTATGTAGTCTCCGCCGCCACAATGGCCACCGGTTGGCCCACATAACACACCTTGTTCCTGGCCAGAACCGGGTGTTGTGGAGCTTCGATGTGCTCAACTTTGTCGTCGTAAATACCGTCGCCCGACGGAACGTCCCGCAGCACTCCGGCAATGTCCTCCGAGGTCAGCACCGCCGCGACACCCGGGGAACTGCGGGCGGCAGCCGTATCAACCGACTTGATCAGAGCGTGGGCGTGGGTACTCCGCAACACCGCCACGTGAAGCATGTCCGGCAAGTTGATGTCGTCGACAAAGGCGCCCTGTCCGGTGATCAACCTGGGGTCTTCCGCCCGTTTCAGCGATTGGCCGAGGTAAGTCATGCGGCAACACCGTTCCCTTGGCCGTATACGGGCCGGATAGGCTCAGTCGAATCCACAGGGATTCTAACATAGGCTTAAGCGACCCCTGCTGCTTAATCACCTACAAACCCATCCACGCAACGAGCCCAGTGCGGCGTGAGCAGGCCGGGTGTAGAATTGGGGTCGCAAAGGGTCTTCCGTTTGGACGAATATACAGATACAGACGCCGTCAGGTGCGGGCCGGTTGGGCTCACCAGAGGGCGGCACTTAAAAATCCTTAAGGAGAGCTAAATGAGTACTCCTCAACAGCAAACCCCGGCAGCCAGTACGGGGACGTCTGAAGACATTGAGCAGTTTGACGCGATCGTCATCGGCGCCGGGATCACCGGGTTGTATGCCTTGTACCGTTTGCGGGAGCACGGGCTGTCGGTCCGCATCTTTGAGGAAGGCGGCGGCGTGGGCGGCACCTGGTATTGGAACCGATATCCGGGATGCCGGTTCGACTCCGAGAGCTACACCTACGGGTATTCCTTCTCGGAGGAACTCCTGCAGGAATGGGACTGGAAGGAACACTATTCCGGCCAGCCGGAGAACGAACGTTACCTCAACTACGTAGCGGACAAGTTCGATCTTCGCCCGCACATCCGATTAAACTCCCGCGTCATGTCGGCCGTCTTCGACGAAGACGATGACCGCTGGCTGGTCCAATTGGAGGACGGCCACCAGGCACGGGGCCGATTCTTGATCACGTCGGTTGGCATTCTGTCAGCGGGCTACACACCAGATTTTAATGGGATAGACAGCTTCAAAGGTCCCTGGTGTCACACCGGCAGATGGCCCAAGGAAGGCATGGACCTGGCCGGCAAGCGGGTGGGAGTTATCGGCACCGGGGCCACCGGCGTCCAACTTATCACCGAGATCGCCAAGGAAGTCGCCCACCTGACCGTATTCCAGCGCACGGCGAACTTCTGCGCCCCTCTCCGAAACGGCCCCATCGACGACGAAGCCCAGCGCGAGATCAAGGCAAGCTACCCGGAGATCTTCGCGAAATGTATGGCAACCGCGGGCTCGTTCATGCACGAATTCGACCCGCGGTCGGCAATGGAGGTCTCACCGGAAGAGCGGCTGGAGCAATACGAGCGGCTTTGGGCTGAACCTGGCTTCAAGAAGTGGCTAAGCAATTTCTACGACGTCATGATGCCCGGTGAGGCCAACGAGGACTACGCCGAATTCTTCCGCAACAAGATCCGCGAGCGGGTCCACGACCCGTTGGTGGCGGAGATGCTGGTGCCCAAGGACCACATGTTCGGCTCCAAGCGCCTCCCTTGCGAGAGCGGGTACTACGAGGTTTACAACCAGGACAATGTCCTCCTGGTTGACGTGCGCCAAGCCCCCATCGAGCAAATCACTCCCACCGGCCTCAAGACCAGCGATGCCGAGTACGATCTGGACGTGATCATCTTCGCCACGGGATTCGACGCCGTGACCGGCTCGTTGAACCGGCTGGACATCCGCGGCATCGGGGGACAGTCGTTGAAGGACAAGTTTGCCGGGGGCCCACGCACCTATATGGGAATCTCCAGCGCCGGCTTTCCGAATCTGTTCACCGTCAACGCGGCCTCGGTCGGCAACTTTGTCCGAGCCGCCGAGCCCTTGGTGGATTGGGTGAGCGAAGCCATCTGCTACGTGCGAAATAACGAATTCACCCGCATATCGCCCACGCTCCAAGCCGAAGACGATTGGGTCAAACACGTCAATGAAGGTGGCGAAAAGATCCTCCGGGGCCAAGCCAACTCCTGGTTCGTCGGCGCGAACATCCCCGGCAAAGCCCGCGTCCTCCTCACCGCCCCCGACAGCGCCCCAGTCATGCGCGCCAAACGCGCCGAGGTGGCAGCCAACGGGTATGAGGGGTTTCTGCTGGAGTAGGTCGGCCGGTAAGCCAAGCCGGTACGATCTCCCCACTCCATCCCAAGGACAGCATCGCCATGCCAGACCATACCCAGCGGGAGCGCAATAAGGCCCGCAAGCGGGTCAACGACCACATGTCTCGCTACTTGAAGACCGGGGGCGAAGACGGTCACATCTATTCAGGAGCTCCCACGTTGCTCCTAACAACTATTGGGCGGGAATCGGGCAACGCGAATACCACGCCGCTTATCTACGGGCGGGACGGGGATCGGTACTTGTTGGTGGCTTCCCGCACCGGCGCGCCGCGCCATCCCGGCTGGTACCGCAACCTGTCCAAGACTCCCGAAGTACAGATACAGGTCATGGCCGAACACTTATCAGTCCGAGCCCGGACGGCGACTCCCGAGGAAAAACCTGCTCTCTGGCGGATCATGACCAAGCTTTGGCCGCCCTTCGAGGAATACCAAGCCCGAACTGAGCGGGAGATCCCGGTGGTGGTGCTGGAACTCACAGCGTAGAATGAGGAGACCGCCGCCGGCCGGGCTGGCCGTGCGATTTCCCAGGAGCGCATCACCATCAATCTACTTCGCTTGCCCCGCCTGCATACCTTCGACTCCCTGATAACCTACCGGAATTACCGCCTTCTCTGGACCGGCAATTTCTTCTCCAACAGCGCTCAATGGCTGCAACTGTTGTCCATCGGTTGGCTGGTGCGCGACCTGACCATCGGGTCGTCGGCGTCGGTCTTGCAGGTCGTGATCGTGGGTGGCTTGAGCACCCTGCCGGTGTTGCTGGTCGGCCCTTGGGGCGGGGTGTGGGGAGACCGGGTGGACCGGCGAAAGCTGCTCATGAAGATCCAAACTTTCATGGCGGTACTCGCCGCCCTGTTTGCCCTATTGGTAGTATCGGACAACGGACCGGCGCTTTCCGATCAGTTGAGAGTCGGGCTAGCCTACAGCTACGTCTTGGCCAGCGGAGTCTGCCTGGCCATCGCCCAGCCCATGCGTCAGGCGCTCATCGCCAATACGGTGCCGCCGGAAGGATTCGGGAACGCCTACGCCGCCAATTCCCTCAGCATCACCGGAACACGAATCTTCGGCCCGTTCGTCGGCGGAATCCTCATCGCCAGCCTTGGATTCACCGCTAATTTTCTTGTCGAAGCAGCCCTCTATGCCGCGACGGTCCTGGTGTACATCCCCATGAAAACCCCCTTCCAACGGGAGGCGCCAACCAGACGCCGGTCCCCTATCTCCGACTTTGGCGAGGGTCTCCGGTTCATTCGCCGGGAAAAGAGGATCATCTTAACCCTCATCCTGTTGGGTCTCATTCCAAACGTAGTCTTGCACCAGGTTTGGTTCCTGCTGCCGGTTTTCACCGCCGATGTCCTTAGCCGGGAAGCGGACGTGGGAGGGTTCCTATTGTCCGCCACCGGAGTGGGAGGGTTTGTTTCCTCCGTTATCATCGCGTCGATAGGTTTTACCTTCAAGAAAGGGCCGGTGGCATTAGCGGCCATCCTTGCAAGCTCCATCTTTGTTATCCTTTTTGCCATGTCGCCGTGGCTAGTACCGACGTATCCATTGCTGCCCGCCCTTATCATGATCGGGCTCATGTCCATGGCCCAGTCGCACTATCGCACCACCGCCGGGACCCTGATACAACTGAGTACTCCGGATCGATTCAGGAGCCGGGTCACCAGCTTGGCCAGCTACGGGCAAGGTTTCGTGTTCCCCTTCAGCATCCTGGTGGGCATTCTGGCCGAGTTCAGTGGCGTGGTCACCGCGATAATCGTTTTGGGGTTGATCGGACTCGTTCTTTCCACATTTTTCACTATACGACTGGGTTCCGTACGCCAGGAGCCGTGACCGACTCCACCATGATCCCATTTCCGGTAGAGTAGACAGCTAACCAGCGAGCGAGGTTCCTATAATGATCGACCACCAGATCTTCGAGTTAGGAGACATCGACGTTCAGTCCGGGCTGAGGATCCGCAGCGCTAAACTGGCTTACAAGACTTACGGAAACCTGAATGCCGCGAAAGACAACGTTATCGTGTTTCCCACCTTCTTCGGCTCCCAGCATCCGGCCAACGAGCCCATGATCGGGCCTGGGATGGCACTGGACCCGGAAAAATATTTCATTATCATCCCAAATCTTCTCGGCAACGGGCTGTCGTCGTCTCCCAGCAACACTCCGCCGCCCTACGATCGGGCCAGGTTTCCTGGAACCACCTACTACGACAACATCATGTGCCAGCACCGCTTGGTGACCGAAGAGTTCGGCATCCAGCGCATCGCCCTGGTATGCGGGTTCTCCATGGGCGCTCAACAGTCCTTCCATTGGGGGGCGGTGTTTCCCGATATGGTCGAGCGTATAGCTCCCTGGTGCGGTTCCGCCAGGACCTCCCCTCACAACTTTGTGTTCCTGGAAGGGGTCAAGGCCGCGTTGCGCGCCGACGACGCTTGGAACGGCGGCTGGTACGACCGTCCTCCCGACAAGGGACTTAGGGCGATGGCGCGGGTATACGCCGGGTGGGCGCCGTCGCAGGCCTTTTATCGAGAGCGGGTGTATCTCCAGATGGGGTTCTCGTCGCTGGAGGACTATCTGATTACCGGGTGGGAGGGGCGGTACCTTCAACTGGACGCCAACGACATCCTGGCCATGGTTTACACCTGGCAACACGGGGACATCAGCGATAACCCTCTGTACCAAGGCGAATTCTTGAAGGCCCTGGGCTCGATCAAGGCCAAAGCGATCGTCATGCCCTCAAGAACGGACCAGTATTTCCCTCCTGAGGACAACGAGGTCGAGGTCAGCCACATGCCCAACGCCGAACTTCGGGTCATCCCGACGATCTGGGGGCACATCGGCGGAGGTCCGGGCCGAAATCCAGCGGACACTCGGTTCATCGACGATGCACTGAAAGAGTTGCTGGCAAGCTAGGCGGTCCGGCCGGCCGGCTCCTGCGTTAGAGCCGAGAGTTTCGGCGGCGTGGCGAACAAAGCCAAGATAGCGGCCAGCGTCGCCGCGCCGGTGAATACCAAAAAGGGCATCTGGTAAGAACCGGTGGCATCGAACATGAACCCGGCCAACACCGGGCCTATCGCCTGCCCGCCGATCTGCGCCGACATGGTGTAACCGCGTATCGTCCCCAGGTGTTCCCGTCCGTAGTAGTCAGCCCAGGCCAGCCGCACCAACAGATGCAGACCTCCCACCCCGAATCCAACGGTGGCCGCTGATACCAACTCGGCGGGCAAAGTCGCGCTGACCGATGTGCCAAAGGCCGCAACCGCCACGATAGCCGCCGTAGCCGATAGCAGAAACCGCACGGGAATCCGTCTCCCAAGAGCGGCCCAAAACATGGCGCTGAATATCTGGGAGAAGGCGAAAGTGCTGGCGGCCAACGCCGCCGTGGGACCAGGCAGTCCTTGGTTGATGTAGTGTGCTACCTGATGCAGGCTCAGGCCGCCCTGCACCATGAATCCCGCTGCGGTGAAGGCTGCCAGGAGCCAAAAGGCCCGGGTGTGGAACGCTTGCCGTACCGTGAAACTAGATTCGGTGTAGCTAGGCTCGGTGACCGCTGCCGGTGAAGGTGATTCGCTTTCGGCGACGGCGCTCACGCTTTCCACCGGCTTGTTAGGGGCCGGGTCCGGCTCCAACCCCATGTCTTCCGGCCGCCTGGCCATGAGCAGGACCGGGGGAATCACTCCCAGGGCAAAGGTCAATATACCGAGTGTTAGCCATGCGGTACGCCAGTCCCAGCCGGTGATTATGAACTGGGCCAGCAAGGGGATGATGGCGAGTCCGGCCCCTTTGGCGACAGCGTCGGCGGCGAGCCCCAGGGGGCGGCGGCGAATGAACCAATTGCTTATAGCGGTGGGGATTCCTAGTTCGATGGGACCGGAGAAGATCAACCGTCCCGGCACGTAGAGTGCGTAGAAGGCCGCCGGGTTACCTACCATCGACAATCCCACGGCCAGCCCCCCCGTCAGGACCGATGCCACGGACAGCAACAGTCCCGAGCCAAACCGGTCGAGCCATTTGCCAACCAAGGGCGAAATGAACACGGCACAAAGACCGCCAAGGCTGACCGCGCCGGAGAATAGCCCCCGGGACCACCCCAAGTCCTCGGTCATGGGCACCACGAATACGGATAGGGCAGCCACCGCCATGACGGTGCGGGTAGATAAGCTGACCGATACCGTACTGCCGACGATGACCCACCCGTAATAGAAGGGCAGGGAGTTCGCTAGTTTGTTGCGCCACCTTACCAAGTTCAATTCAAGAAAAACTCCATCACAAAGCCTTTACCAAGACCCCGTCCAGATCAACTGGATAATTGTCATTCTAACCGCGACCACTGTCATTATGGCCGCGACCACTGTCATTCCGGCGGAGACCACCGTCATTTCGGCCGCGACCACTGTCATTCCGATCCTTCGGCGGAAGGAGAGGAATCTGGGAATGGTTAAGACGACGCCACCCAGGATTCCTAGCCGCTCTTCCGCCGAAGGGCTGGTGCCGGAATGACGAAGTGTGCGGCCGAAGGTTGGCGATTCTATTTCCGGAGCAATGACAAGCTAACACACTCTCAAAGTGTAAGGCGAGCCGATGCTTTGCTCAAGTCCCATTCAACCGAGACCTTCTCGCTTTTGTTTACTACCTCATAAGAATAAGCGAAACTCGAGCGATTTCCCAACTGAAGCCATAGGAGGTGTCCACGGTACGCCTGGACAATAATCTTGCCCTGAAAAACGGCGGCTCAAATTGAAAAGCCCCGGTTTTACACCGGGGCTTCGTCACAGTTATTGATCTGTTCAACGCAGGTTAGCCTGACATCGTACCCACCATGATACCGACCATCATCGCCAGAATTCCCACGGTCGCCATCAACTCAACGGGGGTGATTCTTCCCAGACTCCAAAAAGCGAACCGTGGCGGCGCCGGCCGGGCATCGTCCCTCTCTAATCCAACCCTCATATCCCTCAACCCTCTCATCAGCCGGTCTCTCACGGCTTGGAATCTTCATTAACATCTTGCACCATGGGGAAGATCCCGAAATCACCCGTTTGGGTGATATTTGTGGTGACCAGTTGGCTAGCCTACGCCGAACCGCTCAATCCCTTGACAGTCGCTCCGGCCAACTGTACGCTGCCGCACACCCGTGATGACAACTAAGCATGATTTAGACCGGATGGAGGCCTATGCATGGCGACCTCCTACGACGCTTCGGCGCAATACGAGATAAAGTCCTGGGACGTCGAGTACCGGCGGAATCCGGTACGGACATTGATGGCCCGGATATATCAACCCCAAGGAGACGGCCCGTTCCCCGTGCTGTTGGACGTGCACGGCGGCGCCTGGAACGACCAAGACCGCACGGCAAACGCGCTGGTGGACCAACAACTGGCGGCCAGCGGAGTCCTGGTGGTGGCCATCGACCTACGCTTGGCCAGCGAAGCCCCCTACCCGGCCTCGGTAGCCGACACCAACTATGGCATCCGCTGGCTTAAATCCAAAGCCCGGGAGTGGAACGGCGACCCCGAAACCCTTGGTGTCTTAGGCAGCTCCAGTGGCGGACATGTAGTCGAGTTAATCGCCATGCGGCCCAACGACCCACGCTACAACGAGTTCACCTTGGAAGAGGCCCCTAATTTGGACGCTACCCTGAACTACGTCATCGCTCGCTCGCCCATCAGCAACACCATCGCTCGCTATGAAAACGCCAAGAGCAAGCAGCGGCAGAACATGATGCACAACAACGAGACTTATTTCAATCCTTGGGACAGCATTCACGAGGCCAACCCCCAAGAGATCCTAGATCGGGGAGAGGTGGTTTCCTTGCCACCGATGTTCGTCTTGCAAGGTTCATTGGACGACAATGTGATGCCCGAGACCCAGGCGCATTTCGTTGATTGCTACCGGAGAGCCGGCGGCGACATCGAGTTCGAGGTTTTCGCCCGCGCCGAACATCGCTGGGTTCACACTCCCAGTCCTGAGACGGACCGGGCCATCGACATGATGAAGAACTACATCGCTACTCGGCTAGGGGCGATGCAGCCAGTAGGATAACTAGAGCATCAGGCCGTAGTGGGCACAACTTGTTTCCACTGCCCTCTGCTCTTGACGGAAACCGCGTATGGATGACATATTCAGATCAATCGTCGTGGAAGCGGCCGGCATCGCCGCCGATCACCCGTTGGCGGCAGTGATAGCCGGCCGAAGCGACGTCATGCAACTCACCCAAGCATCCCACGACGCCGCCCTTAAGCCGGAACCCCCCGGGGGGCTCAGTCACGCCGAAAGGGCCGCCTTGGCCTGCCGGATGGCCCGGTTGAGCGATGAAGAGATGTTGGCGCGTCACTTTGAAGCCATGATTCCCGAAAGTGGTGGATGGCAGGCGATAGCCGACCCTGCCTTCGATGGCACCGATGACGAACGCACCCGGGCCGTACTCCGGCACACTGATCTGGTCACCGTTAATCCCAAGCGTGCCGCCGAAGCGGATATCGCGGCTCTGAAGTCGGCCGGGATCCTTGAGCCTGACATCGTTCGGCTGTCCGAGTTGATAGCGTTCGTGGGGTACCAGGTACGCGTGGTAAAAGGGTTGAGACTCATGGCGGAAGCCGCATGACCGAACCGATCACGGATTTCACCACGGTTGTTCCCTTCTGGAAGCCTAGAGTGACGCCGGTTGAACTGGACAAGGCCAGTGAAGAACAGCTTGAAGCCATGAAGGTTACCCCCTCGGACACCGGCGTAGGGGCTTACGTGTTGGTCCTGGCCCACGACCCCCAAACACTGAAAGAACGGACACCCCTGTTTAACGGAATCATGTACAGCCACGGCGGGCTCTCCCGAACGGAGACGGAGTTGGGGGCGGTGGCGGCATCGTTGGTCAACCGGTGCATCTATTGCGCGGCGGTCCACTCAAACCGGTACAACCAGTTAGCCAAAGACGAGACAGTGATCGAAGGCATATTCGGTGCGGGCGAGGCCGCGGATCTAGACCCGCGCCAGAAAGCCATCTTCAATTTCGCCACCAAACTCTCCGAATGCCCGTCCGAGGCCGGCGAGGCTGACGTGCGACAACTCATGGACGCGGGCCTGGGCATGGACGAGATCTTCGACCTAGTACTCACGGCATCATTGTTCGGATGGGCCAACCGCCTGATGCACGTCCTCGGAGACCCGATACCCCGCGAGTCATAATCGGCAGATGATTCTTCCTTGAAAATCCGTTATCCGAATCTGGCATGATAAGATAGTCGCGACTTTTACGCTGTGCCCGCTCCGGACAGCGATCGCCGCACCTATTCGGACATACTGCAGTACGGCTGCCCCGCCGTATATCAAAGATGAAATCTAGCCAATGATGAAGATTCCTGCTGGCCTCAGGTTTAAGTACGGCTGGGTAGTATTCCTGGCCTTCCTCGCCACATTATCCTTCGTTTCCTGCGCTACCATCAGCGAACCAGCTACAAAGCCTCCGATCGTCGAGACTGCCACCCAAGCGCCCACCCCAACAATCTCCAACACTCCCATTCCGCCAACGCCATCCGGAATCAGGGCCGTAGTCGTCGGCGTCGTCAGAGAAGTCGATGGTGACTCCATTTCTGTCCAGACGTTGGAAGGCGCCTCCTTGGTCCACCTAACCGCGGACTCCGTTATTCAGGAATTCGCGGCTAGCTCACTAAAAGACTTGGACATGGGCCAGGAGACTGATTCCGGAATCGCCGCCCGCGCCGTAATCGTCTCCCTTGAAAACACAAGCCTGTTTCAGGATCAAGGCGACTTCCAAATAGGGAGGGCGACTCGGGCGCTGGTGGGCACCATCGAAAAGATCGACGATGGCAACATCACGATCAACACAAAGCTGGGTTCTCGCGCTGCGAAGATCGATACTACGTCAACCGTCTTCATGATGCCCGCTCCGGTGTCAACGGAACGATTGTCTCAAGGCCAGCTTGTCACTGTGACCGGTATAGAGACTTCAGACGGCGGCATAACCGCCGGATCGGTCCTGATCACGCCGGAGTTGGGAGGACTGATGTCTGCCGGCCGCACCGGTGGGCGTGACGGTCGCGGAGGAAGGGGTGGAGGTCAGGGCCAAGGCGGAGGTGGGGGTCAGGGCCAAGGTCCGCCGCCGTCAAACGGAACCGTCGCGGCGCCACCCGACTTCGACACTGAAAGGAAAACCGGCGCCTACGACGGAATCACCTTCGTTGTCACGGAAGACTCCAGAGCCACATTCAGGGTACGGGAGCAACTGGCTCTGATTCCCCTGCCCCACCATGCCGAGATGCGCACGACCGCCCTGTCTGGAGATATTCACTGGATGGACGTCCGTCGTCGGTTGTGATCGACTTGCATCAACTGAAGAGCGACCAGAGGTTTCGCGACCGTTACGTCCGGAACGCTATGTTTCCAGACGACCCTAAGGCAATCTTCACTCTCCTGGATGTAGGGGCGTTGCCCCAAGGCTTCCCGGAGGGGAATGAAGTCAAAGCTCAGATCGCCGGAACCCTTAATATCCGTGGCGCCGAGTTTCCATTGGGCTTCGACGTCACGGTCCAGGACAAAGGAGACGTGATAACCATTCTCGGCCGGACCAGATTCTGCTGGAACGACCTTGGTATAAGCCCGCCAACGGCCGGTTTGGTTCTCACACTGGGTGATGAAGTTGAGGTACCGATGGCACTGACCGCGAAACCGGTGCGCTAAGAGAGTTAGTTGGCATTTATGGTGGCAACCCCATAGAGCAGGCCAGCCGGTCCACGTTCCATCATCCCTTCGACACTCCGCTCACGTCGGGGTCGCGTTTTCTGGCGGAAATCATCGCATGGGTGGCAGGCTCGTGGGTTGCCGCCCAGTTGTCCGTCTGGCTGATATTCCCCGCTCTGCTCATCCTGATCGGGCTCCCATCGGTCTTCTCAACTCCAGGAGACAAAAAGAAGATCATTGTAGCCACGCCGGGCCCACTCCGAGACTTGCTGGAGATCGCGTTGCACTTAGTCGCGGTTGCCGGCGCTTGGATAGTCTGGCCTGGCTGGATCGCGTGTTGCGCTACCATTATCGTGCTGGCGGCCATCGTGGTTGGTCTCCTCCGGACAAGATGGCTGCTTAGCGGCGTTCCGGTAGCATTGGGTGAGGCCCCATGTACGCCCCAATGCGCTCTAAGGAGCTTAATCGAGGCAGTTGCCGGGGGACATCCCGCATTGCCCGGCTACCTATTATCTCACCCGAAAATCATCTTTGCGGATGATGTGTTAGCGGTTGAGCTAGCCTAAAGTGTTATGTAGATAAATAGGTAATCTGGTCAAGGTACGGAGCAAGGGAAGTTCTGTTGAAAGCGCAGAAAGGCTTCACTTTAGTTGAATTGGTTGTGGTCATCGCCATCTTAGGGGTGCTGGCGGCAGTCGCCATTCCCCGCGTCAACGAGTTCCTGCGCTCGGCAACCGAACAGTCTTACACCGCCGATGTAGCGATCATTCAGTCGGCGGTCAGCGCTTGGTACTCAGACTTACACAACGATCCGTTCCTGGGGAGTAGACAGTATCCCATCATCGGCAGGAATGACACCAGCCAAGATGGCCGAATCACTAGAGGCGAACAAGGCGTCGAGGGTGTTGACGAGGTGGGACCCTTCGATCATAAGGATGATGGCTCCCCGCTGGCCCCGAGTGACGCCGCCGGACCCGACTGGAACCCTCTGGGAGGTAGCCAAGGAGCTGATCTGCTGCACGTGGGTCAAGACGGCACCACCGCATGGAACGACGACGGGGACGGCATTCGCGAGCCAGGCGAAGACTCTTGGACCACCGTTGAAGTCAGCTTTCGCGGCCATGCCTATTTCGTTGACGCAAGGTACTATTTCCTAGACATGCAGGCATTGGTGGATGCAGGTTAACTGCAGAAAGTACCGGCGTCCGCATCCAGTAACAACGTAACGGGTGGCGCCGGGTCCTATACGTTTTATATAGATCATGAAGGCAAGGTGCAAACCCTTTTCGCCCACTTCCCCAAGATTCAAGGATTCGTACAAGACATACAGGGACCAGGCGAGCCGGTGCCGACACCGAACATTCCTGGCAATACCCGTCCTACGGCATCGATCACCAGTGCCGCGAATGGATCGACCTTCCCACCCAGCAGCAGCATCAGATTCACTGGCTCCGGCTTGGACGGCGAGGACGGCCAACTGTCGGGGAATTCCTTGGTGTGGACTTCCAGCATCAACGGTCAGATAGGCATTGGATCTCCTATAGACGCCTCTCTGAGCGTTGGCGACCACGTCATCACCCTCAAAGCAAAGGATAGCGCGGTGGCCTTCGACACCGCTTCCATCAACGTTTCGGTCAATTCGTCTACGCCTTTCAATTCACGCCCGGTGGCATCCATCAGCGCTCCGGCGGGCAACGTCACCTTTCTGACATCCGACAGCATCACTTTTACCGGCTCTGCCTTCGATGCTCAGGACGGCCAGCTTTCTGGGAACACCTTGGTATGGACCTCCAACATCGACGGTCAGATCGGGACAGGGGAGTCCTTTAGCGCTTCGTTGAGCCCGGGAAACCAAATCATCTCTCTGTTGGCCACGGACAACCATGGAGACATCGGGACCGCTACGGTAAGCATTACGGTGAACGAGGCGCCAACAAAAGAGGCTCCCACGGCATCGATAAATATCCCTGACGATGTATTTGTCTATCTGACCACTGATTCCATCAGCTTTGCCGGGACCGGGTCGGATGCTGAAGACGGTTCACTGTCCGGTTCTTCGCTGGTATGGACCTCGGACCTGGAAGGGACCATTGGCGACGGGGAATCCATAAGTATCTCCCTCAGCGCCGGCATCCATCTCATCACTTTTACCGCCACTGACAGCCTGGGCGCCACGGGCAACGAATCTATCAGCACCACAGTAAATCCGCCGCCCGGAAACGACGCGCCCACTGCGTCCATCAACACCCCGGACGATGTCTTCAACTACCTGACCACCGACACGATCAACTTCACCGGCACGGGATCTGATCCCGAGGATGGAGAATTGACGGGTTTGTCTTTGGTGTGGCGTTCAAGCCTAGCGGGTCAGATCGGGACCGGAACATCGATAAGCCTTTCCCTTGGGGGAGGCAACCACACCATTACACTTACCGCTACGGATAGCCTCGGAGCAACGGGCAGCCACTCGATCAACCTTACCGTGAATTTACCGCCGACGGCGTCCATCGGCGACCCCGACGATGGCTTTACTTTCCTGACCACCGAAACGATCCATTTTAACGGGTCCGGTTTGGACGCCGAGGACGGTGTATTGACCGGCGCTTCACTGGTGTGGGGTTCTAATCTGGCCGGTCAGATCGGGACCGGACGTCGATAAGCGTGTCCCTTGACGCCGGCACCCATACTATCACCCTCACGGCTACGGACAGCCAGGGAGTGTCGGGCACCGCCTCAATCAATACCAACGTTGACCCCGCGCCCGTTAATAATCCCCCTTCGGCGTCGATCAATATCCCCGACGACGTGTTTACCTTCTTGACCACCGACACCATCAACTTCGCCGGAACGGGTTCAGACGCCGAGGACGGCAATCTGACCGCATCTTCACTGGTATGGAGCTCCAACTTGGCCGGTCAGATCGGTACCGGAACGTCTATAAACGTGTCCCTGGGCGCGGGCATCCACACCATCACCCTTACGGCTACGGACAGTCTGGGGGCGGCAGGCAGCGAGTCGATTAACATCACGGTGTCCACACCACCGTCCAACGTCGCCCGGGTCAGCGAAGGCCTGGTGGTCCTTTACGATTTCGAGGAAACCAGTGGGAATACAGTCCACGACGTGTCCGGCGTTGGTTCGCCGTTAAATCTCGACATCCGAAACTCCAACGCCGTCTCCCGCCCGAACGGCGCCCTATCCATCAACTCTTCGACCATTGTTCAGTCGGACGATGCCGCTATCAAGTTGATTGACGCGCTTCAGTTCACGAATGAGATTACGATTGAAGCCTGGCTCAAACCCGCCAACACTACCCAAAACGGCCCCGCCCGCATCATCACCCTGTCCAAGGACACCAGGAAACGGAACTTTACCCTGGGTCAAGAGCGCGACGCCTACGACACTCGGCTGCGCACCACGTCCACCAGCGACAACGGCACCCCATCGCTGAGGACTCCCAATGGGTCCCTGACCACCGATCTTACCCATGTGATGTATACCCGCAGCCACCCATCGGGCGAGACTCGGACATACATAAACGGCGACCTGGTCGCTACCGGCTCGGCGGTCTCCACCTTCAACAGATGGGACGATGACTTCCGGTTCGCCCTGGCCAATGAGTTTACGTTGAATCGGGCCTGGCTGGGAGAGTTGCACCTGGTAGCCATATATGACCGGGACCTATCCCCGGCAGACGTAAGCCAGAATTTCCAAGCGGGTCCCAATGGCGTTACCCCACCGGTGCCTCAACCGCCTCCGGGGGGAATCCGGGTCAACCAGGGCTTGGTGGCGCTCTACGACTTCGAAGAGACCAGCGGAGCCACGGTCCTAGATGTCTCCGGCGTTGGAACACCTTTGAACCTAACGGTGGACGATATGGACGACGTAGCCCGGCGAGACGGCGCTTTGTTCGTCAAATCATCAACCGTCATTAAATCGCATGGCGCCGCCAGCAAGATCATCGGGGCTCTCAAGGAAACTAACGAAATCACGATCGAGGCATGGATCCAACCGGATAACATCACGCAAGACGGTCCCGCCCGTATCGTTACATTGTCGTCCGGCACGTCATCTCGGAACCTTACCTTGGGCCAGGAGGACAGTTCCTACGACACCAGACTACGCACCACATCCACCAACAACAACGGGATACCGTCTTTGAGAACTCCCGGCGGCTCCCTGACCGCCAGACTCGACCACGTAGTGTTCACCCGAAGCCATCCCTCCGGAGAGACCCGGACTTACATCAATAGTAATCTGGCAGCCACGGGGAACACGCCGTCGACTTTCGGCAATTGGAGCAACTCTTTCCGGTTCGCTCTGGCCAACGAACTGTCAAACAACCGGGCCTGGTTGGGCAAGTTTTACCTGGTGGCAATCTACGACCGGGCCCTGACGCAGGCTGACGTATCCCAAAACTTCGCGGCGGGCCACAACGGTATAACCGATGTTCCGACGCCGCCACCCCAAGCGACAGACGTTACTTTCCAAAGGGCGATGGAAAGGGTTCAGTCTCCGAAACCGACGACGCCGAGCTAGAAGCTAACGACCCCAATGACAACGCCGGAAATAATCGGTCCCTGAACGTCGACGGCCAGGGGGCGCATGCACACGTTGTCTTGAAGTTCCTTAATATCTTCGGAACCGGCGAAAATCAGATACCGTTGGGTTCCACCATCAACAGCGCCACATTGACGTTGAGAATGACCAACACTACGAATCAGGATCCAACCGTCTACCGCATTATTGAATCTTGGGACGAGTCCGAAGTGACCTGGCGTGAGCGAAGGGATGATGTCAACTGGAGCGATGCCGGCGCCGACGGGACAGGCTCGCATGCGGCCGTGGCTGTCGGCAACTTCCCGATGACCAGATCCGGTTTCCAGAGCCTGGACGTGACGGCCAGCCTACAGCTTTGGTCGGATGGCCATCTCAACGAAGGTTGGGTCTTCATCGAGAACTCAACGAACGGGGCGGACTTCCATTCCAGTGAAACCCGGAAGAAGGAAGAGCGGCCCAAGCTTACGGTGGACTATACGCCCCCCTAACCGGGACACCGCCCCAGTTACAGGTTAGGAGAGTCGTAGGCCTGCAGCTTTATTTCGTGCAAAGCTGGAATCACCTCCCGTCCCAGCAGTTCGATAGAACGCATGACATCCTTATGGGCGATGCTGCCGTCGCTGCCGATCAGGATCAGATAGCCGGGGTTAAGCTGCTCCACCGTGTTGGCCAATTTCTTGATCACCGTTTCCGGGCTGCCGACGACGATGGCGCCAACTTCCTGCAGGTCTTCGTAGGTCATTCTTCTTGTCGGACCCCCAGCCCGGCGCCGGTTTAATTCACTGGCAACCCGAGACTGGTATCCCGGCGGGTCGTTATGCTCCGCCGGCCCTCGCATCCGATGTTCCACGTTCCACAAGAAACCTCGTCCGATCTCATGAGCCTTTTCGTCGGTGTCCGCCACCACCGCCCGAAGTTGGTAGCCAAAGTGCTCCGGTCCGGGATTGAATCCGGCCTGGTGAGCGGTGTCGATGTAGACCTGCTTGAGTTCCAGGGTGAGATCCATCAAGGCGCCCAGGTTCACGTAGGTGTAACCTCGATTGGCGGCCCACATCACGCTTTCAGGGCTGCTGCCGCCGGGAAACCATATGGGTGGGTGCGGTTTTTGGATGGGCAATACCCAAGGGTTCACTATCCGCCGATGGTAGTATTTGCCCTCCCAACGAAACGGCCCAGGCTTGGTCCAACACTGCATGATCAGGTCATGGGCCTCTTCAAACCGCTCCCGGTTCTCCGTGGGATCTAGACCCGCTACCAGCGTCTCCACCGCCCCGCCACGTACGAACCCGGAAACCAGCCGCCCTCCGGAATAGCAGTCCAGCATGGCCAGTTCTTCCGCCATACGCACCGGGTCGCTGATCGGGAGAATATTTCCCAAGATTGCGATCTTGACCTTATGAGTGATTTTGCTGATAACGGCGGCGTCAAGATTGGCCGAGGGCTTCATGTTCCAAAAAGCGGAATGATGCTCGTTGGTCATGATGCCGTCGACTCCCTCTTCGTCAGCCAGCACATATTGTTCATGGTACTGGTTGTATAGCGCGTGGGCCTTCTCAGGGTCGAAATAGGTGTTGGGGAAGTCTAATCGCCCGGAATCGTACCGGCTGATGTCCTCTTCCTTCACATGGGAATAAGGCTGTTGGGAATGGAAGTAGACGTCAACATGATCCTTCATGAGAGCCTCCTATCGCTGTTGGCCGGAACGAGTCAATTCTACACCAGCTTGGAGGCCAGAGACCGCTCCCAAGCATCCCTTCCAGGGCAATCGCGTCTTAATGCGGCTAGAGAGAATCCCGAGCGGCCGGGTCGGCGGTCCCTTTGTTGACAATCGTCATTCCCGCGCAGGCGGGAATCCATTGGACGTTCGGCAGAAAAGCGAACCGGACGCAGAAGGCTAAGTTCCTGGGTTCCCGCCTGCGCGGGAACGACGAGCGGGGTTCCATCTTCGTAATGTCCTTTATCGCTATGAGACAGAATAAGACGCAATCGCCCTGGCATCCCGTACGGCAGCGTCAGGCAAACCCGATAACCCTAGCAGATGTCAATCAGGTAACTCAGTCTTTGACCGAGGCCGGACGGGCGCCTTCCAGGTAATGGGTATGTTCCTCCGAATAAGGGTCCAAGGCGGGGAAGAACACCAACATCTCGGCGGCCTGATCGCCAATGACCGTGAACGCGTGCTCCGCGCCGGGTGGGATGGCCACGGTGTGGTTCTTCGGGACGATGTGGGTTTCCCCATCGATGCGCACTTCCAGAGTACCCTCCATGATAACGATCAACTCGTCAATGGTGTGGGTGTGCAGCGGCGCTCCGGTCCCCGGTTCGCCGGTGTTAAGGCTGAAGGTGCTGGTTACGCCTTGCTCCCTTCCAGTCACGTCCCATTTGCGATAGCCGGGCCTCCAGGGCACTTCCGGTGCTTTGCTGTGGTCGATGATCGGCATGATTGCCCTCCTGTACATTCAAACCTGTATTCCTGATCCGTTGAATAAGCGCGGCTCCAACTTGCGACTAAAACCCGTTTACAGGTTCATCGCCTCCAATCCAAGCTTTCCCAAGTCTTCATCGGCGTTATGGCCGCGCAATCCACCAACACCGATCCCTCCCAAGATCGCGCCGTCCTTGATGATGACTACACCGCCTTGCTCGTAGGTAATCATCGGATCCCCGTTCTCACTGACGCTGCGGTCTATACTGGACATGCGCTCCTCCCAAGCCAAGGAGTTGATCCCCAGCACGGCGGCGGTATAGGCCTTACGCACCGCATGCCTCCTGGTGAACAATCGCGCGTTGTCCATCTTAGCGAAGGCTTCCAAATTTCCCGCTGCGTCCACGATGGCAAGACAAACCGGAGTGTCGGATATCGATCGAGCGCGGTCCATCATGACCTTCATTGCCGCTTGCACTTGGTCTAATTTCAGTTGCGTGTCGGAAATTTCCATGCAGGGTCTTACTTCGTCTTGGGGTGTTGCCATATGATTAACTCTCCTTTCTCAGATAGATCCTATGTTTTGCACCGTGGATTGTATCAGCAGTTGAAGCCTTGATTTACATGAACCGGACCGGATCGGCTTTGACACTTTGGGTACACACATTTATAGTTCCGGGCAGCCTCCATCACGTACCGTGATCCTGACAATCATATTAACGTGACTCAGCCAACAGGAGAGATATGACAACCCACGGATTCGCCCACCCTGAATATCTAGCCGACCCAGCCTGGGTTAAGTTCCACCGGGAAGACGCTGATGTCGTGGTCTTGGACATCGACACCGAAGCGGGCTACTCCAGGGGACACATTCCGGGCGCGGTCATGTTGCCGGATAATTATGAGAGGGATCCGGAAACCGGATTGGTGCACACTTTCCCGCCGGAAAGATTCGCGGCCACCTGCCAGGCTCTTGGCATCGGCGACGGCACGACGGTGGTGGTCTATGATAATAATATGAGTCTGAGCGCCGCCCGATTCTGGTGGGTCATGAACTACAACGGTCACCTCAACGTCAAGGTCCTGGACGGAGGCTGGCGGCGCTGGGCCGGCGAGGGCTGGCCGGTGAGTTTTGACCGGGCCGTTATTAACCAGGACGTGATCTTCACTTCCCACGTCGATAAGTCATTGATCGTCGAGATGGAAGAAGTCTTGGCGGGTTGTAGCCTTCCGGATGTGGTCAACTGGGACACTCGGACGTCAGGAGAATACGATGGCACGGTCGACCGCCGCGGCCAGCGGAAGGGTCACGTTGCCGGAGCGGCTCACTTGGAGTGGTCCGACCTGATGGACCGGGACACTCACCGATTCAAGTCTCCTGAAGAGATGCGCTCTATCCTGGACAGCCACGGGATAACCCCGGACAAGGCCATCTTCGCCTATTGACAGGCCGGCCTCCGTGCGGCGCACGGCACCTTTGTACTTCGGATGTTGGGCTACGAACACGCCCGGAACTACGACGCGTCCATGTTTGAGTGGGCCAACCGGGAAGATACACCGATGGAAATTTGATCGCTCGGAAGTGTAAGGCCTGAATTCGCCTTGCTCCGTTTGGAGAAATAGATGACTGACCCGACCCCTAGCGCCCCGCAAAGACCCCAAGAAATTACGACCCACGGTGACACCCGAATCGATCCTTGGTTCTGGCTTCGCGACGTCGATGATCCCGAGACATTGGCGTACTTACGCGCCGAGAACGCCCATACCGAAGCCGTGATGGCTCCGGAGGAGGAGCTACAAGAACAGCTCTTCCTGGAGATGAGGGGCCGGATCAAAGAGGACGATTCTACCGTTCCGGAGAAAGATGGGGAGTACTACTACTACACCCGGTTTGAAGATGGCAAGCAATACCCCATCCATTGCCGCAAGCGCGGATCCCTCGACGGCCCGGAAGAGATTCTTATCAACGTGAACGAGTTGGCGGATGGCAAGGACTACTGCCGGGTTGGCAGTTGGGAGAACAGCCCGGACCACAAGTGGCTGGCCTATTCCGTTGACAGCGACGGGTCGGAGCAATATACCATCGTCTTCAAGAACTTGGAGACCGGCGAAATGCTGGGCGAGGCCATTCCAAATTCCTATTACTCCCTGGAATGGGCCAATGATAACCAAACCATCTTCTACGATGTTCTAGACGAGAATCACCGTCCGGTCAAGATATTCCGGCATCGCCTGGGTGACGACCCCTCTGAAGATGTGTTGGTCTACGAGGAGAAAGACGAGCGTTTCTTCGTCGGCGTCGCCAAATCGTCCAGCCAACGGTTCATCTTCGTCGCATCTTCGGGCAACAACATGTCGGAATGGTACTTCATGGAGGGCGACGATCCGGCCAGCGAGTTGACCCTTGTCGAGCCCCGCCGCCCGGACTTTGAATACGATATTGACCATCATGGCGAACGATTTCTGATCCGCAACAACGGCGACGGCGCCAGAGACTTCAAGGTCTCCGAAACGCCAATCTCAGCGCCGGGCTTTACGAACTGGCAGGACTTTGTCCCCCACGTCTTGGGCCGTCCCATCGCCGGGTTCGGTCTCTCCCAGGACTACTTCGTCCTTTACTACCGCACCAACGGCCTGCCCCAAGTGCAGATAAGGAACCTCGCCTCAGGGGAAACCCATGAGTTAACCCTGGACGAGGAAGACTATGCGGTGAGACTCCAGGGAAACAGGGAATGGGACAGTTCTAACCTTCGATTCTCCTACGCATCCCTAACAACCCCGGCAACGGTGTACGACTACGATATGGTTACGCGAGAACGGGAGTTCCGGAAACAGACCGAGGTCTTGGGCGATTTTTCCTCGGACAAATATCAGTCCCGCAGGGTGTTCGCAACGGCGGAGGACGGCACCCAGATCCCCATATCCCTTCTCTACGCCAAGGACACTCCTTTGGACGGCTCCGCGCCCCTGTATCTGTACGGCTACGGGTCCTACGGAATCATAATCGATTCCGACTTCAGTTCCGTCCGCCTCAGCCTGGTCGACCGTGGCTATATCTTCGCCATCACCCACGTCCGAGGTGGTATGGACCTGGGTTGGGATTGGTACGAAGGGGGCAAGCTACTCAACAAGAAGAATACGTTCACCGACTTCATCGCCTGCGCCGAGCATCTGATTCAGGAAGGCTACACCACGAAAGGTAACATCGTTTCCTCGGGCGGCAGCGCCGGCGGGATGCTAATGGGCGCTATCGTGAACCTGCGTCCGGATCTGTTCAAGGCCGTTATCGCCGACGTGCCCTTTGTGGACGTGCTGAACACCATGTTGGACGACACCCTTCCCTTAACCACCATGGAGTACAACGAGTGGGGCAATCCCAACGACCAGCAATACTACGACTACATCAAGTCCTATTCGCCCTACGACAACGTGCAACGGCAGGACTACCCACACATGCTGATCACCGGCGGCATCAGCGACCCGCGGGTAACCTACTGGGAACCGGCAAAGTGGGCCGCTCAACTACGCGAATCAAAGACCGACGACAACCTGTTGCTCCTGAAGATTCACATGGATTCCGGGCATGGCGGTGCGTCGGGGCGGTTTGACCGGCTGAGGGAAGTGGCGCTGGAGTACGCTTTTATCTTGAAGGTGTTCGCGAAGGAGTGATCCGAAAACGGCTTGAGGGATGTCCAGTTCCAGCCTGGTTGGCAGAACAGAAATCATATTCAGCGGCATCACCATGGCCGCTAAAACACAGTTACCTAGTTTAGTAATGTTCATGACGGATCCGTGAGATATACTGCGATCGCTTGGCTGTGCAATGCAAATACGTATAGGGGACCTTATGGCGCTCGACACCGCGACAATCCGGTTTCTTGAACAGTTGGCTGAAGGCCATGCCAAGCCTTTACACCAATGCACTCCCGTCGAAGCACGCGCGGCCTTTTCTAAGCTGGCAGAGCTTGCCGGACCTGCACCGGCAATGGAACGTGTCGAGGAGCGAACCATCGAGGGGCCGGATGGCCAAGCCAAACTCCGGATCCTCGTTCCTATCCAGAACCCCCGTGGCGTTTTGGTGTACTACCACGGTGGCGGATGGGTTATAGGTTCGATCGACGAGTATGACACAGTCGAACGCAAACTCGCGGAGCGGACATCCTGCGCAGTGGTCCTAGTGGAGTACCGTCTAGCGCCGGAGCATCGCTACCCGGCCGCGGTGGATGACTCCTTTGCGGCCCTGAAATGGGTCGGGAATCACCTCACCGATATCGCGGGACAAGAGGTTCCCTTAATCGTGGCCGGTGACAGCGCCGGCGGAAACCTCGCTGCCGTGATGGCGATACGTGCCCGAGACCACGGCGGACCAACCATAGCACTACAGGTGCTCATCTACCCCGTCACTGATGCCGATCTTGACCGACCCTCTTATACCGATCCGGAAAACGACCTACTACTGACCCGTGATGGGATGATTTGGTTCTGGGACCACTACCTTCCGGAGTCCTCTCGCCGCACCGAGCCGGACGCCTCACCCTTGCACGCCAAGGATCTCTCAGGACTTCCGCCGGCCATTGTGCTGACGGCGGAGCATGATGTCTTGCGGGACGAAGGCGAGGCTTACGCGGTGCGTCTGCAGGAAGCCAACGTACCGACTGATCTCCAAAGGTATGCCGGCCAAATGCATGGATTCTTTACTCTGCTGATGCTGCCCGGCAGCGAACTCGGTTTCCAACAAGTTGTAAAGGCGGTTAAAGCGTGTATCGTGAGAACTCGCAAGGCTCAACCGGCCCAGTGATCCTGGCTAAACCCCTGGCTAGACGCGGTAGTTGAACGAAGAAGCACCCGGAGGACAAGATGGCGAACTCGGGAAAATCCCCGGACTACGATGCCGTGGTCATTGGGGCCGGCTTCGCAGGATTAGGCATGCTTCGGCGGCTGCGAGAGGAACTCGGTATGTCCGTCCAGGTGTACGAGAGCGGCGGCGGAGTTGGCGGCACCTGGTATTGGAACCGCTACCCAGGGGCGCGCTGCGATTCCGAGAGCTACATATATTGCTTCTCGTTCTCCAAGGAGCTACTCCAAGATTGGAATTGGAGTGGAAAGTATCCGGAGCAGCCGGAGATACTAGCCTACCTCAACCACGTCGCCGACCGCTTCGACCTTCGCCGTAACATCCAGTTCAACACCCGGGTCACCTCGGCAAGGTTCCTCGAGAATACCAACCTATGGGAAGTCGAAACAGACCAAGGCGATCGTGTCACCGCCCAGTTCCTAATCACTGGTATCGGATGCATTTCAGCAGGCAATGTTCCAGATATTAAAGGGCTGGACTCCTTCCAAGGAGAGTGGTACCACACCGGTAGCTGGCCCCATGAAAAGGTGGACTTCGCCGGAAAGCGCGTGGCTGTCATCGGCACAGGCTCAAGCGGCGTACAATCCATCCCGGTGATTGCCGGGGAAGCAGAGCATCTGACGGTGTTCCAGCGGACTGCGCAGTTCACTATCCCAGCGCGCCACGCCACCGTAGATCGCAGGTTCCTTGAGGAGGAGGTAAAACCGAATTACGAGGCGATCCTAGAAAAGGCGAGGTGGTCTAAAGGCGGCTTTCCGTTGGACGGCGATGAGCGCTCGGCTTTAGAGGTCACCGCCGCTGAGCGCCTGGAAAAATACGAAGCCGGCTGGGCTGAAGGCGGATTCAGATTCATCCTCACGTCTTTCAAGGACATTAGCACGGACAGAAGGGCAAACGACACCGTATCTGAGTTTGTTCGATCCAAGATTCGAGAAATGGTGAAGGATCCCGAGACCGTGGAGAAGCTTCTGCCAACGGACCATCCGTTTGGTTCGAAGCGTACGCTTATAGACACCGATTACTTCGATACATACAACCGTGAGAACGTAGAGCTTGTCGACATTCGCCACTCACCGATCCAAGAGATCACGCCGAAGGGGATACGGACCGAGGACCAAGAGTTCGAGTTCGACATCATCGTCTTCGCTACCGGTTTCGACGCGATGACAGGCACCTACTTTAAGATGGATATCCGCGGTAGAAACGATCTGTCGCTGAAAGACAAGTGGTCCGGGGGGCCGAAGACTTACCTTGGCCTGCAAGCAGCTGGTTTCCCCAACATGTTTATGATAACCGGACCCGGCAGTCCCTCCGTCCTCAGTAACATGCCGGTGTCCATCGAGCAGCACATCGAGTGGATCTCCGACTTCCTCCAATACATGCGCGAACGCGGCATTGAGGTAGTTGAGGCAGACTCCGGCGCGGAGGCGGCATGGGTGTCGCACGTGAATGAGGTGGCCGAGTTGACGATGTACATGCTGGCCAACTCGTGGTACCTGGGAGCGAACATCCCGGGGAAACCCCGTGTGTTCATGCCTTACCCCGGCGGCGTCGGAAACTACCGGCAAAAGTGTAATGAGGTTGCGGACAACGGATACGAGGGCTTCATACTGGACTCCGGGACGGCGGCGCGTCGGGGCGGTTTGACCGGCTGAGGGAAGTGGCGCTGGAGTACGCTTTTATCTTGAAGGTGTTCGCTATGGAGTGAGGAGCGGGGTGGCCGTCAAGACCTGTCATTCCGAGGAGAGAAGCGACGAGGAATCTGGGGTGGGGTGGACCACAAAACCTGAGATTCCTCCCTACGGACGGAATGACAGGCTGCGGTTGAGATGACAGGCGGTCAGTTAAACATAGGCCAAGCCTCATATGCTTCGCAAGACCCAAAGGGGCTGCCTACAAGCGGCCGCCATCGTAAAGACCCACGAAGAAGGGCGGAATCTTACGATAGATCTGGATGCGGTTTCGCTGGGAATCCACTATGAAAACCCGGTCTTCATCGTCGACGACCACACCGATGGGCCCGCGCAAGAACTTTTCCCTTTCCAGTCCTTGGGCGATCTCCCGCTGCCGCTTCATGTCGGGGTTGGCGTCCAGCTTGGTTATTCCCCACTTGGACAGAGTGGCATCACCGATAATCTTGGTGATGAACCTGCCTTCGGCGTCGAACACCTGGAGACGGTCGTTGCGCCAATCGGCAACGTATATCAATCCCTCTTTGTCCACGGCAACGTCGGCGGGACGATTGAACTCCCCGTCCTCTGAACCTGAACCGCCGAACTTCATCAGGAACTGTCCATCCGGAGCAAACTTTTGGATACGGTCGTTGCGCCAATCGGCGATATAGATGTCGCCTTCGGTATCGATGGAGATTCCCCAGGGCATGTCGAATTCGCCATCACCGGTACCCTGCCGGCCCCACTTGGCCAAGAACTGGCCGTCCTTGGTGAACTTCTGGACACGGTTGTTTCCGGTGTCCACCACGTAAATGTTGTCCTCACTATCGAAGGCGATACCCGAAGGTTGGGCCACTTCGCCGTCGGCATCGCCCTCGGTTCCCCATGCGCCGAGCCATTCACCGTCTGGGGTGAACATGGCGATACGGTTGAGCCACTCGTCGGACACGTACACGTTCCCCGCCCGGTCCAGAGCGATCGACGTAGGCCATACCATGGAGCCGGGGGCGTCGGAGTCTCCGGTGTCCATCATTTCGCCACCCAAGCGGCCGGCGTTGCCGATCTCCCCGATGTAGTCTTCATCCACCGTGCATACAGTGATTCGTTTAGAATCGGACCGATAATCGTAGGCGCGGCTGACCACGTACATCAGGTCGTCTGCACCCCGGGCTACGGAAACCGGGTTCTTGAAGCCTGTCCCGGCCTCCTCACCCCGGCCGATGGTGTGACTATAACGAAAGGTCGCGCCTTGGACTCTAGTAGTCATCATTACCTCTTAACCTGTTGCAGTTGCCATGGAATCAGGCCGAAACTAAGCCGGTCTTACTTAGAAATGAAGTCAAACTTCTCGAAGCTGCCATTGACGATGGGCTTGGAATCCAGGCCCAGCCAGTCCTCCAAGAGGGTGGCGTACAGACCACGGAAGTCGTTGTTGAAGTGAAGGTCCCCGTCCATGAGCTTTTCTTCGGCCAGCGACGGGTACTCCGCGTATAGGCCGCCTTTTATCGCATCGCCGATAACGAAGGCCGCGCCACCCGCGCCGTGGTCCGTTCCGGAGCCGTTGTCGTGCACCCGGCGGCCAAACTCGGTGAACAGGAGCAGGACCACGTTGTCGCTTGCGTGGTGCTCCTTCAAGTCGTCGTAGAAATCGCTGACGGTCTGAGACAGATTGGTGGTCAGCCCGGCGTGGGCCGACATCTGAGTCGCGTGGGTGTCGAAGCTGTTGTAGGGAGCGGTGGTGTATAGGATTCGGGTCCCCAGTCCCGCGCAGTGCACCTGGGCGATGTTCCGCATGTACTGGGACATGGAACTAGCGCCATACTCCACCGTGGAGGAGTACTTGGCGGTTGCGGTGGACAGGATGTCAGCGCCGTTCATGGCATCCATCCCCGTCTGCGACAGGTACTCCATGACCGGGCCGGTGCCCATGGACGGGGAATACATTCGGGCGAAAATGTCCAATGCCTGCGTTCGCTGCTCCTCCAATTCGATGGTGGTAAGCACGCCGTAGGATTCCAGGCTGCCCACGGATGCCACCGGGACGCCGGGTGCCGCAAGGGCTTTCGGCAGGCCCCGGCCAAAGTTCACTCCGGTCAGCACGTTCTCTTTGTTGGGGTCCAGATCGCGGATCGCCCGTCCCAACCAGCCTTCATCGGCCATCTTTTCCGGCTCGCAGGTATGCCAGATATCCATGGAGCGAAAGTGGGAGCGGTTGGGGGTTGGATAACCCACGCCCTGTATAACCGCAACCTTCCCTTCGTCGTAAAGCGCCTTGAGCGGGGCCATGTTGGGGTTGAAACCCAGAGTATCGTTGATGGGCAGGACCTGATCTTCTGGGATCCGCACGTTGGGGCGATTGTCGTAGTACAGCGGGTTCGCGTAGGGAACCAGCGTATTCAGAATGTCGTTGCCCCCCGACAGTTGCAGGACTACCAGGACCGGGTCCTTCTTGGTGCTGGTCATGAAACCTCCGAGTTCGAGCGATCAGCTTGCAGCAATCAGCCCCGATACAATCTGGGCCGTCGGCGGTCAGGCCGAGCTTAAGCGAATTGATATTCTTGGGTTGAGACGATCAGTTGGAGCATCTGCCCCACTTGTTGGGCGAACTCCTCGGTGCTTGTGTCTAGGGCACCGGACGCGCTGGCGTGGTTCAGCAGCAATGTCCGGGTCTCTTCCATCAGACCGTAACCGCCGATCATCTCCAGGCAGCCTTCCACCAACCGCTCCGCCGAGACGGTGGGACCTTCGTCCCGCAGCCGGTTGATGATTGCCCGGATGCCGGTGGACCGGATGGCGCCCATCTGGCCCGCCGCGAAGTTGATCCGCTCCAGCAACGTCCCGCTGTCGATCCACTCCTTACCGGTATGCCACCCTTCGACGGTGGGCGGGTTCAGCAGATCCTGCCCCATGTAGCGGATCTCCAACGATGCGTCGTACATGCGGGGTCTGGGCTTGGTGAAATCTCCAACCAGGCGCAGGGTGCCCGCCACCAACTCAGCAGGGCTTTTAACCTTGGCGAACCGGGCGCTCTTGAAAGCGTCGGAATGGAACAAAACCCGGAGCATTGAGCGAATCTCATAGCCGGAGCGGAAATACTCATCTTCAAGAGCCTTGATGGTTTCCGGGTCTTGCGGCGGGGTGATCTGCCACATCGCCACCGCGGGCTCATCGGCGACGAAGAAGTTGTAGAGGTGCCGGGAGATGAACCGTGCGGTGCTGGGCTGCTTCGCGATGATCGCTATGATGTCCTCGCCGTTGAACGGCCCGGTTTCTCCCAAGAAAGTCTTTTCTCCATCGTCGTGGTCGAACTGGTTGTACAGGTAGGTGTTGTTGTGACGGCCGTAAGGATACCTGGGTATCGCGTTGGCGATGGTCCATCCGGTAAACGCCCGGGCGCAAGCTTGCACATCCTCTTCAGAGTAGTTGGAGTTGCCGTCCATGCCCACGCCCATGGAGAACAGCTCAAGCAACTCTCTGCCCCAGTTCTCGTTAACCGCCTCTTTGTGACTCAGCTGGTTATCCAAGTAATAGATCATGGCCGGGTCGCTGGCCAGGCCCATCAACAGGTCGGAAAAGCTGCCGAATCCATGAGCTCGGAAATTGTTCAGTTGAACCAGGATCTGGTTGGCCGCCATGCACTTGGAATCGCCAACGCAAAGGATCCCGTGCCAGAACAGGCAGATCTTCTCTTCCAGTTGCCGGGGAGAGTTGACCATACGGTAGGTCCAGTAGCCCTGGTTGGCCATGATGCTGGTCATGTCACGCCAGCCGTGCATGTACCGCTGCATCACGTCCATATCCATGTCAGGTTGCTCTTCCGGATGGAGCAACTCTTCAACCGTGGCTTCGTAGCCAACCGCCGCCCGCCGTTCCAGTTCTTCATAGGACGCGCCAAACCCGGCTCGCCGCATCAGGTGGCCCATCAACAAGATATTGTCGTTTGCCATTCCCTTAACTCCTAAACAAAGCCGGCCCCGGCGCTTCTTGAAAACTATCTAGGACAATCAAGCTAACCCAGTCCCATTCTAGGCGGGCTGAGCTGGCCACCTGCCAGCCTTTGAACGCTCTCCATTGTAATGTCTCGTGCAGGTATTAGGAATAGTTGACTTGTTGAATGGATCAGAGGAACTTACCCGCCCCACTGGGCCAGTTTTTCGTCCAACTCAGCCTTGGTGCGGTCGTACTCTTGGCCCATGCTGACCAGCACCTCCCAGTTTCCTTGCTCCGAGGCTTCTTCCAGCTCCGATTGTATCTCTTGGAGATGGGTTTCAAGACCGTCAATGATTCGGATCATGCGTTCTTCGGCGGCGGGAGAGGGGCCTTTGGCACCTTGGGGAGGCCTTTGTCTCGGCGGCCGGGCCTTCTTGGGAGCTGGAGACTCATCAACCTTTTCCTTGTCGCTTTCCAGCCACTCCTCGAATGTGCCGGGGAATTGGGAGAGCTTCCCGTCGTCGACTACCCACAACTCTTGAGCCAGCAGCGAGGCAAATTGGCGGTCGTGGGAGACGAAGAGAAGAGTGCCCTCGTAAGTCAGAAGGACTTGCTCCAAGGCCTCCCGGCTGGGGATATCCAGGTGGGTCGTAGGTTCGTCCAGAATGAGGAGATTTGGCTCGGCGACCAACAACCGGGCCAGTGCCAGCCGGCTGCGTTCCCCGCCGCTGCAAGAGCCTACTTGCCGGAAAACGTCCTCGCCTTGGAATAGGAAACGGGCTAGATAAGACCGGGCCTCCCCAAAGGACATCTCCTTGGCGTCCAACAGGGAATCCAGAACAGTAGAATCCCGATCCAAGTCATCTAGGCCCTGCCGGTGATATCCCACCGCCACGTTGCGCCCCAACGTGATCCGGCCTTGTACCGGCGGCAGCAAACCCAAAAGAGTTCCGAGCAGGGTCGTCTTACCCGTTCCATTGGATCCGACCAGGGCGGTTCGAGAGCCGCGCTCTAATTTTATGTCTGGGACCGAAAACAGCTCGATCGGTGGCTCGTTTTCAGGGAATCCCACCGTCAGCCCATGAGTTCTGAGGACCGTTTGGTCCGACCGGCGGGCAGCCGCGCTGGATATAGCGATGGCCCGATCATTTTCCGGTTTGTCTATTCTTTCCAACCGGTTCAGCCGCGTCTGCCGTCCCTTGGCCTCCCGGGCTCTTTGACCCGCGTGATAACGGCGAATGAAATCCTCTTCCTTGGCGATGTATTCCTGCTGCTTCGCATACTCCCGCTGGCGAGTTAGCGTTCGCTCCGCCTTCAACGTGCGGTATTTAGAGTAGTTACCCACGTAGGATTCGATCCCGCCATGGTCCAGCTCCCACACCTGGTTCACGGTCCGGTCAAGGAAATACCGATCGTGGGAAACCACCACTACCGCCGAAGGAAAGTGGGTCAGGAAGCGTTCTAACCAGGCCAGACCCTTCATGTCCAGATGGTTGGTGGGTTCATCCAGTATCAATAGATTAGGTTCGCCGAGAAGGGCCTGGGCCAGAGCAGCCCTGGACCTCTCCCCTCCGCTGGCTTGCGAGGCCGGCGTTTCTAGGGCCCGATGGGAAAGTCCTAATCCCTCGACCATCCGGTCCATCGTGTTTTCGTAAGAGTACCCGCCCAGGGACTCGTATTCGTCCAGCAACTCAGCATAGCGCTCCGCAGCTTGCTCATCCTGGCCGTCACCTGATGGACGCAATTGCCGGGCGCCGGCTTCAATGGCATCTTCCAACCACTTCAACCGGTCGAAAGCTGTCATAATCTCGTCTTTCAAAGAGCCGGTGACAGAGATTTCCGGAGACTGGGGAACATACCCAACCCGGACGCTTCGCGCGATATTCACCGAGCCGTCAGTCGGTTCGAGCCCGCCGACGAGAATCTCAAGCAAAGAGGTTTTGCCGCCGCCGTTGGGTCCGACGATGCCGATGCGCGCCCGTTCGTTGATCTCCACGTTTATGTTCGCGAAAATCACGTCCACGCCGTAGGTTACGCCAATGCCTGAGGTCGTTAGGAGGGGCATACTTTGGTCAAATATCCTTATGCCGGGCTTGGGATAGATCAAGACCCACGGCGAGCGCCGGGCGAGACGATACATGGGAACTAGTGGTTGTTGTTGCCGCTAACGGCGGTTGAACGCGCGGAGGGCCTTGATTTACGACTGCGCCACTTCCGTAACATTCCAATGAAGCCCTCGGGATGAAAACGGTCTCACGGAAGTTGCCGGTGAACGGTGGCTGGAACCGGGGCGGAAGGGGAGGGAAAGGGGGGAGGTCATAGGCGCAAATAGTGCTCAAGCACCCCCTCTGCTACCGGCGAGCCCCTTTAAGGTTTTTCTTTAACCCGTTAGTCCGGACCGCCGACTTGTTGATTCGCGCAACGAATTCTTCTACCGATTCTTCTTTCTTGTCTTGCTTAGGCTTGGACTTGACCATGATGGATTTCCCCCTCGATCTGATGCCCAGGAATGAGCGTATGCCCCGGTAAAGAGCCTACCTCAAGCATTCCTGATTCTTTTCGAACTCGCTAAGAGACGGTTCACGACTATCATACACCAAACAGCACGACCCGGCCTAATGGAATGGACGTCAAGTAGGTGCGGTTAAGCCTCCCACACCCGCAAAAAGACGAGCACCGTGCTGCCGGTCCCCGGTGGTGGAAATCGAGTATCATAGGCCTTCTAATCATGTGTTTTTGATAGGAGACGGCATGCCAAGAGCAACGGTATATCTGGGAGATTCCTCCGGACAAGCGTTGGTCAAGGGGACCTGGAAGTTCGCCCGGGGCTACGTGCCCGGCCAACCCAACGAGGGACTGGTAGAGCAGGCCGAGGGCAGCCCGGCCCGCCTAGCCGATTACGACGATTCGGGCTGGGAGACCTGCCTCGATCTGACTGGGCGTATGTCCCACGGCTTCAGCTTCATGTGGTACCGGATCAACGTGACCTTTCCCGAACAGGTAGACGGACATCCAGTCAACGGCATGCGCGTCCAGTTCGAGACCTGCATCGATGACTACGGGGAGATTTGGGTCGACGGGGAGTGCAACCGGGACCGGGGCGCCATCCAGGGGTTCAACGTGCCCCAGCGGGTCCTCATCAGCGGCAACGCCGCCCCCGGCGAGCAGCACACCATCGCCCTTCTGGCGGCCAACGGCCCCCTAGCCGCCCCCGGCGGCACGGTCTTCGTCCGCTACGCCAACCTAGGCTTTGAGTGGACCGGAGCCTAACGCCCCGATCAACCAGGCATTTTCACGCGGCAGAACGGGTAACGGTACCGGCCAAATCGCCAGCATACGCTCAGGGATTAACCCTGGAATGCTATACTTATATGACTACATACCCCTCTCGGGCATCCCGGCTCTCATGGACAATTAAGGGTCCAAGAACCAGCCGAGATCGTCGCCCAAAACGCGTCCCAGCCGGTGTAGCTCAGTGGCAGAGCAGCTGTTTCGTAAACAGCAGGTCAAGGGTTCGACTCCCCTCACCGGCTCCATTTTTCGTAGCTAGATTGGCCCGATCGAGACTTGTCGGAGAGCTGATGGTAGCCCAAATGGTCACGAAATCTCTAGATGACGCAGTTTGAGACACATGAGGCCCGGCGATGCTGGTGTGACCACCTGGAAAGGTGGCACAGCGTTGCTGGCGTGTGCCGCTGGTGTGCCAAGATGGAACTGCGGCACCCACAGTTCAACTTCATGCCCCGGCATCCCTTCACAACAGAGATGCCTGAAGACCTACGACGTCAAGCCGTAGAAGCCGTTGATCGGGCGTTGAGAAGGGTCGCCGACCACGGTGACCTTGAGCCTACTTGAACAGCTTCCGCATCGCCTTGCCGGTGGCCTTTCCTGCCACCCGGCGGCCGACCCGTTTGCCTACCTTGCCCTTTTTGACGGCGTTATAGTCCCCCATCAGCTTGGCCAGGGTGTACAAGAGTCCTCTAAATCCTGCCATATCGTCCCTCCGTTAAGTTGTAACATCCTATGCCCTATGAAGCACCGATTCGGCTCTGCTCCCAACGTGGGCCTCGCCGGTGATGTGGAAGAGGGCATGCCTGATCTCCACTGCCGCCATGCCGATGTTGTTGCTACTCAGGTTGCCGGATTGGCATTGCAACATAGCCGAAACTCCAGGACTACGGGGCTGTCGCGGTAACCTTTTTAGCGGAGCGGACCTGATCGGGCCGGAGCGGACCGGAACGGCACGCTATGTAACCCGGTCCGTGGTCCGTTCGTCAGTTTAGAGGGTATTACGGTGGTATCCCTAGGATGCCTATGAAATGGCGTGGTCCGGCGGGAAATGTACCCGGGTCCGTTCTATTGCATGCACAGGTCCGCTGCTGCCCGCCGCCATCCGGCGGACCATGGACGTGCACCGCTCTACCTTCCCGAACATCCCTGATAGGGCGGGAGTGCTGGAATTGTATCCCGATTCTTCCAGAAGACGACGCCGCGGCGTCGGTCACCAGGGTTGAAGAGAAGGGTTAAGAGGGCGGCCCGGTCCGCAAGGCGGCGCATAGCCGTTCTCACGGGTGTGAACTAGATATGTCTATGAAGCGGCTTGTACCCTCGACCGGCGTCGCTGTGACCTCAATGAGGTCTACCCACTTGACGCTGAAGTTACCCTTCTTCGCCCCGGCTATCAGCCGACAAGGGCCTCCGTGTTCATGGGGCAACGCTTCCCCATTCAGCCGCAAAGCGATGATCACACTAGAAGATTCCACTTCTTCCATGGACAAGCTGACGTTATAGCTCCCGGAGGAAAAGATCAGGAGCGTGGCTTCTGGAAGGGGTTTGCTCAGGCCCAAGAGCGTGGACACCGGCACCCCTTCCCACTTCTGATCAGGGACTACCCACCCATCCACGCAGTGGAAATCCTCGGCTATGCCTTGCTGGGCCAGGGCCAATAAAGATTCTTGGTCCAACTCCAATGGGTGTCCGACCAAGCCTTGGACCCGGAGCCGCTCCCATTGGGATTCCGGGACCACATCAGAGAAAACGGGTAGATGGTCGAGGACCTGGTCTCTGGTGTCGCTCATCTGTTCAAACCTCCACATCCAAGGCTTGCTGGGCGGTCGCTAGAAAATTCTTGGCGTCTTCGTTCGCCGGGTCAAAAACGAGGAGGTCCAGCGCGCCTTGCCGAACTGCGGGCCAGTCGCGCCGTTCGGCCGCGTCTTCTATCTGGTCAAGAATGCGGTTAATCCGCCTTTGGAATCGCTCGCTGACCATGATGAAAGTATATTAACGGCGGGCGAAACAGGTGTCTATTGGGTCAGATGGCTAGAAGCTTAATAGGGCACCATGTAACGGTGACTGTATACACATTCGCCCCCGTCGGACGCGGTCACCTGGGCTAAAGAGAAGGGTTAGGCGGGCGGTCCGGTCCACAAGGAGGCACATGGCTATTTGGGCGGGGATGTAACCCTATTTTCTAACCTCTGAGAGGGTTCCCGGAAAGATTAACTTCCAATTGGTCTA
>Ga0209554_1000251_pt1 | contig 44516 bp, 38 predicted proteins | sample MarorgKNORR_S2LV_5_FD_188221 | JGI IMG/M metagenome (GOLD analysis project Ga0209554, IMG submission 188221) | Marine microbial communities from the Southern Atlantic Ocean, analyzing organic carbon cycling - Bottom_A/KNORR_S2/LV (SPAdes) (version 2) | ecosystem: Environmental > Aquatic > Marine... | reverse complement strand
CCGGTTTTCTTAAAATAATCTGACACACCGAGACACAAAGCTCGAAACATCTTTTCTTCTCGGGGCTGCACTCTAATTTTAATCGGTTTATTGGATTCAATATCTACTAAAATTAGGTCTTCCTTAAAGGCAGCGCCTTGACCCAGACAATCTCCATTTGCAGAAAAGACTAAGGATTCGCCGTCAAAGATCAATTCGTCTTGGGCACCTACCATGTTACAATAAATAAATGGGAGTCCCGTTTCTTTAACTTTATTTTGAATTAAACTCCGCCTTTTGACCAATCTTCCTTCGTGATAAGGTGATGCAGAAATATTAATAATTAATTCTGCGCCCATATTTTTTTGCATTTGACTGACCTTACAATCATAATCCTGATCCCAAAGATCTTCACAAATTTGAATTCCAAGTTTAATCTGTTTTCCTTGAATTGGAACAGAAATTACTTTGGGTTCGTCTCCGCTGGTAAAATACCGATCATCATCAAATACATCGTATGTGGGAAGTAATATTTTGTCTGTAGTGGTCTGAAGTTTTCCAGCATAACAAACTGCAGCGGAATTGAATATTTTCCCATTCTCTTTTCTTACAAATCCAATAATTATAGGAATGGAAGATAAGGATGCAATTTCATTCAAGGTTAATATATTTTGGTCAATAAACCCATCTTCCCAAAGTAAATCTTGAGGAGGATAACCTGTTATTATCATTTCAGGAAATACAGCAATATCTGCCTTTAGATCAATACATTCCCTATACTTCTTTAATACTATATTTTTGTTATTTTCAAAAGCTCCAACTGTTGGATTTACTTGGCAAAGTGCAATTTTCATTTCACAATTTCAAAAGAATTAAACTCATTTTTGCTCGGAAACCATTCAATACTTAATTTCTTTACTTTTGCCAATGGTGGACCATCTTGAAGCCATCCAGTCAATTCTGTTAGACTATCCATACTTCCTTCAGCAATGATCTCTACAGCATATGAAAAGAAGTTTTTGACCCAACCCGTTAAACCCAATTCCAATGCTTTGGTTTGAGTTTGTTTCCTAAACCAAACTCTCTGCACCTTTCCCGATACCATAATATGAATTCTATACACGAGCTAATTCTCTATTTAGTTTTATAATGACGTCTTTAGGTGATTTAGCATGGATTACATGCTTAATATCCCAAGTCTCGTACCCAATCACAGGTTTTTCTAATTGGAAGGCGTAAGCAATTTCACTCATGGTGCCGTATTTTCCGGATATTGCAACTGCAGCATCACAATTGTAGGCAAGAACGGCGTTTCTTCCTATATCCATACCCGTTGCGATAGGAAGGGTTAAATAAGGGTTTCCCTCATCAAAATCACGACCTTTCAAGATTCCAATTACTGTGCCACTTTCTTCGGATACACCCTTGGCAATTGCTTCCATCACACCTTGTCCACCCCCACAAAAAACTATATAACTTTCCTGTGCTAATAAACGACCAATTTCCACAGTATTTTTATACACTTCAGTCGTTATATCTCGCCCACCAAAAACTGAAATTCGTCCTTTAAATTCCATTAAGGTTCTAATCTTGTCATTGTTCTGGGGAAAGGAATTGTTTCACGGATATGTTTTGTTCCGCAGATCCAAGCTACTGTTCTTTCCAATCCAAGCCCAAATCCTGAATGGGGAACCGAACCGTACTTACGAAGATCTAAATACCATTTAAATGGCTCTAATGGTAAATCGTGATGACGAATTTTATCGATCAAAATATCAATATCGTCTTCGCGTTGACCACCACCTACAATCTCACCATACCCTTCAGTAGCTATCATATCAACACCTAAAGCAAGATCATTGTTTTGCTCGTCTCGTTTCATATAAAAAGCTTTTATTCCGGCAGGCCAACGATGAATCATCACAGGTTTATCAAAATGTTCTGATAAGAGCGTTTCATCTGGAGCACCAAAGTCTGAACCATATTTAAATTCACTTCCTTTATCTTTCAATATTTTGGCTGCTTCATCATAAGTGATTCGTGGGAATGGTGGTATAATAGTTTCCAGTTTCCCGATATCTCTTTCCAAGATTTTTAATTCTATTTGGCATTTTTCAAGGACTCGCTGAATAATAAAGCCAACCAGGTTTTCTGCCCAGGTCATGTTCTCATCTAATTCCACGAAAGCCATTTCCGGTTCCACCATCCAGAATTCTGTTAAATGGCGCCGTGTTTTAGATTTCTCTGCACGAAAAGTCGGCCCAAAACAATAACTCTTTCCAAATGCAGTGGCGCCAGCTTCCTGATATAATTGTCCACTTTGGGTTAAAAAAGCAGTTCGTTCAAAATAATCCACTTTAAATAGCGTGGTAGTCCCTTCCACCGCGTTTCCGGTAAAAATGGGAGAATCGATCAATATAAATCCGTTGTCATCGAAAAAATCTCGGATCGCTTTTACGATTTGGTGACGGACACGCATGATTGCATTCTGCCGTTTGGAGCGCAACCATAAATGTCGATTCGACATAAGAAAATCAGCGCCATGCTCTTTTGGAGAAATTGGGAATTCTTCCGTAGAATGATTTATCACTTGAATCTCTTTGATTCCCAATTCGTATCCGCCAACGGATCTGGGTTCTTTTCGAACAGTCCCTTTGAGCATAACCGAATCTTCCTGGTTCAATTCTTGTTCCATATTAAATGATTCATCAGTGGCTTCGCCTTTTACAACCACGCCCTGAAGAAATCCCGTACCATCTCTAAAAATAAGAAACCAGATCTTCCCAATATTTCTTGTGTTATGCACCCAACCTTTGAGAGTCACCTCCTGGCCTTCAAATTGCCCTAAATCTTTAATAGTTACTGTTTTCATTTTATTATATCGTGTCCCTTTACCACGTTGTCATAATATCATTCAAAATATCTTCCGCAATTTTACGAACTGCAACCTTAGTAGCAAAGGCACGCGGTTCGCCAAATTCATCGTCATCATCTCCATCAATTTTACCATCATTATCATTATCAATACCATCAGATCCTATGTCTCCGCTTAAACCATAAGCACCAAATCCTGAATAAGTTCCTTCTAATAAATTCTTATCCTGTGACACATCGTACCAAGAAATTTTTACATCAATCTTGTAGCGAAATTCAGATACAGATTCTTGTTTGCTATAGGTGTACGGGCCTTCACTTACCTTTTTAACAGTTCCTCTAAGAATAGAGTGAGCGCTCGATTCATTCACTATATTTAATATCCCCGCTTCGTTAAACTCAGTCAGTATCCCATCCGTGATATCTTCTGCTAATCCAAATTCAGCTGTCTCATTATCCATAAGTGGGATTGCAATTGACTTAATATGGGGCGGAATAGAACCTGCCATAGAATAAAAACCGCATGAGATATGGAAGATGGAAAATGTAAGAATTAAAATGTTTAGATAATTTTTCATTTTAATTTCTTCGCTTTATTTTTGGATCCAAGCCAAATTCTTCAATCTTTCTATAAAGTGTTCTTTCACTCATACCTAAAGACCTTGCTGTTTTCCGTCTATTATTATTAAAAAACTTTAAAGATCGAGTAATAGCCTCTTCTTCCAAATCTTTAATTGACATATCACCTATGGCATCATCGCGAATCAATTTGTGTCCATCTTCCATTATTTCCATGGATTTTTCTGGTAATGGCATTCCCATTTCGGATGGGGTTATTATTGGGAATTGAGTTCCAGTGGGTGGCACCTGTCCGCTCATTAACATTTTTTGAATGATTTCCGTGTCTTGTTTTAACATAAAAAGCTGTCTCAGAATAAGATCAATTTCAGCTTTATCAGATGATTGGTTTACGATTACAGGTAAAGCAGTGTTTTGAATTGGATCTAAAGGTAATACATCCAATAATTCATTTTGCACTATTTCAGCTGTAATACGCTCCCCCTTTTGGAGTACAATTATTTTTTCAACTAAGTGTTTCAATTCACGAACATTTCCCGGCCATTCATATTGTTTCAACACACGAATTGCTTCAGGCATGAATCCTCTGTATAAAATGTCATTAGATCGGGTGAATTCCAATGCAAAACGTTCTACCAATGGACCAATATCCTCTACGCGTTTTCGGAGAGCTGGCACATCAACGGTCACTGTTTTTAATCGATAATATAAATCTTGACGAAAATCTCCTTTTTTAACTAATTCACCTAAATTTTTATTGGTAGCAGCTATAACACGTACATCCGTATATCTCATCTTAACTTCACCAACTCTCATAAATTCCCCACTCTCTAAAACCCGAAGTAATTTTACCTGAGTTTCTAATGGCGTTTCACCTATCTCATCCAGGAAGATGGTGCCCTTATGTGCTTCTTCAAAATATCCTTTCCTATCTTCACTAGCACCTGTAAAAGAACCCTTTTTGTGTCCAAATAATTCTGATTCAATTATGCCTTCTGGGATTGCACCACAATTCACCACAACCATGGAATCATTCGATCGTTTGCTGGTTTTATGAATCGCTTTTGCAACCAATTCTTTACCTACACCCGATTCACCGGTAACGAGAACAGATATATCTACCGGAGCCACTTGGGCTATCATTTCTAATACATGCTGTACACTATCGGAAGTCCCAATTATGCGAGATTGTTTTTGAAGTCTGTCTAAATCAATCATTTATACACCTCCCAGGTTGAACGAATTAATGAATCTAAATCTGAATATTTTGGTGACCAATCCAGCACTTTTTGTGCTTTTTTGGATGCAGCAATCACAGTTGCTGGGTCCCCTGCCCGTCTTCCCGTAATTTCAAAAGGAATTTCTTTTTGAGATATTTCACGTGTTTTATGAATTACATCCATAACTGAATGTCCTTCTCCTGTTGCCAAATTCACCAAAATATTATTTTGCTTGGCATGGAGCATTTCCATCGATCTTACATGGGCTGTGGCTAAATCGTTCACATGAATATAGTCTCGAACACCGGTCCCATCCGATGTATCATAATCATTACCAAATACATTCATTGAACTACGCAACCCTGAAGCCACTTCCATGACAATGGGAATCAAGTTTTGGGGATTTTGTTCCTTTCCCTTTACCCTACCTTTCACATCATACCCTGCTGCATTAAAATAACGTAATATTGAAATACGGATTCCTTTTAAGTCGCTAAACCATTTTAAATTTCTCTCAATCTGTAGTTTCGTTTCACCATAATAATTAATGGGTGATACAGGGTGGTTTTCATCCATTGGGATGTATTGTGGATTGCCATAAACAGATGCGGTTGACGAAAAAACAAAATTCCTAATTCCATACCTGTCGCATGCATTCAACAAATTTATTGTGCCAATTAAATTATTATGGGCATATTTTGCTGGATTAATCATTGACTCTCCTGCAGCTTTCCATGCCGCCAAATGAATCACACCATCAAAGTTCATCGCCATTACAGAATCAAGATCCGAATCTGAATGGGTACTTCCATTTACAAATGTGGACCTCGGATCTATATTCTCCTCTAATCCGAGAGACATATCATCAAGAATAGTCACGTCATTTCCTTGATCAACTAATTCATAAACCACATGGGAACCGATATATCCTGCACCCCCTGTTACTAAAATTTTCATCAAACTGTTATTCCTAAATCTTTTTCAAATTCTTCAATTTCATCCCTAATGGATGCTGCTTTTTCAAATTCTAATTTTTCTGCTGATACAAGCATTGCTTTTCTCAGTTCTATTAAAATCATTTGTTTTTCAGCTTCAGGTAGAAGATCTTTGTCATAACCGGGTACATACACATCTTCTTTCTTTTGCCTTGAATCTGCCACCGCTGTTGAAATCAAAATATCATCTACTGACTTATAAATGGTTCTTGGTGTTATATCGTGGTCCTTATTGAATTTTTCTTGAATTTTTCTTCTTTGATATGTCGTAACTACAAGATATTTCATGGCATCTGTTGTTTTATCTCCATATAGAATAACAAGCCCACCAATGTTTCGTGCGGCTCGCCCTGCCACTTGAAGTAATGAACTTTTGGATCTAAGGAACCCTTCCTTATCAGCATCCAATACCGCCACTAGACTTACTTCGGGAAGGTCCAATCCTTCTCTAAGAAGATTGATTCCAACTAATACATCGAATTCGCCCATTCTTAATTCTCGCAAAATTTGAACCCTATCTAATGTCACAATATCTGAATGAAGATACTTAACTCGTATATTAAGTCCAGTTAAATAATCTGTTAAATCTTCTGCCATTCGTTTTGTCAAAGTTGTTACAAGTATTCGTTCATTTCGTTTTGCACGGTAACGAATCTCACCAACGAGATCATCGATTTGACCTTGCGATTCTCGAATATCGACTTCCGGGTCTAATATTCCGGTTGGACGAATAATTTGTTCAATAACCACCCCTTTTGTCAGTTCCATTTCTCGATGGGATGGGGTTGCCGATGTAAAAATTATTTGCTTCTGGGCTTTAAAGAATTCATCATATTTCAAAGGTCGATTATCTAAGGCACTTGGGAGTCTGAATCCATGTTCCACCAACGTTTCTTTTCGCGCCCTGTCCCCATTATACATCCCTTGGATCTGTGGTAGCGTAACATGTGATTCATCTAAGATTGTAAGTGAATTTTTAGGAAAAAAGTCCTGCAATGTATAGGGCGTATCTCCCGGTGCGCGATCCGCAAAATACCGTGAATAATTTTCGATTCCAGAGCAATAGCCTAATTCAAACATCATTTCAATATCAAAATTGGTTCGTTGTTCTAATCTCTGGGCTTCCAATAATTTGTTATGACTCCGAAGAAAATCCAATCGCTCGTTTAATTCCTGACGAATTTCACCAATGACCCGTAATGTTGTTTCTTTATCTGTAACAAAATGCTTAGCGGGAAAAATAACAGCAGTATGAATTATTTCCTTAATTTCTCCAGAAATTGGATCAAATTTTGTGATTGAATCCACATCTGAACCAAACATTTCGATCCGAATACATGCATCTTCGTAAGCAGGGAACACTTCAATAACATCGCCGCGAACACGAACATTGCCCCGTTCTAAAACTTGATCATTCCTGGAATAATGAATATTGATTAGCTTAGATAAAAATGAACGACGATTCAGTAAATCACCTTTGGAAATGGTCACGGAACCTTTATTGTATTCTTCAGGTGAACCGATGCCATAAATACAAGATACAGAACTGACCACAATCACATCTTCCCTTGCCATAAGTGAACTGGTAGTTTTGAGCCGGAGTTTATTAATCTCCTCATTTACTGACATATCTTTTTCGATGAAGGTATCGCTCACGGGTAAATAGGCTTCCGGCTGATAATAATCATAATAGGAAATAAAAAACTCCACCGCATTATCCGGGAAGAGCTGCTTGAATTCACCATACAACTGGGCTGCCAAGGTTTTATTGTGGCTCATGATCAAGGTTGGTTTTTGCACTGCCTGGATCACATTAGCCATGGTAAATGTTTTCCCTGAGCCTGTGACACCCAGCAAGGTCTGATATTCTTCACCACAGTTAATTCCCTTTACCAATTCATCAATGGCTTGAGGCTGATCTCCCTGTGGCGTGAAATCGGAGTTAATTCTGAACTCTGCCATAATGTCTAAATTACGGCATTTTACTGACGGGGGTCAATGGCAGACTTTAATTAGATTTTGATAAGGATTTGGGAGTTTGGAGATTGGATTAGGAAAAAGTCAAATAGCATATCTTTAGTCCCACTTCATAAAAGGGGGTTTAGGGTTATCAAAATATTGGATGGTGTTTGACTTTTTGATTTCTTGTGGTGATAAGAATTTGGATTAGGAGAGTAGATTAGGAATTTGGATTAGGCCAGACTACACTATGTTTCGTCTGGTAAAATTTGGAGATTGGATTAGGAAAAATAAAAATGATTATATATTTGGTTAAAAGTTAGATTATTATCCAACCTTGTTTTTAGATTTCATCATGACCATGAACCAATTTATTGTTTCTCTTGAAAATGAAATTCCACCGAATGGGATTTCCCAATTATTGGAAGCACTATGGTGGGAGAAAAAAGGTGATTGGACTCAAGCCCATGAGATCACCCAAGAAATCCATACCAAGGATGCAGCCCTAATCCATGCATATTTACACCGGCGAGAAGGGGATCTATCCAATGCGAATTATTGGTATCAACGTGCAGGAAAATCAGCTTTTGATGGAACGATGGATGAGGAATGGGAACAATTGGTTGATATTTTTTTATCCAGCAGAAGGAGGAAATAAATAATGCCGGACTCATTTATCAAATACCGCAGTGGCTACAAATACCAACTGGATGAAGATTATATAATCCAGATAAATATTAAACCCCAAAAAGGTGTAGATGAAAAATTCATCAAACTTGATCAAGTAGGCAATTTGATTGTGGTGGCAGGTTATGCCTGGGACGGCCCTTCAGGTCCCGTGATCGATACAAAAGAAAATATGCGCGCCTCCCTGGTCCATGACGCACTTTACCAACTCATGCGCCACGGCAAACTCACCCAAAAACAACATAAAGATGCGGCAGATAAATTATTTAAGAAAATATGTATAGAGGATGGGGTGTCCAGTTCCATAGCCCATGCTTATTACTTGGGATTAAAAGTGGGCGGTAAACCAGCCACAGACCCGAAAAATAAAAAGGCTATAAAACGAGCACCTGCTTAAGTTTTATAGTTCGCCAAGTCAGGTAAATGTGAAAGTTCGAAAGTATTAATAATGAAGGATAATCATGAACATATTAAAAATATCAATACTGCCATTGAAGATGGAATTAATTTCTAGAGTAAGTGTTGTATCTTCGATGACTGGTACTTGGTTAGGTTCATTATTGTATAAAAAGGGTTGTTCAGCAATTAAGGAATCATTCCGATAAATTTTCAATCCCCAATCTCCAAAATAACTGGAATTGGAAGGTAAATTCCAATAAATGTACCACCAGCTACTCGAATAGGTATCATTTGGACTGAAACTGTATGAGTTCCATAGGCACCCATTTTCATAGAAATCCCATGTTAATTCATCAGAATTCTGAACATTTCGTAGTCTCAACCAGGAATAAATTGTACCTGGAGCAGTCACATGAGACTTTGTTGGCGGACGTTCAGAAATCATAGCCCAATCCAAGGAGATTGTCGTCAATCCATGATCCATGACTTCAAAAGGGAGTTCTAGAACATAATCACCTTGGACAAGCCAACGGGAGGTGTCGGTTTGGCATTCACCTGAGAAAGGATCGACGGTCCCATTTTGTTGAATTTCAAAGTGAATATGGGGACCGCTTGAATAGCCGGAACTTCCCACATATCCCAAGGTATCTCCGATAGCAACCGTATCACCTAATTCAACATTAACAGAATTTTTGCGCATATGCCAATACCACGCTTCAAATCCATCAGAGTGCGAAACAATGACAGCATTGGCAGTTACACCGTTCTGCCATTCAGTTCGTCTATCGTATTCTCCATCATGCCGATAGATTACGGTGCCAAGTGCGGAACACAGGATTGGAACGCCTTCATCCATATCATAAAAATTTAAGATTTCTAAATCTGTACCCTGGTGACCATTATAAGTGATTTGTCCACAGGTATAATCTAATAATGAGCTGGAAGTGTTAAGATCGACATAATTGACCAAAGTTTTTCCGAAAGAATTAATGCCGTCATTTCCCATAGGATCGTCAAATAAAATTGAATCTCTCGTTCGACCGTTCCCGTAACCTATTAATTTCAAATCGTGAATTTTTAAATATTGAGATGCATCGATACACTGACTGCTTGGGACGTTGCCACCATGATGTCCATGAAATTGGGGATAGATGAATTGGTTAATAAAAAGAAGCGAATTTTCTGCCATTGACCCGGATGGAGCCATATTTTGGTATGAAATCGTTTCTTATCCAACCCACGGTTCATTAGAACAGTTTGGCGGAAGTAAAAGAAAATTCTCCTATACACCCAATGAAGATTTCAGTGGCCAGGACACGGTCATCTTTTATGCAATCGATGATGAAAATACAGCAGGTGAAAATGGAATGTATATCATGAATATCCTGGAAGATCTATCCGTTAAATATCAGACTCAATTACTCCCTGAATCCTTCAAATTATCACAAAATTATCCAAATCCGTTCAACCCGATCACCACAATAAATTACCAAACTCCTGAACAGAATCTGCTTACCATTTCGATTTACAATATGAATGGTCAAATAGTTGAAACTTTGGTGAATGAAGAAAAAACACCAGGCAAGTATTCAGTTAGTTGGATTCCCAGTGGCTTCAGTTCAGGTTTGTATTTTTACAATTTGACAGTGGGTAATAAAACGTCAACCAGGAAAATGTTGCTATTGAAATAAGAATTAAAGTGGGATAATTAATAAGCTATTAATTTGTCAAACATTTTAAAGGGGGTGTGAATTCTTAACCCTACTTACTGAAACCAAAAAAGCTCCTTTAAAAAATTCAAAGAGGCTTTTTAATTTTTGCAATCCTAATAATCTCTGTCGCCACTTTCACAGGAATTCCCGTTTCTCCATGGATCACTTCCGGCGTCAGTTTAGCGATTGCTTTCGGACCGTCAAAGCTTCGGAGCAAATTTTTCAATCTCTTTTTCCCCATACCAGGAATCTTGGAAAAAACGGACAAAACCATATCTTTATTTCTCTTTTGCCGTTGAAATGTGATGGCAAAACGATGGGCTTCATCCCTGATCCGGCGTAATAAAATAAGACCCGGACTTTGTTTGTGGATTGATTGTGGGTCCGGATTCCCCGGAACGAAAACTTCTTCCAACCTTTTAGCCAATCCAACAACTGGAATGTAATCCAAGCCCAATTCTCTTAAGGCCGAAACGGCCATGCTTAACTGTCCTTTTCCCCCATCTATGAGGATAAGATCAGGGAAAGGTTTTTCTTCATTTTTTACCCGTTTATAGCGACGAAATACCACTTCTCTCATAGCAGCAAAATCATCAATCCCAGTCACTGTTTTTACATTGAATTTTCGGTATTCGGTTTTTCTCGGTTTTGCATCGATAAAACAAACTAGGGAAGCCACCGTATTGGTTCCACCAAGATGGGAAATATCAAAAGCTTCAATCCGTTTTGGGGGAACATCCATATTCAAATCTTCCTGAAGTTGCCCCAACATCTTTGGAATCTGTTCTTTCCGTTTAACACGATTAATGATCCATTCTCCCAAAAGGAGTTTCGCATTTTGCATAGTGACACGAAGCTCTTTTGCTTTTTCACCTTTTTGGGGATAGAGAAAATAAACAGCGCCATTTCGTTTTTCTTTCAACCATTGAATTAAGTCTTTTTCATCATTAGGCTGGAATTGAAGTGAAATTTCCTTTGGGATAAAATCGCTATCCATATAAAACCGTGAAATAACGGTTTGCAGCGTGGCTTTGTCATTTTCATCTAATCCCCTGAGAGAAAGTTTTTCTCGACTAAAAATCCGTCCATTTCGAATCCGAATAATCACCGCCACACCCAAATTATCTTCTCTCACCAGGGCGATCACATCTCGTTCTTCAAAATCTGTTGCTACGTGGCTTTGCTTTTCCTTGAAGGATCGCATGGCATACAATTGATCTCGATACATGGCTGCTTCTTCGTACTTTTGATTTGTGGATGATTTATGCATTAGATCGTTTATAAATGCTTCCGTACTCTTCGTTTTTCCCTTCATGAAATCTTCAATACGGTTCACCATTTCTTGATAATTATCCTGAGAAACAAGACCTTCGCATGGACCTTCACATCTCTTTATATGATAATCGAGGCATAGTTTTACCTTTTTCTCAGCAACAACTTTATCATCCAAATAATAACTACAACTCCGAATTGGAAATACTTTATGAAGTGCTTTTAATGTTATACGAAGACGGCCAACATCAGTAAATGGTCCATAATACTTTGAACCATCCTTTATAATTTTTCTCGTCAATAAAACCTGTGGATATGGCTCTTTGGTAATTCGAATGAACGGGTAAGTTTTATCATCCTTTAAATCTATATTATATCTTGGGCGATGCGTTTTGATGAGATTCGCTTCCGTCATGAGAGCTTCCACTTCATTTCGCACCACGATCCATTCAAGATTTTCAATATTTCGAACCAATGAAATAGTTTTTGCTCGCTGGTGTTTTTTACTTTGGAAATAAGTCCGGACCCGATTGCGAAGATTCTTGGCTTTGCCAACATAAATAATTTTTTTATCGGAATTGAAAAACTGATAAACCCCGGGATGGGTGGGAATTTGTTTCAGTTTTTCTTGGACGACACCATTCATACTTATGTGAAATTACACATTTTTTATTGAGTAATAATTCTTAATGTTGTTTTGATATTTTAACTTTCAAATGAAACATTTAAATAATGATCATAAAGGGTAATGCTTGTTAATGAATTTTTGAAATAAGTCTATTAAAACGTATTATTTTATATTTATTTTAAAACAGTATATTATTAGTTATACATAGTTTTATAATTAATAATTAACTATTTGGATTATAGGAGAATGATGATTAGCATCTACCATTAGAATAACATTTTTGCAAGGTAATCCAAATGATCAACAAATGATGAAGAATATTCTGTCACTTTATTCTAGCAAATTACTCATTGGTGTGCTAATCGTTTCCTGTGTGTTGCTAAATGCACAGGATAATTCGAAAAAGCGAAAGGTATATCGTACTCAGAGTGGTGTATTAATTCAGGCACCTAAACCAATCTTTGAAAGAAAGAATAAAAAATCGAAGGTAACTCTAGATAATGTGCAAGAAAAAGCCCAAAAAGAACGGAAAGAATTAGAATATAAAAATCGGTTAGAAAGTTTGGAATCCCGGTTGACAGAATTGATTGAGCAATCAAATAATTCTCAAAATGATACTGTTTTTATTTATACAACTTTATATGACACAACAACAGTTTTTGACACAACTTTCATTTATACCAATGCAACAACAACTAACTACGACACTGTGATTATCAGTGACAGCCTTTATATCATCAATTATGATACAACAACTATCATAAATACAAATTATGATACAGTGGTGGTGTTAGATACAACTTATCTTTACACCTATGATACAACCATCGTGCGTGATACAGTTTGGGCATTTGCAACAGATACTGTTGTAATTTATGATACAAGTTGGGTATTTGCCTATGATACGACGACTATTAAAGATTCCACCTGGGTATTTGCCTATGATACCACTGTTGTTTATGACACACTGGTCATATTTAACAATGACACGGTTACCATCCATACCCATTCATCAAATTTCACACCAGATATGGCCGATGGACAGCGGTCTCAATTTCCAAAATGGAAATCACTTAATGATGTAATCCGTGCTCGGGACACAGATGATCCCACTGCACAAGAATGGATTAATCAGGCGCTTTATGCAGCTGGTGGTGATTGGTCAAAAGCAGGAGATGAATATTTAAAATTTCAAAAAATCTATTCATCTGCAATCGTTAAAAGTATTTTAAATCGACCAAATAACAACAAATTCATTGGACCTGAGATGAAATACAGATCAGTGGTATTTGATACACTGAAAATTTTATCATTTGATACGCTTATTGTCAAAGATACAATCAGGGATTTAATTAAAGAGACGTATGTCAAATATGATACTTCTGTAATTAATAAGCCTAAAGATGTTATCGCTCATGTTACGCCTCCGGGTCATGAACTCATCCTAAAATTCTATACAAATGGAAATGTTAAGGAAAGAGGTTTGATGAAAGGAACTAAACGTAACAGACTCTGGATCTTCTACGATGAAAACGGTAAAGAAATTCGTAAAACAACTTACGAAAATGGCAAAATTATAATTGATTCTGACCTTAATGAGATTAAAACAGATACATTAGGACAATCAAATGAAAAACCCGAAGTTGAGTCTGCCGAATTAAAGTCAAAAAAATCATCGAAGAGATTTTTTTTCTTTTCTAAACGCGATGCTCAAATACCCTTTCAGAACAGTGAATAATCCTAAGAACACCCAAAATAGTATTTAATGGTTTCTTAATTCTGCTTTTCAACTAATTCTACTAATACCCCACCCGTTGATTTTGGATGAATGAATACAACTTTATACCCTTCTGCTCCAGTGGATGGTTCATCGCTTAATACATGAATATTATTTTCTTTAAGTTCCTTTATTGCTAAATATATATCTTCTACTTCAAAACATACATGATGGATTCCGGCCCCTCGTTTTTCTATGAATTTCGCGATAGCAGATCCTGGTTTTGTTGATTCAAGGAGTTCAATTTTTCCATTCCCTGTGTCATAAATATCCGTGGTAACACTCTGGTCTTCCACCACTTCTGTGGATTGGTGTTCAATATTTAAAATATGATTCCAAAATGGGGCATCATTTGCCAGGTCTTTTACGGCAATGCCGAGATGTTCAATTCCAAGAATTTTCATTTTTTATTTCACCACAGATGTCATTATGATTACTCATAAATATTTACAATAAATTTTCCGAGTCAGAATTTAACTTTAATCCCAACCCATTCCCATTTGGTAACACCAGTCTCCCTTCTTCTACCTTTACTCCAAGATAAGGATCATTATTGATCAGTAAATTCCCGTCCAGATCCACCCTATCAACCATTCCAGCCAATTGTGCAGCAGCTGTAATGCCAACAGACGTTTCAACCATACATCCTAACATGATTTTCATATCATAAAATCGTGCCAAATTAATCATTCTTTTCCCTTCTTCCAGAGAGCCACATTTCATGAGTTTAATATTGATCCCATCAAATGCATGAGCGATTTGCGGAATATCCGCTGAATTAATGCTGTTCTCATCTGCATAAATATCAAGAGGTGACTTTGCCTTTAAAGCTGCCGTTTTATCTAATTGATCAGCCGGGAAAGGCTGTTCCACAAATTCTACATTCTGATCTGCAAGCCACTTTGTTAATTCCAATGCTGTCTCCGGCTCCCACCCTTCATTGGCATCAATTCGAATAACTTTATCAGTGTGTCGCCTTATTTCTGTCATGATATCTCTATCCATTGTCGGTGTGCCCAATTTCACCTTAAGAATAGGGTAAGGATCAGCTTCATCAATTTTTTGCCCAATTTCGTCCAACTCCCCAATTGCGATTGTAAAACTGGTTAGTGGCAATTTTTCTGTTTTAAAATCCATCAAGTTAAATACCGGTTTTTCACATTTTTGTCCCCACCAATCCCACAAAGCCATGCTGAAGGCAGCTTCCAAAGCATTAATTCCTTTTAACTGAGGTAAAATGTAATTCCAAATAATATCACGATTTGAGCAATCGTCCGGGAGTTTAACCTTCTGCTTCAATACTGAAAGAATTCGCTCCGTTGATTCATTATATCGTAAAGAGGGTGCAGCTTCTCCCCGACCCATAATTTCTCCATCCTTCAAATAAATCAAGATAATATCGTACCAGTCGTGGGCACTTCGGGCAATACCAAAAGTATGATTTAAGTGAATTCGATACGTGGTAAATATTAATTCCATTCGTCCAACGCACTTAGTATTCGTTCAAGCATTTCCTTTCCACCAAACCGAATCAAATCTGTTACAGGTAAGCCATATCGATCTTGCGCAGAATTACAGGTTTCCATTGCCGGATCATTGTGAAGTTTCAGTGTGAGAAAGTTAAGTCCTAAAAATGATGAATTTTTGAAGGGCTTCATGAGATCAATATGCATTTGCATTAGCTCTTTCAAGTCCGGAAAGGGATTCCCAGCCACATCTACATCTCGACCCGGTTCATGCGTAAAGATCATAAAATCGGGCATACATCCATGAAGTAGTCCCAAAGTAACTCCGGAGTAGAGCATATTATTTAACGCGCCCTGACCTTCTACAATAGCCAATTCTGTATCATCCGGAAGTTGATCCAGACAATACTCGATCTCACCTGCCATAAAATCTGATACGACTGCATCAATCGGAACTCCTTTCCCAGATAATAAAATTCCTGTTTGTCCTGTACCTACAAATTCGACTTTTCTGCCTTGATCCTTTAAGGATTTGATAAGTTCCCAAGCTGTTGTCATTTTCCCCGTATCACAATCGGAGCCTACTATGAGTAAAACAGGGAATTTTCTATTGATCCATGATCCTTTTGGGAAATGTGGCGGACTTGGCGGTTGGCGAAGATCTGTAATTGACATATCCATTTTATTGGCTAATTCTGATAGTTCTTCATCTTCATTTAAGAAAACGTGCATCCCCGAAATAATATGACACTCGTAAAGGAGTGCATCCTTAATCTCATGCCGGTATGCATCATTTAACTTTCCCCCTTGAGGTGCAGCACCTATAACAAGATGTGTTGGAGAGAATTTTTTCGAATCTGAAAATGTAGCAACGCAAGGAATATCCCCGCCCCATCCTAGAACCTGTTCAGCTGTTTGACCCGTTTTCTCAGGATCAATTACACACACCACTTCTTCTGGTCGATTACGAATAAGCATGTTGCCTGTTTTATTCTCAATATAATCATATGCTCCAATGGCAAGTATTGCGTACCGTTTCATATAGATAAACTTTTGGAAACCCTACTTTAAATATTAAAAAGAGATTAAGATCGAAAGTCAGCTTTTCGCTTTTCAACAAATGCTGTAAGACCTTCTGAAGTCTCATCTGTTCCAAAAAGATCACTGAAAGCTTCTACTTCCAGATTTAATCCATCGATGAGTGTATTCCCTGCAGATTTATGAATACAATGTAAAGATTCGGCTATGGATCTTGGTCCATTTCCAAGAATGAGCTTGGCAAATTTCATTGTTTCTTCCATCAATTGATCCAAAGGAAATATTTTATTCACAAGTCCAATCCTGTGCGCCTCTTGTGAATTAATCATATGGCCACCAATAATCAGTTCTATCGCATTCCCTTTTCCCACAATCCTAGGTAAGCGCTGGGTGCCACCCCATCCTGGAATGAGTCCCAATTTCACTTCCGGTTGTGCAAACATAGCATTTTCACTTGCAAATCTAATATGGCATGCGAGACTGATCTCACATCCCCCGCCCAAGGCAAATCCATTCACAGCAGCTATAACCGGTTTTGGGGAATCTTCGATTGTCATGGTTATTTTCTGACCCAGTTTACCAAAATCCAATGCTCCTTCTGTATCGAGTTGCTGCATTAGTTTAATATCTGCACCTGCAATAAAAGCTTTTTCTCCCGCGCCAGTCAATATTATTACGCCCACATTTTTATCTGCAATAAATGTCTTTACAGCTAGGTCTAATTCTCGTAGTACCTGCGGATTCATCGCATTTAATGCATCCTGTCTATCAATAGTCAAAATCCCAACTTGATCAATTATTTCTATTTTAATAAACATTTAAATCCTTATTTCCAAAACGTTCGACTAAATAGTACCATGACGGTAAAAATTTCTAATCTCCCTAGGAGCATACAAAATGTAAGAACCCATTTCCCAGGATCAGACAAAAGTGCATAATTATCTGTTGGCCCAAACTCTCCTAAACCAGGACCAATATTCCCCATGGCGGATGCAGCAGCACCGATGGCTGTTTCAAGGTCCAGCCCCATGGATGAAAGAATGATTGTTGAAACCATAAATGCCATCATGAAAAACAGAAAAAAGCCCAAAGTATTTCTTACAACATCTTCCTTGATTAATTGTTTACCGATACGTACGGGAATCAATGCTCTGGAATGTAACATCCGACGAGTTTCCAAAGCGGCGTACTGCACCAGCAACATACATCGAATGACTTTCATTCCACCACCTGTAGAGCCTCCCATTCCTCCCACGAACATTAAAGAGAGTAAAACCAACTGTACAAATACAGGCCACAATTCATAATCTTCTGACCCAAATCCTGTTGTTGTTAAAATACTAATTGTCGCAAAAAGCGATTCTCGGAAATTCAGATGAGTCATGGAATCTCCTTGTAAAGAAATTGCTAAAAAAATTAAAGAAGTGACAATGACTGTTCCACCCAGATACACTAAAAATTCTTTATCTTGAACATAGGATTTCATGTTTCCATTTAATGCTCTGAAATGAAGCGTGAAATTCACACCCGCAACAAACATGAAAAATATTATGATATAATGAATCACAGAACTATCATAATATCCGATACTTGCATTTTTTGTGGAAAATCCACCTGTGGGCATCGTCGTAAATGAATGGCAGATAGCATCAAAGGAATCCATCCCGGCTACCATGAGAGCAATGGCTTCAACAGCCGTTATTCCAACATAAACAATCCAAAGGAATTTTGCCGTTTCACGAACTCTAGGTGTAATTTTATCCGCAACTGGTCCAGGAACTTCTGCCTTAAATAATTGTACACCACCGACCCCCAATAATGGAAGAATCGCAATATAGAATACAACAATTCCCATCCCACCAATCCATTGTATAAATGAACGCCAAAAAAGAATTCCGTGCGGAAGGCTCTCAATACCATCAGGCAAATTTGGTAATGTTATGGGATTACCAATAATGGATGCACCTGTTGTCGTGACACCGGACATGGATTCAAAAAATGCGTCGGTGATGTTAGGAATTGCTCCTGAAAAATAGAATGGTAATGCGCCAGCCACAGCTGTAAGAATCCAAGAGAATGTAACAATTGCAAATCCATCCCGATTTGTAAAAGATCTATTATGTTGTGTCAAAAGCCAAACGGGTATTCCAATTCCCAAACAGATCAATGATGAATACAAAAATCCAGACAGATCAGATTCTCCATAACCATAGGATATAAAAATAGGCAATACCATTGTAATGCCTAATATTGAGAGAAGTGCCCCCAAAATATTCAGGAGTGGCTTGATTTTCATGATCCGAACAGTTTTTTTAATTTACTTATGGCTTTCGGTTTCGCAAAAACCAATGCAGTATCATCTTCAGTTATGATGGAAGATCCATGAGCAATCCGAATCTTGCCATGATGGTTAATCATCCCAACAATACTGTCCTCTGGGAAATTTAATTCTTTTAAGGGCCTTTGTGTTACAAGGCTACCTGCATCAGGTTGGAATTCAATTACATCCACATCAATTTCATCAAACGTTACAACTGGTATTTCAGTTACGTCTGAATGAAGTTCCTTTAATATTGAATTCACAGTGGATAGATTTTTACTAATGACTGCCCCTGCCCCAATTTCTTGAATCGTAGAGATATATTCCGTCGTCGAAATATGTATAATAGTTTGCTTTGCACCTAAATGTTTAGCGAGGAGACCTGCAATCAAATTTGTTTTTTCATTTTCTGTAACAGAAATAAAACTATCAACTTCCTGAATATTTTCTGATTTGAGAAATTCAATATCAGTTCCATCGCCATAAATGACCATAGATTCATCAATAGTGTGTGAAATTTGCCCCGCTTTTGGTCTATTATTTTCTACTAAGCGAACGTTAATAGAATCGCTGGGAAGGTCTATCGCTAATGATCGCCCAATTTTTGAGCCACCAATTATCATAACCCGATGAGTTTCTGTCACATCTTTACATAATAATCCTAATAAGTTTTCAATATCTTCTGTTTTAATAATGAAATACCCTATATCACCATCATGGAATTCAAAGTCCGCCCATGGAACTATAGTTTCTAATCCCCTAAGAACGGCAATTACACCAAACCGAAAATGACTATTTTCTAAACAAACTTTTCCAAGTGGTTTACCATTTAGGTTTTCGCAATTTCCATCAATCCGTAATCCTAACATGGTAAGACGTCCGGATTCAAAATCCATTACTTGGACTGCATAGGGGTGTTTCACCAATCGTATAATTTCTTCACAAGCAGCTTTTTCAGGATGAATCACTATATCCACACCAAATTTTTCGGGTCGAATAATGGAATCCTTTGCTGTGTATTGTTGGTTTCGAAGCCGGGCAATAATTTTATTCGCACCCAATTTGTGAGCCTGTTGGGATGCTATTAGGTTGACTTCATCAACACGAGTAAGACATAGAACATAGTCAGCCTCTCCTACATGTGCTTCTGTAAGCGTTTTTGGGCTTGCTCCATTTCCCTCTACGACAATTACATCCAAGTTTTCTGACGCACGTCTACACTTAAATGGATCATTATCGATAACTGTTATATCGTAATTTTCTTCGCTTAATGCTTTGGCAACGTGGAACCCCACCTCACCTCCACCAATTATAATTACCTTCATACCATGATACTCTTAAATATCTATCGAAAAAATTACTTCAATTAATGGCCAAAAAAAGCATTTTATCCATGAGTATTTTCTCGCCATATATTAGCTCCAAGTGACCTAAACTTTTCTTCAATTTTCTCATATCCTCTGTCAATATGGTACACTCTGCTCACTTCTGTTTTTCCTTTTGCAGCAAGCCCTGCAACAATTAATGATGCACTTGCACGAATATCCGTAGACATAACGGGTGCACCCACCAATTCTTTCACGCCACGGACAAAAGCAGTATTATTATCCAATTTAATATTCGCTCCAAAACGATTGAGCTCTGGCACATGACTAAAACGATCATGATATATAGTATCTGTAATGATGGATGAACCATTCGCCAACGCCATCAATGATACCCATTGTGCTTGAAGATCAGTCGGGAATCCCGGATAAACACCCGTTGTCATATCTACTGCTTGAATTTTTTCTGCAGGTGTAATTGTAACGGAATTATGGGTGGTTTTTATTCCACATCCTGCATCTTTTAATTTTAAAAGAACTGAATCTAAATGCTGTGGAATAACGTCTTTTAGAGTGATTTCACCCAACAATGCACCTGCAGTTAAAAAAGTGCCCGTTTCAATTCGATCCGGTATAACTTCAATATTTGAAGCATTTAATTTCTCTACGCCTTCAATTGTAAGAATTTGTGTCCCAATCCCAGTAATATTCGCACCCATATCATTTAGATATTCACAAAGTTGCACAATTTCTGGCTCACATGCTGCATTTTCAATGGTGGTAATACCGTCTGCAGTTACAGCTGCCATGGCAATATTACCCGTGGCACCAACGGAAGGAAATTCGAAATTTAGTTTTGCTCCCTTTAAGCGTTTGGCTTCCGCAATAATGTATCCACTTTCCAATGTAATCTTCGCACCTAGTTTTTCCAAGCCTTTGAGATGGAAGTCAACGGGTCTAGGACCCCAAGCACATCCGCCAGGAAGAGAAACTTTTACTACCCCAAAACGAGCCAAAAGTGGGCCTAACACGTAAAACGATGCTCGCATTGTTTTTACAAGATCGTAGGGCGCTTCAGGATTGTTTACAGTACTCCCATCAATCTCAAGCTTACCGTCTTTTAAGGAGCAAGTTGCCCCAACAATCTCCATCAACCGGATCATGGTTCGTGTATCTCTTAGGTTAGGAACCTTCGAAATAATTGATTTGCCATCTGCCATTAATGCTGCGGTCATAATGGGTAATACAGCATTTTTTGCACCACTAATTTTGACTGCTCCCGATAAAGGTTTTTGCCCTTCAATAAATATTTTATCCATTAAACACTCATCACATTTTTTCCAACAAATAATTCATTTATCACTTTGGGGCTTTCTTTTTCACTTAAATATTTCATATCCACAATTGTTTGGTCATTTTTAATAGACTTAACAATATGTAAATGATGGTTTGCCCGTATAGCAATTTGGGATAAATGAGTAATACAAAAAACCTGTTTTGATTTAGAAAGTTTCAACAAAAGATCAGCAACTTTTTCAGCAGCCTTTCCTGAGATACCCGAATCAATTTCATCAAATACCAAAGTCTGAACCGGATCCAAATCTTGAAATACAGTTTTAATTGCAAGCATAATTCGGGAAATTTCTCCACCGGATGCAATGGATGCCAACGGCTTTACAACTTCTCCTGGATTTGCGGATAGAAAAAATTCAATCATATCAATCCCTTTTACATTTCCATCCACCTTCTCTCCATTAATCAAAACAAAACTATTCCCTGTTTTCTTTTGAGTTATTTTTATATCAAAAATAGCCCCGGGCATATTGAGGGTTGCCATAGATTCTTCAATTTTTCTTGAAAGTAGGTTTGCATTCTTTTTTCGCGAATGATATAACTGAATAGCAAGTTCTGAATAATCATTTACTTTGATATGTATTTGGCGAAGAATTTCATCTTCAGATAATTCTGGTTTTGTTAGAGAATTAACTTCAACTTGTATTTCATTCCGTTTCTCCAATATGGATTCCATAGAACCACCATACTTTCGTTTTAAACCCTCTATTGCCTGAAGTCGGTCTCCAACTTCTAACAATTCACCCGGATCGAATTCTAACCCAGACAATCGATTTGAAATTTCAACACCCCCTTCTTGGAGTTGGATAATTGATGTTTTAAATAATTCAGATATTTTATTTAACTCTTCATCATATACTGCGATTGAATCAATTGATCTAAGATTCTTCTCCAATAAATCGATGACAGAATTATCACTCGTATTCACTTGATCGTGAACAATTTGGAGTGTTTTTATTATATCCTCTAAATGACTCAGTTTTTTATATTTTTTATCTAATTCAAAATCTTCTCCGATTATTGGGTCGGCTGAATCAATTTCATTTGCTTGGAATTTCAATAGTTCTAACCGGTCTCTTCTTTCATCAGCCGATTGACGAGCGTGATTCAATTGAGCTCTTAAAGATGTTAATTCTTGAAATAATTCACCAATCTTCAATACATCTTTTTCATGACGACAATATCGATCTAAATAATCTATATGGCGGTTGGGTTCCATAATGAGTTGTTGATCATGCTGACCATGAAAATCAACCGATGTTTCGTTGGCTTTAATGAGATCATTAATGGTGATAGGTTCATTATTACAATATGCTTTTGTTCTACCATTATTTGATATAAGACGGCGAAAAGCATTTTCATTAAATTCAGTTTCAATAATAGCTCGATTCGAGCCATTCCGAACCATAACTTTATCTGCTTTTGCACCTAGAGACACACTGAGAGCTTTTAAGAGAATTGATTTACCAGAACCTGTCTCACCCGTAATAACAGTGAAACCCGGTTTTAAATCAAGATTGATCTCATCAATAATAGCAAAATCTTTAATATATAAACGTTGAATCATTCAGGATTTTTCCAAATAAATGAGCCGGTCAAGGCGCCTAATATTACACCAATTCCATCTGCAATCACATCATATTGACTCGGAAATCTACCTGGAATCATCGATTGCCAACTTTCATCCAAACACCCAAATAATATTCCAGAAATAGAGATAATAAGTACGGGCCGTTTAAATTCCGAGTAATACCCTTTATAGCCAAGAAATCCTGCAATGCTGTATTCACACACATGAAGCAACTTATCCCACGTTAATGCTAATAGGGGTGGGATCGAATTTCCGGGAATTGTGGAACCTAATAATATCAATCCTAAATATATAAAAACGTAAATTTTATGCATTCTCATATTGAGTAATCACACCGGGAATTTTATCAAATAAATCTGAAGCAATTTGTCCCCGATATCCTTTTTCCTTTACCATCTCATCTGATGCTTTTCCATGAATAAACGTGGCGAGCGATGTAGCTTCAAACGGTGAAATTCCTTGGGATATAAAACTTGCAATCATTCCCGCAAGTACATCACCAGTCCCTCCAGTGGCTAATCCCGGATTACCTGATGAATTCACAATGGTTTGATTTTGATCAAATACACAGGATGGTACTTGTTTTATCAAAGCAATGTGATTGTATTCATCCATAAAATTTTGCATAACATTTGGAAAATCAGACTGTATTAAATCTTTATTGATTCCGGTTAATTTTGCGAACTCTCCTAAATGTGGAGTTATAACCAATGGTGAACACCTTTGATTTAACTCATCGATATTGTTGGAAAAAGGGAAAAGTCCATCTGCATCCAACACCAAGGGTTTTTGAATAGCTTGTACCAATTTTTTTATTAACGCAATCGTTTCAGTTTCCCTTCCCAGTCCCGGGCCAAGAATAACCACATCAGCCCAATCCACTTTATTCATGATTGCATTAAAATTTCCTTCGTTTAAAAAACCTTTCCCATGGTCATTTAATGGTAATGTCATTCCTTCAATAATAAGTCTTTCGTATATATCATTTAAAGAAGATGGCGATATTGTAATCGTTAACCCCACACCTGTCCGAAGTGCCCCAAAGGTGGACAAAACCGCTGCACCAGTCATTCCCTTTGACCCTGCAATTACCAAGACCTTTCCTGACGCATGTTTATGGGTGTCAATTCTCGGTTTTTTCAATATTTCTTGGGCCGTTTTTTCAGAAAACAGATTCCATTCTAATCCAGGCAACTCTAATTGATTAATAGGTGGAAAGCCTATATCAGCTATTGATATTTCACCTGAAGATTCAAACCCTTGTCGAAATATCATTCCTACTTTATTCGATCCGAGAGTAAGGGTGAAATTCGCTTTTACGCATGTTGGTATTGCGATCCCAGAATTACAATCCAAACCAGAAGGAATATCAATGGATAATATTTTAGAATTAGATCGATTTATCCAATCCACCCATGGAATAAAGGATGCTCTTAATTTTCCCTTTAAACCCGTTCCAAATATGCCATCTATAATAAGATCAGGTTTCTCAAATTCGGGAATTTCAATTCCTAAAGTTATTGGGATGGCCAAAGCTTCACTCGATTCAAAAAATAATTGAGAATCCCCTTTTATTTCTTTTGGCGTAGGAATGGAATGAATGTGTACCGTGTAATTATTCTGGAATAGTTTGATACCTGCCGCAAAACCATCTCCTCCATTATTCCCTTTTCCACAAATGATCAGGATAATAGGATTCGGTACGCCCTCTAATATTGAAATTGCTTTTTCTGCAACCCGGTTTCCTGCGTTCCCCATTAAGGTCGATCCTTGAATTCCCATTTCATTGATGGAAATTTTGTCAATTGCCTGTGATTGTTCCCGGGTAATCAGCCTCATTTGACCGTATAAATTGCAAATGCGATTGCAAGGGAATCCGTATGAGAAATTGACACGCGACAAATGCCATCATGTTCGAATGCCAAATTCACAATGGGCTCACCTGTACTGGATGATTGAATTTCGATTGATGAAAATGCAATTGGATCGTTAATGCCAGACGATTTTAAGGCTTTCATGATTGCCTCTTTTGCAGCAAACCGTCCTGCAAAATGTATTTCAGGATTGGCTTTGGATTGGCAATAATTTTGTTCAGTGGATGTATAAATTCGATTTAAAAACCGATTGCCGATTTCTTTTATCGCCGACTGAATTCTAGAGACTTCTACTAAATCAGTCCCAATAAAAGTATTAGCCACTTGTGTTTAACTCGTTGATAATTCCAACAAGTTGATATATATCATTTATCTCCCAATCTGCGCCAGAATTAATTGTACCGAACGTATCTCCATATCTTGCAAAAACAGTTTTCATTCCAATTTGCTTTGCGCCAACCACATCCCGATCTGGCCAATCTCCAATCATAATCGTTTCTTCAGCTTGAAGGTCCATTCCATCTAATGCCATTTGGAATGGTTTTGCAGATGGTTTTCTTTCTCCGCTATCATCAAAAGTAATTACAACATCAAAGAAATGATAAAGATTTAAATAATAGATTCGTAGCCAAGCTTCCCGACTTGGAGCATCTGAGACTACAGCTAATTTGATGCCTGATTTTGCCAAGGCCATAAGTGTTTTATAAACATTTGGGTAGGCCATTAAATTTGCTTCTCTGGCTCTACGGTAGGCTACAATTCCAGCGGCGAGAAATTTATTATCAACATGTCCAATTTGTTTTTCAATAAATACATCAAAGACTTTTTGATTTTCCCATCCGAATTCTTCATAAATGCCAATGATTTCATTATAGGATTTTTCTTCATCAACACTTAATCCTGCTTCTATCATCCCCTTAATTGCAGATTTCACAGCAAATTCCTTCATTTTCATGAAATCTAGAAGTGTGTTGTCTAAATCAAAAACAACCCCATTTATAATATTTTTATTCAATTTATTTATTTTTCGTATTTTGCGGGATTATTGATTTCGTCAATTTTCCGTGCAGCCATTTCTCGCCATTCACGGTCATTGTGAGCTCGTTCAAAATGTTTCTTTGCCCGAGTTTTGTTTCTGCGGCCCATCTCTGAAATACCATGTTCATACCATCCGCCACCAAATTTTTGTTTTAAATCTGTGCAAGATCTTGCAGCAACAGATGCTTCATCCCATCGTTCTAATTTATTTAATGCAGATGCTAAATTCACAAATTTATTATAATCTTTCTCATCTAATCCCGTAGATATAATAAGATTATCAACAGCCGATATCCACATTTCTTGCATAATATAAAGTAAACCTAATCGCATAAATCCATCAGCGTAATTCGGATCGATTTGTGTTACAGTTTTTAAAACATCCTCAGCCTGTTTATACTCTTGAGTTTCTGTAAGAAGTTTGCCAAGGTTTCCATACGCTTTTGAATAGCCCGGATTTAGTTCAATAGCTTTGTTATAATGTTCTATTGCTAATTCTGTATTTCTATCGGATTCGTAAACTGACCCAAGAGTGAACCAGGTTTTATCATGTTCAGGCTTTATTTCGATTACCTTATTTAAATAATCAATCGCAATTTTCGAATGCCCCAGCTTTTTCTCTAGTACTCCCAACTGGAAATAAGCCAGATAGAAATTCGGATCGAACTCCAAAGCTTTTTGATAATAACGGGTTGCTTTACTAAGATTTCCTCGTTTATACGATTTATTCCCTGCATTTAGGAATTGTTTTGTTACATTATCCAGACCCTTTCTTGCTTTCGCATGATCCGAATAAATGTTCAATGCATTGCTAAAATGGAGAGCAGCACCTTCTATATCCTTTTGACGAAATCGAGTTAATCCCATATAAAATTCGGCATCTGGAAAGTAGGGGTGTTGTTCCAATATTGACGAATATTTTTCGATTGCTTCATCGTACAAACCTTGATGGACATCCCGATTTCCATTTTGAATAATTTCACTAATCTTGGTTATTTGATTAGACCAATCTCTGAAATCTTCATCTGCCTGAACAGCCTGATTAGAGTAATCATTGGCTTTTTTAATATCACCCATATGAAGTGCAAGCTTAGATAATGCTTGTAATGCAGGTGCAAATGAAGGGTCAACCTGTAATGCTGCATTGTATGATGCTTCTGCCCCAATAAAGTCACCAGATAATAATTGATTCTCTCCTGCGCTTAATAATGCTTCAGGATCCTGTGCAAATAAGTTTGTACACGTAACTATTAATGTAATGAGTCGCAATAAATACGTCATAGTTGTCTCTTTATATCGTTTATGTATTTATAAAAATTAATTGGAAATTCGGGTCGGATTTTAATAAATAATAAGGAATTAAATTAGAATAGAATCGCTATTCTTTTGGCAATTGATCAACCTTTTCATCTACCTTTTTTAATTTTCGACTAAGGCCAATTACTTCTGATTCTATTTTTTTATAATCTTCTTTAATCTTTTCTACCTGGGATGATATCTTTTCAACCTGGGATGATATCATTTTACGAGATTGGGTTGAATGATCACTCATGGTGTCTAGTTTAAGATTTATTGAGTTTACCTGTGTATTAAAATCATCCAACATTATTTCCATTCCTCGGATTAATGCTTTCGTTTGTATTTTTAGCTCTCCTGTTAATGCATCAATCGTTTTTTTATTAGTATTAATCCCCTCTTCCATGGATAACGATTTGGTTTGAACCTTTTGAACCTCTTGAATCAAATGCGCTAGCGACCCTGCCATAATATCAATTTGATTTTGATGACCTTTGCGTTCACTTATTGCTGTTTGAAGTTCGCTTTTTATATTTGAGACAGCCCCAGATAAAAGTAATGATTGGTTTGCTGTGTTATCCAGTTTTCGACTTGCCTTATGAAATTGTTTTTGCATGATTAAAACTGTATCACTCAATCCAGTATGATTCTGCCTATTGAATGCAATATCAACTTGATGGTTAATCATATCACTTTGAATATTTTCCATGTGAATATTTTGTTCCCGACTACGGGAATACAGCCTCAAGAGATCAATCTCAAATTCATTTTGCATCACTTCCAGATTTTTATAAAAATCATATAAGTCATCCAATGTCATTTTAAGTGAGTCACTTAATTGATTTACTTTACCCGTGATATGATCTAAGTGATTTTGAAGATGATCCACTCTATCAGTCATATAGGTTAGATCCCCTTCCCGAGCTAGATCTTCTCGTCCAAGAATATTCATGGGTAAAATCTTTATCGTTCCCTGTTCAGTTTTTAAAAATATTCGATTTTGGTTTTCATTAACGACCTTGCCCTGGACGATTGATCCGTCTTTTAAAAAGAAAATTGTGACATTTTGTGCAAACACGAAGGATGTGCCACAGAGGAAAATTAATGTAATAATTAGTTTTTTTATCATCTCAATTGGGCTGTAGAGTCGGGAAATCTAAACCAAGGATTTGATATGAGCAATGCTGAAGACAATAAAAAAAGCCCAACTTAAATATTGGACTTTATTTCATTTTGATAATTATCATTCAACTTTTAGAATGCATTTGTGTTAGATATTTTTTTGAAGTACCGATGGCCGCCCGACTGACTCCTTTCGGGGGACAGGGACTCTTCTAATAATCCCATAAACCAACATCTAATTTTCAAAAATTATGGGAACGTATTAAATTTAAATTATTGCTAGTACCGAAGGGGGGACTCGAACCCCCACAGCCTTAAGGCCACATGCCCCTCAAGCATGCGTGTCTACCAATTCCACCACTTCGGCAAATATATTATTAATCACCGCCCAAATCCAAAGTTTCATTGGATTCTGGTTGAATTAAATCCGTTGAAGGAATTGCAGGTCTTGCATTTGCAGCTTCTTTAACGATTGAAGTTGATGTTTCCGCTGATGGTCCATTTAAGATACTAATTATAACGGCTAACGACAGAAAAAGTGTAGCGAGCCAAGTTGTAATTTTACTTAGAACGTTTCCTGCATTTTGACCTCCTAAAACGGAACTGGTAGCTTGTCCACCAAAGGTGCCCGATAATCCACCCCCTTGGCTAGCCTGCATTAAAACAACAGATATCAGTAGTACACTGACAATCGTATGTAAAACAATTAAAAAACTAATCATAATGTCCTCATTTGAACGTGTTCAACAATTCGTGTTATAGATGTGAAAGATTCAATGTCTAAACTTGCCCCACCGATTAAAAAACCATTAACCCCTGAAATCTGAATCAATTCTTCTGCATTTTCAGGTTTTACAGATCCGCCATACAAAACATGCATTATATCCGACTCCGGATATAATGCTTTCAAAATGGCTCGAACCGACGAATGAGCCACCTCAACTTGTTCGGTATTTGCAGTTACCCCCGTTCCAATCGCCCAAACGGGTTCATAGGCAATCACTATATTTTCAAGTGATTCGACTCCAATCAATCCCTTTTCAAGTTGTTTTTTCAAAACAGATGTTGTTTGTCCAGCATTCCGTTCATCAAGCGTTTCTCCGATACATAATATCGGTTTCAAATTACCCGCTAAAACAGCTTTTACTTTTAGATTGATCCAATCATTTGATTCACCAAAAATTTGGCGTCTCTCTGAATGACCAACAATCACAAATGTTGCACCACAATCTCGAATCATTGAGATAGAAATTTCACCCGTTAAGGCTCCAGAATTTTCCCAATGACAGTTTTGCGCAGCAGCATAAAACGGTGGGTTCACATCCATGTCAAAAAGCCCCGTAAAAGGCGGGGCAAAAATAACGGATACGTGTTGGATATCCAAAAGCAAATTCACGGTTGTTTCCACGAATGATTCCCCTTCAGTAGGGGTTTTGTTCATCTTCCAGTTTCCTGCAATAATAGGGTTTAATTTCATATTATACCTCTAACGCTCTTAAGGCAGGTAATTGATTCCCACTCAGTAATTCTAAAGATGATCCACCGCCCGTAGATACATGGGTCATTAATTGACTTAATCCATATTTTTCAGTGGCTGCAGATGTATCACCTCCCCCCACAATGACTTTTTGTCCATTTTCTACACAATTGGCTAAATGGATACCCAGGTCTCTAGTTCCCCTGCTATACCCTTTCATTTCGAATACACCCATGGGTCCATTCCATACAACAGTTTTTGATTGGCTTATAATATCATTGAATTTGGAAACGGTTGCAGGTCCGATATCTAACCCCATTAAATCCTTGGGAATATCATTTATCTTAAAGGGGCCCTTTGGTTCTGAGTCAGATAAGGACTTTCCGCAAATTACATCATCTGGCAAATAGAGTTTTACCTGACTTGTTCTTGCCAAGTTTAATATATTTTTTGCAGTAGATACCATCGTATCATCAACAAGAGATATACCCACTTCTTTCCCGCGAGCTTTCAAGAAAGTGAGAGCCATTCCGCCCCCAATAATAATATTGTCAGCTTTATCCATAAAACGATGGATGAGCCCCAATTTGCTCCCTATCTTTGCACCGCCAAGGATTAATGTGAGAGGGTGGTGTGGCTTTTGCATAAATCGATCCAGAAAATTAATTTCCTTATCCATAAGCCACCCTATTCCCGCATGTTTAAAATGAGAAGCCACTCCCACATTCGAAGCATGTGCTCTATGGGATGTTCCAAAAGCATCATTTATATAAATCTGTCCATGGCGTGCTAATCGAGAAGAAAAAGTAAGGTCATTTTTCTTTTCTCCTGAATGGAATCGAAGATTCTCCAATAAATGGATCTCCCCTGATTTTAAACTCAAAGATGTATCAATGGCATCATTAGAAACACAGTCTTGAGAAAATTTAATGGGCATTTCCATAAGACCAGCCAATTCTTCTCCAACAGGCATTAAACTTAATTCCGGGTCAATTTCACCATTTGGGCGCCCTAAATGAGACATAAGGACAACAGCTGCTCCTCCTTCCAAACAAGTATTTATGGTAGGTATGACTGCTTTAATCCGAAAATTATTGGTGACCGTTTCTCCATCCATGGGCACATTAAAGTCCACACGTATAAGGATATTTTTTCCTTTTAGATCAAACGCTTTCAGTGTACGTATCATTTTTTCTCTCTAAAGGTGTTGCTACTGTAAGCGCTATAATTTTTTTTGCGCCCGCATCTTTTAATATGGATGCCATGGATGAAATGGTGGATCCTGTGGTTAACACATCATCCACAATCCCAATATTTCTATCCGAAACATCCTGGTTTATTTTAAAAGCCTTTTTCATATTATTTAATCTTTCTTCACGATTTAGGGTCGTTTGAGAAATGGTATGCTTTACTCTTTTCATTAATTGTGTTCTTACGGGTATTTGGATGGTCTTTCCTAACCCATTTGCTATCCACTCTGCTTGGTTGAAGCCTCTTTCACGAAACTTTATTGGATGAAGGGGAACAGGAATTAGATAATCCAAATTTTGAATTATTGTTTCAGAAAGGAGTCGTTCACCTAATATTTTTCCTAAAAAAGTACCAATTCTTGCTCTTTCTTCATATTTCAATGAATGTATTGCAGTTCTTAATTCATCGCCAAAGTTCCAGCCTGCTAGTGCCATATCAACACTATCATTGACAGCTAATTCATGTACCCTGTTCTCAATTGGGAGTGGATGCATCTTGATGATACATTCAGAACAAATTGGATCTGATGAATTAAATTCCCCTCCTTTACAGACTAAACACTGATTTGGGAAAAGTAAACTAATAATTGCATTCCCCACAGAATTTAAGTTTGAAATATTTGTCAAAATAGCCATATTCAATAACCGAAATTAGCGAGACATTTAAAAACATTCCAAGGTTGATTGGTTGTATATTTCTTTTTATTTAGAAGGGCGGTAATTTCACCTATGCCAGATTTTTTTGTCGGTAACAAATCCAAGATTGATTTTCAGGATCTTATGCCTCACCGTATCCATGAGATCTTGCTCGTAGCTAGTGCTTATGATGCATTCATACTTGAGGAGGATGGGCATCTCACGGAGCAGATCCTTACAGAGTATATTGGAATGAATTTTAATTATGCGCCACGTGTTACTCGTGTCTCCACGGGGCATGATGCAATTGAAACAATGGTAAAAAAGAAATTCGATTTAGTGATTGTAATGCTACGAATCGAAGATCAGGATCCAATTTCTCTTGGGACAACCATTAAAGAGAAATATCCGAAAAAACCTGTCATATTATTGGTATTTGATGAAACAGAACTAAAACAACTTCCTGATACAATTACGCCTAAATCTATTAATCGCGTATTTATTTGGTCTGGTGATGCTAGCGTTTTTCCAGCAATTATTAAATATGTAGAAGATAGGAGAAATGCGAAACAAGATATTGGGAAGGGTGATGTTCGGGCTATTCTTTTAATCGAAGATTCGCCAAGGATGTATTCCATTTTACTTCCGCTGATATATAAAGAAATTATGTACCAAAGCAAAAATTTAATGGATCGAAGTTTGAGCCAATCTCAACGACTCCTTCATTTGAGAGGTCGCCCAAAAATATTATTAACGCCCAATTACGAAACTGCTCAGAAATTTATAAAGAAATATAAGAATAATATGATTGGCGTCATTTCTGATGTACGTTTTCCAAAAGATGGAATCAAGGACTCACAAGCTGGGTTAAAATTTGCCAAATGGGTCCGAAAGATAGATCCATCATTACCCATCATGCTTCAATCGACAGATGAAGATAATGAAAAAATGGCCAACGAAGTCAATGCTACTTTTTTGCATAAAGGGTCCAAAACATTATTAAAAGACCTTAGAGATTTTATTACAGATAATTTTGGTTTTGGAGACTTTATTTTTAAAACATCGAAGAAAAAGGAAGTTGCACGGGCGAGAACAATTGAAGAATTCATTAATTGTATTAGGGAAATTCCAGTTGATTCTCTCTTATACCACGCAAAGAGTCACCACTTTTCAAATTGGCTTGCTGCAAGGACAGAATTTACTCTGGCATCCAAACTTCGACCTGTTTTTGTTCATGAATTTGATTCTGGGGAATTATTAAGATCAAATTTATTGGATTGTTTGAAATCTAAAAATGATGAGTCCGATTCCCGAATATTAGATTATACAACATCTCGTTTTAAAAAACAAAAATCTGACTTTTTTAGACTATGTGGTGGATCTTTAGGAGGTAAAGCAAGAGGACTTGCATTCGCACGTACTATGCTTAAAAAATCTGGAATTATGGAAGAATTTCCAGACGTTACCCTTCGTGTACCCCAGTGTGCAGTTATTGGGACGGATGAATTTGATCTCTTTATGACAGAGAATAAGCTGTGGGAAAAAGCACTCAAGATTACGGATAATAAGAAATTAGAAAGAGCTTTTAAAAAAGCCAGACTCTCCATTGATCTTATACTCAAATTAGAATCTTTTATTCTTGATCACAAATATCCTTTAGCAGTCCGGTCGTCAAGTTTACTAGAAGATTCTCAATACCAACCTTTGGCAGGAACCTATGAAACATTTATGCTTCCCAATAATTCTAGATCTAATAAAAAAAGATTGGCTGAATTAGTTACGGCAATTAAAGGTGTCTTCGCCTCTACATTTAAAGGAGAAGCAAAATCTTTATTGGATAATACTGCCCATAGGATTGAAGAAGAAAAAATGGCTGTCATTCTTCAGGAAATAGTAGGACAGCCATATGATAGTAAACGTTTTTACCCCACATTTAGTGGTGTGCTAAAAAGTATAAACTATTATCCTGTTTCTTATATGAAAAGAGATGAAGGTGTGGCATATCTCGCATTGGGATTTGGACGTACAATTGTTGATGGAGAAAAATGTTTGAGAATTTCCCCAAAATACCCTTCAATCCTTCCACAATTTTATTCAATGAAAGCAACGCGCCAAAATTCTCAAAATCAGTTTTATGGACTCCCCTTAAGATCGAAATCTAAAAATTCTAAAGACGATCTATCTAAATATTCCCTTCTTGAAGCAGAAGATGATGGTGCCTTAAAATGGCTTGCAAGTGTGATTTCTAATAACGACAATACACTCAGAGACTCCTTAACAACACAAGGGACACGTATTGTATCATTCGCTCCCATTTTGAAATGGAAGACTTTTCCACTCAGTGATATTGCAAATCGAATTTTAGCTATAGGTAAAGCGGCATTAGGCTGTCCGATAGAAATTGAATTTGCTGTCAACATGGAAAAAAATGAGACACCTGAATTTTGCTTACTTCAAATAAAACCAATGGTTTTAACAGGATTAAAATCAATTCAAACCCATTCCACAACTGTAGATGCATTTTGCAAAAGTCACATAACCCTGGGTGACGGAAAAATTGATAAGATCCATGATCTAGTTATTGTGCGAGCCCAAACATTTGATCCATCCAAAACACAAAAGATTGCTGATGAAGTAGAAAAGATAAACAGAAATTTTAACTTGAATAATAATTATATTCTCTGTGGGCCCGGACGGTGGGGTACCGCTGATCCGTGGTTGGGTATCCCCGTTAGTTGGCAACAAATTTCACAAGCAAAAATAATCATCGAAATTGGACGAACGGACATGCCTGTAGACCCTTCATTCGGTAGCCACTTTTTTCAGAATATAACAAGCCTCCACGTGGCATATTTCACAATTAATCCAAAACTAAAAGAAGATTCTTTATCGTTCGGCTGGCTTTCCAACGAGAATCTTATGGAATCAGGACCCTATGTAGATTGGTATCAATTTAAAGAACCGTTTATAGCAACATTGGATGGGACAACTGGGAATGGGCTGATTTTTAAACCAGAACCCGAAGAAATTGAATTTATGGATGAAGAAGAATCCAGCGGGATTTAAATAGTGATTGCTGGAATTGTGGACCAAACATATTCCAATCCGCCCCTAGGACCAACTGACTCCTAAAGGAACCGTTGGCAATTTCTATTTTTACACCACACCTTGGTCTAACATGGAATCTGCAATTTTGATAAAACCGGCAATGTTAGCGCCCTTAATATAATTTACGGAGCCATTTTCTGTTCCATGTATTACACAAGCTTCATGTATATTTTTCATAATAGTGTGAAGTTTATTATCCACTTCTTCTCTGCTCCAATTTAGTCGCATACTATTTTGACTCATTTCTAATCCACTGGTTGCAACACCACCAGCATTGGCCGCTTTTCCAGGTCCAAATAAGATACCACTTTCCATAAACACATTGACTGCATCAGGATCAGTTGGCATATTGGCTCCTTCAGAAACAGCCTTACACCCATTAGAAACTAACATTTTTGCATCATCGCTATTTATTTCGTTTTGGGTTGCACAAGGCAATGCTATATCACATTGAACGGACCAAGGTCTTTGACCTTCTAAATAAGTTGCGCCAAATTTGTCTGCATACTCTTTGATACGTCCACGGCGATTATTTTTCAAATCCATAACCCATGCTAGTTTTTCTTTATCAATTCCATTTTCATCATGGATGGTTCCAGATGAATCGGAAAGGGTTACAACTTTGGCACCCAATTCTGTTGCCTTTTCTGTGGCATATTGTGCCACGTTTCCAGAACCGGAAACTGAAACAGTTTTACCGTTAAAGCTATCTCCCACATGTTTGAGCATTTCTTCAGCAAAATAAACACACCCATAGCCAGTGGCTTCAGGACGAATTAATGATCCACCCCAGTTTAATCCTTTTCCAGTTAGAACACCGGTAAATTCATTTCGGATTCGTTTATACTGGCCAAACATAAATCCGATTTCGCGACCACCTACACCAATATCACCAGCCGGTACATCTGTATCAGCACCTATATGACGCGAAAGTTCTGTCATAAAACTTTGACAAAAACTCATGACTTCATTATCTGATTTCCCTTTCGGATCAAAATCAGAACCGCCCTTACCGCCGCCCATGGGGAGTGTGGTGAGACTATTTTTGAAAACTTGTTCAAATCCTAGAAATTTCAAAATAGAGAGATTCACTGATGGATGAAACCGTAACCCACCTTTATAGGGTCCGATAGCAGAATTAAACTCAACACGAAAGCCCCGATTCACTTCCACTTCTCCTCGGTCATTCCGCCAAGAGACTCGAAACTGGATGACGCGCTCAGGCTCTACCATTCTGTCTAAAATTTTTGCATGTAAATAGTGTGGGTTATCCTGTAGAAAATCCCAAAGAGATTCTACTACTTCGTGAACTGCTTGATGGAATTCTACTTCCCCAGGGTTCCGTGACTTAACACTGTCCATAAATTGATCTAATGATGAATACATTTTTTGCTCCTTATTTCAAAAAATCGTTGCGGAAATTACATGATTCATTTCATGGGTAAAGACAAATATTTTTGATTGATTTCTCATTGGATATAGGTGGAATTCTCCACTAATTTTCTAGGCTTTTTTACAACAATTATGGCGGAGTAGCTCAGCTGGTTAGAGCACCGGAATCATAATCCGGGTGTCGGGGGTTCGAGTCCCTCCTCCGCTACAAAAAAGCCCCGAGAAAACTCGGGGCTTTTTTTCTATCTATAATTGTTAAATGGTTTTTTATTTCAACAAGACCATTTTTCGAATCTCTCGAAAATCTCTTGACTCGAATTTATAAAAATACATACCGGCACTTACTGAAAGTCCCAACTCATTTTGTCCATGCCAAGTTACAGATTGTCGCCCTGCTGTTTTAATTCCGGAAAATAATGTTTTTACTTTTCTGCCCATAAGATCATAAACAGTAATTGACACAAAGCCATCATTTGGAATCGAAAATTCTATGGTTGTTGATGGATTAAATGGATTGGGATAATTAGGAAACAAAGTGAAATCATTTGCAATATTTACTTCATCTTCAACCGATACGTTAATACCATGGTGGACTAACCACGACTCAAGAATATCACCAAAAACTTCTCCGTGGGATGGTGTATTAAAAGTATATCGGACCATATCATTAATACTGTGTTGTTCAATCCAATTATTCGCTCCATCATTTTCTAACCAATACATATATTGGGTCGTTTCTTGTTCGGCTACAACAATATCCAAATCACCGTCTTCGTCAATATCTTTAAAATCAAGAACCCGTGCTTGAATTGCGCCCTCATCAATAATATGATGAACGAAATTCCCAGCACCATCACCTTCGTGAAATCCAAGTTTACCATCATTTAAGTAATTAGAAGCTGAAGCAGAAACAATATCCATAAATCCATCTCCATTCATGTCACCAGCTGCAATGGAATGGATAGTTGGAAACTCGCAATCATCCCTTAACCATGAAGACATATAATTCAGGGTACAACTGGGTCCAATGGTATCAATAACAATTGTATCTCCCGCAAATGTTTCTAAATAATGTACATCACCCAACAAATGTGGAAAACCAACGAGATGACCTAATTCATGAACTATAACAACGGGCATCCCTTCATTATAAACAATTAAAAGTCCACCATCGCCATCATTCAGGTCTTGATATAAATAAGTTGTCCCCCCTAATCCTACCATCGTATTGGTAACAATAATATTTAAATAACCGGGTGTATTGATAGACGTATCTGCCGCATATTCATTCAACATTGCATGACCATCAGGGGAATTATAATTGTCCGCATCATAAATACGCTGATAAGAATCCAGTTCAAAGATTTCTTCGGGAGCGCCCGGAAGAAATGATAATTGGTGATTTATTTCCGCAACGGCATGCGCTGATTTACATTCGCTGAAATAGCCGTATTCTCCATCACCATAAAGTAAATCATCGGGACATGAATCTATATAACGTAGAGATAAATCATATCTGCTATAATAAGTAAACCCGATTTCAACACCTGTACTCAAGTCTTCTGACTCTGATATTTCAAATACCCGAACCGGGATTTTATCCTCCCGTGAAGTTGATTTAAAGACAGTTCGTTCAGTTCTTGTATCCGGGAATACCTCATCTCGGATATCCATTATTTGTGATAATGTGAATTGGAACAGACATAAGAGAGTGAGAATCGATATTTTTAAAAAGCTCATTGTTTTTCCTTAAGTAAAATTAGACTAAAAATTAATTTCTAATTTTTTAATGACCAAGTTGGAATATTACATAATGATTGGGAAAGTGAGCTACATCACAGAATTTTGTATACGCTTAAATAGTAGATAATTTTGGAAAGTTCTTATTTCTGTACGACAAGGACTGGACAATCAATTAAATTTATTATTCCTTCATCAACAGAATCCATAAAGCTGGCTTTAAAGGTATTCATTTTTCGATGACCTAAAACTAGCAAATCCGAATCACCTACTACTGATGCAATAGCAACAGGGACTTTTTCTGCTACAATAATCTCAATTTGAATTTTGTCAGCAATCGATTCATAACCATAATCTCGAAACGATTGTCGAATATCTTCTTCTTCGAACTTTTTAGGTGAATCCATCATCATTGACATTTTGCCTGCATGAATATCACTTACGTGGATAGCGGTTAATTCTGCATTATAATTTTCTGCTAAGGATATAGCATGCTCCACAACCCTTTTTTCTTCACCATCCATTACAAGTGCAACGATAATTTTTTTCATTGTAACATTCCTTCTTTTTTAAATTTAATTTAAGAATTCCATATCAAGGATGCAGCACCCAATACGCCCGTTTGACCCATGGATAATCCCGATTCTAGTATTTTAATCTTACCCTTTAAGTTATCCATTAAAAAGGAATCTAGCATGAGTCTTGTTGGGTCTAAAAGGCGATCACCCGCCTGGCTATATCCGCCATAAAAGATAAATGCTTCAGGATTCAATATCGACGCTACTTGTGCAAGAGCAAACGCTAGTTTTTCTGCTGTAAACTCATATAATCTCTTTGCCATCTCGCTTCCATTATCAATGGCATTGTCAATCATTTTTCCGTCCAATTCATCCGAATTGAGACCTGATAAAAATGAATCATTCGGATACTGTTTCTTAAAGTCAATTACAGTTTCTTTAATGCCTTTTGCAGATACGTACATTTCCAGACATCCTTTCAGTCCGCAAGAACACAATCTACCGTTTTGGTCAATGGATAAATGTCCCAACTCCCCTGCCATACTATTTTCACCATATAAAATTTTTCCACCTGAAAAAATGCCACTTCCCAATCCTGTACCCAAGGTAATCAACACGAAGTCATTCATGTCTTTGGCAACACCATAATGCTTTTCCCCTAACGCTGCCGCATTGGCATCATTGGTAAGCTTCACATTAGATAGGAATTTTTCAGAAATGATCGAAACAATATTCACATCTCCCCAACTCAAGTTAGGCGGATTTTGAATGATACCCGTGAAATGGTTTGCATTTGGAGCACCAACGCCTACACCTAATAATTCTAAATTTGGTGTTTTATTTAATAAGGAATCTACTTTTTCACGAATACGATTTATCAGAGTGTTTGGAGGCTCATTTCCCCGGGTAGATATTTTATTTTGAGAAATAATATTTCCGGATTTATCCACTAATCCAAATACTGTATTTGTTCCACCAATATCAATTCCCAAAACAATATCTTTCACAAATTATCCTTTATAAATAATACTTGGATCATTCTAATTCAGCTCCTTGGCGAACTTTTAAATTAATAACTGGAGCTACATTTGGTTCAGGTTCAATCAATACTGATTTTAGAATTGTGTTTCTAGCCCCATAATTATCCGTCACGGTTAATTCAAAAACATATTCTCCTGCTTCTCCCAGAAAACTAACTTTAGCGGATTTGTTATTGGGTTTTAACCGAACTTGTTTCCCACTTATTTGTATCCAATTGAAATAAATTTCATCACCTAAATCAGGGTCATAAGATCCTGTGGCATCCAGAATCATAGGATATGTGTCAGTTATCGGTGAATTATCATGCTCAACCATAACCCTTATTTTCGAACGCTCAAGTTTAGCCATAGTCTCTAATTGAGTTCTTTGGACCAATGTTAAGGGCGACTGTTCAACGCTCATAAGCTTTTGGCTTGATAAACTTTTTTGGACATCTCCTCGAGCTCGTTTTTCATATTCTTTCCAACCGACTAGAATTCCCCCAATTATAAAAATCAATATAAAGCCAGTTAATTTATTCAATGGGACCTACCTAAGATCAAGAATTGTCCGTTTCAAATCTATACCTTTGAAGGAAGGATTTTGACGGATCGAATTTGGAATAACCCTTGCTAGGTCAGGTACCATCCGATAAACATATTCAGTTAATTCACCCAATTCTATCACATTATCACCGTCATCAGCATCACCGGATAAACCTTTTAATAATGAGAATGTAAATATACTATGTTTCATATCTGGATAAATTTGAGATGATTCCCCATTCGAGGCCGCACTAAGAATACAAATTTTTTCAGGTAGATTAGGAAAATCCCAATTTGTACCAGCAGATTTTTTTGGATTCACATAAGTGATATCTAAAAACAAGGTTACCGAACGAATATTATCCAGGACGGATAAAATAGATAAATTTCTTACGAGTTGATCCAATGGATATTTAGTCACATGTCTTGTAAATTTGCTGTCCTTTGGAATCAATAACGGTTTTCCATCAATCCATTCTCCATATCCTCTAAAATATAAAAATACATCCATACTCTCAATTCCAGAATATTTTTCTGCTGTCAAAATTCTTTTTCTAAGATCACCTTGATGTGGATCAAATATGTTTTGTAAGTCGGCCAAGGTTGGTCCTCCCTCCATTTGCCATATTTTAGAAGGCAACAATTGATAATCAGACAATCCAAATGCATTTTGAAAATACTGCCTCAACACTATTCCGTCTCGATTTGCATATTTAAGATCAGGATAAATGGAATCATCATATTTTTCTGTGGCAAGTATAATGGCAATAGCATTCGGATTTTTTCTACCAAATGGGATATGGCTATCTACCACAATATCACCAATCAAATCTGGATATGGATCAACAACCTTAGTTCCCATGGCTCGTTTCACTAAGTCATCCGGTTCTCTATAGTGTCTCATGGTTTCGAGATTGATTTGTTCTTTTATGGTAACATCTAAATAATCCGTTATTCCAAGCTCAACTGTAAAATTCTCTTTATCACTTTGAATAGGAATTTCAATATCATAAAAATCTCCAGCCTTTATCATTGGTAATGATAAGTGACCGGTGAATCCTGGTAAGGTAAAAGTTCTGTTTTCAAGAATATTTATTTCTAAATATTCGGTAATTCCATCCCCTACATTTTGCAATCGGATGGTAAGGATAACTGTTTCACCTTTCGGGATGTAATTTATCCCAAAGTCATTAGAAATAGCAAAATCCGCAATAATTATACTGGGAGGTTCAACTGATTTTGTTTCAATTGTGATTGGATAGGGTGAATCCAGTGATATATTTTCTTTGGAATTAACAAATAATTCTATTTCATGTTCGCCAGATTCAATTTTTAAATCTGCCATGAATTCAATTTCTACGATTTGGATTGTTTCCGGGAATAATGTATCAATAATAAACGGTTCACCCATGTGGAGATATTGATTTGGTTTTAGTGCGCTTGCACTGATATTGATTTGGTGAGCTGGACTTTCGCCATCGTTAAATAATGTAATTTGAAGTCTGCCATTTTCTCGTGAATCAATAATCGTGTTTCCGGAGGGTTCCACTAATTTTGTTTTTAAAATTGTAAAATGAGGAGATTCCTTCACAAAAGTACATATAGGACTTGAAGGCAAACTCTCCTCTCCTTCCAAATCAATCCCTGAAACGATGAAACAAAATTCATCACCGTAGGAAAGTTCCCGAATTGTGAATTGGGTCGATTTGACCTTATCAATAAAAATTGGTTCTTTCCCTTCTAATATCTTAAAGACCTTATAATAAACTACTCCATCGACCAAATCCCAATTTAAATGGATTGAATTCACATCTCCATCAGCCATCACACCCGTTGGAGACTGAATAGACACTTTCTGACAGTGTTTGTTTGATAATTCACTTTCCACACGATGTTGGTCTATTGACATAATCTGATAACAATAAGTTTGTCCCGGTGGCATTGGGTCGGAAAAAGATGATGACTGAGTATTGGAAATAAAATCACCATCACGATAGATCCGGTAGGATTTTGCCACGTCAATTTCATTCCAGATTAACATGATTTTTTCTTGGTCTTTTATAGAAGACAAAATGGGGGCAGAAACAAATTCATGTGTTATCCCTTTTATTTCTACCGATTTTGAACTGGATTGATCAAAAGTGTTAATTGCTGTTATTGAGTAATAATATTCTTGATCAAATTCCAAACCGGAGTCCAAAAAGGTTTGGGCTGATGTTGCGCCAATTTCCTGATCATTTCTAAAAATAGTGTATGTAGAAGCACCATTAACCGATGACCATTTTAGTGAAAGAGTATTCATGTAAACATCAATCGTAATATCGCGAGGAGGGAATGTTGGAGCAGAGCCACAAACAGAAGTTGAGAGTTCACCTTTTAAACCAAAATCACCTAAGCCTTGCACGGTAAAACAAAATTCTTCACCAGGTTGCACTTTCTTCTCATATCGATTAAGGTTATCATTTAATACCAGCTCTCCATTTTCAAATAAGGCATAAGAATTAGCTTGATTAATTTCATCCCAAGTGACGACTATATGTTCTGATGAAGTTTCAATTTTTAACCCTTTTACATTTAAGATAGGATCAAAATCCGTTGGATTTTTATTTGAATAAAGATATGATTTTACAGGCTCTTTCGTCAAAGAAAGTGTAAGCCTTAATACTAGATCCCTATTCCTGGTTTTTTTGGGGTTAATCTTGATACGTTTGGATCCGTGTTTATCATGATCCACTACTAAATAATAAAAGTTTGGTTTTACGTCTTCAAAAAGAAATTTACCTTTACGATTAGATATCCCTTCAATGATGATTTCATCCTTCAGGTTTCTAAGTGATACAACAGCCTTTTTAACCGATTTCCCAGATGTAGATTGAAGTGTACCTGAAATAGTTACAAGATTCGCAAAGAGCCCCGAAATAATAAATAAAAATAAAAAGAGTCTCATTAACGTGAAAGATTGACCAGTTAATTTTTGTTTCAAATCAAGAAATTACCTAAGGAAGCCTGTACAGTACTCTATTCGGATTGGATGTGAATAACTGAGGAACCTGAGGTAAGTCCTGATATAATTTGGTTGTAGTATCCTGAACATGCTTACTAATATATTCATGCAGTTCAGAAACGGTGATAGCTTTATCGCCATTATCAGCTTCACCTTTCATTCCTCGAAGGAGATAGTAAGTAAAAATCCCATTATCCATATCTGGGTGTTTATAAGCAATTTGAGTTGTATTTGACGCATAAAAAGCCGTTATCCCGTCTGGCGGCATTATTTCTAAAGGTTTTGTTACAACAGGTTCTTCTGGTACTCCTTTTTTCTTTTTCTTTTTCTTCTTCTTCTTCTTTTTTGGATTATCTTCTTCCTTTACAACCTTTCTAATATTCTGATCAAATGCACTGTTATTAAAATCTACATCCATAAAAAGAGTAATTTCTCCAACCGAAGGCATTTCTTGTAATTCCGCTAAATTCTTATACATTTCATTTATAGAATAAAACGAATAATCATTTTTTATATTTGCATCAAAAGGGATTAAACATTTTTCGCCATTGAAAGTGGTACCCTCTCCACTGAAATAAAGAATAAGATCCAAGGACGATTGTCCAGCATATTCAAGACTTGATTCTATTTTTTTCCTGATGTATCCTAAATCTGGATCAAAGATTCCATGAAATTCTTTACTTGAGATACCATCGTTAAAAAACCAGTACTGGCTCGGCAAAATAGAATGATCTTCCAATCCATAAAGCTTGTGAAAATAATCTCTCACAATTTTCACATTCCCATCCGTTAATAATTTTCCAGAAATATTCGGATCCCAAAATTTTCGGTTTCCAAGAACGATACCAAGAACCTCCCGATCTAAAGATACTCTTGGAATTCCAATTGCCAATTCATGATCCATTGTTGGAAATCCGGTTGTTACTTCATCCGGGTAAGGAGTTTCAAATGCTTTTAAATCCTTGACCCCTTTATATATTTTCATTGTCTCCAAATGAATTGGAATAGTTTTTCGAGTTTCAAAATAATCGTAAACATCGAAGAAAACACTAAATCGATCTTCTCGACTCATCACTTCAAAACTAAAATCAAAATATTCACCAGCGTTCACGAAACCGAATTGATAAAATTCATCTTCATCTATGACAGTAAAAGAGCTGTCCCGTCTTAGTTTAAGTGTAGCCGAATCAGATTTTCCTTCGGATAAATTTTGAAATCGTATCGTTAAAGTTACCGTTTCATTTTTTGGTATATAATTTTGCCCCCATTCGTTATCCACAGAAAAATCTGAAATAACAAAATTAGGCGGGATGACTTTTAAT
>Ga0209554_1000250_pt1 | contig 44545 bp, 24 predicted proteins | sample MarorgKNORR_S2LV_5_FD_188221 | JGI IMG/M metagenome (GOLD analysis project Ga0209554, IMG submission 188221) | Marine microbial communities from the Southern Atlantic Ocean, analyzing organic carbon cycling - Bottom_A/KNORR_S2/LV (SPAdes) (version 2) | ecosystem: Environmental > Aquatic > Marine... | reverse complement strand
TGAATCAGAGGGTGTATCCTCGCTCAAGAAACCGTAGAAGGTGTAATCTTCACCCTCGACCAGAGTCAATCCATCACTAAGGTCGTCGGCACCGGTGAGACTCGCAATAGGGGCTTTGTTCACCACGGTGATGGTGACATTGGTTGAGGAACTATCGCCATCATCGTCGGTGGCGTGGAAGACCACGGTGTAATTGCCCTTCTTGGCAAAGTCGTGGGCCAATAGTTTCCCCTCGATATCACAATCATCATCGGCCGAGCCATTTTCATCGCTATTGGTATCCGGGTCAAGGTCCCAACAGAGAGTGAGATTGTCTGCGTCGCTGGCGGTATCGGTCGCACCTCCCGAAAGCGTAACATCTTGGTCTTCAAAAACCGGCTGAGGGGGGTCGATGGCCGGTACCACCGGCGGTACGTTGATGACGGTGATGGAGCGATTTTCCACCCCGCCGCTGACACCATCATCGTCGAATAACTCGACCTGTATGCGGTGCACGCCAGCCGTTGTCCACATCGCATCGGTGGTCGACGAAGGACCATGGGTGGTCACCATCTCATCGGGATTCACGTCGGCATCGACGATCCAGTGATAGAACAATGAATCGAGGTCGAGCAGGGTATCGTTACCGGTAGCGATGAGTTGCACGGTCTCATCTTCGTGTACCTCCCATTCGCCCTCGACCTTACTGCCATTCCTCCATAACTCAATCCCACCCAATTGCGGCGGGCGATTGAGGACGACGAATGAAATAGTCGCGCTGGTGGTTGCATCATCCTCATCCCGTGCCACCGCAGTCACCGTCATCTCACCTTCCACCTCCGGAGAAAAGGTACAGGTGGGTTGGGTCAGTCCCTCATTACAGACCACATCGGGCCATGAAATCGAGACCGGCTCATTATGACTGTCGAGGTCTCCGGAATCACTGGCATCAATGGTGATCTGGCTTTCAGCGGTAACATTTGCCGGGGCTGAGAGATTGAGCCAGGGGGCGCGATTCAGCACCGTGACGGTTGTATTTGCCGTCACTGAATCACCCTCGTCATCATAGATTGTAAACGAGACCAGATACTCGCCATCATCATTCCAGGCCCACTCTAGAATACAATCATCTTCCCCACGGGTGATGTCGGAAAGTCCATCCTCATCCTCATCGATGTGGAAGTCACAGGTGACATCACCACCGTCGGGGTCATAACTCATGCTGGCATTTACCGTGGCGTTCTCATGGGTTAGAACTCCATCGAGTACGGTGAAAATAGCCAATGGAATGCGGCCGACGAAGATGGTGATTTCGGCCAGATTGTTTGAGCGATTGCCATCTTCGGTGATATTCTCGTCGGGGTCTACTTCAAAGGTCAACGAAATATCCCCGATGGCCTGACTCACCGGTACAGTCCAATTTGCAATAAACGCCAAACTCTCCATTGGAGTGAGAGAAGGAACACCCACACGCGACGAAGAGCCGTCAGGGGAGGATACCTCGACATCAGTGGCTGGTGAAGTCTCAGTTCCGCGATTCTGGACAAGCATGGTGAATTTCAACTCATCGCCCGGTATTGTGTTGATTGAATTTGGCGGAACATTCACTGATATTCCATCACGCATTCTCTCGACAACAACGTTGTCAGTCCTAGCCACCAAGTCAATCGCAGTGACATCCGGGTCAAGTACAACAGTTGATACTCCGACAAATTTCGCGACTGGATCCCAGACAATGACCCCGTGGCTACCAACATCTTCGATGGTGGTTGAGTTATCATCGCTATCGCCAACATTGAAGGTTGACCATGCGGAACCATTGAATCTCGTCGTCAGGGATTGGATCTCCGAATCCACTTCCCACCTCAACTGCAGGTTTTTATTGGTAGCAGGTGTTTGTCCCATATTGGATGAATAATTAGCCCATACCGCCAAGTCTGCATTGGGTCTGACTCGATCAAATTGTGGATTGACATCTAATACGGTCATACGAATACCAGGACTTGATGCGATGTTCGAGCCTTGGGAATCTATCGGGTCATATTCTTTCAACAACCAATCAATCTGCATTCCCAGAGAGGATTCAAGGAAGGAATTCCATGCATATGAACGAGCCTCTGGACAATACCATCTAAAACCATCAGAGTTTCCCGATTCATTCCAGGCACTTACTTTGAAGGATGAGCCACAACCGGTGTATTGGATAGTTTCTGTGCCATTGGAAGGAGTTCCCTGCTGAGTGATTTGGTAAGTGGTTGTTCCATCCTCACTGGTATTATATCCGTCTAAATCGAAGTAATCCGATTCCCCGGTGATATTTGTTACCGAGAAGTAAGAATTATTCCACGTATCCCCCATTGTCATCGGAAAATCATATCCCTCATTCGGGGGATAATAGGTATTTGAGATATGAACGATGCCTACTTCTTGTCTAACAAAATTAAAGGCGAAAAAATCTACATCGACGGTGAAATTGCTGTAAATGGAGGCCAAATCACTGACCCTGATGAAATCATAAGCCTCATATTCCATCTCCACCCTGCCATTAAATCCGTTAAGGTTAGCACCATTATTGCCGGTGGAGAAATCACCCTCTGACTTCACCTGATATGCCAGAGTCTGAGAGCCATTCAAATCCATGAAAACGATGTCGACGACCTCCACATCGGTATCTCCAGTCAATTTATTGACCCACGAACCGGAAAGATTTGCAGAAGCAATGAGGCCAGCCACATCAAAGGTGGTATCGTAAACCCATTTATCGCCTATCCTCCAAGCCGAGATGTCGACTGAGGAATGACTGTTTCTAGACGTAGAACTCAATTTAATACCATCGTTTTGCGACTCTTCCAAATCTGGAATCGGCAACCCCTCGACGGCAAAAAGCGCTGAAAATAACGAGAGAATCAGCAGCGCGAGGACTGCGAATACCGGTGCACATGAGCGCTCCATCAACAACCCGAGTATGGTCGAGGACTTCAAAACCTTCGTTGGTTGATTTTCAATATATTTGGGTTAAAGGTCCAATTCCCCATCATCAGTGATGCCTGTCTGAGCGGCATTATCTTCTAACCAAGCCTGCCCGTAATACTTCCATTGCTCCATTGTCCATCCCTGTGGCAGGCCTGAGGCAGGAACAGGTGGCGTCGCTTCGGCGATGGTAAAGTCAGAGATTACAGTAGAGGTGGTTGCGGTAAAATTGGCAGGTTCTGTGGCAGAGATTGATGTGGCCGTGAAGTCGGTGCTGACGGGGTTGGATGTGGCTGGAAAAGTGAGGTCGAGCACCTCAGTGGGGGTTTCATCTGCCGTCAAGTCCGGCGACGTCTGTTCCCAAGGCGCGATATCCTCATCGGGGTGGTTGGATTTACCGGTGAGTGCTCGGTAGGTGACTATCCCGATAAGCCCAATCAGGACCAGGACGAGAATCTTGGTCATCATTCCCGCTTCTTCACCGATAACCGAGCCGATGACATCGCCGATAAGACCACCTCGTGACGCTGATACTTCGACGATTACCGAGGCGGTGCCGGGCCTGGTCACATCTTCATCGAGAACCCGTACCGTCACCTCGTATGACCCGGGAGATGCCCAAGTTTGATTCACCGTACGCCCGACATGGTCGGCATCATTGGTCGCATCGCCATCGCCATCGCTGTCGATGCTGGCATCGATATCCCAAGTATAGGTGAGATGGGGCAGGTCGGCGGCTGAATCCAAGATCTGTGAAACCGTCAGTTCGCAGGCGCTTCCGGCACTGGCAGAACAGACTTTGATGGTCGGGCGAGGTGGTTGATTGACGACAGTGATATTGGTGGTTCGATAGGCCCGTGCTCCGTCGTCATCGGTGACGTGGAAGATGACCTGATGAGTCCCATCTTGGTCCCAGGCCCATACCAAAGTATCGCCGAATACATCGCAGTCATCATCAGCCGAACCGACACCATCCTGGTTTCTGCCGGGGTCGACATCCCAGCACGCGATCAAGGTCTGGTTATCGCTGGCGGTATCGTGATATCGACCGGTGAGTTGGACACTTTGCGACTCGGCTACCGGCAGTGATGTCGGCAGGTCGTCAATAACGGGCGCGACATTCTCGACCTGCACCCAGGTTTCGATGAAGCCCGAACTGGCGCCGTCGTTATCGACTACCTCGAGGCGAACGATATTGCGCCCCGACCTTGGCCAGGCCACCTCGATAGCCGACGAGTCACCCTCGGTGCGTACGAACCATGTCGTATCCTGATCGTCGGGACGCCAGCGCCATTCCAGTGTAGATAGGTCATCGAGGCTGTCTACAGCCTCGGCTCGCAACCACATCACATCGTCTTCAAGAACTTGGAAAGTTCCTTGTTGGTCAGCCTCGATTTCCTGCCCCAGCGCAGACCAAAGGCTCACATTGACATCTTTTGGGATAGCATTGGTGAAAGTTATATTCCAAACTGAATGGGTTGATTCCCCATCATCATCGGTGCCGATTGCAGTGAATGATTTCAGCCCTTCAACATTTGAGGTTGTGGTGCAGGTGCGGGTGAAATAGCCCTCGAGGCAATTGGCTGTCGGCCAGTAGATGTCGACCAAGCCGGGCCAGTCATCTTCGGAATCGGTATCGTTGGCAAACACCTCCATCGTCACCATCGAGAGTGCCGGAGTCTCGGTCAACAGACTGCTGATAATGACCGTCGCGGGCCGATTGAGCACCGTCACGTCAACGCTTGTCGAGGAACTATCCTGCTCTTCGTCGATGACGGTGACGATGACTTCAAAGATGCCGTCATCGACCCAAGACAGGTTGGTATGGCAATCTGCAGTTTCGATTGTTCGCCACTTCAATTCCTCTTCAAGTTCGTATTCTACGATGAAAACACAGGTGACATCTCCGCCATCCGAATCGAATGATTGGTCGGCACTCAAATTCAAGTCGGTCAGTGAATAAATCGGCGTAAAAGCTCTGATGACCACCTCGGGTAAGGTGCCGACGAATACCGATATTTCACCGACGTTATTTGCCGGGTCGGCATCGGCGGAATTTATCAGGTCGGGGTCGACCTCGTAAGTGATCATCACATAGCCGATGGTCGAATCACCGGGTACGCTCCACTCAAATCCGACCCGGAACTCCTCATATGTGGAAAGCGCCGGAACATTGAACGAGATGAGTTGACCATCCGGTCGTTGCACCTCAACCGTGGTCGGGGTGCTGAGGATGATGCCCCGGTTCATCACCGGCAACTGAAATGACAGGTTGTCGCCGGGCAGTACATTATAGCCTGAGATTTCGTTGAGTGCGCGAACCTCACCACTGCGATTTCTGATGATTGAGACGCGGTCGGTCATTGCCACCAGATCCAGTGCCACCAGATTATCATCCAAGGTCATGGTTGCAACCCCCAGACGTCCCTCGGATGATTGCCAGGCGATGATGCCGTGACTGGCCCAGTCATAGGTGGTGGGGGAAGGGTCGAGAGCAAACCCTGAATCGAATTCAAACCATGCCGAACCATTTGCCGCGGTGGTTCCGGTCAGGGCAATTCCTTCCCGCTCGTAGCGTAATTCCACACTCTCACCAACTAGTGGTGAGCCACTACCATCGGTGATGTTGACCCATGCCTCCTGAGTCGCGTTCAGAGCGGTGAGGGGATTCTTCAATTCAACATTTATTGCAACATCACGCTGACCCGGGTCGGAGTTGGTGGCAACTCCGGTAGAGGCTGTCGGGGTGTAGGACTTGAGCCTGAAGTCGATGGTCAGACCGATGCTGTCCTCGGAATGCATCCACGCATATGAGCGAGCCGCGGGGCAGAACCAATTGTAGCCGTCGACCAAACCATTGTCATCGTAGGAAGTCACCTCGTAGGAATCACTGCACCCTGAATAGGAAATTCCCTGCCCTTGGGCATTCATCGGGGTGCCGGAATTGGTGACCTCGTAATAATCGGTGGTCGCGGTCGATGTATCCGCGGGCAGGGGGTCGATGTAATCCGAACTACCCGACCATACCACATCGGTGGTGGAATCGGAGAGCCAACGCTCGCCCGCTCGCAAGGGGAAGTCATAACCTTCCTGGGGAGGGGCATGGGTGGTCGAGATGGTGACGTCGGCGACATCGATATTGATGAATCCAAAGGCATCGAATTTCACCACCAATCCGAGGTCGCGCCGAATTAATGCCAAATCGCTGGCACGCCAGTATTCGGTAGCATCATAATCAATCTCCAAATCGCCGTTATAGCCATCCAAGGTGACCCCGCTCTTATCGAAATCGGCACTCACCAGTACCTTGTAGACCAGAGTCGAGCGGTTCTCGATGGTCATGGTCAGGATTTCGCTCACCGTATTGGTGCTGTCACCGGTGATGATGCCGATACTGGCACTCGCTCCACTCTGGGAGATGAGGGCTTCTGGGTCGAAGGTTCCGGCGTAGACCCAGCGGTCGTTCACCCGCCATTCGGTAATATCGGCACTCGTAGTACTTCTCTCAGCGGAAAAGGATTCTTCTGCAGGAGAAAGGGTTGGAAGGTCGACGAAAAATGCACCTCCCCCAGACATCATCAGTACCAACAAAATGACGAAAACCCGCGCCCGCATCATGCGACCCTGTGGGTCGCATCTATTGAATAGTAATCGGCCGAGACAACCGTACAAATATGTTTGAATCATATGTCGCCGAGAGGGTGGCGAGAGTAAGATGAAACAACATTAGCGACCGCTCAGTAAGGATTCCGCAGCAGCAGGCGCACGGCGAGGGCAAAGCGAAGAGAATCGGTTATTGACTATCAATAATAAGCATCGTTAAAAAATCGCGATTTGATGAGCGTCTTACCAGAGCCCTCAAGCGGGAAACGCGAAAACACATCGAAGCCTCAGGCAATCCCCATTCCCGAAAGACGAACTTCGTGGTTAATTGTAGTGGCCTTCGGTGGTATTCGATTAAATGAGGTCAGCTAATTCGTCCTTGATGATCTGCACCGCTTCCAAAATCTCGGATTTGTGACGAGCACCGGTGATCACCATCTTGCCGCTGCCGAAAATGAGGCAGACGACCTTGGGGTGGTCCAAGCGATATATCAGACCGGGGAATTGCTCCGGCTCATACTCAACCTTGTCGAATGGTAGGTGGAAAGTAAGGTTGTTGAGGTTCAACTTGCGTGGTTGTCCGGCCAATGGCTCGTCGGTCCACTTGTCATTTCCCTCGTGGTCGTCGGGGTAGTGGAGAGCATAGGTCGCGACCATGTTCTGCACCTCGATTTCGACATCCTTCAAATCCCAAGTCTCAATTCCGGCCCGGTTCAGGTCGGCGCACATGCGGGCGATACCGGTGTGGATATTGTCCTCGTTCTTGCCACCGGTACAGACAGCCCGGCCACTTCGGAACATCAGGATCGCCAACTTCGGGTCTTTCACACGATAGACGACACCGGGAAATTGTTCTGGTTCATATTCACAATTCAACTGGATTGCAATGTCGGGAAGGTCGAGTTCTTCGGCTACTCGGGTACTGGCTACCACATTAACTACGGTTAAGCGCTCTTCATCAGTCTTAGACATGGTTTGGCGGTTTTATACCCCTATATAAAGGGAAGACCATCACGAGTTGATAAAATTGATGATTTTCAGCCTCTCAGTTGCCACTTTCCCTGTCGATTCGTGCACCCTCACAGCCGATTTCGGAAATATACGCCCTTCCTCCGGCCAATTCTATCGCTCCGCAGGTCAGTGTAGGCTCCATTGTAAGGGCGACCATACAACCGCCGCGACCGGCGCCGGTGAGTTTGACCCCGAGACTGGTCGGGGCCGCGGCTTGAATCAGAGTTTCCAACTCCGGACAAGATACTCCCAGGCCGCGCAGTAGCAGGTGGTTTTCCGACATACATCGGCCTAATTCCTCAAGTTCACCTGAACGTAGCGCAGAGGCCCCGCGCCGGGATAAATCTCCAATGGTTTCGATCTCCAGCATTCGCTCCGGATTCTGCTTCAGTTGTGCGGCGACGTCGGCGACCACGGTTGCGGTCCTGGAATGCACTCCGGTGTTGCCGATGACCAACCGAGCCTGATCGATATTGGCCGGCATCTTCACCCTGTGCACCTCCCACTGTCTATCGCCCTCGGGAGTTGCGAGTCGGCGCGAGCATAGCCAATCGAAGCCGCGCTCGCGGCGGTCAGAAATCATTACCGCACCACCGTAACTCGCGGTCGCTGTATCGGTGGGGCTGGCTCGCCCACCTTGGCTCTCGGCCTCGATGGCATGGCCGAGAAGAGCCAACTCATCGCTATCGAGCGCGGCTCTGCCGAGCAATAATTCACCCCCGGGCGAAATATGTCCGGCATCACCTTTGTCTGGTTTTGAATAGGCGTCGGTCTGGAACAGAGATGCTGAGAAACCCTCGTGCCACGACCCATCGGCAGCCACTCTGCGACCCCTCTTTGCGCGCAGTGCCGCGGCCAGCGCCACCGATAGAGCGGCTGAGGAGCCAAGTCCAGAACCGGAAGGAACCGCGGAATCGATATTGATGGTCAAGGGTTGGCGCTCGTGCCATAATCGCTTACGCAAGCCGTCGATATGCGGATGTTTCTCCGGCTTGAAAATCATCCCCTCAAGATGCCACTTATCGTCGACGCTATCGGTGATTGTTATATTGCACCTCTGTTCGATGGCGACCGCGACCGCGGGCTGGCCGTAGAGCACCGCGTGCTCCCCGAACAGAATACACTTACCCGGGGCGCTGGCTCTCACCATGGTACGAGCAATCGGTGTTGGGTCTTAGGGGTTGGGCAACAAAACTCAGTATGCAGATTATGACCTCAGTTGGGTTCAAAGGTGGGTCATTGGTCGGGAAACCTGACTGAGGTCTATCGATGGATGAGGAGACGGATTTTGATGTCATCGTGATTGGTGCCGGATTCGCTGGTGCTGCGACTGCGTTCCAACTTCTCAAGGAGGGAATCGAAGGTGACCGTATCCTCGTCGTCGACCGCAGCGACCCTATAGGTGGAAAGAACATGACTGGCGGCATCCTGTGGGGTCGAGAGCTCGACGCCTTCAAGGAATATCTGGGAAACTGGGAGATGGACTGTCCCGGCATCGAACGCTGCATCAACCACAAGAAGGTTGGCTTCCTCAACAACGAGGACGCACTCTTCATCGAAGGCCGCTTCGCATCGTGGGATGGCACTGGAGGAACCGAGGAACCGAGTCAACGTTCCGCCTGGTCGGTTCTTCGCGCCAAGACCGATGCTTGGATGGCGGAGAAGATGGAAGAGGCCGGCATCTTCGTGATGGCCGGCGTCAAGATCGATCAGTTGAACATCGACGGTCTTGAACACACCTCCTACGATGCCCGCGACCTCACGGATCCAAGCAAGGATTCAGGAGTAGGCAAGGCGCAGAAGTGGAAGGTCGACAGCCTGCCCCGAGATGTGGTCGACAAGATTCGCAACGGTACCATCACCGGTATCGTGCAGGGTGGCGAGGTCATGACGTGCAAGGTCGTTGTTATCGCGGAGGGATCAAACTCAATCTTAACGCGTGCCTATGACTTCGACACCATGCTGCACGCCCAATCCAAGGAGGACATGCTGCTCGGTATCAAGGAGATAATCCATCTGGGCAAGGAACGCATCGATGAACGCTTCAACTGCTTCCCCGGTGACGAGGAACGCCCACCAAGCGGGATGGCGATGGAACTTGCACTCTCCTTGTATCGAGAAATGTCACACGAAGCCTGGGAAAAGTACCCGAATACGAAGGGACTGTATCCTCGCTGCGGCGGCTTCTTCTACACCAATGAGGAGACCGTATCTTGCGGCATCATCGTGCAACTCAAGTCGCTACCCGAAGGGTTGCACACCTACGACCTCTATCAGGCCTTCAAGGCCCAGCCGGCCATTGCCGCGCTTATCGAGGGTGGCGAGGCAATAGAGTACGGTAGCCACTTATGCCCAGAGTATGGCCTTAACCGCATGCCTCACCGCTTCACCCGCGATGGTGCCGTGGTAGTCGGTGATGCCGCCGGCCTGGTCTTTGCCAACGGCATGCAGATCCAAGGGATGAACTACGCCATCCACTCTGGAAAACTCGCCGGTGCGGCAATCGGCAACTGCATCTCGAGGAAAGATGTATCCGCCAAAGCCCTCGACGCGACCTACACCAAGTCACTCAAGGCGAGTTTCATCTTCCGTGACCTCAAGCGCTTCAAGTCCGCGACCAAGTTCCTCAACCATCCGAGCAATTTCACCTGGGTCCCGGAACTGCTCGGTAAGACGGCAAACCGCGTCTTCCGAGAGATTGGCGAGGAGAAGATTCCAGCCGAGAAGGTCATGCTGAAGACCCGCAAGGAGTTGCGCAAGATCAATAAGGCAAACAAGAAGGGTATGGGGTTCTTCGGTATAATGAGGCTGGGTCTTTTGACAAGGAAACTATGAGGAGATGTGATTTATGTCCGAGACGCAGAAGATTGGCCTATTCAAATACGACGTGAAGAACGGCCTCGGACTCGTCGGTTACAATATCGATGACCACGAATTCGCGCATATAATTGTCGACATCAAGAAGTGCGACGAGTGCAGCCACATGATGTGCGTCTGGGGTTGCCCCGCCCAGTGCTACAACTTCCGCGACCAAGGACTGGAACATATGAAGTTCCAGTACGAGGACTGCGTCGAGTGCGGCACCTGCTTCATCTTGTGCGATCAGGGAGCAGTGTCTTGGAACCATCCACGCGGTGGATTCGGAATCACCTATAGTCATGGTTGAATTCGAAGTCAAGGTGATGAAGATTTATCCTGGCGGTATTTCAAGTTTAAAGATGCGTCGCGCAAGGCCCAAGTCCGAGTTCACGGCTGAGGCTGGATGAATAATTTTCTTGATGGAATATTGTTTGAATTTTTGACTATCGCCTACCACAGCCCTTTTGTCTCCATCGGCAATCGGAGGGTGATTACCATGGGCGGCAGCGATGGCAAAAAAGCCGAGAGAATAGGGAAGAAGAAGTATAGTGCTGAACTTTTCAGGCTACAACTTGAACTCATCAAATTACAGGAATGGGTCAAGGCACAGGGACTCAAGGTGGTGGTGATTTTCGAGGGTCGGGATGCGGCCGGAAAGGGCGGTGTGATCAAGCGCATCACCCAGTACCTCAACCCGCGCGTGGTGCGGGTGGCGGCGCTACCAGCGCCGACCGACCGGCAGAAGACCGAATGGTACTTCCAGCGCTACATCCAATATCTTCCAGCGGCCGGCGAGATCGTGCTGTTCGACCGCAGTTGGTACAATCGCTCCGGAGTCGAGCGGGTGATGGGTTTCTGCGACGATGAGGAATACAATGACTTCATGCGCTCGTGCCCGCTGTTTGAGAGAATGTTGATGCGCTCGGGAACGATTCTGTTAAAGTACTGGTTCTCGGTCTCCGATGAAGAGCAATTGAAGCGCTTCAAGGCTAGGATTAACGAGCCGCATAAGCGCTGGAAGTTGAGCCCGATGGACCTTGAATCGCTGACCCGTTGGGAAGAATACTCCGAGGCCAAGGACATCATGTTCGCCCACACCGATACCAAGCAAGCACCGTGGTATGTGGTCAACTCGGAAATCAAACGCCACGCCCATCTGAACTGTATCAACCACTTCTTGTCGATGATACCTTACGAGGATTTGACTCCGTCGGCGATCGAACTTCCGGATAGAAAAAAGGCTCGGGGATACGTAAGGCCACCGCTGTCGGAACAGACCTTCGTGCCCAATTTCCACGAGTCAATGATGGATTGAAGCAACCAGGCTAATTCGATGGCCACGACTTCGAGGGCTGTTCCTACAAGTAAATCCTAGTGGCCTTCGCTAAGTATCGGAGATATTAGCGGGGATGATTCTGCCTTCGTCAAATGCCGGTATATTGCTGAGCAATCCGCCCATCGAGGTAAGAAGCAACATCCATTCAAAGAAAGCCCCCAGCAACATATAACCGGCCGGGGGCGCATAGATGGTCAGTATCAGCGAGACGAATAATCCCAACAAAAGATATTTTCTCAAGGTCGAAATCCGATAGCCGCGCCAGGCCAGTGAGTCATCTTCGCTACCACTGCGGGCGAGGTGGCTGAAGAAGACCCAGAAAAAGGAACAGTAGAAGATGGTGATGGCGTAAAACAGGTGTGCTACCAAACTGACATCGAATGGGTGCTGTGGTATCATCATCAAACTGACTCCGGCGCCGATTGCGGCCGCGGTTGAAGCGACATTGCTCATACTGCGCCAAGGCTTGGCGCCGGCAACGCTGAGAAGTCTATGCGTCCGAGTTCCGAAGTCAATCCCGAGAACGATGAAAAGTAATCCCGAGAGTGAAAGGCCGACGGTGAAGATGGTTTTCTCCGGTTGATAGACCCCCCCTGAGGAGATGAAGGGTGGCAATCCCTCGAGAATATGGGTTTCTCCGGTTGAATGGGTTATCTGGTCGGTCAGGTCAATATCATCATTTCTCGGCCCACCTCCCAATTGAACGAAGGCTTGGGTGATGATGCTGGTGGCGATGATTAAAATCACTGCCGAAATTAGTACCTTCCGGCCAATTTCTGGTGATAGAATACCCGGTGGGATGATGATTTGCGTGGTTTCCTCCGCCATTTCAAGATCCTCCTTCGAGTTGTCGACAGGCGTCGATGGTGGCGCGAATAGTATCTTCTAAAGGTCTGGGTTTCCAGCCCAGTACCTCTTGCGCCTTGGAGCAATCATAGATGCTGGTACCCCTGCGCATACTCTTTATTATCGCTCTGGACATGGTGCGTTTCCGTCCGAATAGCCCCAAGCACCAGTCGAAGAATAGGTTGATGTGGACCAACGGCCATGGGGCGCGAATCTTCGGCACCTTGGCCTTTGGCTCGACCGCTTTGACCCGCTTGCCCATGTCGATGAATTGCAGGTCGATTGCACTCAGCAAAAACCGCCCTTCGGCTGATTCAATCTCGTAGGCCAGGCGATGGGCGCTGGCGACATCACGCGAATCGACGATGGCGAAACCAATCTTCACCGCCATCGGGTATTTCCCCCTTATCAGATTCGACATTACCTCTGTGCTCGGGGTATGGCGAGAGAAATGCGGCCCCCAGATCATTCCCGGGTTGCAGACCCTCAGGTCGAGGCCGCACTCCTCAGCCAGCGCCCAGGCGCGCTTCTCCGATTCGGTTTTGGCATAGGTATAGGGCAGGCTGAAGTTCTCATTCCAATCCGACTCGGTCTTGGCTCGCCCTTCCGGCATTCCCCCGACCGCGGCGAGGCTACTGGTGTAGACCACTCGACTGACTCCCTGTTCAGCCGCCGCACGCAGTGGGTTCAAGGTGCCGACGATACTTGGCTCGATGATCTCTTCCTGCGGGTTCTTCGACATCGTACTGTAGACTGCCGCGACCTGGAATAGCCCATCCTTTCCGGCGAGGATATCGCCCCAGCAATCCGCTTCCATCAGGTCGGCGGCAACTATGTCGAGGCGCTCGGTCGCGCCCATCTTCTCGGCGCCTTCACGCAGGTGGGCGGTCTTGCGCAAATCACTCGGGTCGCGCACCGTGGCGGTCACCCGATAGCCATGGTTGAGTAAATCGAATACCAATGCACAGCCCAGATGTCCGTTGGCGCCGGTGACGACGACATTCTTTCCCGCTGCAGTCATATTCTGCGCACCATGAATAGCACTTAGAAGATTTGCCGGCCATCATTCCACTTCCAACTCCTCTTTCTCACCCTAAGTCTCATATCCCTGTATGATGAGCAGAATCAGATGCTGCCGTCAGCATGGGTCATCGATTCAAATTGCTTCATCTACATGGGGCGGCATGGGGGGGGAACACCTAGGCAAGGACCTGGTCTCGGTATTGTGCAAAATGTCCGCATCTGTGCACGTGACACCCGGGGTTCACGGCGAGGTGGCGACGGTGAGGATGAACAGATGGCAGGATAAGCCGAGACTTCTGGATGCATTCGGTGACCTGTTGAACACGACTACCATAGAACCGGCACAAGTTCGAGGTCTAGCAGAAAGAATAGGTGAGAAGGCCTCACCCCAGGATGTCGCACATCCGCCGGAGGAGATTAGAGACATGCACAATATCAGGGGTTTGGTCGCGGTCGAGAAGCCTGAAGCATTGCGCTTGGAAGTAATCAGCGAAGTCACTTAGGGGCGAGCATTGAATAATCAGCAACCAGCCGATTGATTGGAGGCCTTTGATGACCCTGCGCGTATACGACTCACGGCGTCGAGAAAAGGTCGAGTTCACGACCCTTGAGGCGGGCAAGGTCAAAATGTACGTGTGTGGGGTCACGGTCTACGACCGCTGCCACCTCGGCCATGCCCGGTGTTACGTCGCCTTCGATATGGTTCACCGTTGGTTGGAGCATAGTGGATACGATGTTCACCACGTACAGAATTTCACCGATATCGACGATAAGATCATTGCTCGAGCCATAGAGACCGGGCAGGATTGGCAAGAGATCGTCGCCACCTATATCGAAGCCTATTTTGAGGATATGGATGCATTGAACATCCTGCGCGCCGACGTCTATCCCCGCTGTACCGATTATGTCGAGAAGATGAATCTCATCACCCAATCCCTGATCGACAAGGGCAATGCCTACGTCACCGATGACGGGGTCTATTTCCACGTCGATTCCGCAGCAGAGAAGTACGGCCAACTCACCGGGCAGAATATCGATGCAGTCCTGGGTGGCGCCGGTGGTCGGGTCACCACGACCGGCTCGACCAAGCGCGACCACAAGGATTTCGCATTGTGGAAGTCGGCCAAACCAGGCGAGCCGACCTGGGATAGTCCATGGGGTGCTGGGCGGCCCGGTTGGCATATCGAGTGCACGGCGATGAGTATGGATCATCTCGGTGATCAGTTCGATTTGCACTGCGGCGGTGAGGACCTGCGCTTCCCGCACCACGAGGCGGAGATTTTCCAAGGCGAGTGTCACAGCGGCATCTCTCCGATCGTGACCCATTGGCTACACAATGGCTTCGTCAATATCGACGGTGAGAAGATGGGCAAGAGCGTTGGCAATTTCTGGTCAATCGATGAGATATTGACCAAGTTCGACCCTCTGGTCCTACGCTTGGCCCTGGTCAATGCCCAATATCGCTCGCCGATAGATATGAATGAGCAACTGCTCGGAGATGCACAGAAGAATTACCAGCGAATTATCGGTGCCTACCGCGACGCGCTCAAGGCTTGGGGCCAGACCGCGCTCGACACCTTGACCCCTCTTCCGGAGGGTGATGTCGACTCACCGCATCAAATGTTCAGATCATTGGCACTGATGGAGCGCTACGCCGAGGGGTTCGCCCGGGCGATGGATGATGATTTCAACTCCCGTGAAGCGGTCGCCAAGGTCTTGGTCGCGAGTCGTGAAATAGGGAAACTACTGGGCGGACTGGATCCCCAGGATTCGGCAAGTTGCGGCCATTTCGCCACCATATGGCTAGAAGAATTTGCCGGTCAGGTCTTAGGGCTGTTACCGAGTCGAGAAGAGGCACTTGCCGAGCCGTCTAAAGACTCGGTCAGAGCAGGCCGGATAAGTGAAATAACCGACCGCGTCGAGGAATTACTCGTACTCAGAGAAGCGGCGCGCACCGGTAAGGATTGGAGTACCGCCGATGAGATTCGGGATGAACTCGAGCAGATGGGCGTGGTGGTAAGCGATACCTCGGAAGGTCCGGTCTGGGACCTGGCGGATTGAAACTGAGGGCCGGGGGCTGAGACCGAACGGCAAGACCGAACGGCAAGACCGAACGGCAAGACCGAACGGCAAGACCGAACGGCAAGACCGAACGGCAAGACCGAACGGCAAGGAAGTTGCCGGTCGTGAAACGTGGTCGTAATCGGTCCTGGATTCAATCACGGTAAGGAGAATCCAGCAACCACATGCCGGCTCGCCACAGTCCGAGGAAAGCCACCAATCCGGTGGCGGCACCGATGAGGCCAACGCCAATCGACCACTCGTCCCCACCGGCTTGTACGGTCGTAACCCAGCGCCAAGAACTGACCATCATCGAGGCGAGGACAATGAGTGCAACGCCGGCCGCGGCCTGCATTCGCTCGCGGCTCTGCCACATCCCGACCGCCGACATCAGCGAGAGATAGGCCGGCCATAACAACGCCAGCGCCATCGCCAGAAGAACCAATCCGCCGCTGCCGCCATCGGCGAGTAAGCGCATCGCGGAAAAATCAATCTGGATTCCCTTGCGGTTGGTTTCAACCAAGGTCCCGAACAGTAGGGACGAAGATGATATCAAACTCGCCGAGGCGGCGCCGAGGAATACACATCTGGTGACGGCATCGGGGGAATCGACCCGCTCCATCGCCGCCATGACCGCCGATGGCGGGGAATAGGTTTGAGCCTTATCGCTGTCAAGCCCCTTTATCCCCTCTCAGGGAGGGAAGGCGATCCCGCCCAGGTATGAAGGGTGTTACACCGAACTCGGGGGAGGGCCGATCGGTGGAAGTTCAGGAATCGAAATCTTCTCCGGGGGTTCGTACTCCTCACCTTCCAATCCAACTTGCAGATCAGCAACACCACTCGGCAAGTCATCGCCGTGGAGGTCATCGAGGCCGTCACTTGGGCCGATATTTTCGCCCTCGCCGAGCTCACTATCGTCCTCCTCATCTTTGCTACGATTCTTCTCAAGGTATAGGATGGTGACGATCAATCCGATAATCAGGAAGCCGCCGCCGACCATGCCAAAAGTACCCAGTCCACCTTCACTTGATTTACCTTCGACGGCAATTTCCTCTTCGCACTGCCCACTGTCACAGGTCCATCTCCCCGCCGTCGTACAGACGCAATAGCGGCAATCCTCAGCATCGGGGGGTTTGACCTGTCCGGCTGAACAGGTTTGGTCGACCCAGTCGTCACCACCAGAATCGGGCACTTGGCCGGCGGCGGAATATGCGCTGCAGAACGCCGTGATTTCGACCGGAATCGGTGCGGCACAGATAGTGCTGACCTGCTGGCAATCAGCATCCCCCGCCAAACCATCACAATGGCTGGAAATCACCCCCGCACAGGCATTGATATCATCACTGCATAGCAAGGTGTCATTACACAGGCCCTGATTGGAAAACGGGCACATCTCAGAACTTGGAGTTCCCGAGTCCTCAAGCACCGACCGGCACAGCGAATCATCTCCGCCGAGCCAGAGAATCAGTTTACACCCCGTAAGGAATTCCACGCAATCTTGGCCACCGTCACCACTTTCAGAGCAATATTCCACGATTTGTGTGCTACAGTTATCGCCATCGGGACAGGCTCCATCGAGTTGACTGCACAAGGCGTCCGAAAACGGGCAGAACCAACCCTGATTGCCCTCGCCTGAACCGCCGGTGACGCCGCCATTGCTGGTATTATCGAACTCTTCACCACCAGCCCACTCGAGTTTGATGGCTCGATTTCCTTCAGCATCCATCTCGACCGCATACCATAGAGGTTGTAATTGGCTCAAATCCATCTGGGCATTGCCCGAGATTGAATGATTCAAGACCTCGAAATATCTCTCATCCCCCCAGGTGTAGAGTGGGTCGAGTGGAACTGGGCCCAAGTCACGGTAAGTGCCGGATACGAATGAGGCGTCGAAGTCGGCACGGTCGTCGTAGCGGCTACCGAAGTGGGCGTACATCTCATCGTGGTCAAAGCGCATCGCCATCTCAAGGTTATCGAGAATCTGCACCCAGGTCTGGGTACCATCCTCGACTGCGAGGAAAGTTACGTCTAGGGCTTTGGGAAAGGTTCTCTCCCCACCCCAATCGGTGATGTTGGCATATTCCCAATCATTGCCGTTGAGGGCCGTCATCATGTCGACATCGCCGTACACCGCCAAGCCACCAACGATGGTCAAGCGAATATCTGGGTCGACCGCATCGATGAGATTTCGATAGGGGTCTTCATCGAAGGAATCGATGATGACGAAATCGGCGGCAAGCCCGGGTGAAATACGCCCGACATCAGTTTCCCAGTGCATTGCATCGACAGCATTGGAGGTGACCATCTGTACCATTTCGTAATTGCTGAACACATCACCGAGCATATCCTCGTCCCACAGGTCGGCGACCTTCAGTTCGTGCAGTGGTGATTTGGTTCCCGAAGGTGACCAATCAGGGGCCAGGGTGATTCGCACCCCGGCCTGTTTGGCCAGATTGACCTTGGCGGTGTCGCCATAGAGCAGTAGGTTTGATGTCGGTGACCACACCAAACTGGCATCGACCGCGGCAATTTCGGCATATTCATCGGCGCCCAGAGGGATGCCATGGATGATGATGGCCTGCTCCAGCAGTAGATTCTGCTGTTTGAGAATGTAGTATTCGTTCAAGGATTCCTCATCAACCCCCTCGGAGAGATGAATGAACCAGCCCTCGAGCGATTCATCGGAAATCAGGTGGTCGCCGTTGTAATCGAGTTTACTGCCAGCATCGCAGACGGCGCAGGTCTTGATATGGTCGCGGTTGAAGTTGTAGAGTTCGATATTTCTCGTCAATATGTCATCGAAGCCATCTTTATTGGAATTGGGAGCGCCTTGAGCCGAGGTCGTGCCGCCGACGAGTTCCTTGAACTCGGCATACTTCAGTGCCTCTGCTTGCATCGCCCATTTATCGCCGCCGGTAAGGAAGGTCTTGACCCATGAGACCTCGGTCTTGTAATCGCTGTGGTCCTTCCACTGGTTGCGATTGGTATAGCCGCCCCACTCACTCTGTTGGCTGGGCGAAAGATGGGTCGACATGTTCCACAGTGGGGCGGTATTGTAGTGCAGATGATTATGCATATCGATGAGACCAGGATAGATGCTGGCGCCGGTATGGTGCACCGGGACGCCGTCGAGATTAACCCCGAGTGGGGTCTGTCCGGTCGTCCAAATCGCCTCGATGACCCCATCCTTCACCAGAATTGAACCATTGGGAATGACATCTTCCTGCGCCGTCATCTTAACCACCCTGCCGGTCAGGATATAGGAGCCTTCGTGGACGTTGTCGCGCGGGGTGTAACAGCGCCCCCAGTCCAGGGCTTCAGCCGGCTTTTCGCCACCTTCCTCATAGCCGGGTGTCGAGGGATTTATCTTGTACAGATTTCCGCCATCAGCAAAATCCCGAGCGTAGGAATAGTTGTAATCGGAATCTTCTGGTGGATAGGAGATGGAATCAACAATCACGTCGTCCTCAGAGCGCAATTGTACACTATCCCCCGACCAATAATCCAATTCAAGGCCGGTGCGGTCACGGAAAAAGGCGATTCTCGCCCCTGATTCAATGGTCGTATTCCAGCCGATTGAGCATGGCGGACTACCGCCGCTCGGGTCATCGTCCAGCCACCAATTCGAGATGTCGACATCTTCGTCGGTAGGATTCCACAATTCGATGAATTGGTCGGATTCGAAGCTGATATCACCATCACCGTTGAGGTCGACCCCGCCAAAATCTGCCCCCTGCGGGCTGGCGAGGATTTCTGAGATGATGATGTGGTCTGGATTCCATTCGCCTTCGGCCGCGGCGACCGGAGATGACATGGAGGAGATGGGAACCAATAGCAACAGCGCGCACAGGAAAACTGACTTCGTCCAACTCCGCATGGCCGCAATGCACAGCACCGAGCAAAAGAGGCTTTTGTGTGCTCGGCCAGTATAGGCGAAGGGCCAAATAATACTGCCTTTAGGGCAGTACATGCGAAACCCCGCTCGTTCGCTATTCGCAATGCTGGTGGTTACGGGGATGGTGCTGAGCGGTTGTTTCGCCGCCGAGAAGCAAATCATCGAGGAATTGCTTCCCGATTGGGACCTGGGGTTCACCTACATCGATAACCCCGACGACCACGTTGATTCTCGAATCTACAATGTCACCTCACCATGGGCTGGCAATGGTGATTGGGACCCGGTGGAAGAGGTTTGGCTGAACCGCTCGCTCTGGGGGGAGGTCGAATGGGCGGTATTCGGCAATGAACAGGGCGGCAATTGCTGTGAGCACTATCTGGCCGGTACCAAGGAGGGATGGATTCTCAATTTCGGTGGTGAATATCCGACCTGGTCTGAGGACCGCGGCCATACCTGGCAGGAATATCGCCCGACCATCCTGGCGCAATTCGGTTGCTTGGAATGGAAGCCGACGGTTCCCGGTCAAGAGGGGCTTGGTGAGGGCAGCATCGTCCAGGCTACCAATGGTGACCTCATCTCGATGGGCTGGTTCCCCTACCCCAGCACCAGCGGCGCCGACCAGTTCTACGCCTTTTTCTACGACGCAAGTGATGAGGAGTGGAGTTGGTGTTACAACCGCACTCCCGAGCCGTTCTACGACCGCTCATGGCAGGTCGAGGTGGTCGGGCCGATCAGCGGCGGTATTTACGGAAATGGTGAATGGGCCAGCCTGGTAATCTCGAATTTCTGGCATCAGGTGCAGAACATCGGTGGGCAGATATCCACCGACGGATTGAACTACGATTATTTCCCCTTCCCCGACCGCGATGCTAATCTCGATTCGATGACGGTCAATCTCAATATGTCCGACCTTGGCCCAGAGTGGGATTATACCAAGCCGCACAAGGAGATGCGCTCGTTCCCGGTGCCTGGCGGCGGGCTTTATTTTCCCAACTACTTCGTCAATGGGGATGATGCGTATCTGGATACCAATCTCGAGTGGTGGAAGGCGACCACCGTCGGCGGAAATACCCTGCCGAGCGAATATTGTTCTTTTGATTCCTCAGCCGCTTTACACTGTGTGGTCAAGGATAACAATACCCACCTCACCCACCTGCTTTCTTTGGATGGGGGGGAGACCTGGCTCAACCAGACCTATGACCTCACCAACGATGCGACCGAGATTGAGGAGTGGGAATTCCATGCCAATGGCGACCTCGACCTATTCGTTCTCAACGTCCGTTATCAAAGCAGTGAGGGACCCGACATCGACGTCGCCTGGCACGTGCGTGAATACAGTCTCGACCTCGCCCCCGATAGCAAGACCTTCCTCGGTCAGGGTGACCTCGACAGCACCAGCGGCGCTGGTGCTGATATTCGCTTCGACTTCGCCAGCATGGGGATTCTACCCGATGGTGGTGCCTTCATCGCCTACCACGATGCATCTGATGAAGACCCCCTGTTCGGTCTGGAGCTCTATCTTCCGAGCGAAGGCCATTACCTGATGTAACGACACTCGGCCTTCGCTATTCCTCTTCTGATGGTGGCCGACTAAGTGGATCGTACCTATGGGTTTGGTGGTGCTTGGCGAGGGGGTCGTGACGGCTGATACTCGCCTGTTCGGCACGTAATTGGTCGAGGTTGTTCTCCTCTTTCAGCCAGGATCCATTCCAAAACCAGAATGCGAAAAGTGCCACGACGATGAAACCAATCCATAGCAACATGATTTCACTGGGAAACACCAGTGCTCATCAGGTCTTAAGGCCGATGATGAATTGTGCACTACTGCACTGAGAAGTATATGGTGTCGGTATCGACGGTGAACGATTCCACCTTGGAATCCTCGCTTTCACCTGCTTCACCCTCATCCGGAGCACCGGCGTGCAGGGTCGCCCGCTCGGCCCGGGTCTCAGCCTTCACCCAGGCCCAGTCGGCCTCTACCAACTCGGGGCAGCCGAGAGGTAGCCACACATCGAGGTCGATGGTCGCCTCGATTAGCAAATCCAGGTCCTTGCGTTTCTGCTGGATTCGGCGGATGATATCGCGTGCCAGCCCCCTGGAAAGCAAGGCTGGATCCAAACTCATATCGAGTACCAGGCTGACGTCGACCTTGACCTCATCACCGACCTCAAAGGTCTGTGCCGCATAGCCGATTCGCTCGACCCGACGGATTTCGATATCACCGACCTCGATTTGATACCCGGCCAGCACCATGCGACCTTCACGGATATCATCCAACGCGATTTCGGCATCCTCGATTAAATCCAAGGCATGCAGCACCATAGGCAGGTCAGCACGACACTTCTTCCCCAGCGCCTTGTGATTGGGTTGTAATTCGATTTTCTGGAAGCGGTCGAGGTCGTTTTCGGTGGAGATCTTCTCGACGTTCAATTCCTCGCCCAAGAGATCATGGAATTCGGACAGGTCAGGTCCTCCGACAATCCACCCCTCAAGGCAGGGCAGGCGCTGACGGCGTTTGGCATCGACTCTGATTCGCCGGCCGTTCTCGGCCAGCAGTCGCACCAGAGCCATCCGTGCCTCAAGCGCGGCATCGAGCGGCGGTAATCCGGGTTGCTCTTCTGCCGCCGAGCCATCCGGCCCGAGGACATCGGCGGCGATCGGCCAATCGGCCAGATGTACCGATTCGCCGCACAGGTTGAGATGGATTTCATCGACCATGAACGGGGCGACCGGTGCCATCAGTCGACATACCGTGACCAAGACCTCGTGCAGGGTCGCCTGGCATGAGCGCTTATCTCCGGATTCGTTCTCATCCCACAGTCGGCGGCGGCTGCGCCGAACATACCAATTCGACAGGTCGTTGACGACAAAGTCCTCGAGGTCTCGCCCAGCCTTGTGAAAGTCCCAGGAGGCGAACTGGTCGTGATAGGAGATGGCGACACTGTGCATGCGCGAGAGAATCCAGCGGTCGAGCGGAGAGCGCTCGGCCACCGGTGGACCGGACTCGGCATCTTCGCCATCGAATTTGTCGAGAGCGGCATAATCAGCGTGGAATCTGTATACATTCCACAAGGTGAGAAACATCTTCCCATAGGTTTCACGAACACCATTCGGGTCGAATTTCATCGGATTCCACGGTGCCCCTGCCACCATCATGTACCAACGAGTGGAATCTGCTCCCTCGCGATTGAAATGGTCCCAGGGGTCGATTACATTATTCTTGGATTTGGACATCTTCTTGCCCTCGGCATCGAGGATCAGCCCGAGGCTCAGGCAGCGCTTGTAGCAGATGCTGTCGAAAACCGCGGTACTGACGGCCAACAGGGTGTAGAACCAGCCCCGGGTCTGGTCGACTCCCTCACAGATGTAGTCGATTGGGAAGTTGTTCTCAAGGTCAGTCTCGCCGGAGAAGGGGTGGTGCCATTGGGCGAAGAAGGCGCAGCCGCTGTCGAACCAGCAGTCCATCACGAACGGCTCACGTTTCATCGCCTTGCCCTCGGCGTTGACCAAGGTGAAATCGTCGACCACCGGGCGATGCAGGTCGACATCGTCAGGGCATTCGGGATTATCGAATCCCGCTGCAACCGCCTTGGCCACCTCAGCCTGGAGTTCGGAAATCGAACCGATGCATTTCATCCCCCCCTGCTCATCGCGCCAGACCGGCAGTGGGGTGCCCCAGAATCGCTCCCGAGAAATCGCCCAATCCTTGACGTTTCGCAACCACTCTCCGAACCGACCTTCCCCCACCCACTCGGGTGCCCACTCGACCTGGTCGTTGAATTCTAGCAGGCGGTCTTTGACCGCAGTCATGCGAACGAACCACGAATCCATGGCGTAGTACAGCAGAGGGTGGCCTGTTCGCCAGCAGTGAGGGTAGTCGTGAACATACATCTTCTCGCGATAGAGCAGATTTTCATCGGCGAGGAAATCGATGATGTCGTCATCGCAATCCTTGACGTATCTACCATCGAGCAGGGGGTGGGTCGAGGCTATGAAACGCCCTCCCATATCGACCGTGTGTTGCGCCGGAAATCCGACTTCCATCCCTAGTTTGTAGTCATCCTCGCCATACATCACCGCGGTGTGGACGACGCCGGTACCATCGCTGGTCGTGACCCAATCGGCGTCTACCACCGTCCACGCAGTCTTACTCTCACCGCGCGCAACCGCATCGGGAAACAGGGGGGTATAGGCCATGCCGATAATCTCACTTCCCGGGAATTCCTCGATGACCTCACACTGGTGACGAATAACCTCCTTGAACAGATCCTTGGCCAGAATCAGTTCCTCACCGACCTGTGCGCCGCCGCGCCCTTCCCAAGAATCCGAGGCCGCCTCACTGACCTTGATGCGGAGGTAAGTGACCTCTTTGCCGACCGCCAATCCGACGTTTCCGGGCAGGGTCCACGGGGTCGTCGTCCAAGCGAGAATGCTGGCGCCGGAAAAGCGCTCTGCACCTTCTCCTTCGAGTTTGAATTTGATGTAGACCGAAGGTTCCTCGACCTCTTTGTATCCCAGGGCCACCTCGTGGCTTGAGTACGAGGTTCCGGTCTGTGGGCAGTATGGTAAGACCTTGTGGCCGCGGTACAGCAATCCCTTGTCGAACATCTGCTGAATAGCCCACCAACAGGATTCGATGTATTCGTTGTGAAGGGTGATGTATGGGTTGTCGAGGTCGACCCAAAAGGCCATTCGTTCGGTCATTTTTCGCCAGGCATCTTCGTAAGTCCATACCGAGTTTCGGCATTCCTGGTTGAATTCTGCCATGCCGAACTCCATGATATCTTCATTCGACTTCAGGTCAAGGCGTTTTTGGACTTCGATTTCGACCGGCAATCCGTGCGTATCCCATCCGCCTTTGCGCGCCACATAACAGCCTTGCATCGCCTTCCAACGGCAAACCAGGTCTTTGAAAGAGCGAGCTGCCACATGGTGGATTCCGGGTTTGCCGTTGGCGGTGGGTGGGCCTTCAAGGAAAATGAATCGCTCACCATCCTGTCGCAACTCGATGCTGCGGGAGAAAACCTTCTCTTCTCGCCAGCGCGCCATTCCGCGCTCTTCCAGCTCCACTGCATCGTATTCACCGGCTGGAGCAGGTACCGACATAGATGACCCGACCGACCATTTCGTTTTGAAACCCCACGTCGCCCTAAGGGCGACATGACGGGCCGCCATCACATTCAAGGATATCCCGATATACCCGAGGGTATGGACGAGCCGTCGCGTTGTCGGAAGATTTCTCTGCTCATCGTGAGTTTGTTCCTGATGGTCACTTTTCAGCCGATTTTCAGTGCCATTTCACCCCCTTCTCTGCACCCCACCGACGATGCTCCTTTTTTCTCGGCCGAAAATACCACTCAATTACTCTCCATCGCCTCTTATCCTGACGGGGTTTCAAGTTCGCTGAAACTCGAGGTTCCGGCCGGAGAGGCACTGACCGGTCTCGACCTGAGATTGGAGCCGGAGATGCTACCCCGTAACGAGATCTACTCGTGGTCAAATGCGCAGGTGTGGAACCATAGCGATGCTACTGCCGAAATGGTGAATTACAACAGCACCGGATTGACTCTGTCCGGAACCGACGTCAGTTGGGATTTGAATTATAATGGTGCTGTGCCGACCGGTTGGACCCGCTCCTCTTCTTCCTTTGCGATGGTAAACAGTCTATCCTGCGGTCGTAACGGCTCGACGGGACATTCGCTCAATACCCGTGGCGGCTCGTCGTGGTGGATGTCGCCTACAGTCGATATGTCCGGATTGGCCCAAGGACAGGTTTCTTACTGGGTGCGCCAAGGTTACGGTGGGTGTGGCGAGGAGCCGGACAGCGGTGAGAACTTCTACTTTCAATATCGGACTGCGAGCAATTCATGGACGACACTTCGTAGTTTCTCAGGCTCGACCGCGGGCTCTTCAGCTTCGGGAACGAGTTATACCACGACGCTACCGTCAGCCGCTTTTCACAGCAATTTCGCTCTGCGATTCTATCAGAACGCCGGTTCAGGGACCTGCTGTGATTACTGGTTTTTCGACGATGTCAGCCTGACTCAGCCGGGAGGGCAGGGAAACTGGACTTCACCGGCCTTCGGCTGGGGCAATGGTGCGACCTATTCGATGATGGAAGGCCCATATGGACTCCTGTCGATGGAGGTCGAGAAACCGGGTGCTTCCAAGTTCAATTGGACCGTGGTCGATGCGACGACCCTGGCACCGATCGAAGGTTTTGAGGCCCGCGAGGAAATATTTGCCGACCTCGGTCAAATCGACTGGCTCAGATACCCGACCCTGCGCCTCGTCATTCGCATGGAGAGCGGTGGTGGGGGTGTGCCAATCCTGTATTCAGTCAATCTAAATGGTCGCATCATCGACAGTTTCTACGATGACCCCGGCTCTGCTGGATGGGATCTACAAGGGGGGACGTGGAATTCTGCCACCGAAAGCATCTCCGGGGAAAGTGGCGCGGTGATTACTTCGCCGTACTACAATTCAACCCGTCCAATCGCCAAGATACTGACCTCCTTTGCGATTTCTGGATGGGGGCAGTTGAATATCGAGTTGAACGGAGAGATCTGGATACCGATAAGTGCTGGTTCGACCCAGACCCTGCCCGAGGCAGGATATTCCATTCGCTTCATCTTCAACGGTAGCGGGACCTGGACTATGCAATCTCTGCAAGCCGATCTGCTGCCGGGTGATTATCCGCAACATCCTCGTCTCGACATCGCTCAGGACGGAGACTCTGAATGGGCTATTGACGACCCGGCAATCGGTCCTTGGGGGTGGCAAGAGCGACTTTCCAATGGTAACCCTTCGGGCGACCTCTCGTTTTCCAACGGTGGTTCGAAATCGGTGATGATGTGGTTGCCAGATGGCGGAGTGGAAACTCTGCTCTGGAGTATCACCCACGTCGGCGGTGGCTCTGCCAATGCGACTTGGTGGCGGCTGAAAGTCGGCCCGACCATCATCGAAGAGGGCGGGCTGGGTTTGTTCTCAGGCCGGGCTACGGTTTCCATCACCCCCGATTCGCTGGCCGAATTGAATGACAACCTATCGACCCAGACCAAGATATGGTCGACCGCCGGAGTCGGCTTCGTATTGGTGGAGATCGAGGTCGGCTGTGAAACCGGCATCTTGCGCGTCGGTGGTATTTCGGCGCCATACTCGCCTATTGCCAACATGTCCTTCGATGCTTGGGATAGTGTCGTTCAAGCCGTCAATGATGAGATTCCCACCGCTTCATTCGTAAATGGAAAACGAATCGTGCCGCTACCCTTCATATTGGATTTCCCTGGGGCAATGTCGGCAACCATCACCGGTGTGTTCAGCACTTCTGGCCTGCAGACGACCAGCGCCTCTCTTCTCAACTCATCGACCACACTCACCCCCTCGTGGCAGTGGTTGGAACTGAATTCCCTGCACCAGACCACCGTCGGCCTTCCCGGTGGGGTGCAGGTTGACTTCATCGGCCTGAATAACCGTACGACCTTTGAATTCCCGGTCGACGGTAACGCTCCCGCAAGCAAAGGCGATAGCGATCTGATTCGTTGGCACCCCGATGAACCACATTCGGTAATCTATGACAGCGAATCGGTTAATTCCACCCTGCGGTTCCAGATTGAGCCGATGTGGGACGATGAGGAGAGTTTTGAGATACGGGTGCGACTGGTGCTTGCCGATGGCCGCCGCTCGGTGCCCGAAGTCGCTTCCTTCGGCGGCGGCACCAGTCTGGGGATTGAGAATGATGTCGAGATTCGCCAATTCAGATTCATCAATGACCTGGGTGTTGTGATTCCCGATTCGGCCTCGTATCTGCGCGGGGCGAGAAACGCCACGGTTGAAGCCGAAATCGGTTTTCAAAATATTCCCGGTAACTTCGCCCCCCGCGACGGCGACCTGCTGGTCGAGTTTTTCGAGAACGATGTTGAAATCCACAATACCACCACTCTTGCCAACGGCCAATATACCCATTCATTTCTGGTTCCACCGGGCTCAAACGACATTACCTACAGCATTAACATCACCCCGCTGAGAGGTGGCTGGGATTATACCACCATTGACCGCGCTCGGACTTTCCAGACCGATAGCCTAGCGCCATTGGTGGTGGCGAGCAATATCGAACATTACGACCATCGCGCCCATAGTAGTGAGCAAGAATTGCGCTTCGATATCTACGATCGTCCGGTTCTGCCACACTCGATGACCCTGATGTTGTGGCGGGAATGGCTGAACGACTACGATTTCGATGCCTGGCCGGATGAGGAGGAATTCGTCGCCCTACCCTTGACCGCGCCCGACGACCTCTCAGTCGCGCAGGCTGATTACACCTACTTTCTCAATGATCATGGTGGTGGATACGGCGACAAGGTCGCCGGCTATCTCGTCGGTGCCGACCCGGCTGGCAACCCCCTGCAGGACGGTGGCGGTCCCGGGCATGATGACCATCTGTTCATGTACGAATTGTCCCTGCCCGGCGCACCGATTATCGATGGTGAAGCGGCGACCATCGATGGTGACCGGCAGATGTGGTTACATCCCGGAAATACCTACGACCTGATGTTGCCGTTCGACGAGCCAAACGGATATTCCGATGTCGACGAGATAATTCTGGAGTTGGCGAGTAATGCCCAATCCGATAACTTGCCGATCACTTGGAGTTCGGCCGACAATCGTTGCACCACAACCTCGCCGCGACTGACCATCGTCAATTGTGCAATCCGTGCCAGAGATGGAGCACTGGGACCATATGTCGATGAATTGCAGATGGAGGTTTCCTTCACCATCGGTTGGACATTATTGAGTGAAGGTGAATTACGGCGCGAGCCGATAATGGAGATTTTCGACCGTTCACGTCAGAGTTCCTACGCCGCCATGCCGCAATTGCGCTGGCGCTGGTCAAGTGACCTGTACGTACCCCTTGACCTGATTTCTCTGATTGTGGCAGATGGAGTTGCAACCTCCGAGGGAGCGTGGGTGGTTCCGGGTTCGGAAATCCAGATACAAGGGGTCACCACCTTTGCTGAATCGGGCCAGATTCCAGAGTTCGGCGTGCAGGTCAAATTCAAACTAGCCGGAGATGAATTGATTGCAGTATCCGAAAATGGTTCTTTCTTCATCGCCATCGAAGTGCCGATGGAAAGTGGCAGTCACGCACTTTCATGGGGTTTGGTCAACCTTCCGCCACAGGGCGTCGATGTGACCGACGGCCAGACCGCACTGTTCTGGATAGTCGTCGATGGAGATGGCCCTCGTCCGGTCGAAGTGGTGACACCGCGGTTGGATTCGATAATTCCAATCGACAGTCTCGGCGAGATAACAATCGAATTGCGCATTGCTGAGACCCAGGAAATCGACCTGGATTCATTGCGATTACAGTGGCTGGTGACCGAGGGAGATGATTCGAATGGGGTGATGATTGCTGAGGGCATATCGACCTTGATCATACCCGGAGGGACTTTGGCCAGCCTACAATTATCGGCCACAACCACTCTGGATCTCGCCGGAGTTCTTCAGTCGGAGGTTCTCGAGAGAGTTCTGACCCTCCACATCTGGGTCACCGGTCAAGACGCGGCGGGAAATTTATTCATCTCCAACGGTGGTTTCAATTCCTACGACTCTCCCTTCGCCTCTTGGTCGCTCGAACAGAAGATTGCCAAATGGAGTGTTGAAGCTGGTGATATCGAGTATCAACGAATCTTCATCGAGGTCGGTGAGTCGATAGTGGTGCAGATCGACATCAATAATGTCGGCACTGCCAGTGGCAGCGCCGATGTCGTGGTAGAAGCCGTCAACCTCGCCGGTCAGCGCACCCCCTTACATCTCGCCACAGCAGAAGCCGCCCCCGGGCAGTCCGAGACTCTGACGGTATCCTGGCAACCGGAGGAGATGGGGATTCAGTGGGTCGAGGTGATAGTCGACGGTGGAACCGCGGTGAAGGGTGAGGAAATCGATGTTCTCCAGCAATCTCAGGATAACCTGCTGTCGGGCTCTCTTGGGGGAGTTGACCCGGTAATTCTCATCGCCTTCCTAGTGCTTTCATCTATTCTTGGAGTTGTTATGCTTATGTTCCTGCGAGACTTCAACTCGCGTCGTGACAAGGGCTGGGATAACGATTATTGGGATGACCTCGATGACGAGGAAGGTAAAGAATCCAAGCCGGATGAGGCGACCCGACAAGCGTTGAGCATAGCCTCCAAGGCAGCCGAATATGACCAGATCTACTCGACTGAATCTCCCTCAGTAATCCTGCAATCAACGACCACAGAATCTCCCGCAACATCCTCCACCACCTCGGTCGAGCCAGCCGAGGAGCCAATCATACCAACCACCTCCCAACCAGCCGCCGACCCCTATGGCCAGGCCGAGCAACAGGCTGCCGCGGCACCGGTCGGAATCACCTCTGCGGGTGGAGCTGGAGCGGCCGGCACGGCCCAGGGCGCCGGCAGTGGCGCGGCTGGAGCCGCTGGTGCCGGCGGTGAAGACTGGGTTCAGGATGACAACGGCCACTGGTGGAAGAAGAATGACGAAGGCTACTGGTGGCGGCTGGAAGAAGACGGCCAGTGGTATTCGGCTGATGATTCGGGATATGCATGAGGTGAATCAGATGGCGCGAAAAATCGCTTTGCTGCAGTTAAATCAGACCGTCGGCGATCTGGCTGGAAACGTCGGGCGCATCGAGACTCTGCTCGCCTTGGCCGCGGCAGCAGGAGCCGATGCCGCGGTGGCGACCGAGTTGGCAATTTCGGGATACCCGCCACGCGACCTGTTGCTACAGGATGATTTCGTCGCTGCCTGCATGTCGGCGGCCGGCACAATCTCAACCCCGATTCCTCTCCTTGTTGGCTCGCCACTGCCGGGGAAGCCGCGCCAACTCCCGGGCAACGGGGCCCTGCGTATCGATACCGATGGGGGGGTGCGAGAGGTTACCCGCAAACAATTACTGCCGACCTACGAAGTATTCGATGAGGCGCGCTATTTCTCGCCCGACAGCCGTCCGGGTATAGTCCGAGGTCTCGGTGGCCTTGACCTCGGGGTGACGATCTGTGAAGATGCCTGGCAACACGCAAAGTTGGTGCCGTCAGATTATCAGAGCGACCCGATCGAACAATTGGCGGTGTGGGCCGGTCAGGGGGTTGAACTGGTGGCGACCGTCAATCTCTCATCGTCGCCATTTCATGCCACCAAACAGAGTTCGCGACTGACCGTGGCCCGGGCCGCGGCAAAAACCCTCGGCCATCCATTCCTGCTGGCCAATCAGGTCGGAGGTAATGACGACCTGTTATTCGATGGCCATTCCATCGCCGCCTTGCCAAATGGAGACGTGGTGTCTGCGCCGGGCTGGGTCGAAGGGGTATTGCTGGTCGACCTCGATGACTTCGCTGCATCAGTGTGGATAACCGAGGAGTCTTCCTCCGCCAATGCTGCTGATTTCATCGCCGCTGGAGATGAGCAGGTTATCGAATCAGGTGGAGAGGGTGAATTGGCCGGGGGTGGAACATCCGCCCAGACTACTGATTCGGTGCTCGACCTGTTGGCGGCGGTAACCGTAGGCCTACGAGATTATTGCCACAAGTCGGGGCTGGCAAAGGTGGTTCTCGGCATGTCGGGCGGCATCGATTCTTCGGTCGCCGCATGTTTGGCGGTCCGAGCCATGGGGCCGGATTCGGTAATCGGCATCTCGATGCCGAGCCGCCATTCATCACAACACAGCAAGGACGATGCGCAAGCGACCGCGACCGCGCTGGGCCTCGAATATCTTGAATTATCGATCGAAGAGTTGCACACGGTGGCGGAAAAGCGCCTCAGTAGAGAATTGCGCCGCGGCCCAGCCTTGGCAGGTGAGAATGTACAGGCGAGATTGCGTGGCTTACTGGTGATGGGAATCGCCAATTCACGAGCGGCGATGGCAATCGCCACGGGAAACAAGTCCGAACTCGCCCAAGGTTATTGCACCCTTTATGGCGATATGGTCGGGGGTTATGCCCCTCTGGGTGACCTGTGGAAGAGCGAGGTCTATGCGTTGGCCGTAGCCCTTAATGAGGAAGCCATAAGCCAAGGAAAACCAGCACCGATAACCCAGTCCACCATGAGTAAACCCCCCAGTGCCGAACTCTCCCCCAATCAGCGCGATGACGATACCCTGCCGCCATACGATATCCTCGATGCGATTCTGCAAGGCCATATCGAGCAAGGTCAATCAGAGCCCGAACTGGTCGCCGCAGGTCATGACGCGCAGACCGTGCGCGAGGTGCTGGAACGATTGGCGCGCACCGAGCATAAGCGCTGGCAGATGCCACCCGCCCCCCGGGTCAGTGTGCGGGCCTTCGGTCAGGGCTGGCGACAGCCCTTGGCCGCCAATCATAACTGGCGCCAATAACTTGTCACTCCGGAGATTGGTGGCGTCAAAATCCTTTCCCAATAAGGCATAATATGCGATGGCACTACCCCGGCCGTGACCAACGACAGCAGGCAGCATTACATCCCGGTATCTCGCTCCAAGGTGAAGGAGAAGTTGTTCCGACTACAGGGAATCTCCGAGACCACCCGCACCGGTCTGGAGAAGGTATCACAGATGCTGGAGGTCATCTGGCATCATTCCTCGCACGGCCGTCTTGAGAAGATGAAGTCACTGTACGAAAGCATGGACCCAGACCAGGTCGGGCTACCTGACTCGGAAGGGAAAGAGGAATTCATGGAGACTTTGCTCACCTCCCTGCACAATGGCAACTGGCGGGAGATCAGCGAGGCCGAGATGGAAGCGGCCAAAGCCGGAGAGAGTGTGTTTCCCATCAGCCTGGCGGTGCGCTTCGACGAGTTTGAATCGATGTTGCTGTACAAACTCGGCCAACAGACCATCACCGATGTCCGCACATCTTGGTTCGGTCTGAAAAAGGAGGAAATCAGCATCGAGGCCTTCGCCAGCGTCATCCAGATAATCCAGTATCACCCCGAGGAGTGGTTCAAACAGAATAAGCGTCTCAAGCACTATCCCGGAAGGGAATCCCTCGGTCTGCATCTGCGGCTGTTCAAGAGTGTGCCGAAACTCGATCTGGAGACCATCTTCCCCAATGCATCACCGGAAATGCGCACTTTGGACAAGGCCAAAATCATCGCTCCCGTGGTCGGCGGTGTGTTCACCCTCGGATTGAAATTTGCACCGCTGTTATTCGGCGGCGATTCCGGTACCACCTCGGTTTCAATAATCGGTGGTATCTGTGCGATGCTGGCGACATATATTCTCAAGTCATACATGTCTTATCAGAAGACTCGGGAGAAATACCAGTCGCAGGTCTCCAAAGACCTGTACTTCAAAGGCTGGGCTAATAACGCCGCGGTGCTCAACACGATAGTCGATTTATCCGAAGAACAGGAGGTGAAGGAGGCACTGCTGGCCTACACCTTCCTTCTGGTCGAGCCGGAAAAGCAACATTCCCACGAATCCCTTGATCTCCGGATTGAGGCATGGCTACAGGAGACCTTTGGAATTGCGGTCGGGTTTGAAATCGAAGATGCACTGCGCAAACTCAAGGCGATGAAACTGCTGAGAAAGCACGACGACGGGTCGTTATCGGTAGCACCGATAGAAGAATCGCTGAAGATTCTCGACAATTACTGGGACCATATCTACGGTTACTCAACCACCTCTGAATAAGCGCACAGTTCTTCTCCACATAGTCGTCCTTAGGCCAAACGTCGTGGACTTGCTGAGCCGGAAAAACGCTTGAACACTGAGCAGAATGCTCGGCAAAGCCTCTTGCCTGCATATCAATGCTTGATGGCAATAGCCTTGCACTCGTATTCCAGTTGCCAGCGTTTTTCCGGCGATATTTTTCTGAATCATATTGTCCGGTCGCCCTCACATATTCAAGTGATGATGAGAACATCATCACCATCCGGGTCGACCTCGCCCCAATGATACAACTCATGCCCCTGCATGCCGTCATCGGCGCTGAAGAAGATGGTGTTCTCGACCGTTACCAGACCGCCATATCTGCCGACGTCGGCATCATTGCCGTCACCGCCATAGACATCCCATACAAGTTGCGGCACCCCCCCGGCCAACTGCATTCGCCACAACTCCAGACCGGTTGCATCACTGCCGTTGAAGCCCTCGCCGGAGAAGTATAACCAGCCGTGCGCCACGGTGATTGATTCCGGGCTCATCTCCCCTGCAGCACCGGCTATGAGGTCGTGAATCTGTGTTCCCGCCGGAGTACCATCGGTCGAGCATAGTTCCTCGCCGGTGGTAGCACTCTCGCAGGCGAACCACATCAGCCCTTGGTGGAGGTGGACATTGCTTCCACTCGGGGCGATATCGTATAGGCTGGCGTCGAGGATTGCGGTGCCACCACTGGTGCCATCGCTGTACCACAGCCTGTTGCCAGCCCCGGGATTGCCGGTGTCCTGGGCTCTAAAGACCAGAGACCCGCCGACCACGACCAGGCCGGTGCCCTTGCCGGGCAGGCTGGAATCGGCCCCGGTCGCGAGATTATCGAGCATCACCGCCCCACTTGAGTTGGCCGACCACAACTCCCGGCCATTGAGCCCATCATCGGCATCGAACCATAACCGGTCTTTGAAGACGGCAAATCCACCCGCTTCACCTGGGCTTGCATCACCTTGACCCATTACGGTATTGATATCGGCCACCATGCTGGCGCTTGCGCCATCATAAGTCCACAACTCGCTGCCGTTGATGCCGTCATCAGCGGTGAACCACAGTCCACCATCAAACGAGACCAGCCCGGTCAGGCCAGCATTGGAGGAGCAAGGACCAGGGCAGATGTCGGCGACCATCATCGTCCCCGCCGCAGTGCCGTCACTGACCCATAATTCTCGCCCAGTCACTCCATCATCGGCATTGAACCAGACCTTGCCCTCATGACTGACCATCCCCCCGGTGAATCCCGGATTGGAATCACCACTGCCCGGTGCTATATCTGCGACCATCATCGTGCCGGCAACCGTGCCATCGCTGACCCATAATTCACGCCCAGCCACCCCGTCATCGGCATCAAACCAAATCATTCCGTTGGCATTGAACAGACCCGAGTACAGGCCCGGGGCCGAGTCGGTAGATGGGTTGATGTCGGTAATCTGTGAGGTGCCAGACAGGGTACCATCGCTGACCCACAATTCACACCCATCAGACGAACCAGCGACGAAAACTAGCTTAGATTGGAAGGATATTTTCTGCGAGCAACCAGCACTGTAACTGTCACTGACCCCCATGAGCGAATCAGGATGCGCCTGATTCCACGCCGTCGTCCCGGTACAGATGGTGAAGACCTGTCCGACCTCACCGGTTTGCAGGATTCCATCATCGGCTGTGCCACCGCCTCCACCATCATCGATGCCAAATCTTAGCATCAGCCCGTCGGGACAGAAGGTCGGCGGCGCCGCCAGAGTACTCATCAGCGGCGCATGAGAGGCGGTCGCATTACCATCGAGACCATTGCAGATGAGGTTCGATTCACTCACTTCCACCGGGTCGAGGCTACCATTACGGTCGAGGTCGAGCCCGATGCTGATTTCCATACCCCCGCCCGGGCAGGTGGTGTTATTGGCATCGAGAGGAGTGATTCGGCTCAGTGCGGTAAAGCCGTTTGTGCCGTTATTTCCGGCACTACCGTTGTCACCAGAAGTGCCATTTGTGCCATTGCTGCCGTTATTGCCATCGGCTCCGCTCTCACCATGGCACAGCACATTGTTGTGCTCGACCTCCGAATCACCTAGGATTCCGTCGCCGTTCAGATCCAGTCCGGCGGAGATGTTCAGCCCGCCATTCTCACAGGCACTGCCATCGCCCAGGTCGGTGATGAGCAACAGGCTGGTCAAGCCGTTTGAGCCGTTCTGGCCATTACTACCGTCGGTGCCGTTGGTATCACCCTCGCCACCACCATCATCGTCATCATCCGACTTCTTCAGTTCATCGAGTTGCATGTACAGCGACAGGAAGGATGAGCTCATCGCCAGTATCAGGAAGATGAAAATCGCTCGTGATTTCTTATTCGGTTTGCCCCCGGCCATCTCGCTCGCCCGACCACCTCGGTATCTCTCGTCCAGACCATCGCCTCGGGCGATCTCGCCAGCCCGACCTCGTTTGTCGGGGCGTTCCTTTAGTTCATCATCGAATTCAAATTCGCTTCCGCTCCTGTCGGCATCAATCTTGTGTTCATCCTCGGCAACAGCTCCTTCACTCGGCCCTGGTGGTGGAGGGGGAGGGGGCCGTTGACGTGTGGGTTTGGGGATTATTCTTCCGCAATTGAGGCAGGCGTAGACTCCGGGTTCGATATGATGACGACCGCGCTTAGGCACTTCACATTCACAGGCTGCATCACCGAGCATAGCGGGCGGAAAATGGTCCTCTTTTTGATGGTTCTCCCGCGTCATAGAGGTTGGTGGTGACACCATGCCGAGAGTAGGTTGATTGCTGAGGAATGGGGGGCGTTGCCCATGGAGGTGCCACCTGCTCTTGCGGCAATGCTGGCAGGAGAGCAGGGCGAGACCCGACAAAAGGCCGCTCGTTTGGTAATCGATTTGGCCGACTCTGCCGGTGCGAGTAGCTTCATCGAGGTTGACCATGCTCACGTCTCAGGAGTTTCGGTCATCACCGGTGGTCATGGCTTACGGCGTTTTCTCGCCGACTTGGCAGGTGATGAAAGTGGCGCCGTCGTAATCCCGACGACGTTGAATTCGGCTGGTTGTGATAAGGAGAAAATGGCCGAGATGGGGATTGAGTGGGCGGATTTTCTTGAGCAGCAATTTGAGATAATCGAAGCCTATGAGCGGCTTGGAATCGAGGCCACCCTGTCGTGTACCCCCTATGACCGCGGCATCGAATTGGCTGCCGGAATCGCCTCTTGGGCTGAGTCGAATGCGGTATGTTATGCGAATTCCTGGAGTTCACTGATGACCAATCGCGAATCCGGTCTCAGTGCTCTGGCTACCGCACTCACCGGTTATGCCCCGCTCTGGGGCTTGCACATCGAAGAAAATCGCCGGCCTAATATCCGCGTTACCGTGAACTGCGAGATGTCTGACCTGACTGACTGGTCGATTCTCGGGGATTGGATCGGCAAGCAAGTGCTCCCTGAATGGGAATTGCCGTGGGGGGTGATGCCGCTGATTTCCGGCCTGCCCGACCATGCCAGTTTCGCCCAGCGCAAGGCGCTGACCTCGGCGGCGGCCAATTACGGTTGTCCGATGTTATGGGTCGAGGGTATCTCATCAACCCCCACCCTCGAGGCTGACCACAAATGGCAGGGGGAATTGGGATTCACCCAATCCGACCTTGAATCGCGCTATGTCGACCTCGCCCCCCAGGGGAAGGTCGACCTCGTCGTCATCGGCTGCCCGCAGGCCGGGTTGGAAGAGATTCGTCATACCGCCGCGGCGGTGCGTACCCATATCGAATTGGGGCATCGAATTCCCGACCAACGTCTGTGGCTCTTCACCAGCGGTCATAATTACGATTTGGCACAAGCCGACGGCAGTATCTCCATTCTCGAGGAGGCTGGGACTTTGGTATTACGCGACACCTGCCCCGAAGTCACGCCATATAATCGCCAACTCTACAACCATCTGCTGACCAATTCATTGAAGGCCGAGCACTACCTGACCAGCGGCTTGAATCGGATGCCGACCAGCGTTGCCGGAATCGAATCTTGCGTCGCCCACGCCTTTGATGCGAACTTGGCCAGCGGCGAGCGCCCATCACTGGCCTCTTCGGCATCATCACCGGCGCAGAAAAGCGCCAAGACGATTCAGCGCGGCGCGGCCAAACTCATCGGTCGCTCCCTCCCCAGTCAGGACGAGTGGTTAATCACCGGGCGGGCGATGGTCAGCGATATCCCAATCACCTATCTGGGGTACGTCAACCGCGACACCGGAGTCGTCGAAGAACCCGGTCATCCGCTCGATGGTCAGGCCATCGAAGATACCATCCTCATTTATCCCAAGGGTTCGGGCTCGACCGTCGCCCCCTATGTTTTGATGGGGCTCATCTATACCGGAAAAGGGCCCAAGGCCATCGTCAACCGCGAGGTCTGCCCGCTGACCCTGCCAGCCGCCTCATTATTGGGTCTGCCCTATGGTCATGGCTTCGATGAAGACCCCTGCAAGGCGATCAATGACGGAGACCTCGTAGAGATTCACTTGAAGGATGGCAAGGTCGTGCTCAAGGTCGTGACGCGGGTCGGTGATGCATGAATGCGCTGTATGATAACCGGTGGTGCCGGCTTCCTCGGCAGTCATCTGGCCGAGACCCTGCTGGTTCACGGCCACGAGGTGGTGGTCGTCGACGACCTGTTTCGCGGCAAGAAGAAGAATCTAGACGATTGCAAGGGCAGTCCCGGATTCTTCTATGTCAAGGGTGATGCCTGCAAACTCGAGGACCTTGAGAAGGGAGTCGAAACACTGGGTGATATCGACCTCATCTTCCATCTCGCGGCGATAAACGGCACCCGTTGGTTCCACGAGCGTGCCGATTCGGTGGTCGAAGTCAACATCAACGCCACCATCGCCGCCCTGAAACTGGCCGAGCGATGCGCCGCTCGCCTGGTCTTCACCTCTTCGCCCGAGGCTTTTGGCGAGGTCGAAGAGCAACCGATGGGAATCGGTGGTGACTCGCGGTTCGACAATCCCTCCCTGCACCAGCGGCACTCCTATGGGGCGAGTAAATACCTCGGGGAGATCCTCGTGCAACACGCGGTGCGCAGTAAGGACATCGATTGCCGTGTAGTGCGACCTTTCAACGCCTATGGGCCTCGTTGCCCGGGCAATGACTATGGTCAGGTGGTGTCGATTTTTCTTGAGAATACTAAGGTGGGCCGTCCTCTCACCGTGCACGGAGATGGCTCCCAGACCCGCTCATTCTCTTGGGTCGGCGATATCGTCGAGGGAATAATGCTGGCGGGGACAACCGATGTTTCGCTGACCGATGGTGAGTCTTTGGCCGGATATACCTGGAATATGGGTTGGCCTGAGGAGACGACAATCGCCGACTTGGCACAGATGGTGCGCGATGTCACCGGGCAGGATACTGGGATGGTCACTACCAAGGGTTATCCCGGAGACAGTGCTCGTAGAATCCCAGATATCTCCGATGCCGAAGCCGAGTTGGGTTGGCGACCGATGACAAATCTCAGCGACGGTCTGGCGCGGACCTGGAATTATTTGAACCGTGATAATGTGAGAAATAATTGAAACGCCAACTTGAAGAGGCGGAACCACTTTCAAATCGTGATGGAAATGAATGACGGAGATTTCGGCTCGCCTAAAGGTGATGCTGATACGGTGATTTCCGAATATCACGAAAATGCCCCTGAACGCCGTGATGAAGCCGATTCCGCGGCTAAGCGAATCACTCTGATCGGCGCTTTGGCCAACCTGATTCTCACCATCGCCAAAGCGGTTGTCGGCGTCGTCGGCCATTCCGCCGCCCTGGTCGCTGATGCGGTGCATTCAGCCGCCGACCTGATTTCTGATTTCGTCGTCTGGGTGGCGATAATTCTCGGTAGTCGCGAAGCCGATGAGAACCATCCCTACGGTCATCGGCGGTTCGAGACCATGGCGACCCTGGGGGTCTCGGTTCTCATCATCATCTCGGCGATCATCATCATCAGGGATTCGATTATGCGCCTCGATTCCCAACAGATGACCACGCCGACCAATCTGGCGTTGCTGGTCGCGGCGCTGGCCATCGTCGTCAAAGAGGTGCTCTATCGTCTAACCATCAAAGTCGCTCGCAGATACCACCTGCCGCTCATCAATGCCAATGCCCACCACCATCGCTCCGATGCGTTTTCCTCGGTGGCGTCCTTCATCGGCATCGCCGGTTCGATTCAAGGGGTGGTGATGCTCGACTTGATTGCGGCGATGGTGGTCGGTCTGATGCTGTTTCGAGTCGGACTGAAACTCGGTTGGGAAGCACTGCTGGAAATGAGCGATATCGGCGTCGATGAGGAGACTCTGGTGATAATCCAAGATCTCATCGTCAGCGAACCCGACGTCGTCGCCCTGCACTTGCTGAAGACTCGACATATCGGTGGCGAGGTGCTATGTGAGATGCATATCCAAGTGCCGCCCAGAATCACTGCCTCGGCCGGTCATCAGATCGCTGAGCGAGTGCGGTTGGCTATCATCAAGGGAGTCCCAAGGGTGGCCGAGGTCACGGTCCACGTCGACCCTGAAGACGATGAGGAGGGTACGGTGATTCTCGCCCGACGCCAAGACCTGCTGGCTGAATTGCAGCTAATAGTCAACGATTTCACCAATGTGGAACAGATTGGCGAGCCACTCCTGCACATGTTATTCTCCGGTTGTGAGGTGATCATGGCGCCGAAAATCAGCGGCGACCTCGATTCGATACAGTCGACCGCTGCCTCTCTGGTAGAGGCAATCGAGGCCAGCGATTCTTTCGTCAAAGCGACGGTTCACCTGCGCTTGGTTGACCTTCCAGCGGCCACTTCAGCCTAGGGTTGACAATCATAACCCCATCCATCGGGTGCGGGGGTCAGGCGATACGAGCCGTGTTGGCACAGTGATGACAGAGTTGCCCCACCTTGAATCGCTGAGATGGTAGAGGCGGGAGCGAGGATATTTCGTACCCCGAGAATACACAATTCCGCAACCGCGCCCTCAGGGAGTCGATGACTCTGGAGGAGTTCACACTCAAGCGCCACCAGAGCCAAGGGGAAGGTTGCCGGCCAATCACCTTCGCTGGGGCTTTGAGTTCCGTCGACCTCGATGATTTCCCATTCAGATTCATCGGCTGGCAGTGCTTTGCTGGTGGCGGCGACAATCGCCGCCATCTCACGACTTGATGGTAGGATATGCAGGGTGATTCGCCCGTTTTCACCTAGGTTGACCAAGGTATCACGCTTACGGCCATCTCGGTCTTGCGAAAGTGATATCGCCACCAATGGAGGATTGTTGGAGACCACAGCAAGAGACGATAATCCGGCTAGATTATCGATTCCTTCACCCGACCTGGTCGAGGCCAGTACCAGCGGTCGCGGCGAGATGATTCCGTCGAGCAGTGCTCGCCGCTGGTCAAATCCCAGCCCGGCGGTGGCAATCGAGGTGAATTCAGTGCGGTCGCCCTCGAGGCCATCTCCACTGGACTGTACCTTTCCACCGGCAGTGGCCGAATCTCTAGATTCCCCGGTTTCGGCATCGGGAGACGGTCGCCAATCATCACCTTCCTGCAGGTGCTCGAACCAAGTTTCGAGAGCACCATCGTCAATCTCTCGAATCGCTTGTGCGGTGAAATCTCGGTAGGCCTTCCAGGCCGGTAGTCCTACCTCATCCCCGCCACGCTCAGCATCGGTGCCGCGCCGTTCTTCCTTGCGGGTAATCGAGTCATCGGCATAGCGAACGCACAGGCGCAAGAAACCCTTGACCACCCGCTTGTCATCGACCACAACAGCACCTCATAGGTCGAGCAATTTCATAATCCGAGCAACATGTCCGGTCGCCTTGACATTGTACAGCACCTGGGTCAACACACCATCGGGGTTGATGATGAAGGTTGAGCGAGCGCAACCCATGTAGGTCCTGCCGTAGTTCTTCTTTTCTCGCCAGGTTCCATAGGCGTTGTGAATGGTCATATCCTCGTCTAGTAGAAGCGGGAAATTGAGGTCGTATTTGGTGGTGAATTTATCATGGCTCTTACCGCTGTCCTTGGAGACGCCGAGCACGACCACATCGGCGCTGGCCAGGCTCGCCATATTATCGCGGAAATCACACGCCTGTTTGGTACATCCCGGGGTGCTGTCCCGGGGGTAGAAATACAGGATTACGGTTTTCCCCTGACCGTTCAACTCGGCCAGATCATAGGTGGTTCCGGTGCTATCGGTGGCTGAGAATCGGGGGGCAATATGGCCGATATCCAAGTTGACTGCTGCGCTCATGTCGAGGCGATTTCCCTTTCGCAGACAAGCCTTTCGCAGCACCATCCACGTTGAATCGTCTTCAGAGTTGCAGGTTAGGTGGTTGTTTGGGAGAGCGGGGCCGGGGTGCTGTTACAGTCGCCAACAGTAATGCTGAAGGAGAACTCATGCGGGTTAATGTAATATGCATCATAATTTATCGAAATCGTATAGTCGAGGATGGCGTCGGCGATTCATCTATAACCTGCCTAATAACAAACGCCGCCATGGCGGCTGCGCGTATGTCTAGGCGTTGCCGCAAATTCCTACGCCGGATTCAGCGTACCAAAATCACCTATCAACTACAGGAAATCGCCTCTGAGGTGCAAGCCGAACTAGAGCGCCGTAACCTGTCATACGACGAGGCTTTGAATCTGGGTAATCAAATTCATGTACAAGGTGATTCGCTTCCCGAAGCAGGAATAATCTACGCCATCTCCGACCGCGATGCGTATCGTCGAACCCTCGAACTATACCTCAAGGACAGCATCCTGACCAAGACCGAACAATTACTGCTGTGGGAAGAGCGTCGCCGTCTGGGAATCTCCCAGGAGGTGCACGATAATCTGTTGGAACAATTGCTGAAGTTGTGGGAGCGTCAGGGCAAGAACGTCACCGTCCATCGCTGGAAAAAACCTGGCAAGGGTGCCGAGGGAGGTGGGACCAGTGAGTCGTGAGCGCCTTGCCATCATCGTCTTGATTCTGTTCTTCGCCCCCAGCCTCCTGCCCTTGGCGGGCAGCTCCACTCACTCGGGTGACCCCGACTTCGATGTGGTCGAATTGACCATAACTGCCGGTGGTGCGGTTGATAATGCCGGCACCATCACCTTGGCGCCCGGCGACCATACTGTCACTTTCAATGTGAAGAATTTCGGCACCCTCGCGGCTAATTGTGATGTGCGGATATATCACTGGACGAGTTGGGATTCAGGCAACCCCGGCTCGACCAAGATTTTGTTGCAACAGGTCCCGCTCAGTACCATTGGCGCGGGTTCCACTTCAATCTCATATACCGTCGATTACACCGCCACCGAATATGGTACTGAGCAGAGATTATTGGCTGTAATAACCAGTGGTCTTGACATCAATATCAATAATGATGAGGAAGAAATTGTCTTTCACGTCACCAAACTCGCCGATGGCGAGCACGTCACCGATGACCTGCCCGATTCCGACGATCGGATTGGCCGCGCCAGCAATATCGATTTTCACGCCACCGTATTGAATACCGGAGTAATGACGGTGAATGCCCGCTTTATTATTGAAATGACCAAGGCTCCCGACCAGCCGCATACCTTCGAGTCAGCGATAGTGGCAATCCCGCCAGGAACCTTGGCAAGCCCTGCTCAAGGTGTGGTGCTGACTACCACTGTGCTCGCCCCAACTCTGGATGGGGGAGACTATGTTGTCGACTCGAAAGTGGTCTTTACATTCGGCACCGCCCCTGCTGTGGAGGACCCAATACTCCCTCCAATCGACCCGTTGACCGTAAGTGATTACAACGCCGAGGTCATCGTTCCGGCGAACCGTGCAATCGAGCCCGGCTCAACCACCCAGGTTTCGTTTTCAATCGAGAATACAGGGTATGTCTCTGACCAATATGGTATCGTTGTGAGTGATACCCAAGGCTGGGCCATTGTAACCGGCTTTGAAGTAGCGGACGCATATACTACCAATGCGGTTGCTTCAGGTGGCGGGATGGCGCATTTCGACATCCCAGTAACGGTTCCTGTGAGCACCACGCGCGGTGATTCAACCACCTTGACCGCAATCGTGAGAAGTATCGACTCACCAGAGACAATGGTAATTGTCAGCAATGTAGTCGTAATTGCCGGTGATGAATACACAGGGACATTGGTCGCGGTTACCGCATCCCCTGCTCCTATTATGCCATCCAATACCGGGCAAGTCGAATTCACCCTTACCAATGCCGGTAACTCTCCCACTGGATTCTCAATCACCGCCGGGCTGTCCTCACCAGCGGCAAACTGGGATATTGACGTGGTGACGAGTTCAATCATGACCCTCAACCCTGCTGGAACACATTCGGTGATAATCGACGTCACACCGCCAGCACTCACCAATCCACTCGACCCGGCGCTGAAGTTGCGCGCTGGAGACACCGTCAACATGTGGGTGCAGGTGATGCCGGTAGAGGGTGGATTGCCGACCATTACCCCTTTCGCATTTGTGATGCAACCGGTGATTACCGTCGACCCGGCGCTCGTCTATAGTGAGGTAGTACTAACCGAACAAGAGGTGATAGATGGGGTTGGCGCAGGAGGGATCCAGCATTACGTCGACATCGACATCTCAGTACTTCACAATCTGCATACTAACAATCACTTGGATCAGGCACTGAATGCCGATTTTTCCATAGGCACGGTAGAATTCATTCCGAAAACCAGCGGCGGGGGAATATTTGAAACAGGACGCTGGAGTACAAGTGTAGCCCCCACTTCCCTTACGACCTTGAAGCCGGGAGATACTGCCTCAGGGTCATTATCGATCCTGGGTCCGAACGACCAGATGCCGTTGGCCGGGACGCTGATAATTCCAGTGGTATCGACTCCGACTCTACTCGGAGAACACCTGCTTGGCACTGCTGTCACCGCTCCTCCCGTCAGCCACGATTTCATCGTCCACATCCCTGAGGTCTCCGGGGTAGCCATCAATCAGCCGGAACCCCTAGACGTAGAGAGTGGTACCGACACCATCCTTACTCTGGATTTCGAGAATACTGGAAATGACGAAGGTTCCTATTCTCTTTCAATCGGCCACGGTATTCCTGATGATTGGGTTGTAACCTTCGACGCCAGTTCCGGAGTCACATTAGGGGGCACAGGGGGAACAGGAGGTACAGTCACCACTGTCTATGCAATCGACAATCTACCTGCAGAGATGGAGGCACATCCGCTACAGGATGGGCGTCATCAGACCACTTTCGACATCACCGTCTACGCCAGCCCTGATACCCTTGCAGACACCTTACAGGAAATCCCCATCAGGGTGCTGAATACTGAGACGGGACTGTAT
>Ga0209554_1000249_pt1 | contig 44557 bp, 37 predicted proteins | sample MarorgKNORR_S2LV_5_FD_188221 | JGI IMG/M metagenome (GOLD analysis project Ga0209554, IMG submission 188221) | Marine microbial communities from the Southern Atlantic Ocean, analyzing organic carbon cycling - Bottom_A/KNORR_S2/LV (SPAdes) (version 2) | ecosystem: Environmental > Aquatic > Marine... | reverse complement strand
TGCCGTTCACGAGTTCGGCATCCTCCAGGGAGGCCCAGTCGATGGGAGCCGTCTTCTTCGCCCTGTCGGGCTTCAAAGTGGGCTTCGAAGCTGACTTCGAAACGGCCGGCGCACGCGGCAGGCGTGCGGTCTCTAAAGAGATTTTGCGTTCTGCAGCAGGCAACGTGGATTCTCCTTACGTCACCCCTCCCCAGGCAGCCGGGGGCTCGGACCTCCGGTCCCCCTTGCACGGTGGGGAAGTGGCCCGGCGACTGCCCGCGTGGCAGAAACATTCGAGAAAACTCGGGGGAGTCCCTGGAGTGTTCCCGCAGGGAGCCTAGGCTTCGAGCCAGGCCTCGAGACCGGGCGTGCGCTCCGTCATCAGCTTGCGGATGCGGTAGAGCTGCGCCTTGACGGCGTCCTCGGAGCGCCCGATGACTCGGGAGATCTCGCGAATCGACATCTGGCTGGCGTGCTTCAGCTCGAAAATTCGCCGTTGCACGGGGCTGAGTTCGTTCTGGAAGATCGCTTCACAGCTGGCAAGGAGCTGTCGCGCCTCGGCTACGGCACCGGCGGTCGCCTCGGTCCGCAGGGCCTCCGGGTGGAACTCGGTGTCGCCTTCGAGTAGGTCAACGGTGGGTCGCGAGCGACGGAAGCGACGATTCACCTTGTTGCGCGTGATCCCGAAGATCCAGACCAGTAGTGTCGACTGTCCTTCGAAGCTCTCGAGGGCGTCGAGCAGCGTGATGAAGACTTCCTGGGTCACATCCTCGGCCTCGCCGGCATCGCCCAGGCGCTTCAAGGCAAAGGCATAGACCCGGGTAAAATACGCCTCGTAGAGCAGGTCAAAATGCTCCGAGCTACCCGCGAGGATCTGGTCAACGAGTTCGCGATCACATTCCCACAGCTTCGTTCGTTTCAACACGCTAAATTCCCCCCGGACTCGAAACGCCCGCGGATTGAAACCACTCATCCGGCCCGGTCCACCTGGAGCGGCGTGTCGTTCCCCCGGCTCCCGGATACCCCGGGACGCTGTGAGCCTTCTCGCCGCCTGGCCTACCGCGGTTGCCCCTACACAACCTCGGCTTCTCTGGGAATGGTCGATCTCCGCGAACTTGCTTGCTTTATCAAAGGTCGGCTTGCGCCTGTTCCCTACGTCAGCAAGCTCCGTGCCAGATCCGACCCCCCTCCCAAGGAAACCCGGAAGTAGTTGAAATCGCGTGAATTTCCCATCGCTGAGGTTGCCCACCCGGCGCCCGCCGGGTCGGCCGGGTCGGCCGGGTGAGCAATCTTTTACCCATTATGGGTGAACTGATCTCCACCCTGCCGCACGGGGCTGCACTTTGGCTGCTGATCGCGGCTTCAGAGCTTCCCGGGAGTGATCCACCAGCGCCCGTCCGCGTATTCCCAGCGATCGCTCCGCAGCAGCCGCGTATTCCAGAAGCGCAGCGGCTTGTTGCTCTCGCCAGTGAACACGATGCGAATCTGCACCGAGCCGTCGCTCTCGAACTCGAAGTCCTCGATCACGAAGGAGTTCGGACGGTTGTACTCGAAAGACGCCATCGCCAGGTCGTCGGCGAAATCTGCGTAGTAATCGGCGAAGGCCTCGGGCGAGTGGAAGAACTCGCGCAACGCCGGGTCGTGAAAGGTCGAGATACTGTTGAAGCGGCGATTCGAGACGCGCACATAGAAGATCTGGGCCAACTCCTCGAGCCGAGCGACCTCTGGGGTCGACGGCGGCGCGGGGGCCGGCTGCGCACAAGCCCCGAGCGCAGCGGCCAGGGCGGCCAGGCACGCGACCTGTCGGCGCCGCCCGCTCATCGGCGCCGGCGCTTTGCCGGGCGCTGGGCACGGTGTTCGACCGCCGCCTGGGCCGCCGCAAGCCGTGCGATCGGCACGCGATACGGCGAACACGAGACGTAGTCGAGGCCGATTTCGTCGAAGAATCGGATGCTCTTCGGGTCGCCTCCGTGCTCTCCGCAGACCCCCAGCTTCAGCTTGGGCCGCACCGAACGACCGCGCTCGGCCCCGATCACGACGAGTTGACCGATCCCGTCGCGATCGATCGTCACGAAGGGGTCGTCGTCGAGCAGACCGCTGCTGACATAATCCGGCAAAAAGCTGCCCGCGTCATCGCGCGAGAGGGCGTAACCCATCTGCGTGAGGTCGTTGGTCCCGAAGGAGAAGAAGTCCGCGTGCTCGGCGATCTTGTCGGCGGTGAGCGCTGCCCGCGGCACCTCGATCATCGTGCCGATGGCGATCCGCAGCTTCGGCTGCCCCTTTGCCTTCCGCGTTTCCGCGATGGTGCGTTCTGCCAGCGCCCGGAGTCGCTTGAGTTCGCCCGCGTGGGATACCAGCGGGATCATGATCTCGGGCTTCACCTTGAGCCCGGCCTGCTGCACTTCGCAGGCGGCTTCGGCGATGGCGCGGACCTGCATCGCGTAGATTTCGGGATACACCACACCGAGGCGACAGCCCCGATGACCGAGCATCGGGTTGAACTCGTGCAGGGCTTCGACCTTCGCGCGCACGGCGGCGGTATTCGAACCGAGTGCCTTGGCCACCGCGCGAATGTCCTTGTCTCCCTGGGGCAGGAACTCGTGCAGCGGCGGATCGAGCAGCCGAATCGTCACCGGAAGCCCCTCCATCGCTTGGAAGATCCCGACGAAGTCCCCGCGCTGCATCGGCAGCAGCTTCGAAAGCGCTCGCTCGCGCTCTTCGGAATTCGCCGCCAGGATCATCTCGCGGACGGCGAGGATCCGGCTCGGTTCGAAGAACATGTGCTCGGTGCGACACAGGCCAATGCCCTCGGCACCGAATTCGCGCGCGACCTTCGCGTCCTGGGGCGTATCGGCGTTGGTTCGCACCCGCAGCCGGCGCGCGCGATCCGCCCACTGCATCAGGTCCGAGAAATCTGCGCCGAGTTCGGGCGTGACCGTCGCAACGGTTCCGAGGATGACTTCGCCCGCAGCGCCGTCGAGTGTGATCGATTCTCCGGCGCGCACCACGACGTCGCCGACGCGCATCTCACGCGCTTCGTAGTCGACCTGCAACTCGCCGCAGCCCGCCACGCAACACTTCCCCATGCCGCGAGCCACCACCGCGGCGTGCGAGGTCATGCCTCCACGCGTGGTCAGGATGCCCTCGGCGGCGTCCATCCCGTGGATGTCCTCGGGTGAGGTCTCGATCCGCACCAGGACCACCTTCTCGCCGGCCTTGGCGCGGGTCTCGGCTTCGTCGGCGCTGAAGACCACGGCGCCAACGGCCGCTCCCGGCGAGGCGGGGAGCCCCCGGGCGATCACCTGTCGCGGGGCATCCGGGTCGAGAGTCGGGTGCAGCAGCTGGTCGAGGGAAGAAGCATCGACCCGCAGGAGCGCTTCGTCGCGACTGATCAGCCGCTCCCGGGCCATCTCCACGGCGATGCGTACGGCGGCCTGGCTGGTCCGCTTTCCGTTGCGGGTCTGGAGCATCCACAGCACCCCGCTCTGGATCGTGAACTCGATGTCCTGCATGTCGCGGTAGTGCTTCTCGAGCTTCTGGTAGATCGCCACCAGCTCGGCAAAGGCTTCCGGCATCTCTCTCTCGAGGGTCGGCAGATGCTGCGTATCGCGGCTGCGGCTCGCTTCGTTGATCGGCTGGGGCGTGCGCGTCCCGGCAACCACGTCCTCCCCCTGGGCGTTCTTCAGGTACTCGCCGTAGAAGGCACGCTCGCCGGTGGAGGGATTGCGCGTAAAGGCGACGCCGGTGGCACAATCGTCTCCCATGTTCCCGAAGACCATCGCCTGCACGTTGACGGCGGTACCCCAGGCCTCGGGAATGTCGTTGAGCCGCCGGTAGGTCCGGGCGCGATCGTTCTCCCAGGAACGGAACACGGCGCCCACCGCGCCCCAAAGCTGCTCGCGCGGATCCTGGGGAAACGGCGCGCCGGTGTGCTCCTCGACAATTTCGATGTACTCCGCCACGAGCTGACGAAGATTGTCGGCGGAGAGTTCGGTATCGAGTTCGACACGAAGCTCGCGCTTCATTTCTTCGAGACGCGATTCGAAGCGGGAATGTTCAATTTCGAGCACGACGTCGCCGTACATCTGCACGAAACGCCGGTAGCTGTCGAAGGCAAAGCGCTCGTCGGCCTGGGCCGCGAGGCCGACCACGGTCTCGTGGTTGAGGCCGAGATTCAGCACCGTATCCATCATCCCGGGCATCGAGACGCGCGCCCCGGACCGCACCGAAACCAGGAGCGGGTTGGCCGGATCGCCGAAGCCGGCGCCCATGAGCTTCTCGATTCGAGAAAGCGCCGCCAATGCATCCTTGCGCACCCCAGCCGGTAGCCGACCGCCTAGACGATTGAATTCGGCACATACCGCCGTGCCGATCGTGAACCCCGGCGGCACCGGGACCCCCAGCCGACTCATCTCGGCCAGGTTGGCGCCCTTCCCGCCGAGAACCTCGCGCATTTCGGCGCGGCCATCGGCCTTGCCGGCACCGAAGAAGAAGACCTTCCGCGGGCTTCGCTTCGCCTTCTTTTTCGTCGACCCTGAACGCGACCCCGAAGCGTTCCTGCGTGCCGTCACGCTTCCCCCTCCAGGCGCTCGCGGAGGGTGCGCGCAAGTCCGTCGATGGGAATACGCTCCTGCTGCATCGTATCGCGGTCACGCACCGTCACCTTGCCATCCTCCTGGGAATCGAAATCGTAGGTCACGCAGAACGGGGTTCCGATCTCGTCCTGGCGACGGTAGCGCCGACCAATATTCCCCGAGTCGTCGTAGAAGCAGTTGAAGGACCGGCGCAGATCCTTCGCGATCGCATGCGCGGGCTCCTTGAGTTTCTTCGAGAGCGGCAGCACCGCCACCTTCACGGGGGCGAGTTTCGGCGCAAAGCGCATCACCGTACGGCTCTCCCCCCCCTCGAGCACCTCTTCGCAATAGGCCGCGACGAGGATCGCGAGGGCGGTGCGATCGACGCCCATCGAGGTCTCGACCACCATTGGGGTGTAGCGCTCGCCGTCCTCGTCGGTCATCGACAGGTCCTTGCCGGAGAACTCGCTGTGGCGCGACAGATCCCAGTCGCCGCGGTCGTGGATGCCCTCGATTTCCTGCCAGCCGAAGGGAAAGAGGAATTCGACATCCACCGCGCGCCCGGCGTAGTGCGCGAGTTCGGTGGCCGCGTGCTCGCGAAAGCGCGTCTGGGACTCTTGCAGGCCGATCTCCCGGTGGAAGGCCATCCGCTCCTCGCGCCAGATGTCGAACCAGCGATCGCGATCGCTCGGATGGACAAAGAACTCCATTTCGGCCTGTTCGAATTCGCGCGAGCGGAAGGTGAAGTTTCGCGGTGTGATCTCGTTGCGGAAGGCCTTGCCGATCTGCGCGATGCCGAAGGGGACCTTCTGGCGCGCGGCCTCCCGGACACGCTTGAAGTCGGTGAAGATCGACTGGCAGGTCTCGGGTCGCAGGTAGGCCACCGAAGCCGACTCTTCCGAGGCGCCGATCTTCGTCTGCAGCATCAAGTTGAAACCCACCGGCTCGGTGAAATCGTGTTCGGAGGTGCCCTCGCGCGACGAACAGCCCTCGATTCCTTCGAGTTGATCGGCGCGGAAGCGTTTCTTGCAGGCGCGGCAGTCGACCATCGGATCGCTGAAGTGTTCGACGTGGCCCGAGGCTTCCCAGGTCCGGGGATGCGCGACGATGCTGCTGTCGATGCCCTCGACGTCGCCCCGCTCGCGCACCATCCGCTGCCACCAGGCGGCCTTCAGGTTGTTCTTCAGCTCGACGCCCAGGGGACCGTAGTCCCAGAACCCGTTGATCCCGCCGTAGATCTCGCTCGAGGGGAAGATGAAGCCGCGCCGCGCGCACAACGAGACGATCTTCTCGGTGGCAACGGGCGAGGAGTCGCTCGGATCAGATTCCGCGGAAGTCATGGGGCCATCTCGAGAGTTTGGGGCCTCCGTGGTGGGCCCGGGCGCGGAGTATCGGCTGCCCCCCTCGCAGGGTCAAGCCGCCCCGGGTGGGCCCAGGGGAAGCATTTCGTCGAGAAAGCGCTCGCTTCGGAGCTCGATCCCGACGTGGAAGCGGGCGAATTGGCGTACGAGTCGAGCGGCCTCCTCCAGCGCCTCGGGACCCGGGCGGAGCCGTTCGAGCTGACCGAGTTCGAGGCGCAGCACCGCATCGAGGGCTCGCAGGGTGCCGAGGTGCACCGGGAGCAGCATTTCGCCGGTCCGGCCACAGCGATCGCAGACCGGGCCGCCCTCGCCCACATGAAACCCGAGGGGCGCGCCGCCCTCGAGTTCGCGGCCGCAGCGCACGCAGCGACGCAGTTCGGGGCGGAGCCCCAGCGCGTCGAAGGCCCGCACCTCGATGAAGGTCCGCATCCTCGCATCGGGCTCGCAACCCTCGAGAAAGCGGAAGACCTCGAGGGCGAAGTCGTAGAGCTTGCGGCAATCGGCAGGTGCACCGCCTTCGGGCGCCATGCGATCCAGGAGTTCGAGCACGAAACAGGCGAGCGCGAAGCGGGCCGGCTTCTCGCGCAGCGCCAGCTGGGGGGAAAGCAGCTTCGCCTGTTGCAGATATTCCATGCGGCCGGGCCGGCTGCGAAACAGCTGCACGCGCAGGTGGTTGAAGAGATCGAGGGTCCCCGGGAAACGCTTCACACTGCGGCGGGCGCCCTTGGCCATGGCCGTAAGCCGCCCGGATTCCGGCGTCAACAGGTGTACGATGCGATCCGATTCCCCGAAATCCACCATGCGGAGCAGCAGACCTTCGAGCTCGCGACGCGGCACCCGGGAAGAGTAGCTGGCCCGAAGCGATCCCGGACTCAGCGTCGCGCCGACGCGGCCGCCCTCGGCTCGGGGTCGGCTTCCGAAACCGCCTGCCACAGCCTCGCCACCGGATCGCGCCGCAGGACCGTCTCGGCAGCCGGCGCCTCGAGGAAGCTCGAAACACGCAGTCCCCCCACAACGGCGAGGGCGAGGCCGAGGGCGAGCAGCCCGCCGATCAGCACCGGCCGCCCCCGCCAGGGGCCGGAGGCCTTCTGCTGCGCCCGCCCAGCGGGGTCACCAGCCAGTCGCAAGAGGGCTTCGTCGGGATCGAGGTCGAGGGCTTCGGCCACGGCGCGGACGAAGCCGCGCGCGAAGCCATCGGGATTTTCGTCGAAGGCTCCCGCTTCGAGCCGCTCGAGCGAACGCCGCGGGATGCGGGTGCGGTGTGCGAGTCCGTCGATTCCGACCCCGCGCATGCGCCGCTCTGCGCTCAGCCAGGCACCGATCCCAAGCTCCCGCGGGGCGCTGCGCACTCCCTCGTAGTCGCTCACCACGGCGCTGCGAGTCACGCGCGACACCCGGGAAAACTCTTGCGAAAAGACTCAGCGCAGGATATCGAGAAATTCCTGGGAGGATTCGCTGTAGGGACCTTCGGGAGCCGAGACCAGCGAAGCCTCGAAGTGACGAATCGCCGCCAGCCTGTCTCCCATCGCGATGCGCACCTCGCCCGCGCGGTAGTTCGCCTCGGCGACCACACTGCTCGGGCTGCGCTCGATGACTTTCGCGAATTCGGCCAGCGCGTCACGGTTTCTCCCCTCGGTCTCCGCGAGGATGCCGAGGTTCAGGCGCGAGGGCCAGTAGTGCTTTCGGTGCTTGAGAGCCTCCTCGAAGCTCTGCCGCGCATCCTTGTACAGACCCTGCTTGAACTGGGCCCAGCCGAGGTTGTTGAGGGCCTGCCACGTCGCGACGTAGGTCGGGTCGAGGGCCAGCTCGCGTGCCTGTTCGGCGGCTTCCGGGTAGTGCCCCAACTGCAGGTAGAGCCCCGAGAGATTGAGCCGAGCCTCCTGGTTGCGAGGATCGAGACGAACCGCGGCCTCGGCATGGCTCTTAGCGTCGGCCAGGCGTCCCTTGCGACGGTGGGCCTCGCCGAGCCAGAGGTGCGTGGTCGAATCGTTGGGATTCAGGGTTTCTGCGTGCCTGAGTTCGCGGATCGCCAGCGCCGTCCGCCCGCGCGCGAGATAGTCGATCCCGAGGTCCCGACGGGCCTCGGCCTCGTTGAGTTGCTGGAAGGTCAACGGGTCCTGGCCAGAGATCGAGGCGCAACCGAGCCCGAAGAAGGCGAGCCCACACAGCGTGGCGTGGACCGCGGTCATCGATCGCTCGCGAAATCGCATTCGGAAACCTCCGGGAGCATCGAGCTCCCACCCCGGGGAATCGCCCGGGCAGGGCTGGACCCCTTTCCCGGCCCCTTCTCCATCGGAGTGCCGTCCCCGCGACTTGAGTCCGCTTCCGTGCAAGCGAGGCCAGAGACCGGCGATTCGCCTCTGGTTCCTGTCCATCGTCGCGATGCCCCGCGCCTGCCAAATCGCGCCGCTGAGCCCACTGGGGGCTTTCGGGGCCGCGCGAGCGGGATACACTCCGGCCCCGCCTACGGTCAGTGAAACCCGGGCACAATCACCCCGCGTCGGGGTGAGGAGAACACGGCGATGGCGACCCCTTCCGGGAGTCGATCCGAAGCGGACGAAGAGATTCTGCCAGCGAAGCCGATCTCGATCGCCAGCCACGTGGCGATCCGCTTCGCGGGCGATTCCGGCGACGGGATGCAGATCACCGGCACGAAGTTCACGGAAGCTTCGGCGCTCGCGGGTAACGATCTTTCGACCTTCCCCGACTTTCCCGCCGAGATCCGCGCCCCCGCCGGAACCCTGGCCGGTGTCTCCGCCTACCAGATCCACTTTTCTGCCGAAGCGGTGTATACCCCGGCCGACGAAGTCGACCTGCTGGTCGCCTTCAACCCCGCCGCCCTGCGCGCCAACATCGAAGACCTGCGCGACGGCGGCATGGTCCTGGTCAACAGCGACGCTTTCACGCGCAAGGCCTGGGCGCGTGCCGGTTACGACAAAGACCCGCTCGAAGCGCTGCGCGCATCCTCCACCGTCTACGAGGTTCCGATCACATCGCTGAACCGGAGCGCCTGCCAGGGCCTCTCGCTCGGTCAGCGGGATATCGACCGCTCCAAGAACTTCTTCGCACTGGGCCTGCTCTACTGGCTCTACTCGCGCCCGATTGAATCCACGAAGCGCTGGCTCTCGAACCGCTTCAAGGACGACGTCCTCGAAGCCAATCTCCGGGCACTGCGCGCGGGACACGCCTTTGGCGAGACCGCAGAACTCTTCCCGGTGCACTTCGCAGTTCCCGCGGCAAAGATCGAGCCCGGGACCTACCGGAACATCACCGGAAACACCGCCCTCGCCTGGGGCATCGTGGCGGCTCGCAAAGTCTTCGACCGCCCGGTCTTCCTGGGGGCGTATCCGATCACACCGGCCAGCGATGTGCTCCACGAAGTCGCGCGTCACCGCAACTTCAACGTCAAGACCTTCCAGGCCGAGGACGAGATCAGCGCGATTTCGTCGGCGATCGGCGCGGCCTTCGCCGGACACCTGGCCATCACCATCAGCAGCGGACCGGGGATCGTGCTGAAGCAGGAAGCCCTCGGGCTCGCGGTGATGGTTGAGCTTCCGCTGGTGGTGGTCGACGTCCAACGGGCCGGCCCCTCGACGGGATCCCCAACGAAGACCGAACAGGGCGACCTGATGCTCGCGATTCATGGCCGACACTCCGAGAGTCCCCTGCCCGTCATCGCAGCGAACGGCCCCGGCGACTGCTTCAATGCCGTGATCGAAGCCTTCCAGATGGCGGTCCGCTACATGACGCCGGTGATCCTGCTCTCCGACTCGTATCTCGCCAACAGTTCGGAGCCCTGGCGGATCCCCGCCGTCGATTCGCTGCCGCAACAAACTATCCACTACGCCGAACCCGGTGCCGGCGAATTCGAGCCCTACCGGCGAGACCCGGAAACCGGGGCGCGCCCCTGGGCGATTCCGGGCACCCCCGGGCTCGAGCACCGGATCGGCGGCCTCACCAAGGCGCCCGTCACCGGCAACGTCGTCTACGACCCCGAGAACCACGCCGCAATGGTCGAGGCTCGGGCGAAGAAGGTCGCGGACATTGCAAACGATCTGCCCCCCCTCGAGATCAATGGCCCGCCGAACGGCCGCCTGCTGCTGGTCAGCTGGGGGGGGACACTGGGCTCTGTCACCGCGGCGATCCAGGAAGTGCGCGAAGCGGGGCGAGAGATTTCGACGCTGCACCTGCGGCAGATGAACCCGCTACCCCGGGACCTCGGCGAGAAGCTCAAAGCCTTCGATCACGTCCTGGTCCCCGAACTCAATGACGGCCAACTCTGCAGCCTGCTTCGCGCGAAGTATCTGGTGGATGCAGAATCGTTCTCGAAGGTGAACGGCCAACCCTTCAAGGTGTCCGAGTTGAAGGCGCGCATCGAAGCCTGCCTCGACGGAGGGAAACGATGAGCACACCGGCCCCTACGCGGAAAGATTTCGTTGCCGACCAGGAGGTCCGCTGGTGCCCGGGCTGCGGGGACTACTCGATCCTCGCCAATATGCAGCGCGTGATGCCCGAGTTCGGACTGCCGAAGGAGAACTTCGTGTTTGTCTCGGGGATCGGCTGCTCGAGTCGCTTCCCCTACTACATGAACACCTACGGCTTCCATACGATCCACGGGCGCGCACCCTCTTTCGCCACGGGCATCAAGGCCTGCCGCCCGGAACTGTCGGTCTGGGTGGTGACCGGGGACGGCGATGGCCTGTCGATCGGTGGAAACCATCTGCTCCACACGATCCGCCGCAACCTCGACCTCCAGATCCTGCTCTTCAACAACCGGGTCTACGGCCTGACCAAGGGCCAGTACTCGCCGACTTCGCTGGTCGGAATGAAGACGAAATCGTCGCCCCAGGGCTCGATCGACCACCCGGTCGATCCGATCGCATTCGCCCTGGGCTGCGGCGCCACCTTCGTGGCCCGCAGCATCGATACCGACGCGAACCATCTCCAGGAGATCCTGCGCCGGGCCTACGCGCACCGCGGCACTTCCTTTGTCGAGATCCTCCAGAACTGCCCGGTCTTCTACGACGGTGCCTGGGGCGAACTCGAAAAACGCAAGTCCCGGACCGAAGCCTCACTGGTGCTTGAGAACGGGCAGCCCCTCGTCTTTGGCGACATCGAGCACCGCCGCGGGATCGGGCTCGACGGCGGGATCCCGAGGTTGATCGAACTCGAAGACGGCGACGACCCCGTCGCGAAGGGTGTCGCCGTCCACGACGAGGGCTTCCAGACCCCCGCCTATGCCTCGGCCCTGGCCACGCTCACGCGCCCGGATTTCCCGATCCCGGTGGGCGTGTTTCGGGAAGTCGACCTGCCGCGCTACGAAGAGAGCTTGCAGACTCAAGTCGACGACGCCATCGCCGAGCACGGACCGGGCGATCTCGAGGCCCTGCTCCACTCGGGAGAGACCTGGACAGTCGAGGGCTAGTCGGCCAACAGCCGGGCGGGTTCTTTGTACTCCGAACGAGCGGGACTCGAAACGCGCCCGCTAGGCGGAGAGCCCCGGGACATGGTCGGCCAGGGTCTGGCCAATGGCCGCCGGCGAAGGCGCCACCGGCACGCCCGCCGCTTCGAGCGCGGCGATCTTGTCCGAGGCTTTGCCCTTACCGCCGGAGATGATCGCGCCGGCGTGGCCCATGCGTTTGCCGGGGGGCGCGTTCTGCCCCGCGATGAAGGCCGCGACGGGCTTTTTCATGTTCGACTGCACGAACTCAGCGGCCTCTTCTTCGGCCGAGCCGCCAATTTCGCCGATCATCACGACGGCCTGGGTCTCCGGGTCGGCCTCGAATAGTTCGAGGGCGTCGATGAAGGTGGTCCCGATCACCGGGTCGCCGCCGATGCCGACGCAGGTCGACTGCCCGATGCCGAGGCGGGAGAGCTGGTCGACCGCTTCGTAGGTGAGTGTTCCCGAGCGCGAGATCACGCCCACCGGACCCGGACGGGTGATCTGGGCCGGCATGATTCCGATCCGACACTGCAGGGGGGTGACGAGCCCCGGGCAATTCGGTCCCACCAGTCGCATGCCCGTGCCGACCAGGGCGCGCTTCGCGCGCACCATGTCGAGCACCGGGATTCCCTCGGTGATGCAGACCGCCACCTCGATCCCGGCCTCCGCCGCTTCGAGTATCGCGTCGGCGGCTCCCGCCGGTGGCACGAAAATCACCGAAGCATTGGCGCCGGTGGCCCGGACGGCAGCTTGCACCGTGTCGAAGATCGGAACGCCGCCGATTTCACTGCCGCCGCGCCCCGGGTGCGCTCCCGCCACCACCTGGGTTCCGTATTCGGCCGAGAGACCCGCGTGGAATTGGCCCATGCGTCCCATTCCCTGAACGAGCAGCTTCGTGTTCCGGTCACAGAGAATCGCCATCGCTTCAGGCTCCCTTTCCGCTGGTCACCGCGGCGACGGCGCGTTCGCCGGCTTCTTCGAGGGTCTCGGCAGACGTGATGTCGAGGCCCGATTTCGCCAGGATCGCGCGACCCTCGGCAGCGTTGGTGCCCTGTAGGCGAACCACCAGCGGCACGCTGATTCCGAGATCGTCTGCCGCGGCCACCACGCCCTCGGCGATCAGGTCGCAGCGCACGATGCCGCCGAAGATATTGACCAGGATCGCAGCGACCTTTTCGTCGCGCAGAATCAGCTTGAAGGCTTCCTTCACCTTCTCCTTGTCGGCGCCGCCGCCGGCATCGAGAAAGTTGGCCGGGCTCCCGCCGCAGACGGCGATCATGTCGAGGGTGGCCATCGCCAGACCCGCACCGTTGACCATGCAGCCGATATTTCCGTCGAGACCGACGTAGGCGAGATCGATCTCCTTCGCGGCGCGCTCGCGCTCGTCCTCTTCATCGGGGTCGCGGAGTTCAGCGATCTCCGGCTGGCGGTAGAGCGCGTTGTCGTCGAAGTTGAGCTTCCCGTCGAGGGCGAAGAGATCCCCCGATTTGGTCACCACCAGCGGGTTGATCTCGACCAGGCTCGCGTCCTTCTCGACAAAGAGCCGGTAGAGCCCCATGGCGAAGGCCTCGAGCTTCTTCACCTTGGCGGCGTCGAGACCAAGCCCAAAGCCGAGCCGCCGAACCTGGTAGCCCCGGAGTCCGAGATTCGGGTCGAAGAGCTCGGTGAGGATCTTCTCGGGCGTCTCGGCGGCGACCACCTCGATATCCATCCCGCCCTCGGTGGAAGCGATGAGCGCGAACTTTTCGCTGGCGCGATCGAGGAGCATCGCGAGGTAGAGTTCGGTTTCGATCTCCGACGCCTCCTCGACGTAGACCTTGCGCACCAACTTGCCCTCGGGACCGGTCTGGTGGGTCACGAGGGTCATCCCGAGGATCTCCGCGGCCACGGCCTCGGCCTCCTCGGGCGTCGCCGCCAGCTTGATGCCGCCGCCCTTGCCGCGCCCGCCGGCGTGGATCTGGGCCTTCACCACCACGCGATCGCTGCCGAGGGCGCGCGCCGCTTGCGCCGCTTCCGCCGGGGTGGTGGCCAGGGCGCCCTCGGGTACGGCCACCCCGAATTCGCGCAGCAGTGCCTTCGCCTGGTATTCGTGGACGTTCATGGGAGCCTAGAGGTCGATCTGCGAGACGAGGCTGCGCACGTGCTCGACCGAGGCGTTAAAGGCCTTGCGGTCGTCTTCGTCGAGTTCGACCTCGACCACCCTCTCGACACCGTTCGCGCCAAGGACACAGGGAACGCCAACGTAAAGTCCGTCGACGCCGTACTCGCCCTCGCAGAGGCAGGCGCAGGCCAGCACGCGCTTCTTGTCGTGCAGGATGCTTTCGGCCATCTCGATCGCCGACAGCGCCGGAGAAACGAAAGCCGACCCGGTCTTCAGCAGCCCCACGACCTCACCGCCCGCGCCCTTGGTGCGCTGGACGATCGCTTCGATCTGGTCGGAACTCAGGAACTGGCTCACGGGCACCCCGGCGACGGTGCAGTAGCGCACCAGCGGGACCATCGTGTCGCCGTGGCCACCGAGCACCAGCGCGCTCACATCCTCGACCGAAACGCCGAGCTCCCAGGCCACGAAGGAACGGAAGCGGGTCGAATCGAGTACGCCCGCCATCCCCACCACGCGGTTCTTCGGGAAACCGGAGATTTCCTTGAAGGTGTAGACCATGGCATCGAGGGGGTTCGAGATCACGATCACGATGGCGTCCGGGGCGTTGTCGCGCACGCCCTTCGCAACGCTCTTCATGATCTCGAGGTTCGTCTTGAGCAGATCGTCGCGGGACATACCGGGCTTGCGCGCCAGCCCCGCGGTGATGATCACGAGATCGCTGCCCGCGAGGTCCTTGTAGTCGTTGGTTCCGGCGATGGAGACGTCGCTGCCGGCCAGCGGGGCCCCTTCGGCCATATCGAGAGCCTTGCCCTGGGGCATTCCCTCGACCACGTCAAAGATCAAGACGTCGCCGAGTTCGCGGTACGCGATCTGCTCCGCGAGTACACCACCGATGTTGCCACCGCCGATCAGGGCGATCTTGGGTCGAGCCATGGGAGACCTTCCGTTCTACTTCGTTCTACTTGCAGTTGGGGGAATGGGCGAAACGCTCGGCCTGGGGCGGCGTCTCTCAGTCCATGTTCGAGATGATGGCGTCTCCGAATTCGGAGCACTTGAGCTTCAAAGCGCCTTCCATCTGGCGGTGGAAGTCGTAGGTCACGGTCTTCGCCGCGATCGATCGGGTGATCCCGGCTTCGATCTTTTCGGCGGCTTCGTTCCAGCCCAGGTAGCCGAGCATCATCATGCCGGAGAGGATCACCGAGCTGGGGTTCACCTGGTCGAGGCCTGCGTACTTCGGCGCTGTGCCATGCGTCGCCTCGAAGATCCCGTGGCCCGTCTCATAATTGATATTGGCTCCCGGCGCGATGCCGATGCCGCCGACCTGGGCGGCCAGAGCGTCGGAGAGGTAGTCGCCATTCAGATTGAGGGTGGCGATGACGTCGAATTCCTTGGGGCGGGTCAGCACCTGCTGGAGCGTGATGTCGGCGATGGCATCCTTCACCAGGACCTGGCCGGCTTCGGGCTTGCCGTCGCAGTCGTCCCAGGGGACGGCCCGACCGGCAAACTCGCTGCGCGCGAGGTCGTAGCCCCAGTCGCGGAACGCTCCCTCGGTAAACTTCATGATGTTGCCCTTGTGGACCAGCGTCACGCTCTTGCGACCGTTGTCGACGGCGTACTGCAGGGCGGCCCGGACCAGGCGTTCGGTGCCCTCGCGCGAGACCGGCTTCACGCCGATGCCCGAGGTCTCCGGAAAGCGGATATTCGAAACACCCATCTCGTCTCGCAGGAAGGCGATCAACTTCTTCGCCTCGGCCGACTCCGCCTGCCACTCGATGCCCGCGTAGATGTCCTCGGAGTTCTCCCGGAAGATCACCATATCGACCAGTTCGGGGTGCTTCACCGGGCTCGGCACGCCGGGATACCAGCGCACCGGACGCAGGCAGACGTAGAGGTCGAGGATCTGGCGCAGCGCGACGTTCAAGCTGCGAATGCCACCGCCCACCGGCGTGGTGAGCGGACCCTTGATCCCGACGTAGTACTCGCGGAAGGCGGCGAGGGTCGCTTCGGGAAGCCATTCGCCGGTCTCGTCGAAGGCTTTCTGGCCCGCGAGGACTTCGAGCCAGGCGATCTTTTTCTGCCCGCCGTAGGCTTTTGCCACCGCGGCGTCGATCACGCGCACGGCCGCGGCCCAGATATCGGGGCCGATTCCGTCTCCCTCGATGAAGGGCACGATGGGATGCTGGGGGACCGAGAGAGCCCCCCCTTTTTCACGTTGGATCTTCTGGGCGGGGGACTGGCTGGCTTCGGGGGTGGTCATGGCGCACAGGGTTTAGCAGCGATGGTCCGCCAAGCGCCAACCCTACAGCGCCCGAGCCCGCCGCTTCGCGCCGCCCCCGCGGCTCTCACCCTTCGCGCAGTTCGGCCGCCGAACAGACCCGATTGCGACCGAGCGATTTGGCGCGATACATCGCCTTGTCGGCGGCCTCGAGCAGGCTCTCCAGCGTGTCGCCGTGCGTCGGATGGGTGGCCACTCCGATGCTCACGCTGAGACGAATGCGCTCGCCCGGCCCCGCCTCGTACCCAGTTGCCGCCACGGCAGAGCGAATCCGCTCGGCGATCTGCAGGGCGTTCTCGTGGGAGCTTCCACCCAGCAGGATCGCGAACTCGTCGCCGCCGTAGCGCGCCAGGGTATCGACCTCGCGAATGGTCTCTTCGAGCACCGCGACCAGACGGCGCAGCGTCTCGGTGCCGACCAAATGGCCAAAGCTGTCGTTCACCGCCTTGAAGCGATCCAGGTCGAGAAAGAGCATCGAAAGTGGGGTGCCATAACGGTCCGCACGTCGGATCTCGTTTTCCGCGGCACTCTGCAGGTAACGCGCGTTGTAGGCCCCCGTGGTGTCGTCGATGAAGGCGCGATCCTTCGCCATCTGGTAGTTCTCGGCGATTCCGAGGGCGGCGCTCGCGCGGTCCGCCACGATTTCGGCACGGGCCCACTCGTCGGGGTCAAGGTCGCATTCGGGAACGGGAACACAGAGCAGCCCGGCCTCGCCCTCTCGGCCGCGGAGGGGAACCACCAGCAGCGGTCCGTCGTGGCAGCCGGAACTCTGGAAGGCCGCGACGAGATCGCCGCGATCAACACACGCAAGGCGCGGAATCGCATCGAGATCCGGGTGCTTGCCGTCGAGCAGCAGGGTGTTGAGGCGCTCGGCCTCGGCGTCTTCGAAGCCGCGAAAGACACTGGCATAGTTCCCGGGAAGATTCGTTCGGCGAAAGATCGCCGCGCCGCGATCGCGCCCACACAGCGCCAGCAACAGGTCGAGAGCCAGCGGGTAGACCTTCCCCGCTTCGAGGCACTGGGCCAGTACGCCGCACTCTTCGAGGGTGTCGAGCCGGGCGCGAAGACGACCGACCTCCTCGGCCAGCGCAAAGGCCCGCAGCGCGCGCTCCACGAAGGTCGCCAACGGCTCGGCAGCGCTCGGCAGGGCGAAGAACTCGCCCGGCGACCCGAGAGCAGAGGGGATCCCAGCGGCGTCGGAACCGACGAGCAGCCAGTGCCCCACCTGCCCCGAAGCGCAGAAGTCGGCGCGCTCTGCGGATTCAGGCAGGCCCGGAACCGCGAGATCCCAGACCACGAGGTCAATATCGGCATCCCGAAGCGCCGCCAACGCGCTCTTCGAGTCCCTTGCCCGGAGTCCGCCCTCGCGGCCTCGAAGGCAACCCACGCCCTCGCCCGAAGTCACTTCGAGAAAGCCCACCCGCGCCCGGCCGCTGTCCTCCATGGCCTCCTCCCGCGATGCCCCTGCGAGCGTAACGCGAGATCGAAGCGGAGGCTTCGTGTGCCTAGCCCGAGCCCTCTGCCGACGCCTCGGTCGGCGGCAACACCCGCTGCCAGCTCGTACCGGAATCCGTCGTCTTGAAGATCTGGCCGGTCTGCCCCACGATGAAGCCGGTCTCGCCCCCGGGCGCGAATTCGAGATCGCGCATGAAGGTGAAGATCGAGGGGAAGTGGGACGCGTCGATCGGCTCCCAGGTCGCGCCCATGTCCGTCGAAGTGCGCTGAAAGCCCTTCTCGCCGACAGCGACAATGCGTCCGGGCACCTGGCCCGCGGCAAACACGGCCAGCAGCTGGTCCATCTTGCGGTAGGTCCAGGTCTTGCCCCCGTCATCGCTCACCAGCACGACACCACCGAGGCCGGCGATGATGCCCTGCCCCGCTTCGTCGAACTGCACGGTGAAGAGGATCGGGTTCTGGATCACGCGTACCCGGACGCCGCCTTTCGGGTTCTCCCGCGAGCGGAAGTAGCGTTCGAGAAAATCGGGGTCGTGCTCGAGGTAGTCCTCGTAATCCCAGGGCGGCTGTGCCCGGAGACGCACGCGATCGGTGGAGACCCCAGCGTCTTCGATCGAGAAACGCACTTCCGCGCTGCGGGCCTCGAGAAGTTCGAAGAGTTCGTTGGGATCGCCCCCGCGGCCGTAGGCTTCGATCTCTGCAGGGCTCGCCACCGACTCGATCGCCACGTTGAGGTGGGTCTCGCTGGCCACGCTCTCGGCGAAATCGCCGATGATCTCGATGTCGGAACTGTCGATTTCGATCTGGTTGTAGCCGAGCTCGATCAGCGGCATCGTCGCAGAGCCCTCGATCGAGGAGGACTGCCAGGTGGCGCCGCCGTCATCCGAGTAGAAGACGTAGCCGAATTCGCCGATCAACCAACAGCGCGCGCTGGTCGGGTCGCCGCGCTCACAGAAGACATCGTTCAGCGTGACGTCCTCGAAGACCGGCTCCCCCTTGCGAATCTTCTCCTGGTCCCGCTCGTCGAGCCAGACGAACATCGGGTGCAGTTGGTCGACGGTGAAGGAATGATCCTCCCACGTCTTCCCGCCGTCGTTGGTGAGGATCCGGGTGCCCCACTCGCCAATCACCCATGCGGTATTGGCGTTGATCGCGGTGACCGAAAAAAGGTGGGGCTGCGATTCGACTTTCGGGTGGTCCTGACGCTGCCAGGTGCGCCCCCCATCCTCGGTGTGCATCACGAGCCCGCGCTGCCCCACCGCCCAGCCATGCTGCGCGTCGGCCATGGCCACGCTGTAGAGCGAGCGACGGGTCCCCGTATCTCCCTTTTCGAAGGTCTGGCCCCCATCGGTGGTGAAGTACGCTGCGCCGTAGTAGCCCACGGCGACGGCGTTCTGGGGGTCCGCTACCGAGACCGAGTAGAGGTCATCGTAGAGGCGGATCTCGCCGGCATCCGAGGAATCAAAATCGACATCGATTTCGTGGCAGGCGAGAGAAAGAGAGCAGGCCGCGGCACAGAAAAGGGCCGCAGCGCGAGAGGGTGACATGGGTGGGTCCGATCTCCGGTTTCGATCCGGTTTCAACGACGCCGTGGGTCGGCACAGGCCGCGAAATCCTGGCTCGGGGCCAAGCCCCGGAAAGCGGCCTGCAGTTCGTAGACTAGGGGCGGTCGCGTTGTCAAGCGCCGGCCTCCCGGATAGCGTGCAGGGCCCACCACGAACGCAACTTCCACCCCTCTGGAACCCCCCCCGCTCGTCCCTCCACACCAACTCCACACCAACTAGAGGGGCTAGCGGGGATTTCACCATCGAAGTACCCACCAAGCCTCGCTCCCCTTCGCTCGGCCCCCTTCGGCGCAGCAGGCTGCCCGCGGTGCTGCGACTGCTCGGCTGGGGCCTTCGCACTGCAACCTCCGAGGCGGTCGGGCGGCTCCTGGACCCCTTCGTCGGCCACTCCCAGCGCGCGCGCCGTCGCGGCGCTCGTCTGGTCGCCGCCAGCCAAAGGCTCACCGTCCACCTCGGGGCCTTGAAGGGCGTCTTCGTAAAGGCCGGACAGTTCGCCGCGATGCGGCCGGACCTGCTCCCCGCCGACGCTCGGCTTCCGCTCGCGACGCTCCAGCGCGCCGTGCCCCCGCTCGGCGCCAGCGTCATCCGGCGCCAACTCGAGGTCGAACTCGGACAAAAGCTCGCCCTCGCCTTCGAGGATTTCGGGGACGAGGTCCTCGGGGCCGCATCGCTGGCACAGGTCCACCCCGCAACGCTCCGGGACGGGACCCGCGTCGCGGTCAAGATCCAGTACCCCGGGCTCGACGCTTCGCTGCACGGCGATCTCGAGGTGGCGCGGACGCTGATCCGAATTCTCGCGTGGGCCAGTGGACGCCGCATCCCGAACCAGGACCGCCTGTTTCGCGAGTTCGCCGAGAGCCTCGAAGCCGAACTCGATTTCCGAACCGAGGCTGCGAGCGCCCGGGAGATCGCGGCCAACCTCGCGAACGATTCGGCGGTGGTGGTCCCCCAAATTTTCGACGCGTTCTCGACACGGCGCGTGCTCACCATGGAACGCTTCGAGGTCCTCCCGCTCGAACGCGAGCGTCTCCTCGAGCGAGGCATCGACCCCACGCGGGTCCTCGAGATCGTGGTCGGCGCCTACGCAAAGCAACTCTTTGAGGACGGCTTCTTCCACGCCGACCCGCACCCGGGAAACCTCTTCGTAGTCGATGAAGCCGATGCACCCCGCACCCCGCGCGTGCTCTTCCTCGACTTCGGCCTTTCAAAGCGGCTGCAGCCCGAGCTGCGAAGGGCCCTGCGCGCGGGCCTGCGCGCCCTGCTGCGCCGCGATCCCGGCGCCCTGCTCGCCGAAATGGAGGCGCTCGGGATGCTCGCCCCGGGTGCCCGCAGCGGCGTCGAAGCCGCCCTCGGGGCCCTCTTCAAAGAGGCGGGCGCGGGAGCGCTCGGCGTCGGGAAAGGAAGCGCCCCGGACCTCTTTGACCGGGCAAAGCAATGGCTGCAGGAAACTCCCGGGCTACAGCTTCCGAACGACGCGCTGCTCTTCGCAAAGACCGTGAGCACACTCGTCGCGCTCGGCGCCCGCCTCGCTCCGGAGACCGACCTCCTGGGGCTGCTCACGCCTCACGTACTGCGCTTTCTGGTGCGGCCCGAGGAGACCGCGCCAGAAAGGCTCAGCGACCGCCGAGCCGCAGACCCTGGAGCCGAATGAAGCCACCGGCGTCGCCCTGGTCGTAGGCGCCCCCGTCTTCCTCGAAGGTCACCATCTGCTCGGAGTAGAGCGAATGCGGCGAGCGCCGCCCGCTGACCGTGACCCCGCCCTTGTAGAGCTGCACGCGAACCTCGCCGCTGACGTTCCGCTGGGACGCCTCGACGGTCGCCCGCAACAGGTCCATCTCCGGCGAGAACCAGAAGCCGTTGTAGACGAGTTCTGCGTAGCGCGGAATCAGGCGATCGCGTTCGTGCATCACCTCGCGGTCCATCGTGATCGATTCGATTGCCCGGTGCGCCACAAAGAGCACGGTGCCCCCCGGCGTTTCGTAGACGCCGCGCGACTTGAGCCCCACGAAACGGTTCTCGACCATGTCGACGCGCCCCACACCGTGCGTGCCCGCGAGCTTGTTCAACTTCGTGAGCAGGGCCACCGGCGAAAGGCTTTCCCCGTCGATCGAAGTCGCCCTGCCGTTCTCGAAAGCAATCACCAATTCGGCCGGTACGTCCGGCGCCGCCTCGGGGGACTGGGAGAGCAGGAACATCGCCTCTTCGGGAGCGCGCCAAGGGTCTTCGAGGATCCCGCCCTCGAAAGAGCAGTGCATCAGGTTTCGATCGATCGAATAGGGTTTCTTGACCGTGGCGCTCACCGGGATGTCGTGCTTTTCGGCGTAGGCCATGCAGTCGGTGCGCGAGCGTAGATCCCACTCGCGCCACGGAGCGATCACCTGCAACTCGGGCCCCAGCGCCCGGAAGGCCAGCTCAAAGCGAATCTGGTCGTTGCCCTTTCCCGTGGCACCGTGCGAAACCGCATCGCAGCCGGTTTCGCGCGCGACTGCCACTTGATGCTTTGCGATCACCGGGCGCGCGAGCGCGGTGCCGAGGAGATAGACCCCCTCGTAGATCGCCCCGGCCTGGATCGCGGGGTAGACATAGTCGCTGACGAACTCGTCGCGCACATCGCGCACGATGCACTCGACCGCTCCCGAGGCGAGCGCCTTCTCGGGAAGCCCCTCGAGCTCCTCTTCCTGGCCGACGTCGGCGCAGTAGGCCACGACCTCGCAGTCGTATTCCTCGATCAGCCAACGCAGGATGACGGAGGTATCAAGACCGCCGCTATAGGCGAGACAAACGCGGCGCACCGGATCGCGAGAGGCCATAGCCCCCTCCCATCTCTGCGAATCGTTATTCACTGCGAATGGGCCGGCACGCGGCCGATTCGAGAGGCCGCAGTGTACGACAAGCCGCCCGCCGCGCACCGCCCGGCCGCCCCTCTACCGACGGGGCGTCAGGGCCTGGCGGTCAGCAGGGTGCGCTCGAGGATCGCCTTCTGGGCGTGGAGCCGGTTCTCGGCCTGGTCGTAGACGATGGCCCGGTCTCCATCGAGCACCGCATCGGTGATTTCCTCGCCGCGGTGGGCCGGCAGGCAGTGCATCACGAAGGCCGCGGGGGCGGCCTCGAGCAAGGCATCGTTGACCTGGTAGGGCGCGAAGATCTTGCGCCGCTCGGCGGCCTCCGCTTCCTGCCCCATGCTGGTCCAGGTGTCGGTGTAGACGAAGTGCGCGTCGCGAACCGCCTCGAAGGGATCGTCCGTCATCGTCACCTTTGCACCGCTCGCCTTGGAAAGAGCTTTGACCTGTTCCATCACGGCGACGTCGGGGCGGTGCGATTCCGGGGTTCCGATGCGAAGCTGCATTCCCAGCACCGCGGCGAGGAGCGCCAGCGAGTGGACGACGTTGTTGCCGTCGCCGACGTAGGCCACCACGGCTTCGCGGGGATCCATCCGTTCTGCGATCGTCTGCAGGTCCGCCATGGCCTGGCAGGGGTGAAGACGATCAGTGAGCCCGTTGATCACCGGGATCGACGCCTCGCGAGCCAGTTCTTCGAGTAACTCGTGGCTGAAGGTCCGCGCCATCACGCCGTCGACCCAGCGCGAGAGGTTTCGCGCCACGTCGCGCGCGCTCTCGCGCGTGCCAATACCCACCTGTTCGGGGCCCAACACGATCGCATGGCCACCGAGTTGGGTGACTCCGGCCTCGAAGGTCACGCGCGTTCGCAGCGAGGGCTTCTCGAAGTACATCGCGAGGGTCCGCCCCCGCAGCGTCTGCGGGCGCTCTCCCCTTCGGAAGAGTTCCTTGAGTTCGCAAGCGCGGTCGTGCAGCGCCAGAAGCGCTTCGGCCGACCAGTCCGCCACCGACAGGAAGTGCATGGGATTCTTCATGGTACGAGCAGGGTCCCCACACCACCGTCGGTGAAGACCTCGAGCAACACCGCGTGGCGGATGCGCCCGTCGATGATGTGAGCCTTCGCAACCCCGTCGGCCAACGCTTGAACGCAGCAGCTCACCTTCGGGATCATGCCCCCGCGAATCGTCCCATCGGCGATGAACTTCTGGGCCCTTTCACTCGAGAGCTGCGATATCAGCGACTGGCTGGCATCGATCACCCCGGCGACGTCGGTGAGCAGGATCAATTTTTCAGCTCCGAGAGCCCCCGCCACCGCCCCCGCCACTTCGTCGGCGTTCACGTTGTAGGTGAGTCCGTCTTCGTCGACACCGATGGGGGCCACGACCGGAATGAAGTGGGCGTCGCACTTGGCCTCGAGCACGCTCGTCTCCACCGTCACCACTTCGCCCACCCGTCCGAGATCGTGCTCGCCGTGCCGCTTGCGGCGGACGCGCAGCAGTCCGCCGTCGCTTCCCGTGAGGCCGACGGCGCTGCCGCCACCCTGCGAAATGCCCTCGACGATTTCGCGGTTGACGCTTCCACCGAGAACCCTTTCGACCACTTCCATCGTGGCGTCGTCGGTCACCCGCAGGCCGTCGACGAAGGTCGACGTCTGGCCCATCCGCTCGAGAGCCAATGCAATCTGCGGCCCGCCGCCGTGGACGATGACCGGCTTCAGGCCGATGTGCTTGAGCAGCACGACGTCGACCGCGAAGGAGGCGCGCAGCTCTTCGTCGACCATCGCCGCCCCGCCATACTTGATGACGATGGTCGAGCCCACAAAGCGCCGCATGTAGGGCAGCGCCTCGACGAGCACCGCGGCCTTGTCGACGAGCTCCTTCATTCGACTCCCCGGCCTGGATTCGATTGGACTGGGCCCCGTCTGGGTTCGGATCCCCAGGGTTCCGGTCCCCGCAGCAGGGCTGCAGCGGGCCATTCGGGGGCCCGAGCGTACCCAAAGCTTCGTCTCCGCGCCCACGCGCGGGGCCCGCTACAGGATGTACTGCGAGAGGTCGGGGTCCAGGACGAGGTCGCGCAGCCGCTCCTGCACCATCGCCTCGTCGACCACCACCTTGGTCGCCCCGAGGTCCGGGGCATCGAAGCTCAGCTCTTCGAGCAACTTTTCCATCAGCGTCTGGAGACGCCGCGCCCCGATATCCGAACTGGTCTCGTTCACGCGTGCCGCGAAATCGGCCACCGCCTCGAGTGCGGCCGGCTCGAAGTCGATGTCGATGTCCTCGGTGGCGAGCAACGCCCGGTATTGCTTCGTGAGCGCATTTTGGGGCTCCTTTAGAATGCGCAGGAGATCCTCTCGCGACAGGCTCGTCAGCTCCACGCGGATCGGAAAGCGCCCCTGCAACTCGGGGATCAGATCCGAGGGCTTCACCGCGTGAAAGGCGCCCGCCGCAATGAAGAGTATGTGGTCGGTGCGCACCGGCCCGTGTTTCGTCTGCACCGTTGAACCCTCAACGATGGGCAGGAGATCGCGCTGGACCCCCTCGCGCGAAACGTCGGGGCCCTGCTTCCCGCCGGCGCCCACCGCCACCTTGTCGATCTCATCGATGAAAACGATCCCCGACTGCTCGACGCGTTCGATCGCGAGTTCGCGGGCGCGGTCCATGTCGATCAGGTTGGCGGCCGCTTCGGCCACCAGGGCCTCGCGCGCTGCCGCGACACTCATGCGTCGGCGCTTCTTGCGCTCGGGCATCATGCCGCCGAGCAGATCCTTGAACTGGACCCCCATCTCCTCCATGCCCTGGGGCGTCATGATCGAGAGCGAAGCACCCCCGGTCTCGGAGACGAGTTCGACCTCGACCTCGCGGTCGTCGAGTTCGCCGAGGCGCAGGAGCTTTCGGAGCTTTTCGCGGGTCGCCGGGGAGTCGACCGTCGAGGTACCCGCATCGGCACCGGAGCCCGGCCCGGGAACCGGCAGCAGTGCGTCGAGCAGGCGCTCTTCGGCGCGGTCCTCGGCGACGCTCTGCACTTCGCGGGTCTGCTCTTCCGAGACCATCGAGAGCGAGAGCTCCAGAAGGTCGCGGATGATCGATTCGACGTCGCGCCCGACGTAGCCCACCTCGGTGAACTTTGAAGCCTCGACCTTGATGAAGGGAGCCTGGGCCAGGCGCGCGAGACGCCGCGCGATCTCGGTCTTCCCCACGCCGGTGGGACCGATCATGATGATGTTCTTCGGCGCAATCTCGTCGCGCAGTTCTTCCGGGACCTGCTGGCGCCGCCAGCGGTTCCGCAGCGCGATCGCCACCGCACGCTTCGCCTCGCTCTGACCGATGATGTAGCGGTCTAGTTCCGAGACGATCTCGCGCGGTGTAAAGACCCGTGTCGTGCTCACGGCAGGCTCACCCGGTGAATCGAATCGTTGGTGTAGATACAGATCTCCGAGGCGATTCGGATCGACTCTTCGGCGATCTCGTCGACGCCGAGATTCGAGTGCCCGGCCAGCGCGCGCGCCGCCGCCAGCGCATAGGCCCCGCCGGACCCGATCGCCACGATGCCATCGTCGGGTTCGATCACGTCTCCATTGCCGGAGACCACCAGCAGCGATTCCGGGTCCCCCACCACCAGCATCGCCTCGAGGCGCCGCAGCACCCGGTCGGTCCGCCAGTCTCGCGCGAGTTCCACCGCCGCGCGACGAAGGTTCCCGGGGTGCGCTTCGAGTTTCGACTCGAGTCGCTCGACGAGCCCGAGCGCATCCGCGGCGCCGCCCGCGAAACCCACGATCACGCGCCCCTTGGCGATACTGCGCACCTTTTCGGCGCCACGCTTCATTACGGTCTCTCCCACCGTGACCTGCCCGTCCGCCGCCATCGACAAACGGCCCTCGCGGAGCACCGCCACCACCGTGGTGGATCGGATCTTCGGTGCCATTGAAATCGTCATCTCGAATCGTTCTCCCTGCGCCTGCCCTGGCGCCCGCGTGCGCTTGGATGCGCTTCGTCGTAGACACGGCGCAGATGCTCGATCGAGACGGCGGTATATTTCTGGGTGGTCGAGAGGCTCGCGTGCCCCAGCAACTCCTGAATCTCACGCAGGTCGGCGCCCATGTCGAGGAGGTGGGTCGCAAAGCTGTGCCGCAGCCGGTGGGGATGGACCCGCTCGGGGATCCCCGCCGCCAGCGCACGCTTCTTCAGGATGCGGCGCACATCGCGGTCGCAGAGGCGCCGGGCTTTGGTGTCGCGGCGCGGCCGAATCGAAATGAAGAGCGGCTCCCCCAGCAGGCCTGGTCGTTTGCGCGCATCGACCCACTCGAGCACGGCGCCCAGCGCCATCTTGGGAAGCGGGGCGACCCGTTCCACGCGTCCCTTCCCGAGGACCCGAAGTTCCCCGCGCCGCCGGTCGAAGTCGCGCACGTCGAGGGCCGCGAGTTCGCCCACGCGGATCCCGGTGCCGTAGAGCACCTCGACGATCGTGCGATCGCGCAGCCGCCGCAGGCGCTGCATCGCGGTTTCCGGGGCGGCGGCGCCGGACTTGCGCTGGGCGGGCTCTGGATCTCGCTCGATCAAACCAAAGCAGTCGTCCACCGAGAGCGGACGCGGCAGGCTTCGCGGCACCTTTGGCGTCCGCAGCCCCAGCGTGGGGTCCGCCTTCGCCCAACCCTCGCGCAGGCCGTAGCGGAAGAAGGTCCGCAGCGAGGCGAGCTTGCGCCCCACTGTCGTGGCCGTTCGCGTCGCGCCGAGGGCGATGAGCCAGGCGCGCACCTCGCGCGGCCCAGCCTCTTCGGGCGCTGTGCCCAGGTGTTTCGCGAACTGTCGCAGGTCGCTCCGATAGGCTCGGCGCGTGTGCTCGGAAAAGTTTCGCTCCGCCAGAAGATGACGGTCGAATTCCCCGAGGCGTCGTTCGAAGCTCACGGGCTCAGCGCTCCGATTTCCGCGCTCCATTGGGCCGTGGCCTCGAGCGCGCGGTCGGCCAGGCGCTGCGTCTTCTCTCGCCGAGGAATGCGCTTTGCCGAACCCGGGAGCGGCGGAAAGAGCCCGTAGTTCACGTTGCTCGGCTGGAAGGCCTGTCGTCCACCGGGGTCCGGCGCCAGGTGCCGGAGCAGGGCGCCGTGGGCCGTCTCCGCCGGCGGCCCCGGTGCCGTTTCGCCGCGCGCACGGTAAGCCAACTGCACTCCCGCCACGAAGCCGAGGGCCGCCGACTCGACGTAGCCTTCGACGCCCGCCATCTGTCCCGCAATGTAGAGACCCGGCCGGCCCTGCACCTCGAGGGTCGCAGCGAGGTGCATCGGTGCGTTCACGAAGGTGTTTCGGTGTACCGAGCCGTAGCGTGCGAAGACCGCGTTCCCCAGACCGGGCAGCGCGCGAAAGATCCGCTGCTGCTCCCCGATCCGAAGCTTCGTCTGGAAACCGACGAGGTTGTAGAGCACCCCTGCCTTGTTCTCCTGGCGCAACTGCACCACCGCAAACGGGCGACGACCCGTTCGGGGATCGCGCAGCCCGACGGGCTTCATCGGCCCGAAGGACAGCGTCGCCGGGCCGCGGCGCGCCATCTCCTCGATCGGCAGGCAACCCTCGAAATACAGCGCCTTCTCATGCGCGTGCAGCGGAACCGTATCGGCTGCGAGCAGGGCCGCGATAAAGGTCTCGTAGGCCTCGCGGTCGAGCGGCAGATTCAGGTAGTCGCCCTCCCCGTCCTCGTAGCGCGAGGCCCGGAAGACCACGTCGTAATCGATCGAGTCGGCGTAGAGCGTCGGCGCGATGGCGTCGTAGAAATACAGAGAGGTTTCGCCGAGCAGGGCCTGGACTTCTGCAGCGAGGTCCTTCGCGGTCAGCGGCCCGGTGGCGAGGATCACCAGCGGAGCGTCGGGAATGCGATCGACGCGCTCGCGCACCACCTCGATCAGGTCGTGTCCCTCGATGGCATCCTGGATGAAGCGCGAGAAGGCCTCGCGGTCCACCGCCAGCGCACGACCCGCGGGCACTGCGTTGGCGTCGGCGGCGCGCAGCACCAGCGAGCCCAGGCGCCGCATCTCCTCCTTCAGGAGCCCCACCGCGTTGCCCAGCGAGGCCCCGCGCAGCGAGTTGCTGCAGACCAGTTCGGCGAGGCCGTCGCCCTGGTGGGCCTCGGAGCGAGCACCGGGGCGCATCTCGAAGAGCCGCACGCGGGTTCCGCGCTCGGCCATCTGCCAGGCGGCCTCGCAACCCGCGAGCCCACCGCCGACGACCACGACGGCCTCTGCGATCGCACCCTGCCCGCCAGCTCCCCCATCCATGGCCGAACCCATACCCGATTCGGATCGGAGCCGCTGGCGAGCCGACGTTGCACCCGCGGGGAGGCGTGCCTCTTAGGGTGCGGCCTACCCTGTTCCCCCAGCGAAACGCCGGAAGGAACCGATGCATGCACGAGCCCCTGCGTTACCGCGACGCGTACCACGCCGCCCTCGAAACGGCAGCGCCAAGCGAAGCCGAGCGAACCTGGCGCCGCAGCCGCTTCGACCGTGGGCTCCGCCTCGTCGCCGAACTGCGTCGACGTCACGCGCTCGCGGTGGAGGGCCTCCCGATCCTGGACATGGGCATGGCTCACGGCGGCGACTGCGCGGCCTTCGCTTCGGAGGGGGCGCGGGTCACGGGGCTCGACTACAGCGACCTGGGGATGAAGGCCCTGCGTGACGCGCTGGCTCCCCTGGCCCCCCTTGATTCGTTGCGAGCCGATCTGAATGCGCCGTTCCCGCTGGCCGCAGAGACTTTCGACGGAGCGCTTTCGCTCTGCGTCATCGAGCACATCATCGACCTCGACGCGCATTTTCACGAGTGCCATCGAATTCTCCGGCCAGGAGGCTGGCTTTTCCTGACCACGCCGATGGCGCTGCGCTTTTTCTACAAGGACCCGCACTTCGGGGTGCCTTTGACTTCGCTGCTTCCGATGGGCTTGCGCAAGTTCGTGTGCCAGCGCCCGCTTCGACGCCGATACCCCTATCCGTTGGCGGATCACACCTTCTATACCGTCGACTCGATCGGCCGCGCCGCGGGGCGGCAGGGGTTTCGCACCTCGGGTCATGTCTTCGCGGACCGCGAGTTCATGTCGACCCTGGGCGGCCTCCCGGGCGGCGGCCTGGCCTCCCGGGCGCTCGAATACTTCGTCCCCGACTACATCCTCCTCGTCCGGGACTAAACCCGCAGAGCGAGCGCCCACTGGTCGTTCAAGAGCCCCGCACTCCCTTCGCCACCCAGTAGCGGCCATCGCGCTCGAGCTGGATCGCGCCGGCGAGTTCGAGTTCGAGAAGTTCGGGAGCGAGGGCGCTGGCGCTGAGGGCCAGGCGCTGGGCCAACTCGTCCGGGGTCGCGGGCGCTTCGACGAGGGCCGCGAGGATTCGCGTTGCCAGCGGACCGTAGGCCGGTTGGGTGGCCGCAGGGGCCGGGGCGGCGGCATCGAAACCCAGCGCCTCGAGCAGGTCATCGCCTCCGAGGCATGGACGCGCGCCGTCGATCAGCAGGCGGTTCGGTCCCATGCTGGTGGGGGCGGCGACCCGGCCCGGAACGGCCAACACCTCCACCCCCTGGTCGAGGGCGTGGCGCGCGGTGATCAGCGAACCGCTCTTCTCTCGCGCCTCGACCACCACGACTGCGCGCGAGAGCCCACTGATCAGCCGGTTGCGCAGCGGGAAGTAGGGAGCGCGTGGGGGGGTGCCGAGGGGCATCTCGCTCAGCACCAACCCGCGCTCGCCAATGCGACCTGCGAGGCCGCGATGCTCGGGTGGGTAGATTCGGTCGGGGCCGCAGGCCTGGACCGCGACGCTCACGCCCTTTGCGTCGAGTGCCCCTTCGTGGGCGGCGGCATCGATCCCCCGCGCCATCCCGGAGACCACCACGACGCCCGCCCGGGCGAGACTCTGCCCGAGTTCGAAGGCCAGCGACTTCCCCTCGACGGTGGCGGCGCGCGCGCCGACGATCGCCACGCAGGGGCCCTCGAGGATTTCGACTGCACCGGCGCCGCGCAGCAGCAGCAGCGGCGCCGCGTCCGGGAGCCGCGCCAACTGCAGCGGGTAGGCCGCGGAGAGCCAGGGCAGTGCGCGCACCCGCAGGCGCCGCAGTTTCGAAAGGCGTGCCTCGGCTTCGCGGCGACTCGAGCGCCGCGCGTTCACGCAGTGTTGCAACGCCTCGGCAGGGCCGGCGCTGGCTTCGAGCAGGTCGCGGGCGCGCTCGGGTTGCAGGCTCAGTGTTTCCTGCAGGTCGAGCCAGTCACGCAGGCGCGGCTCGCGATCGGGATCGAGCGCTACGCAGTCGAAGACGAAATCTTCGTCCCGGGTCGTACGGAAGTCGAAGGGCAAGGGAGAACTCCCCGGGACCGGGGAGACGGAGAGATAGCGAACACCGCGCGCTTCTCAAGCCACGGGTGCTCACGAAGCCCGGGGGGCCGAACCCGACGACCCCTTTCAGCGCTGGGCGCGATCGCTCCCGCGCCGGGCGAGGACCGGAGCCGGTCGCGTGCGGAAGGCATCTCCCACGCGCAGCGCACGGCGCGTGTCGAAAACGACGGCGATGGCGACCTCCTCGTCGAGTTCGACCACCACCAACTCGGCCAGCACATGGTCCGGTGTGTGCACCGTGGCCCCGCTCACACGATCCCGCTTCGGCGAGCCCTCGAGATAGACCTCGAGTCGGTCTCCCCGGCGCAGCCCGTGGGAGCGGCCACGATCGAGGGTGACCGCGTCGCGGGTACCGATCAGGCTGCGAAGCGGTGGAATGAAGACGATGTGACCTGCGACAACGGCCGGCGGCCCGGACGAGGGCTCCGACCACCTGTTCTCGTCGTGCCCCCGGGCCAGCCGGTCGCCCCGGGCGATCTCCGCATTCGATTCGAGAATGCGCGCGCGCGAGGACGATTCCCCCGGTTCCTGCACCGCGAGCCGTCCCACGACCTCGACGTAGAATCCGATGCGACGGCCGCTCTCGAAATCCCGAACCGGCAGCGGCTCGCGGAAGATTCGGAATTGGTCGCCGCGCGCCACCTGGCCCTGGCCGAGTCCGATGTAGACCTCGTCGCCGGCGGCGAGCCAGATGCGCTCTTCGGGACTGTCGACGATGCTCGACGCGGCCTCGAAATCTTCCTCCGAAACGAAGCCGAACCCCGAAGCGGCTCGACGGAGCTGCGGGGCGAGGCCGGCGCCGGACGCGCGGGGTGTCCGCGCCGCGGATCGCTGCGGCCTGGCCCTGGCAGCGGCCCAGAGTGCGGCACCCTCGTCGGGGTCGAGCACGCGCATTGCGGTGCGGCTGATCCAGATGATGTCGCCGGGGAAGATCCGGTGCGGGTTGGTGATGTCGGCATTCTCATGCCAGACCGAGGGCCACACCCAGGCGGTTCCCAGGTAGGCCTCCGAAATGTCCCAGAGCGTGTCGCCCGGAACGACGCGGTGCAGGCGACCCGTGCGCCCCTCGCGGTCGGTCACTTCCGGGCCCAGCGTCACCCCCTGCGAGGCCCGGGCGCCTGCCGGAACTTCAGCCGGGCTCGCCCCCGCCCACGCGCAGAGAACGCACACCGTCGCAAGGAAGCCGACGCCGGGCGGGTTTCGCAGTCTCATCGCCGATCTCCTCGAGGCCAACTCCCCGGAGCCAACCCGGCGAGCGCACTCCCTGGAGCGCCTTCACCGAAACGACTCGGGACAGATCGAGAACCTTTCTCGGGCGGGGTGGCGGCCGGCTTGATGGCCCAGTGGCCGCAAAATCTCGGACTAGCTCTTCGGGTTCGCGGGCAGCCGCTTCTGCATCTCGAGCGCCGCCGCCTCCCATTCGGGGTCTGCCACTGACTTGCCGGCTGCCTTCGCCCGCTCCCGCCGCTGGGAGAGGCCATTGAGCGCGGCGCCTAGTTTCTCGCCGGCGCGATCGGTATTGCCGGTCGACTCGTAGGCGAGCGCGAGGTGGTACTGCACAAATTCCCGCCCGGACGAGCCCTCGGGCATCCCGGCTTCGGCCTCCTCGAGATAGCCCACCGCCGCGGAGGAAACACCGCGCTTGTGCAAGACCCAACCGAGCGTGTCGGCCGCGTTCGGATTGTCGGGAAGCAGGGCCTTCGCCTCCTGTGCCAATTCGAGGGCGCGGTCGAGAGAGCCCCCGCGCTCGACCAGCAGGTAGGCGAGATTGTTCTTCGACTCGCCCATGTCCTCGCCGTGAAGGATCGCGCTCTCGTAACGCTCCATCGCCTTTTCGGGCTGTCCGATCGATTCGTAGAGAACGCCGAGGGAGTGGTGAACGCTGGCGAGGTCGGGCCGAATCGCCGAAGCCGCCTCGAGGGCTTCGATGGTCTTCGGGTGATCTCCCGCCAGTTGGTAGTAGCCCGCCAACCGCCGAAAGACGCCCGAATCGTCGGGCGCCAACTGCGTGGCGCGAATCAACATCTGCTCGGCACGTTCCTTGTCGCCATTCAGCAGCAGGGCCTCCCCGAAAATCTGGACGAGGTTCGGGTTCGCCGGGTCGGTCTCGAGCGAGGTCTCCAGGTACGCAATCGATTCCGCGAGATTTCCGGTGACCTGGTCGAGGCGCAGTATCGAGCGCAGCACCTCGGGACGGTTCGGCATCATCTCATTGGCCAGGTGCAACTCGCCCCGCGCCTCCTCGAGTTCGCCGCGCACCATGAAGAGGCGACCGAGGGCGTAATGAACGTCGGCGGTGCGCGCCTCCTCGTCAATCAACTGGAGTTCCTCGAAGGCCTGCTTGACCTTGCCAAGGTTCACCAGGCTCTGGGCCACCTGGATGCGTACCGGGATCACATCCGGCTTCATCGCGAGGTAGGCGCGTCCCTGTTCGATCGCGTACTCGTGCTCGCCGAGTTCGATGTGGATCGCGGTGAGGAGCCGGCGCGCCTCGGGGTTCTTGGCTCCCAGTTCCAGGCTGCGCGCCAATTCGATTCGTGCCCCGGAGCGATCTCCCTGAAGGGCCAGCGCCGAGCCCAGCAGGAAGTGGGCCTCGGACCAGCCGGGCCGGGTGTTGATCGCCGAGCGCAGCGAAAGGATCGCTGCATCCGGTGCCCCCTCGGCCATCTCGATCTTCGCACGGACAAAGAGCGCATCGGCATTCGAAGCCTTCTCTTCGAGGATGCGATCTGTGAGCTTTCGCGCTTCCTGTAGGTTCGCGTAATCCTTCTCGCGGTAGCCGCGCTCGGTCAGGAGTTCGGCCTTGCGCAGGATCGCCCGGTGGTCATCGGGGCCGACGTCGAGGGCGCGTTCGACGGCCTCGAGCGCGCCTTCACGATCCCCGAGACCACTGCGGTATTGAGACAGGACGAGGAAACCCTGCGGGTCCTCGGGGTCGGCTTCGGTCGCTCGAATAATCAACGCGTCGGCGCGCTCACTGTCCCCCCTGCTGGCGTGGATGCGGGCGAGTTCGTAGAAGATCACGGTATCGCGCTTCGATTCCTCGATCCCCTGTTCGAGGATCTCGATGGCCTCGTCGATCAGGCCCTGCTGCCGCTTGAGCGTCGCCAGTGCCAGGTAGGGTGCAGACGATTCGTCTTCGTTTCGCTCGATCCCCATCCGGGCGGCGGCTTCGGCTTCATCGAGACGTTCGGTCGAGGCGTAGAAACGCGCGAGTTGAACGGCTGAGTTCCAGCCCTTCTCGATCTCGACGTATTGCTTCAGCGCCACTTCGGCCTTTTCGTTCTGTTCGCGCCGCATATGGTGTCGTGCGAGATCGAGCACCAATTCAGGCTTATCCGGCGACAACTCGATCGCCCGGCGGTAGTGACCTTCGGCGTCCTCGGCGTTGCCGAGGCCCTCGAGGGCAGCGCCCTTTAGCTGCTGCGCATTCGCGGAGTCGATGTTGACGGCCAGCAGATAGTCGGCCTGGGTGTTGGCCTCCTCGAAGTCGCGGGCCAGCGCCGAGACTTCGCCAAAGCGCTGACGCGCTTCGAGATTCTCGGGTGCCAGCCTGACGGTCTCGCGAAGTTCCCAATAGCCATCCTTCAGGCGACCCAGTCGCAAGTACGCCTGGGCCAGTCCGTAGTGTGCGCCGCCGTGGTTCGGATCGATCTTGAGCGCGTTGCGGTACTCGATCACCGCTTCGCGGTCCTGTTCGGCCTCGACATACTCGTCGCCGACCGACATGAACCCGGCGACCTTCTCCGGGTCGCTCTGGCAGGCGAGAGCCGCCGCTAAAAGCAGACCGACCAACGCAATACGAGAAAAGATCCGAACCGACATGGGCACTCCTCTTGGGCGGGCCGTAAGCGGCCCGGCCCCCGATCAATGGTTCCGCCTACCTATCGGAAAGCAGCGAAGTCTTCAATAGTCCGTGGTGATTTACCCCCGAACTGGACCGCGTGGACTCGGGCGCGTGGCGACCCGCCGATAGCGCCGCCCACTCTGCTCGATCGTCCCTCGCAGCAACAGCCGCCGAAGCGCGCGCGTCACCGATTCGCGCGAACTCCCGACCCGGTCGGCGAGTTGTTGGTGCGTGACCGCAACACACCAACTCGCCTCTGCGCGCAAGCGCGAAGCTTTCGAGAGACCTTCGATCACGCGCAGGGTGCGCTCTTCGACTCCCAGGAAACAGTGCGCGCTGACCTCGTCGTCGACTTCGCGGAGCCGACTCGCCAACGCGCGCAGCAGTGCCGCCGAAAACCCGGGACTGGCCCGTTGCAGATCGCAGAGAGCCGTGCGCGAAAGCGCCAACAGTGTCGTCACTTCGAGAGCCGTCGCCGTTGCCGAGCGCGGCGCGCGATCGAGCAGCGATAGCTCGCCAAAAAAGTCCCCCGGACTCAGTAGCGTTGCGATGCGCTCGCGTCCGTCGCCGGATGCGATCGTTTCCTTCACCCGACCTTCTCGGATCCAGTACATGAAATCGCCCGGAAGCCCCTCCTCGACGATCACCGCGCCCGCCGCAAAGCGGCGCACGATCAACTTCGAAAGAAGCTGCCGCGCAGCGGCGTCCTCCACTTCGGAAAGAAGCCGCAGCGATTCCAGGCCCGGCGGGCGCTTTGCGGCCCCTTGCGGCGGGGAGGCAACCTGCGGGTCGAGTGAAGCTTCGGACATCGAAAACAACGCTTCGGTTCGAATCGGGCCTCACGTGAGCCCCCGTCGCCCTTTTGTGTTCAGATCGGCGACCAGTTTCCGGACATCGGGGCTGCGCTCGAGAGAGGTCACCAGGATCACGTCGCCGGCGTCGATCACCGCGAGCCCCTCGACCCCCACCAGCGCCACCGGGCGATCCGATCCCCAGACGAGGTTCCCGCGTGCGTCGCTTGCCAGCAACTCACCGGCAATCAGGTAGTTCTTTTCGCGGGCGCGCTTGTCGCCGCGCGCCAGTTCTTCCGCCAACGATTCCCAGGTCCCGACGTCACTCCAGCGGAAATCGACCGGCAGGCACCAGACGCTTTGGCTGCGCTCGAGAAGCGCGATGTCGATAGGCAGCGAGGGCGCCCGACCGTAGGCAGCGATCACCGCGTCGCGGTTTCGTCCCCGGGGTTTTGCACGAAGCGGCGAAAGCGCTCGGTGCAGCGCCGGTGCCGTCCGCTGGAGTTCGCGCAGCAGGAAATCGGCCTGCCACACGAAGACGCCCGCATTCCAGCGATACGACCCCTTTCGCAGGTAGCGCCTCGCCGTTTGCGCGTTGGGTTTCTCGACGAATCGCCGCACCCGCCGCAGCCCCGGGTGCTCGGGCCCCGCTGCCGCGCCGAGTTGAATATAGCCGTAGCCGGTTTCCGGGCGGCTCGGCTGGACCCCCAGCGTCACCAGCACGTCGCCACGGGTCGCCGCGCGCGCCCCGACGCGGATGGCGGCGGCAAAGGCGCGCGCGTCGGGGATGTGATGATCCGCTGGCAGCACCGCGAGTATCGCCTCCGGGTCCTCCGCGCGAATTCGAAGCGCGGCCCAGGCAATCGCCATCGCGGTATTGCGGCGCTCGGGTTCCACCAGGACGCGGTTTGCGGGGAGACCCGAGGCCTTGCGCATGGCCGTCGCGTGCTCGTGACCGCACACCAGCCAAACAGCGTCCGGGGAGGCAAAGCGGCGGGCCCGGCTGACGGTCGCGTCGAGCAGGCTGCGTCCCCCCACGACCTCGAGGAGCGGCTTCGGGTGGTGCCGACGCGAGGCCGGCCAGAAGCGCTCGCCGGCTCCGCCGGCGAGGATGACCGCGTGAAGCGAAGGCTTCCGGCGTCTGCTCACTGCCGTCCCACGCTTCGGTAGCGAAGGCCCGCGGAAGCAACGACGTCCGCATTGTAGACGTTGCGCAGATCGATCAGGATCGGTTCCCGCAGGAGACCGCGTACCCGAACCAGGTCCAGTGCGCGGAATTCGTTCCACTCGGTCACCAGCACCAGGGCGTCAGCCCCTTCGCAGGCGACGTAGGCATCCTTTGCGAAGGTGACATCCGATAACACCGCCTCCGCCGCCGGCATCGCCACGGGGTCAAAGCAGCGCACCTCGGCCCCGCGCGCGCGCAGGCCACGAATGATCGCGATGGCGGGTGCGTCCCGGATGTCGTCGGTCTCGGGCTTGAAGGCGAGTCCGAGCACCGCGATGGTCCGCCCTTCGAGATCGCCGGAAAAAGCCGCGGCGATCTTCTCGACCATGCGCTCGCGCTGGCGCTGGTTGACGCGCATCGCCGCCTCTACGATTTCGAAGGCGGTCCCCGATTCTCGGGCAAAGTGGGCCACCGAGGCCGTGTCCTTCGGAAAGCACGAGCCGCCGAAGCCCGGTCCCGCATGCAGGAATTTCGATCCGATCCTGCGATCGAGACCCATGACGCGAGCCACGGCTTGAACGTCGCCTCCGATCGTCTCGCAGAGGATCGACAACTCGTTGATGAAGGAGATCTTCGTCGCGAGAAAGGCGTTTGCGGCGTACTTCGAGAGCTCGGCGGTCGGAATGTCCGTAATCACGAAGGGCGTCTCGTTCAGGTAGAGCGGTCGATACAGATCCTTCAGGATCGCGCGCGCCTGCTCGTCACTGGGATCGACGCCAATCACCACGCGGTCTGGCCGCATGAAGTCGCCAATGGCGGCGCCCTCCCGCAAGAATTCGGGGTTCGAGGCGACACTGAAGGGCTGTCCGCCCTTCCCAGCGGCTTCGAGTTCTTCCTCGATCCAGCCGCGCACGGCCTCCGCGGTCCCCGCCGGTACCGTGCTCTTGGTCACCACGACCTTGTATTCCGAAAGATTGCGCCCGATGTCGCGGGCGACCGCTTCGATGAAGCGGAGGTCGGTCCCGCCGTCTTCGAGGGCCGGCGTTCCCACTGCGATGAAAATAACCAGCGCGGATTGAACCGCTTCGCCGGTGTCGGTCGAGAACGCAAGACGCCCGCTCTGGGCATTGCGCGTCACCAACTCCTCGAGACCCGGCTCATAGATCGGAATGTTGCCTCGCACGAGGCCTTCGATCTTCTCGGCGTCGGCGTCGACACAAGTCACTTGCACCCCGAACTCTGAAAAGCACGCGCCCGTGACCAGGCCGACGTAGCCGGTTCCAATGACCGCGATGTTCATCCGGCGTTTCCTCCTTCAAGTAAATCGCAGGCTAGGCGCCGACGCGCGTCCCCGCCGCCCCGCGGCGAACTCCTGAAATTCGCTCCTGGGCCTCGAGATCCGACTCGAGCATCATGATCACCAGGTCGCGAAACGAGGTTTCGGCGACCCAGCCCAACTCTTCTTTCGCGCGCGTCGAATCGGCGAGCAGCGTGTCGACCTCGGCGGGGCGCACTAGCGCCGCATCCGAGCGAACAAAGTCGGCCGGATCGAGGCCGACATGATCGAAGGCGATTTCGAAACACTCCCGAACCGAGTGTTGGACCCCGGTTCCGATCACATAGTCCCGGGGCTGGTCCCCCTGCAACATCCGCCACATGGCGTCGACGTATTCGCGGGCATAGCCCCAGTCGCGCTTCGATTCGACATTGCCCAGCTGCAGTTCGTCTTCGAGGCCGAGGGCGATCCGAGCCACGGTCTCACTGATCTTGCGCGTCACGAACTCACGGCCGCGGCGCGGCGATTCGTGGTTGAAGAGAATCCCCGAAACCGCGTGGATCCCGTAGCTCTCGCGGTAGTTCACCGTGATCCAGTGCCCGTAGAGCTTCGCCACCGCGTAGGGGCTCCGGGGGTAGAAGGGCGTGCTCTCCTTCTGCGGCACCTCGACGACCTGCCCGAACATCTCGGAACTCGAAGCCTGGTAGAAGCGGATCGCCGGGTCGACCATCCGCACCGCTTCGAGCAGGCGCGTCACGCCGAGCGCCGTGAACTCGCCCGTGAGATTCGGCTGGACCCACGAGGTCGGGACAAAAGATTGCGCCGCGAGGTTGTAGACCTCGGCCGGCTCGGACTTTCGCAGGCAGTCCACCAGCGAACCCTGGTCGAGCAGATCCGCATGGTGGAGCTTGATGCGGCCGCGAAGGTGGGCAATCCGCTCGTGGTTCTCGGTGCTCGACCTGCGCACCATGCCGTGGACTTCGTAGCCCTTCTCGAGCAGCAGTTCGGCCAGATAGGAACCGTCCTGCCCGGTGACTCCGGTCACCAGCGCGCATCCCGCTCTCATTGCTCGCCTTCCTTCTCGGGTAATGACTCCGGCGTTGCCGAAGCCGTGCCAGGGGGTGGCGGTTCGGTGTCGTCACCGAAGACACCCATGTTTCGCAGCAGCCGGAACGTCAGGATCACCACCGCTCCGAAGAAGATGAAGGCGGTGTAGCCCTTCAATTGGGCAAACGACAGGGCAATGATACAGAAGCAGCCGGTCAGGAAATACAGCGCCAGGACCGCAGGCCGCTGGTCGCCACGCGACGCGAGAAGCCGGTGGTGCATGTGGCGTCGATCAGCACTGAAAACTGGTTGGTGGTTTCGCAACCTGCGATAGATCGACAGCAGCGTGTCGAGAATCGGCACCGCCAACGCCAGCAGCGGAATCGCGAAGGTCAGCACCGCCGCCTTCCGGTGGCCGCCCTGGTACCCCTCGAGGGCAAGGATCGCCAACGCGAAGCCGATGAAGTAGGCGCCGGTATCTCCGAGAAAGATCCGCGCCGGTGGAAAATTGAAGGGGAGAAAGCCCAGCAGCGCGCCCAGGAGCACCAACCCGAGCACCACGCCGCTCGGCTGCTCGGCCTGCCAACAGACGATGGCCAGCGTGAGGGCAATAATAGCGCCCACGCCCGTGGCCTCGCCGTCAAGTCCATCGATCAGGTTGAGGGCGTTGGTCACCCCCACGATCCACAGGGTGGTCACCGTAAAGGAGAGCCACAGCGGGAGCTGGAATTCGATCCCGGAAAGGGGCTCGCGAAACTCCTCGATGCGGACTCCGAAATAGAAGACCACCGAAGCCGCGGCGATCTGGACCAGCAGCTTCGGCGGGGCGCCGAGTCCGTAGCGGTCGTCGAAGGCTCCGATTGCCAGCACCAGCGAGGCCCCGATCAAGAACCCCTCGAAATAGCCGCTCTGGCCGGTGCCCTCTAGCCCGAGTTGGAGAGCGAGAGAGAGCCCCACCGTGCAGCCGAGGGCGACGGCCAGACCGCCCAGGAGCGGCATCCCAGCGCGGTCGCTCACCTTCCGCTCGTTCGGTCGATCGACGGCGTCGACCGTGCGCGCCAGCTTTGCAACCAACGGCGTCGAAATCCCGGAAACCAGCGCCGAGGCCCCCAACAGGAGCCCCGCTTCGAGAAGAGTCATCGAAGGCGCCCTCCCCGATTGCCGGCGTGGGAGCGCTCGGGCGACGATTCGCTGTTCAGGATCGCGCCGAGCACTCGCCGCCGGTCGACGAGGTCAAGGGCCATTTCGACGTCGTCGCGCGGCGTCTGGTCCGCTCGGACGACGACCAGAATGCCATCGCAGAGTTCGCACATCACGCGCGCATCGGGCAGCCCCAGCGCGGCTGGCGTGTCGATGAAGACCCGTTCGTAGCGCTGGGCAACGTCCTCGAGAAAACGGCGCATCGCCTCGGAACCGATCAACTCCGAGGGGTTCGGCGGGCTCTGGCGGACGGCGATCACGTCGAAACCCGGGTCCTCGACCCGAATCACGGCTTCCTCCAGGCTCGCCTCGCCGGCCAGGATTTCGGCAAGGCCGGTCCGCGGCTCGAGCCCGAGAATCGAGGCGATGCGCGGCGAGCGCAGATTGCAATCGACGAGCGCGATCTTTCGGTCCACCCCCATGGCGGTTACGGCCGCGAGGTTGACCGCCGCCGTGGTGCGCCCATCGCCGGGGTTGGGGCTCATCACGGCGATCGACGCCAGTGGCCGTTGGGAAGCCAGCGAATCGATCCGCGTGCGGAGAGTTCGGAACTGCTCCGCGGCATAGGAATCGGGCTGCAGCAGCGCGATCCGACAGCGGTTCATGTCGGCGTAGGCTTCGGTGGTCGCCGCCTCGACCTGTCGGCGTCTGCGCCCTGCAAAAGGCCGCCATCGTGCGCGGGGCGCGGACGCCTCCGATTGCTCCGGCGCCGGATCCCAGTCGAGGGCGGGAGTCGAACCGGATTCTCCGCCGGCTCGCTGCTTTCGCTCCGCTTCGGCGCGGCGCAGTGCTTCGTAGATCTTGGCCATGTGGACGACTTCGGCTGGCGGCTAACGCCGCAACCCGAACCACCTCCGCTTCGAACTCGCAGGACACACTTCGGCAGCCGGTGCCGCGCCGCCGTCCAGCATCAGATCGTCTGCGGCCTCGCGCACGAGCGCCGCCTCGAGCATCGACCGATATCTCGAATAGCCGAGCAACAGGGACGAATCGCAGAGCGCATTGATCAGGCGCGGAATGCCGCGGGTGCGATCGAAGACCACGCGCAGGGCGTTGGCGCGAAACAGCGGCGGGCCGACGTAGCCCGCCCGAACCAGGCGCTGGGCGATGTAGTCGGCGGTTTCGGCCCGATCGAAGGGCCGCAGATTGTGGCGCAGTGAGATTCGCTGTCGGAGCTGTCGCAATTCCGGGCGGGACAGGATCTCGGCGAGTTCCGGTTGCCCGACCAGGACGATCTGGATCAGCTTCGAAGAAGCCGTCTCGAGGTTGGAGAGCAATCGGATCTCCTCGAGAAGCTCAGTCGAGAGGTTCTGGGCCTCGTCCAGGATCAGCAACGTGGGCTCGTCCTTCTCGTGTCGGTCAATCAGGAAGCGGTTCAACGACAAGAGGTAGTCAGCCTTCGTCGCACAGCCGCCGCCGATCTCGAGTTCCTCGAAAAGGATCTTGAAGAAATCGAGGGTGTCGAGTTTCGGGTTGAAGACGTAGGCGGCCGCGGTTTTCTCATCGAGCCTTCCGAGCAGCGCATTGAGCAGGGTCGTCTTGCCGGTGCCAACCTCCCCCGTAAGCATCGCAAAGCCCTTCCCCGACTGGATCGCGTAGACGAGAGTCGCCAGCCCCTCCCGGTGGGATTCGCCGAGGTACAGGAAGGCCGGATCGGGAGTCATCTCGAAAGGAGCTTTCCTGAGTCCGTAGTGTTCGAGATACATGGCTTGTGGGTCCTAGCCTACTGAATTGGCGTGTCGGGGACGGCGGTTCCGGGCCTCGCCGGGCTCCCGGGTGCGGGCGCTCCGGACTTCGTTTCGGTTTCCGGCGCCGACGCCTGTAGCTTCGCCCCGGGTTGCGTCGGTACCAGCCACCCCGGCAAGCCATTCGAAAAGAAGAAGGAGGCCGCTCCGCCCGCGAGGTTCAACAGCACGAATCCCGAGGCCACCGCCGCCACCCAACGGCGACGGCGACGCTCGCGACTCATGTCCCCCTCGAAGCGAATCGCGGGAATCGACGCCAGCACCGGAACCGAGAGCGAATCCTGGACGTCGCGGGCGCGGTGGAGCGTCGAGTCGATGGCCTCGAGCCCGACGCCCACGCCGAGGCCCATCACGATTGCCAGAAAGACACCGATCCCCAGGATCATTAGCCGATTCGGAGCGCTCGGCTCACGGGGGCGAAAGGCCGGCTCGAGAATCCGGAACTGCTCGCCGAGCTGCCGCCGCTCGAGGTTGGCCTGAACGCTCGCCCGGACCCGCCGGTTCTCGAAGTCGCTGACGTTCAGCGAAAGCTGCTTCCATTGACGCTCGAGGGCGTCGAGTTTCTCGGCCACCAGCGGCGTCTTGTCGGCGCGAATCTGCATGTTTTCGATTTCCCTCTCGAGGCGCGCAATCTTCTCCCTCGTAGCCGTCACCCGCAGCGCGGCGCGCTCCAATTCGGCCTCTACCGTGAGCTGCGCGAAGGTGAGCGACGCTGCAGCGCCTTCTTTTGCCTGCTGCTTCTGCTCCTCGATCTGTGCCCGTATTTGGTCGATCTGGAGACGCGTATCGATCACGTCGGGGTGTTTCTCGGTGAAGCCCTTCGAGCGCTGCTCGGCGAGTTCGAGTTCGAGGGCCTGGACCTTTTTCTCCGGGTTGAGCGTCGCGTCGCCGGTCTCGACGGGAGCCACCGCAAACCGTTTCACGAGATAGGCCTGATCCGAGATTGCCCGGGCAAGCTCGCTCTGGGCGTCCTGAAGCGAGATCATCGAGGAGAGCAGGTGGCGCTGGTTCGACATCTGGTTTTCGGGAAGGCTCCCGATGTTGGCGCTCTTGAGTTCGGCGATGCGCGCCTCGAGTTCGCGAATCTGGCCGCTCATGCGCTGCTCTTCGGCCGCGACGAACTCGAGACTCTTCTGGGTGATCTTGATCCGTTCCCCGATGTGCTCGTCGATGAAATTTTGCGCCAGCCTCTGGGCGACCAGGCTGGGAACCTTCTGGTCGTCGTCGGTGAAGTAGATCTGGAAGGTATTGATCTCGGCGATCTCAAATTTGGACGCACCCGGAATCAGCGCGCCCTCCACCGGGATCACCGCGACCTTCGAGCGCATCAGGTCGATCACCGCGTCGCGGGTGAGTTTCTCGGATTCTTCCTGGTAGAGACCGAGTTGGTCGATCAGGCGTGACAGCCGCGGGCGGCTGAGAATCTGCGCGGTCATCAAGTTCAGGCGGGTATTCAGGTCTTGACCAGAGATCCCGGTCTCGACGAGCAGCTGGCTCACCGAGGGTGGCTCGACCAGTATCGTCGCGTAGCTCGTGTAATCGCTCGGGAGCAGCATCGCGAGCCAGTACGACGCCAGAAAGACCAGCATCGCCGTAGCGGCCATCGCCGGAGCACGGCGTTTCGCCGTACCGACGAAATCGAATTGAACTTCTGCTTCGACGTTCACGCGCTTCTGCCCATCTAGAAGGTCCACGTCGGAAGCGAATAGATCAGCACGATTCCCGCCGAGAAGCGGTTGGTCCGAGCTTCCCTGTCCCGGTCCTGGTGGATATAACGCGCGACCAGCTCGACGCTCAGGTCTTCACCGAGGCGACGCACGACGCGCGCCTGCGCGAAGTACTGCTTGGTCTCAAAGGCTTGCTTCGATTCCACTGCGGTAAACGAGGCGAATTCGGCGACCGGGTTTCCGAGAAGGTCCGCGGGCCCAGGGGCGAGGGCCGCATCGCCACTCAAAAGGTAGGGAGTCCGGAGCGACTGCCGGTGGGTGAAGACCAAGCTGAGCGTCCCGTTCCAGTCCGGGGTCGGGCTCCAGCTAATGCCCAGGCTCGCGCTCGTCACCGAGCTTGCGGTACCCTCTCCAGAGCTGTTCGATTCGGTTCGGCGTACGTAGGCCTGGACGGCCCACGGCTTCTCTTCGTAGACTATTTCGACGTGCCCAAAGAAGGTCACCGAAATCGAGCTACCGCTCGCGTTCGGTTCCACCCCGAGAAAGACCTCGTTCGCCGCGGCTTGCTGGGGCGTCGCGAACTCCGGGAGAAACGTCGCGTCATCGACCACCGCGGGATCTCCGGTGGCCGCACACGAGGAATAGGTGGGCTCCGCACAGCTCGAAAGGTCGATGAAGAACGGGCTCGCAGCGCTGCCGCCCCATAGGTACTGGTAGGACTCCACCTCCGAAAAACTCGACGGCGTGAAGAACTGGAGCGTCGGCCCGCCCTGGAACTTCAGCCGGACCGAACGGTTCACCTGGTAGCTCGTGCTGAGAAAGAGTTGAGCGTTCGTGTAATGCTGGCCCTGGCTTTTCGACGATTCGTCGAAAACGCTGTAGTCCCCCGAGATCCCACCGCCCAGGGTCAGCTCGGGACTGTAGACGTGATTCAAAGAGAGCTGTCCGCTCAGACTCTCGCTGTTGGTCTGGTCGGACTGATTGTACTTCGCAATGTTGTGGCCAACGCTCCCGGAAATCGACCAGGTGGGTGCCAGCAGGTGCTGAAGCGCGACATCGACGTAGTTCCGCTGGGCCCGTTGATAGTCCTCGCCGGTGTTGACGTCGACGCTGCCGTCCGGGAGCAGTTCGCCGTCGAGGTCGAAGATCGCGACGTCTTGAAAGCGGTTCGAGGCCGTGAAGGTCGTGCGCTCGTCGAAGTCGAATTTGAAGTCGCCGTCGAGACGATGGCTCCAGGCGTGTTCCCAGCCGCTCCGCGATTCAATTTTCACCGAGGGCGAGTAGGCAATCGAGGTCTGGTAGCGCTCGGAATCGACCACCAGCCGGAGCTGAGGCGCCACATCGATGACGGCACGGTCCTCGAATTCTTCGTAGTAGTCGTACATGCCCCCGGCTCTCAATCGCAGAGACAGCGAGCGTTGCTCGCCCACTGCCGGCTCGGCGACCAGGCAGAGGAGTGAAAGTGCGGCAACGGCCCGACGCATCCGCATGTTTCAGTCTGGAACCACCACATGGTCACCCGGCTCCAGCACGATATTCGAATTCGGCGCCTTGCCCAGGACGAAGTCGTCGTGTGAGAAGTGGTACTCGACGATTCCACTCGGCGTGCGCCGGAGCACCCGCACGTCGTTTTCGTCGGCGTAGGGGGTGAAGCCTCCGAGGATTGCGATGGCTTCGAGGATCCGCGTCGGGCGAGCCAGCGATACCACTCCGGTCCGGGCCACTTCGCCGGTGATGGTGGCGTTCCGACTGTTCATCTCGCTGACGATCACCGTCACATCGGGAGAGGACACGAATTCCGAGAGTTCCTGGGTGAGCACTTCCTTCAACTCCTCGGCGGTGAGGCCTTCGGCCTGCACGTCGTCGA
>Ga0209554_1000247_pt1 | contig 44765 bp, 41 predicted proteins | sample MarorgKNORR_S2LV_5_FD_188221 | JGI IMG/M metagenome (GOLD analysis project Ga0209554, IMG submission 188221) | Marine microbial communities from the Southern Atlantic Ocean, analyzing organic carbon cycling - Bottom_A/KNORR_S2/LV (SPAdes) (version 2) | ecosystem: Environmental > Aquatic > Marine... | reverse complement strand
TGGAAGGAGTTAGAAGAAAGAGTAACTAGCTCGCAATAACTCAGTTTAATGCTACTTCATTAGCATGACTGCTCCTTCCTTCTGATTTTCCATGTCTCAAATAGTGTTCAAGTCCGCTGCTAAATGAACCATTTTCAACTGCATCTGCTACACCAGGGTTATTTAGCAAATAGAAAAATTCATTGAATCCCGGTGCCCCCCACTTCGTAGGATCAATCCCATTTGGACCAGTTGATAATTTCATATTTAGTTGTCGTGTTCTAACTTCAACTTGACTTGTACTGTTGGGATTGAATACAGTCCAGCGCAATTCGTTTCTAGAATTAAGGGAAGGAACGAAACTTGGTAAGAAATCACCACTATCATTTATTTGTTGATGAATAACAGTTACGAAGTTTCCTGTTCCATCGTTCACCAAAACACGACTTCCACTGAGTATGGATCCATGAATAGCCCAATCATGAAATCTCACCGGATGACCATGATCCGAAACTAGTATATCAACATAGCTATCATCATTTACATCTAGAAAGTCTAACCTATGCGCACCTCCACCGATCAGTGACCAATTGTATAATCTAGTATCAGTTTCATCGATGTAGTTTCCATTGTCGTTTATCAATATTTGAAGAACAGTGTATGGATTTTCGTCGCTCCATATCATAGATGAGATAACAATATCCAAATCTCCATCGTAGTCTAGATCGATTCCTTTAGCAGCTACATCATGGGATAACCCTACATTTCCTTCCCAACCGGGAATTATCTGAGTAATCCCCTCATATTCGCTTCTCTCAAAGTAAGGAATTGGTAGTGGTTTTATCTCTTCAACTTTGCTTAAGTCAGAGGATAAATATGCGATAAAGCTCTCTTCTGGTTGGACTCCAAACCATTCTTTTGATGATCCATCAATTATTATAACTCCGAAAGTTCCGTCTTCTTGATATCCTAATGTTCCAATTCCCATTCCGCTAATATACGGATACGCATTCTCTCCCAAAGGTATGGGGTTAAAATTTCCACCTTCGTTTTGAAGTATAAAGTTTCTACCATTAAAAGGTTCGTTCCAGCTTTGAGCTACGATATCGTCATCACCATCGTTATCATAGTCTGACAGTATCGAGTTATGACTTGTCGTAAGATAGTCTGATTGTGTAAGAGTTTTGCTCGTTATGTCATAAAAGTATGTCGGAGAGGTTGCTTGATCACCGTTGCTTAATTTGCCTTCGTCGACACCCATAAATACAACTGAATGTGTTCCATTTCCATTCTTTAGTACCCAGCTAAATGTCGATCCTTCAATTGGGAAATACTCAATACTCTTAGGTTCATCATTCTCATACTCGAGAGCAAACGCAGTTCCACTATTAGGAACTTGCGGTTTCCAAGTACTATAGAATACGATTTGTTTGTTGTTGGGCAAATTAACAAAACTACCGTAACCAACACCGTGGTCAGGAGTACCTTCTACTTGAAAATGATCTGTTCTGCTTGAAAATGATTGTGGAGATATTTGCAAACTACTGAACCATCCACGATTCACGTTTAGCGTAGTTGGAAGTCCCGCGTAGTATTCCTTTATCAAATCAAGATTATTTTGGTACTCGCTCCAATCAGATTCATTCGTGCTGTATGCACTGGTGAAGTCAGATAAGACACTTTCACTAGTAACAATCAATTCAACGATATTTGAATAGTCACCTTCTCCATCAGTATTGTATGCAGCGACAGCTAAATAAAACGATGCTCCTTCCCATAGATATCCACTTATGCTTCTACTATTCCCCATATCAATCGATTGAACGGTATGCAATCCCTCATATGGAGATGGTGCATAGTAAATTATGTATCCATCTGCATTATTAGATTCTGTCCACGAAGCTTGTACCTCTACTCCCGATACAGTCGTTGATAATTGAGGAATGTTTGGTGATGCAGCAAATGCTATTTGAAATATGTAAAACTGAACAAACAAGCATAGAGTTGTTCTAAGTGTTAGCGTCATAACATTTTCATTATCGAGCGATTGCTCTAACATAGTGTAAACATCCCCTATTCTAGGGGATGTTTACACTATGTTTAATTTGTAATACACATAGTTATTTATATGTGTAATGGATGAATTGTGTTCAAAGCATTCCAAACTAGCGGATATTTAGTCTTATTTCACTAATCGGATCCTTTCATTCTTTTAGCGATAGGTAGTAACCATAGCCCTAACCATGTGCTGAAAAATCCTTTTAAAAATACATGAATAGTAAAAGGGAGAGCCCAAATAAAGCTGGCGAAAACATCCGGAAATATAAAATAACTTAGAGGTTTCAGCCATGAGTAAAACCAAGGCAAGAATTCACTCAAGAAGGCTGCATTAGTTAGAGAAAGCACTGTGGCTTCAGAAGTAAACACGACTCCTAAGCCCCATAAAAAGAATGCTATTTGAAACGGAGTAGTCCAAATACACAAATAGGCAATGACGAGTAAAAATCCTTTCATAGTTAAAATTTCTAACCTATAACGTTAGATTATAGTTTTTATTTTAAAGATCTGTATAACTATCTAAAAGCTTAGCTCTCATTATAAGCATCCACTTTAATGTTACTTCTTAAGACATAACACCTGTTAAATTTATCTAACCCTTATCATTAAATCATCTGAATGATTACTTATGTCTAAATTCTGATCAAAAAGTCTAGATTCAAATATTTCCGTTAAAGCGTTAGATTTTTTAGCAAAATCAGCATAACTATCATATCCGCAATAAAAGTACCAAGCTAGTTCAGGACCCCAAGCATGTTCAGCTAAATTACAACCTCCAAAAGCTTCGTCAAATGCATTAAATATGGTTTTAGCTCTATTTCCCATTTCGTTAAAAGTCAAGGATGGTCCGAACGAAAAGGTTGCTCTAAGAACGTAAGGTGTTCTTTTGGTTAAATTTCTTTCTACTACTGCAAGTAGATGATCTGAGTGATCTCCGTATACCTGTACAGGTTCATAAGCAGCCGGTGAATTAGCATCATTTATCTTTCCAAATTGTTCCCAAGAATCAAAATAACAATAAGAATAATAAGCTCTATCTCCTCCAAACTGATGTCTTAACAATCCGCAATTGTAATAACCATTTTCTTCTAAAGTAGCTAAATTCTGTAAAGCTATTTCTTCTACATTTTGAGCCAAACCGCCAGCTGGAATAGTGTAGTCCGAGGTATAAAGAAAATTAAATTGATGGTCTGAATCTTTTGAATCAGCCTCCTCTTGCTGTGCCGCGCAAATTGAGGCACTACACATAAGGCAAACAAATAGTAATAAATTTTTCATATTCTATTCTCCAATTAGATTAAATGTAATTTCACTTTAACATTCATTTATTTAACAAGGGAAGTATTCTTGGATGATGGAGCTTATGGTTAAAAATTGGAACCTCTTAATTATGTACTTTAGAAATATTGATACTCTAAAAACTACCTCTTTTACTAAAGCTGCTATTCATCACATTTTTCACCATGTCTTTTTATTAAAGTATCAGTAACAAAAAAAACAGAAAACAGAAAACAGAAAACAGCCACTAATTTAGATATAAACACTTATCCACAGCAAATACACAATAAATTTCTATATTTAAGTATTGTAATTTACTGAAAAACACAGTTTCTTGTGTCTAGATTAAAATAAACCACTATATGTTGGGTTATAGTTAAGAAAAACAAAGTCAGCAGAAAAGCAAAAAATGGTAAAAAAGCAGTTAGTAATACAACAGACGGCAAAAAACTTTATAAATACTAATATGAAAACAACACAAATACATATACGAGCGACAAAAGAATTTAAGCAACAGCTACACAATGATGCAAAACAAAACAATACAACGATAAGTGCTTTATGAGTTGAAAGTTATAACAAGTTTAAGACAAATGAAACGCTTAAAAACATACAAAGAATTTAGATTAAGTTCGAAGCAACTTGATAAAGCTATTAGAGATGAAGAAAAATTTAATAAAATATTACACAAGTATCATTAACTACAACAATTAGGAAGAAATAGTTACATATTAAAGATGGGAGTTGAAAAAAGTGAAGACAGGCAGGAGATATGTAAATGAAACTTACAAAAGAGAATGCTTTAAATAAATTGAAATTAGCAACTGCAACAAAAGTTACAGCTGTATTAGTTGAAAGTGATGATGTGTTAATGGAAAAAAATAAGGAAGTTAATGAATTTAGAATGACAGTTGATAAAGCAAAGTTAAGTAACAAAAATATACACTTGTATTAATACAAAGCTAGTAGATGACATATGAAATTAAATTTAAGTACTTCACTATAAAAACTAAACTAGCATTTGAGCTTTTATCGTTCAAATATTTGGACAGATAGGTAAGAGCAAAATAAGTAGTATCGGTTTGCCCAGTAGCAGCAACGGAAAACCAGAGGAGGGGTTTGTTCACTCACAATCCTGAAAGTCAGATTCAAAACACCTTGTAGCCATGTCTTGTCCTCGTGCGAGTTGTTCAGGGGTTAGGGTTTCGGAAATTATGTCTCTATTGCTTCTCGCGTCTTCATCTCCTTGTGCTGCAGCTACTGAAAACCAAACATAAGCCCTAAGATTGTTTTGCGGAACACCTTCTCCATTAGCGTACATAACTCCCAGATTGAATTGGGCGCTTGCATGTCCTTGTTCAGCTGCCAACCGATACCACTTAACTGCTTCTGCATAATTCTTAGGAACACCTTCTCCTTTGTCTGTAGTGGCATAGTCTATTTGGCCACCTGATTATGGGTGATATCATCACCCCAACGCAAAACAGGTGAAAAAATGACAAGAGCTAGAAGGACATTCAGTCCGGAATTCAAATTGGAATCAGCACAGCTGGTGGTTGATCAAGGTTATACGATTAAGGCTGCTTCTGAAGCTGTAGGTGTTGGTAAGTCCACCATGGAATATTGGGTGCGCCAAATCAGGCTTGAAAGGAAAGGCCATACCCCGAAGGCTTCAGCTATAACCCCAGATCAGAGACGAATACAGGAACTTGAAAAGCGCATTAGGCGAATAGAGACGGAGAAAGAAATCCTAAAAAAGGCTACAGCTCTCTTGATGTCGGACTCGCTGAGCACTTTGCGATAATTCAACGATTAAAAGGGAGCTATCCGGTGAACCAGTTGTGTAACACGTTTGAAGTTCACCGCAGCAGCTATAGAGCTTGGCGAGATCGCCCCCAATTACCTAAGCCGGAAGAGCTCCGACTCCAGGTGTTGATTAAAGAATCGCATCAGCTCAGCAATGGCTCTGCTGGAGCAAGGTCGATTGCTACGATGGTTACAACTGCAGGTGTTTCTCTAAGCCGCTACCGGGCTGGCCGCCGGATGAAAGCACTTGGATTGGTGAGCAATCAGCAACCAAAACACCGGTACAAGAAAGCGAGCCAGGAGCACATTAGCATCCCTAACAAGCTAGCCCGTAATTTTGATGTTAGCGCCCCTAACCAGGTCTGGACGGGTGATATCACTTACATCTGGACAGGAAAGCGATGGGCCTACCTCGCTGTTGTTTTAGATCTGTTTGCTCGAAAACCAGTGGGATGGGCAATGTCGCTCTCCCCTGACAGCAGCCTTACTAGGAGAGCATTAACCATGGCTTATGAATCGAGAGGGGAACCCCACGGTGTCATGTTCCATTCCGACCAAGGTTGCCAGTATACGAGCCTGTTCTTCAGGCAACAGCTGTGGCGTTACCAGATAGTGCAGAGCATGAGTCGGCGTGGAAATTGCTGGGACAACAGCCCTATGGAACGTTTCTTTAGAAGTTTGAAGTCAGAATGGATTCCCGAGATAGGTTACTCATCATTCGAAAAAGCCAGCCAGGGCGTCACTGATTACATTCTGGGCTACTATAGCCAGGCCTCATACTCATAACAGCGGACTGTCTCCGAACGCCGCTGAAAAGCTTTACTGGAATGACTATAAAACCGTGGCCAAATTTACTTGACCACTACAAAGTGTCTCTCAAACCCTTGTGCTATAAGGGTTTATAAAACACCAACTATTGAGTGGAAATAGAATGATTTGTATTAAAACAGATATTCCGCAAGAGATTTGCGATATCGATGATGAGTTAAAAGCGATCTATCACGGTAAAGACACAGTTTGTATTTGGGTGTTTAAAACTAGGGAAGATAGAAACAGATTTATGGATGAGACAGCTGGAATGCTTAAAGATGATAGAGAGAAACACTTCGAATCTTTTTATGTTTAAAAAGTTGCACACTGTGTAACAAGAGAATGGAAGTTTGTTGATATTAAAGATAATTTTTAAGAGAAGATTTTGATTGTGGTAGATAAGAAGTTACACTTATGTTACATACAAAAAATAAAGATCCTACAAGTTATTGATATTAATGGATATATTTTTAACGTTGCTATTGAGTGGGAATAATTTACAGGACTCAGGACGCCTGCTATCGAGATGCCTCAATAACTGCCATTGGATCGCTGGACTCCCTGCATGAAATTCCTGTTTGTAAAAACCGTTCCGGTGGTGTCCTGGAGTTCTAAGAAACCGCTTAATTTCACCCCCTGCTTGGTCACGCTGTCGCTTCTCAATCTGGGGCTGATATGTTTTGGTGTGGGGGAAGCACTGCTGATAGCTGCCGGCGCCGGGGTGAGTCCCTGGACCGTATTGGCCCAGGGTATTTCCAATATAAGCGACTGGCGTATCGGTTTTTCTACCTTCGTGGTCAGTGTGGGTGTATTGCTATTCTGGATTCCACTCAAGCAGACGCCGGGTTTGGGCACCCTGCTCAATGCCATCGTGATTTCGGCGGCGATAGAATTGTCTCTGCCTTATCTGCCAACGCCTGAACACTATGTATTGAAAATAGTCGAGGTGCTTATCGGGATCCTACTGGTGGGCTTGGGCAGTGGCATGTATTTGATTGCCAATCTTGGTCCGGGTCCGCGAGATGGATTGATGCTTGGATTACAAAGAGTGACGGCCTTGCCAATAGCCGTAGTGAGAACATCGATTGAAATTTCCGTTGTCGCTATTGGTTGGTTGCTCGGTGGCAGCGTGGGGTTGGGAACGCTGCTATTCGCTTTCGGTATCGGCTATGCGGTGTCTATCGGGCTCTATTTTGTAGCCCATTTTTCGCCCGGAATTGATCCCGAGAAATCCAATTTCGCCCCCTAACAGTCTGTTAGGCTTTGGTGCACTGGATGCGCTCTATGAAACTGGAAGCGATGTCTCCATCTGGCGGCAGTGCGATCGCGACGATGCTGGAAACTGCACCTTGGCCGGTAGCCAGATTCATGATGAGCGTATTGCCCACTCGACTGGTGCAGAGCAGAACATTGCTGTGCACGCAATCACTAAACGACCACTGATGACCCTCAAAAACGACGGTAGCAGCGGTTCCGCCCTCACCAATTGTGAGCATGTAGTTGGTCGGGAAGAAATTAAAGGTTTCCCAGCTGTCATCTTCCCATTTAAAACCCGTTGAATTTAAGCCTTCACAAGACCATACCTGCCGCGGAACGGCAGCGGCACAGAGCGTCGAACTCAGTAACAATACACAGCTCCAGAGTATTCTCATTGCCATCTCCAAATCGTCGTAAGCCAATACAGAACCATCTTGTTGTATCTATTATAACCGGGCACATTCACGCATTCCGAAACCTCCAGCGACCCACCCATCTCAACAACGGGCATTCCCTCACGATAGCAAGCGCTGCACCGCTGCCTCGCCTTTGTCCATAAAAAGTCGGTGACCTTCCTCGCCTGAATCACAGGGAGTCTAGACGGTAATTGCTGGAATTGGAATAGTTGATAGAAATTCTGAATTTTTGGAAGAACAAGGAGCAAATGCGGTAATTTTGCTCTCACTCTACTGATTCTATATTCTTCTCCTACAGTTGAATAACATGACATCCATCCGAGGCAACTATGGATCAACAGTCACTGCCCCTGGCGAAATACACGGTGCTGGATTTAACCATCGCCAGGGCAGGACCGACGGCGGTACGCCTGCTTAGCGACTGGGGTGCCGATGTGATTCGGATCGAGTCGCCGGTGATTGGCGATATCGCCGGCAAGCGCCATGGTTCGGACTCACAGAATCTGCATCGCAACAAACGCAGCCTCTGTCTAGACCTGAAAGCGGACGCCGGCAGGCAGGTTTTTATGGACCTCGCAAGAACAGCAGACGTCGTGGTTGAAAACTTTCGGGTCGATGTGAAGCATCGACTGGGCGTGGATTATGCGGCGCTTAAGAAGATCAATCCAAGGATTATCTATGCCAGTATTTCGGGATTTGGCCAACGCGGGCCCTATTCCAGGCGGCCCGCCGTAGACCAGGTAATCCAGGGCAGCAGTGGCTTGATGTCGATTACCGGGGAACCGGGCAGGGGACCGATGCGTGCCGGTATCGCGGTGAGTGACACTTCCGCGGGGATGTTTCTGGGCCAGGGTATATTATTGGCCCTGCTACACCGCGAGCACACCGGTGAGGGCCAATGGGTACACACTTCCTTGCTGGAATCCATGCTCTGCAAGCTGGATTTTCAGGCGGCGCGCTATACCATGTCCGGCGAGGTGCCCAGCCAGGCGGGTAACAACCATCCCACCCTTTCTCCCATGGGCGTATTCGACAGCGCCGACGGCCGCGTCAACCTGGCCGCCAGCACCGACAAAATGTTTAGGGCCTTCTGCGAAATCATGCAGGCGGATGAGTTGGCTGCCAACGCCGACTACGAAACCGTGGCAGGCAGACTCACGCATCGGGAGGCGCTGTGGCATCAGGTCAATCTACTGACCCGTCAACACGCCACCCGGGATCTGGTAGAACTGCTCAATTCCGTTGGTATACCCTGCGGCCCCATCAACACCATCGAACAGGCCTTCGAAGACGAGCAGGTCAAGTTCCTTGCCCTGACCAAGCAGGCGAGCCACGCTAAACTCGGAAAGATCGATCTGATTCGCTCACCGATCAATTTGTCCCGCTACAGCCATGGCGCCAAATTTGACCGAGCGGGACCGGAGCTCGGCGAACACAGCATAGAGATTCTCAAGCAACTGGATTACAGTGACGAGCGGATCGAAGCACTGGTGCGTGACCGCACCGTAATTACGGTCGACGGCGCCACCAAGGCGTAAAGCTTAGAAGAGGAGGGAAAGAATAGAAATGGAGTCGATATCACCATCCACAAAAGTATTGGCGGAAGTTGACAATGCCATCGGCTGGATAACATTTAATAATCCCCGTCGCCACAATGCCATGTCCTTGGAAATGTGGTTGGCGCTAGGGTCAATCCTCGAGGGGTTCGGCCAGGATTCATCGATAAGGGTAGTCATTCTCAAAGCTGCGGGCGAGAAGGCCTTCGTATCAGGTGCCGACATCTCCGAGTTCGAGAAGAAACGATCCAGCCAACAACAACGGGATGAATATGAAGAAGCCTTCGATGCGGCGCAGACCCGCCTGGCGGAATTTGACAAACCCCTTATCGCCATGATCCAGGGCTATTGTATTGGTGGTGGCCTGGCATTGGCACTGAATACCGACATTCGCATCGCCACGGAAGATTCTGTGTTTGGCATACCTGCCGCCAGGCTGGGCCTCGGCTATGGCTATAGTGCCATCAAGACCCTCACCTCCCTGGTCGGCCCTTCTCATGCTAAGGATATCCTGTTTAGTGCAAGATTCCTCGATACCGAAGAGGCACTTAGAATTGGCTTGATAAATTTTGTTGTAAGCCGGGCAGAACTCCCAGCAAAAGTATTGGACTATGCCAACACCCTGGTTGCGAATGCGCCGCTAACGATCAGGGCATCGAAGGCAGCGGTCGGTGAAGTGGTGAATGATCCCGGGCAAGCCGGCCCCCGGTACATCGATGAACTGGTCAATGGCTGCTTTCTGAGCGAGGACTACACAGAAGGCAGAGAGGCATTTATGGAAAAGCGCAAACCGGTTTTCAAGGGCTCGTAGTTCATCCTGTAGTCACCGTCATCACCAATAGGATGAAATTACATTTGCGACTGAGCAAATTGAAACTATGGAACCCGAGGAAATTCTACCAAGGCAATCATTTAATTCGATGAAGATTATGGTCGATCAAGCACCCGCAATGCCCCATGAAGATGAACCCAGCCTGGATAAGAATTCTGCCTCCGCGGAGCATGAACACTGGATGGGGGAGGCGATCCTGCAAGCCCGCATTGCCGCAGAGCAGGGTGAGGTGCCGGTGGGCGCGGTGTTGATCGAAGCAGGCAAGCTCATCGGCAGTGGTTTTAACCAGCCAATCATGCGCCACGATGCGACCGCACACGCAGAGATTGTCGCCCTAAGGGCGGCGTCAGTTAGCAAGCAAAACTACCGTCTGCCTGCCACCATACTCTATGTAACTATCGAGCCCTGTACCATGTGTGTGGGCGCTCTGATCCACGCCCGCGTCGATCTGCTGGTGTTCGGGGCGCGAGAGCCGAGAGCTGGTGCCGTCGTCAGCCAGAATAAATTGCTCGATTCCCAACACTACAATCACAAACTCAGTTATGTGGAGGGAGTATTGGCAGCGCAGTGCAGCACACTGGTGCAGGCCTTTTTTAAGGCCAAACGCGGCGTTAATCGGAGGGCCGATTGACTTGCCAAATAGACAGGCTGCTTGTATAAATTCACGGTGCCTGTAATGCAGGCAAGACATTGCTCATGGGAATAGCAATCACTATGCGGAAACCCCGGATTCTGTTGTCACTACTGGCCATCCTTGGCGCCTGTGCCATATCACCTCCTGCCTACAAAGCCTACCTGGGCGACGTGCGGGACGATATGCAATTGTCTACCCTGGATGGCACCCGGTATCTACGCATCGACACGATCAATCGCTATGTAGACGCGGTGCGTTTTCTGAGTGTCGACGGCATACAGATTGAAAACAGTGGTAATTACAGAGCCATTCAAATCGCACCCGGCTTTCATGATGTGACGGTTTACTTCGAATGGGATCTGGGTAGCGCACGGGGTCTTGCTCCCGCCCTGGTGAACTACGCCGCGCAGAGTGAGACCATGAGTCGCACTCTGCATTTCAATGCCAGAGCCGGAGAATTGTACAGGGTTCGGGCGGAGCCAGTCTTCAAAGACAAGTTTGAAGATATTACTACCCTGTCTCATGTTGACTTCTGGATCGAGGATCGACAGGACAATCAAATTGTCACGCGTGAACAGGGGAGCTATGTCCCGAGTCGGTAGTGTTGAGTGGGATTCCTGCACTTTTCTAATCGGCTAGCGGCACAGGTTTTTCTGAACTCAGGCCTCAAATCCAGTATCATTGCGCCCACGTAGTTGCGGTCACATAGTTGCGTCTACACAGTTACGTTCACACAGTTGCGTCCATAATGGGTTTGCCTAATTAATCAGAGGCTCCCAAGACACCGCCAGTTCGAACCAGGGTACCATCAATGCAAGCGATGTTTGGGGCGGCAGCCCTGTCTGCATTCAAGACTTCCAAACTACTCGACATCCTGCAAGCGAAACTCCCCCAGGTAAAAGCCATCTCCGCCCGCTTCGTCCACTTCATCGACTGTGATGGAAATTTGAGTGAAAACGAAAATGCGAGGCTGCGATCCTTATTGGATTACGGCAGCGATTTTCAGGCTCAGGACAGCGCCGCCACTGACGCGACCCAGTTAAGTCGCCTGGTGGTCCCTCGGCCCGGCACGATCTCGCCCTGGTCCAGTAAGGCCACCGATATTTTGCACAATTGTGGTTTAACCGATATCAACCGAATCGAGCGTGGGACCCTGTTCACCGTATCTGTAGTCTCGGATTTATCTGCCGAAGAAGCTGAGGTGCTGGCTGCGCTGCTGCATGATCGGATGACACAGGCGGTGTTGAACGAGATAGATGAGGCCGGCGTTTTGTTCCAATCTGCCGAGCCCGAACCGTCCCGATTCGTCGATATCATGCAGCAAGGCGAGGCTGCTCTTGGCCGCGCCAATACCGAGTTGGGGCTGGCCCTGGCGGATGATGAGATTAGCTATCTGTTTGAGCGCTTCAGCGAACTGGGTCGTAATCCCAATGACGTGGAGTTAATGATGTTCGCCCAGGCAAACTCAGAACATTGCCGCCACAAAATATTCAATGCCAGCTGGAGTATCGATGGCGATAAACAAGCCTATTCTCTATTTGGCATGATTCGCAATACCTATGAAAAATCCCCGGCTAATGTGCTGTCAGCCTATTCGGACAATGCCGCCGTGATGCGGGGGCATGACAGCCAGCGATTTTTTCCGGATCCGAAATCGAAAATATATGCCTTCAACGATGAGGCGGTGCATATATTGATGAAGGTGGAGACTCACAACCACCCCACGGCCATCGCTCCATTCCCCGGTGCTTCAACCGGCTCCGGTGGCGAGATCAGGGACGAGGGCGCCACCGGTAAGGGCTCCAAACCCAAGGCCGGGCTCACCGGGTTTAGCGTATCCAATCTGCGGATTCCGGATTTACCCCAGCCCTGGGAAGAAGACCTGGGCAGGCCGGCACACATCGCTTCGGCCCTGGATATTATGTTGGAAGGACCGATCGGTGGGGCTGCGTTCAATAACGAATATGGTCGGCCGAATCTGTGTGGCTATTTTCGCAGCTTTGAAGAAGTCGTCGTCAACGAAGCCGGTGTAAAGGAGGTCAGGGGCTACCACAAGCCCATCATGCTGGCCGGCGGCATCGGTAACATCCGTGAACAGCATGTGTTGAAAGAAGATATCGAAGTGGGGGCCAAACTCATCGTCCTCGGTGGTCCGTCGATGTTGATCGGACTAGGTGGCGGTGCCGCGTCTTCGATCGCCTCAGGCACCGGCAACGAGGATCTGGATTTTGCCTCGGTACAACGGGAGAACGCGGAGATGGAGCGCCGTTGTCAGGAAGTTATCGATCAGTGTTGGCAGCTTGGCGCCGAGAACCCGATTGCCTTTATCCACGATGTCGGCGCCGGCGGTCTGTCCAATGCCTTGCCGGAATTGGTCAAAGACGGCGGCTGTGGCGGTCGCTTCGAGCTGCGAGCCATTCCCAATGCCGAACCACAGATGTCACCCTTGGAAATCTGGTGTAACGAAGCCCAGGAACGCTATGTGCTGGCGGTGAACGGCTCAGATCTCGAGCGCTTTGAAGCCATATGCGAGAGAGAGCGTTGCCCCCATGCTGTGGTCGGTGAGGCCACGGCGGCGAAGCATATTTCCCTGGATGATTCCCACTTCGGTGACAGTCCTATCGATCTGCCCATGGATGTATTGTTTGGCAAGCCGCCAAAGATGCATCGGGATGTGACATCGGGCAGTATCGTGCCCGCTGCGTTTTCCACCGCGGCCCTGGACCTGGAGGCCGCGGTCGAGAGAGTCCTGGCCCTGCCCGCCGTCGCCAACAAGAGCTTTCTTATCACCATTGGCGATAGAACCATAACCGGTCTGGTGAGTCGCGATCAGATGGTGGGACCCTGGCAGGTGCCCGTGGCCGACGCCGCCGTGACTGCGACTTCCTACAATGGCTATAGCGGCGAGGCCATGGCCCTGGGCGAACGCACGCCACTTGCCCTGTTCGATGCGCCGGCATCGGGCAGAATGGCGATCGCGGAAGCGATATGCAATATCGCCTGTGCCGAGATCGCTAAGATTTCAGATATCAAGCTGTCGGCGAACTGGATGGTGGCGGCCGGGCATGGTTGTGAAGATCAGAAACTGTATGCCACGGTCGAGGCGGTGGCGCTGGATTTGTGTCCAGAGCTCGGTATTTGCATTCCCGTTGGTAAGGACTCCATGTCCATGCGCACGGTATGGACCGAAGGCGATATCCTAAAGAGTAATACCGCACCCCTTTCTCTGATCGTGACCGCCTTCGCACCGGTCGTCGACATTCGAACCACGCTGACGCCACAATTGCGAACCGACAAGGGTCCGACCCGGCTGCTGGTGATCGATCTCGGCCGAAGCCGGAATCGCCTCGGTGGTTCAGCCTTGGGCCAGGTGTATCGGGATATGCGTGGCACGGTGCCCGATCTGGATAAGGCTTCAGACCTGGCTGCCATGTTCGCCTTGATTCAGGAATGTCGAAACGCCGGTCAGCTCCAGGCCTACCATGACCGCTCCGATGGAGGCTTGTTCACCACGTTGGTGGAGATGGCTTTCGCCGGTCATTGTGGAATCGACCTGCAACTGCAGACCCTGCTCGACTCCTCCCGCGGTAATAGCGATGTCATCGCTGCGCTGTTCGCCGAAGAATTGGGTGCGGTGATTCAAATACTCGAAACAGATCTGGCGGCGGTGATGGGTGCCGCGAATTCTCATGGACTCGGCGGCTGCATTCATGATATCGCTGCAATCAATGACAGCAATCGCATCAATATTTTCCTCGGCGGGGAAGCATTGTATTCGCGCCCGCGAATCGAGTTGCAACGCATCTGGACCAATACCAGTTTTCACCTGCAGAGTTTGCGAGATAATTCTGACTGCGCGAATCAAGAATTCGATCGGATTCTGGAGCATCAAGACCCTGGATTGAATGTGGAACTTCGCTTCGATATCGACGAGGACGTGGCGGCGGCCTATATCAATGTAGGCAGCAAGCCGAGAGTCGCGGTGCTCAGGGAACAGGGTGTAAACGGGCAGATCGAAATGGCGGCGGCCTTCGACCGTGCGCATTTTGATGCGGTGGATGTTCACATGACGGACCTCATCGACGGCCGGGTAAGACTCGATGAGTTTAATGTGCTGGTTGCCTGCGGCGGCTTTTCCTATGGCGACGTGCTGGGTGCGGGAGGCGGTTGGGCCAAGTCAATTATGTTCAATGATGGGATGCGAGCGCAGTTCGAACAATATTTTTGCAATCCCAACACGTTGACCCTGGGTATCTGTAATGGTTGCCAGATGGTGTCGCTATTGCATGAACTCATTTCCGGGGCAGAGCATTGGCCCAGCTTCGAGAAAAACCGCTCCGAACAATTCGAAGGCAGGCTGAGCCTGGTCAGGGTCGAAGCAAGCCCCTCGGTTTTCCTGGCGGGTATGGAGGGATCTCAATTTCCCCTGGCGGTTGCCCACGGCGAAGGCAGGGCCCATTTCAGGCGTGTCGCCGATCTACAGGCGCTGGATGGTGGCGAGGCCATTGTCCTGCGTTATGTGGATAATTACGGTGACAATACCCAAAGCTACCCCGCCAACCCTAATGGTTCGGTGGCGGCCATCGCCGGGCTCTGTAGCCCGGACGGGCGGGTAACACTGATGATGCCGCACCCGGAACGCGTTTTCCGTGCCAGCCAAAACTCCTGGCATCCGGATAATTGGCGCGAAGACGCACCCAGCATGCGCATGTTCCGCAACGCGCGCCAATGGCTGGCATGAGATGAAGCCCTCGCAGCTCTACAAAATTGAATTTTACGTGCCCGAGACGCATTTAGAGGCGGTGAAGTCAGCGATGTTCGAGGCCGGCGCCGGCAACATCGGAGACTATGACAGCTGTGCCTGGCAAAGTCTGGGGCAGGGCCAGTTTCGCCCGTTGCAAGGCAGCTCTGCCTATCTTGGTGAAATTGACAAGCTGGAAACCATAGCGGAATACAAGGTTGAGATGATCTGCGGGGAAGCAACTTTGGAGGCCGCGATTGCTGCTTTGAAACAAGCCCACCCCTATGAAGAAGTGGCGTATTTCGTCTTGGCTACTCTGGCGCTAGTTTAGCAGGCTGTTAGCGAGGTAGCGCGCGTGCGCGCCTCGAAAGCGTCGCTTCGGAAACTCCGAGGGCGGTGGCTGCCTTTTTCTGGTTGCCGCCATAGTAACCCAGTACGTGTTCTACCACAGCGCCTTCGAAATCGCGCATCATCTGCTTGAGCTGCAACGGTTGTTGCTGAGACGGATCATCGTCGATGGCTATGAAATTTGTCACCCTGGTCAGCAATTCACTGTGAAACTTTCTTTCCCGGGAATACGGCACGAAAGTAAGCAGGCGAAACAGCCGCGTCTTTTCCTCCGCGTATACCATCAGCGCCAGCATCACCGTTAGTGACAGCGACATGAAGATCGCGCCGTTGATAGCGACACCCATGGCCATGAGGGCGAATACGATAAATGTCATCACCACCGGTGTCGCGGTGCTGATGAGGATTACCAGACAGCGCTGGCGAGAGATGTTGGAGTCAGCTTTCTTCAATCCGCGAAACAATAAAGCGATGGCAAAAATCAGGCCTGCCATTACATAGAGTGGGAAAATAAAATAGTAGTCACCGGCTATGCGAGTAATCGAGTAACTGCTCGGCTCGGCGCCCGCTATCACCGAACGGTTGAAGATAATAGCCACAATCATGCCGGCCAGCACCACATTAAGCGCGATCTTGATGCGGGGGGTCTGCCATCTAAAATTGGAATATTCCAGGCACAGATTGATATAAGAATGGATGATGAATATAACGGCGCAGTCGAAAGCCAGGAGAATCAGCATCAGGGTGTTTGGGGAGAACTGGGCCTTGATCGATAGCAGTTCGGCAATATTCAGGAACATCACGGCGAGGAAGAATACACCCAGATTGATGTTTTCCCGGCGCAGAGAGCCATGATAGCGCGCGAAGATACCAAGCTTTATGCAAATAGCCAAAAAAGATGGAAGTACCAGCAGTTCCATAAGTGAATCCTTCCTCCGAACCTGTCCGTGTATAGCCTACTTTTGCCTCGAATTCCACGGCAGAATGGAATCCCCGGAAATTAGGGGGAGAAACCACCGTGGTCCGCTACATAACCAGGCCGATTTGGCTGATAGATAGTCCAGACCCGGCACCCAGTATGAGTATTCTGTCTCCCACACTCGCATTCGCTCTATCGAGAGTGACGGGAATGGTTGCGCTGGTGAGGTTACCATAGCTCTGAAATATAGTGGGAGCTTTTTCCAGGGCAATCCCGGCCAATTTCGCCATTCTGTGATGTGGTTTGCTTCCTACCTGGTGACAAATCAGATGATCCACGTCATTTGGAGTCCAATTGAGGGCTTTATAGGTCTCCTTTATCAATGCCTGGTGCATGCGGATCATCACCGCGGAGATCTTGTCCATGATCATCTGACCACAGCGCTTGCCGTCACTGTCAAACTTGTAATAACAGAAGTTGGTGTAACGCCCGCGACTGGTGAAGCTGTAGTTCTTAATCCCGGAGCGGCTGGACGCCCGCTGCAGAATCACGGCGCCACCGGCGTCTCCGGTAGTAAATCCACCCACCTTGCTATTAAAATTTTCCAGTGTCGGGGTTTCTTTAATGTCCTTGATCACATCGTTAACCAGGTGACTGGGCACTTCGCCAGTGACTACCAATATATTTTCGGCTGCACCGATAGCGATCATGGCATCACCCACCTACATGCCGTTGGCAAATCCATGGCAAGCGTTGCTAATGTCCATGCAGGTGGCGTTGATACAGCCCAGCTCGCGCTGCACGCGATGGGATGTTGCGGGTTCTATCCAGTCGCGGTCGATGCCACAAAACAGCACCATATCGACCTCTTTGGGGTCGAGCCCGCATTTCGCCAATGCCTGCCGGCCGGCATTAATGGCCAGGTCGGAAGGTTTTTCCCCATCGGCGGGAATACGCCGGGAATGAATTCCGGTCAAATCTTCGATAAACGTATTGGGAATGCCGAATCGCTGCTCGGAATCGATCTCGTCCATCAACTCGCTGGACGAAACCACCTTTTCGGGTAAGTAGGTGCCTATCGCCGCGATTCTGGAGTGGCCTGTCATATTCATGATTTATCCTCAATATTTGCTCTGGAGTTGGTCGTCTTGTCGCGCCATTGTGATTATTGCTATCGTAATACGTAATCGAAATGATTGCTGACCAATTGGTCGGTTTTTTTTAGCCCGCGAAGTGACGATTTCATTTATGAAATTCGGCTGTAAGGCACGTGAGTTGAGTGGAGAGGGCGATGAGGTGATTTTACGAGGAAATATTCCTACAACTTCCCCCTGTGGCTAGGCCGGCAACCAGGATTTGCACCAAAACTGGGCAGAATTGCCTGGGTGGTGGATTTTTAATCGTGTCAGGACTTCGAATCTGGGTGACTGTGACTGATCAGGCTGGTAGTGAAGCAGCGGTTTTCACCGTGGAGGATGTCGAACATCCGCACCGGAAATCGGGCATGGCGCAAATCCTCGAAGTAATGCTCCAAGGTGGTTTTCACCACGGGGAAGGCAATCTCATCCCAGGGAATCTCGGCTTCCGTGAACATAGCGACCTCCAGGGACTCGGCACCGGCGGCAAAATCCAGGTTATCCAACTCAGCACGAAAGAACATGTACACCTGGTTAATTTTAGGCAGGTTGAACAGAGTGTAGAGACTGTCATCCCGCACCGTCACCAGCGCCCCGGCTTCCTCCACAGTTTCCCGGATGGCGCCGACGAGGCTGGACTCCCCATTCTCCATATAACCAGCAGGCAGAGTCCATTTGCCGAGGCGGGGTTGAATCGCCCGTCTGCATAGCAATACCTTGTCGCCGAATGTGGGTACGGTGCCGACGACGTTTTTGGGGTTTTGATAGAAAATGCTGCCGCAGTTTTCACAGCAGTGACGTGGTTTGTCATCGCCATCGGGGATGCGAAAAACCAGGGAGCCAGCACAATGGTGGCAATATTTCATAAGCGGCGTATCCGGGCCCATGCCCTGACTTATTAGTGCCCATCCTGGTCTACAGGAGTCACGAACCAGGCGACAAACAGCCTTCAGAGCAGAGCTGGACGGGTATCCATAGGAAGGCTAGTTTACTGGTTTAGAGGCCGGGATAAAACCGGCAATGGCTGGCGTGGGCTTTTGTCTGCACCTATGTGCAAGCTGGGTCGGGCCTGATGGGTGGGGGCACAGCGAGGTGGCTTGAAATCCTCCGGCACTGTTTCCCGAGATTGCTTCTTTAGATTCGATTGATCTCGCAATGCAAACTAAACCTTTTTGAGGTCATATACGCCTCTATCTCGCGCAGCCGTTGTTCCAGTGCGCTGAAAATTTTGGTGCACTGCTGGCGTGAATAATAGCTGCCCGCTGGAGTGCTCTGCTGTTGTGGATCGGCGTCGGCATGCTCGGCAAATTTCTCTTCAGCTTCCGTGTCGCGTTGGACTTCTTCCTCGTTAGCGTAGCTCTTGCGAACACCGTGTCTGCGGGCCCAGCGTGCGTCTCGTCTCTGTGCACGGCGTTGTCTTTTGGCTGAGCGCGCTTCTCGACGCCGCATTCGCTTCAGATTGCGTTCCGTGTCGAGGGTATCGGGATCAGGGTCGAAGACGAACATGCAGATAATGTAGGCCCAGAATGTAAACGGACCAAAGATAAACAGGGATAGCAGGGTCACGAGTCGGACCGAGAACGCGCTGACCTCAACGTAATCGGCAATGCCACTGCAAACACCGGCGATGCGTTTATTGCTCAAATTCTTGTAGACGGGTTTGCGATAGTTCAGCTGCCGGAAATGATCGGCGGTCTTGCCACGGCTGAAGTACTCACGCATCGATTCTGGCGTGATGTCCTTGTCCAGGCAGAAGTAGAGGATGAAGTAACCGATGATTAACGTAGGCCAGGCGATGACACAAATTATGAATACGACCCGGACCAAGGTAACCGGAATGTCGAGCCAATCCGCTATGCCGGTACATACTCCCAGGCAGCGCCTGTCCTCCCGATTCAACTTCATACTACTCCGTCCCGGATTCATTCTGTTGTCTCCAGTCAGGCACTTCGGCGTCGAGGATAGATTCGAGGACACCGATGCGTTCCTGCATCGACTCCGCCATCCCCGACAGCTCGCTCATATCGTAGTGCCCGTCTGGCTGTGCGCGCTCTATGCGACGACCCTTTCTTAATATCAAGATCCAGATAGTAACGGCACCCAGTACCATTGCCACAATTGATGTTATGAACTCTAATACGCCCATGATGAAAACCTATTTATCTTGATTTTTCTCTTTAAGCTTGGCTTTTAAATCTTGTAGTTCTTTGTCTATCGACTCTTGATTGGCAAGCTCCTCAAACTCACTCTGGAGGCCGCGACGCGCAATATGGTCGCTGTCCATCTGGCCTTCCATCTGATCTATCTTCTTTTCATAGTATTCAAATTTGTCCATGGCGTTGTCAATAGTATAGTTGTGCAACTGTTGATTCACGTGCAGGCGTGAGGCAGTTGCCTTGGTACGCATGACTATCGTCTTTTGACGTGAGCGAGCATCATTCAGCTTTGCTTGCAGTAGCTCGATTTCGACGCTGAGCTTATCCAGGGTTTCATCGAGCTTGCCCAGATCCTTTGCGGTGATTTCGACGCTGGAATTGATATTGGATTTTTCCACCAGAGCCGCCTTCGCCAAATCTTCACGGCCCTTGGAGAGCGCCAGTTCGGCTTTCTGCCCCCAGTCGGCCGCTTGCTTCTTGAGCTGCTCTAACCGTCGGGTCAGGGTCTTTTTCTCGGCAATTACCTTGGCCGTACCGCTGCGCACCTCGACCAGAGTCTCTTCCATCTCCTGGATCACCATGCGAATCATCTTTGCGGGATTCTCCGCCTTATCCAGCAGCGAGCCGATATTGGAATTAATAATGTCTGATAGTCTTGTAAATATACTCATTACTGATACCTCAAATGACTGGTTCGTCACTAATAGCCAACCTCGGTTGGCCTGTTTACCTCGCGTCACCGCAAGGTGTGGTTACTGCCGGTTCACGACTTGCTACTGAAAGAGGAGCAGCTTGCGTGCCAACATTTGAATTTTTTTAACCTGTTGATTAATATAAGGAATAAATTTCTACTAAGCTGAATTTCTGACCCTGATAGCTAAATAACTTAACAAGTGGTAATTTTCACTATCAACACAGGTAGTAATTCTCAGTTTCTGTCAAGGTCTGGCGCGATTGCTGCTATATAGACTAAGCTGCTGTTATTAAAGGAATTATGCAGAATACAGAGCAGGCACCAAGGATGATTGGCGAATCCGCCAATTTTCTAGAAATGCAGGAACATGTTTCCCTGGTAGCGCCGCTGAACAAGCCGGTGTTAATCGTTGGTGAGCGCGGTACCGGCAAGGAACTGGTCGCGGCCCGGCTGCACTTCCTGTCCCGCCGTTGGGAACAAAATTTTCTCAAAATCAATTGCGCCGCCATGAGTGAAACACTGCTGGAAGCCCAGTTGTTTGGGCATGAAGTGGGAGCTTATACCGGTGCCACCAAACAGCGAAAGGGTTACTTTGAGCGTGCCGACGGTGGCACCCTGTTTCTCGACGAACTGGCTAACACGGCGATGCCGGTGCAGGAAAAAATCCTGCGGGTAATCGAATACGGCGAATTTGAACGCCTCGGCGGCAATGAGACCATCATCGTCGATGTCCGCATTGTGGCCGCGACCAATGAGGATTTGCCGGCACTGGCACAGCAAAACAAGTTTCGCGAGGACCTGCTGGACCGACTCGCCTTCGACGTCATCACCCTGCCGCCCCTTCGAGAAAGATCCGAAGATATCCTGATACTGGCAGAGCATTTCGCCGTCGGCATGGTGAAGGAGATTGGTGGCGAGTATTTTGCCGGCTTCTCCGACAAAGTGGAAAAGGCCTTACGCAGTTATTCCTGGCCCGGGAATATTCGGGAATTGAAGAATGTCATCGAGCGGGCGGTGTACCAAAATGCCGATGGTCACATCACCCGACTGGTGTTCAATCCCTTCGAGTCGCCCTATCAGTTAAACAAGTCGGCACAGGCACAGCGCGCTGCCGCAGCCGATGGCGAAGCCGGCGTGCCAAAGCTGACTAATGTCAGTTCCTTCGATTTCAAGAAGGAAGTACAGGAATTTGAAATCGACTTGCTGAAACAGGCCTTGGAAAAGAACCAGTTTAACCAGAAGAAGGCCGCGGAGTTTTTGAACCTGAGTTACCACCAGCTGCGGGGCTATTTGCGCAAGTACGATCTGCTGGGATAATTGGGCTATCAAGTGGGGGGGGGCGAAGTATACGCTGGCACCATCTGGCTCTCATGCAGACTCCGTAATCGTCGCAAATAGTGACTTTCGGCACTATGAGGCCAGTGTCGGATGGGCCAGTATCGGCGGTAATGCTTCAGCATCAGGCAAAATGATTACAACGGGATAGCGACAGCGCCCTGCCCCTAATAACGAGTACATGCTACTTGAGGAGAACAACCGGTGAGCAAATTATTGAAGTTAATTTTAAGCCCATTAATCGCAGCGATGGCGGTGTCAGTGGTTGCCGGCGAACGCGTTGGCGATTTTGCCCTGATCGATCACCAGGGCGCTTTTCATCACATGTCCTGGTATGACGACCACGAAGCCGTTGTCATTCTCGCCCATGCCAATGACGCCGCAGGAGCACAACGCGCACTGGCCGACTTGCTGGCACTGCAGGGGAAATATCAGGAACAGGGGGTGGTGTTTTTTATGTTAAATCCTGGCCTGCAGAGTGATCGCGCGGTAGTACAGGCGAATGCCCTGGCCATGGGTATCGAGTTTCCGGCATTGATGGATGACTCGCAACTGGTATCGGAAATGCTTGGCTTCACGCGCCTGGGCGAAGCGGTGGTCTACGATCCAGGCAACTTCGAAGTGTTTTATCGTGGTCCTGTGCATGACTCATTGGAGCAGGTGCTGCAACAGCTGCTGGCAGGGGAGGCGGTGGAATTGGTCGAAGTGGCCAGCGCCGGCACCCTCATCGATTATGTCAGCACGGCAACCCACACCGAGCTCTCATACGAGAAGGATATTGCACCGATCATTGCGGAGAACTGTGCCAATTGCCACCGCGCCGGCGGCATAGCGCCATTTGCCATGGACAGTCTTCTCGCCGTCCAGGGCTGGTCTCCGATGATTAAGGAAGTGGTCATGACCCGACGCATGCCGCCAGGTCAGGTCGATAACAAGGTCGGTCTCAAGATAAGAGACGCCATGAACCTCAGTGATGAGGAAATGCAGAAACTGGTACATTGGGTGAATGCAGGTTCCATAGCCGACACCGACAACGACCCGCTTGCCGCCTTGGTGTGGCCCGAGACCAAGTGGGAGCACGGTGAGCCGGATTTGGTCGTGGCGATTCCACCGCAGTCGATTCCAGCGACGGGTATCGTCGAATACCTGAACGTCGAAATCGACCTGGGCCTGGAAAAAGATGTGTGGGTGAGGGGTAGTCAGGTGATTGCAGGAGAACCGTCGGCACTTCACCACATACTAACTGGCGTGATACCTCCAGAGGGCAGGAAATCTCAACCAGAAATTTTCATGCAAATCGTGAACTCCTTACCGCCGGAACAGGCGCTACCAATTCAGCAAAAAATGATGGCGGCGATGACATCGGGTGAGAATATTAACTTCAATGAAATTTTGAATTCCTTGCCACCAGAGGCGGACATCAGTGCCTTGTTTACCGGCTCGCAAGATGAGAATACTGCTTCGATCACCGGCTATGCCGCTGGCGCCAGGGCGCAATGGAACGAGCCTGGTGTCGGTGGTTTGCTGCGCGCAGGCTCCAGCCTCGACCTGCAATTGCATTACACCACCACCGGTCGGGAACTCACCGATGCCTCCGAGATCGGCATCTACTTTTATCCGCAAGGCGAAGTACCCAGCCAAAGAATGTCCGGTGCGATCGCGAATAATTTCAATATCAGCATCCCTGCAGGCAGCAAGGACCACGAGATGGTGGCGATGGTCACCGTGCATGAAGATGCGTATCTGCAATCCTTCCTTCCGCATATGCATTTTCGCGGCAAGCGCATGAAGTTTGTTGCGCAGTACCCCGATGGCAGTGAGGAGTTGTTGCTTTCGGTGCCCAACTATTCGTTCAACTGGCAATTGAATCACACCCTGGCAGAGCCGTTGCTGGTACCGGCAGGCACTAAAATAAAAGCCATCGGCGCCTTCGATAACTCGCGTCAAAATGCCTATAACCCCGATCCTGATTCTGAAATTGTCTGGGGTCAGCAGAGCTGGCAAGAGATGTTCATGGGGTTTTATTCATGGAAAAATGCCAATCAGAGCGGCTCAGACTAATTTGGTCGCGACTAAAACCGGCAGGATGTATCGAATCAAAGGGTGGCGTTGCCACCCTTTTTTTATGCCAAAATCTCAGCCCCTTGTGGTGTGCCGGTAGCAACTCGATATGCAAATCAGGGCAGGGTCTAGGCGAAATCTCCTATCAGGGACTGGCGAATCTGTTCGGGTAGCTCTTCGGTGCTGTGCTGATAGTTCAGATGTTCACAGCGAATAACCCAGCTGGCACCGTCGCGGGCCGCGGCAATCATCTCGTCGCTGAATTCGAAGCGCAGGAAATGCACTGCCGAGGTTTTCTCATCGGTGGAGCGGGGCAGGTCCTCGTTGGCAATCGGATACACCGGAGCCAGGTCATCGATCTGTATCGAGATCAATTCTTCGATGCCGATCAGCTGGCTGAGTCGTTGTGACCGTTCCTCCGCATCCGGATATTCCAGCATGAAGGTGACCTTCAGGTTGCTGCCATCGGGGATCAGGGGATTGTAGGCCTCAAGTTCTTGCTTCAGATTCTCCTCGCCGGTAATTTTCTCGACCCGGATTAATTCCAGCACCTGGTAGCGCATCACCATATAGTCTTCGAAATGCAACATGGCGTTCGGGCCCAGCGCCACACGACGGGTTTTCTTGTGCTCCATCATGGCCTGGCGAATGGCCGGGCGTTGCGCCTCATAGGCTTCAATGGAAAGTAAATCGGCGGTCGTGAGTTTCTTCATAATTGTGTTAAGAAATTGATAATTGTTTAAATGCCATAGGCCAGGCACAACAAGTCGATGGGGTGAATTGCCTTCTGACCCGAGTCCAGGTTGTTCTCGATATGCTTGCCAGCAATCGGGCAATCACTGCCGTAATAATCGGGCTGTTGCTCAGTGACTTGCCGTACTATGGGTTTGACGATCTTGTTGGCGAACTCCAGGGTTTCTGATTTTACGCCATAGGTGCCATCGTGGCCGGAACAACGTTCGATACTTTTTACCGTCGTGTCTGGAATCAACTCGAGAATCTGCTTCGTCCTCGGGCCAATTTTCTGCACCCGTTGATGGCAGGCTACATGGTAGCTGACATCGCCGAGCGCGCGCTTGAACCGGGTATTGAGTTTGCCTCGTTTGTAGAGCTTGTGCAGGTACTCGAAGGGATCGTGGAAGGCTTTGGCGACGGCCTGGACCTGTTCGTCGTCAGGATACATGAGGGGTAATTCCTGTTTGAACATGAGCACGCAGGAGGGCACCGCGGCGATGATCGCGTTGCCGGCCTGGACGGTTTCGAACAAGGCCGGAATATTTCTCTGCATCAGTAACTGCACCGACTTCAGATCCCCCAATTCCAGTTTGGGCATGCCGCAGCAGTGCTCGCGGGCGGCCAAGTCGACCTTTACGTTATTGTGTTCGAGCACCTTTATCACGCTGTCCGCAATCGATGGCTCGTTGTAGTTGCAGTAGCAGGTCGTGAACAGGGTAACCCGGTCCGGTTTCTCTGCTGTCGCATCGATAGCAGGGTTCGGCGTCGCCAGGGCAGGATCAAATACCCGCGCAGCATGCTGCTTGCGGGCTGGCTTGCGGTTATATTCCGGTAGATGGGCATCCTTGTGAATACCGAAGGTCTGGTCCAGGATGCTGCGCACCAGGGAGTTTTTGTTGCCGGCGTTGACCAAGGTGTTGATGACGGGCTTGGAGGCGACCTTGCCCACCAGGTCGGTGCTGGTAATCAGATTATCCCGCAGTTTTGTGTCGCCGTTTTTGAACTTGATCGCCTTCGCCCGCAGCATCAGATGGGGGAAGTCCACATTCCATTCGTGGGGTGGCACGTAGGGACATTTCGTGAGGTAGCACAGGTCGCAGAGATAGCACTGATCCACGACCTTGCCGTAGTCGGCGACGGCAACGCCGTCGATCTCCATGGTCTTACTCTCATCCACCAGATCAAACAGGGTGGGGAAGGCGTTACAGAGGCTGACACAACGGCGGCAACCGTGGCAGATGTCATAGACCCGTGCCAGTTCCCGGTTGAGATCTTCGCTGTCCCAGAACACAGGCTGGTCTTGCCCCAATGGATGTCTGGTAGGCGCGTCAAGACCGCCTTCTCTTCTTGCATCAGCCATTAATCAGATGCTCCCTAGCTGCGCAGAACACCGCTTCGCTCGAGTGGTCTATTCGTCCAGGCAATCCAGTGCCTTCTGGAATCGATTGGCGTGGGAACGCTCGGCCTTGGCCAGGGTTTCCATCCAGTCGGCGATTTCGTCGAAGCCTTCGTCGCGGGCGTCCTTCGCCATGCCCGGGTACATGTCAGTGTACTCGTGGGTCTCGCCTGCCACCGCCGCCTTCAGGTTGTCTTCAGTTGGGCCTATGGGCATGCCGGTGGCAGGATCACCCACTTCTTCCAGGTATTCGAGATGCCCGTGGGCGTGACCAGTCTCACCTTCTGCGGTTGAGCGGAACAGGGCAGAGACATCGTTGTAGCCTTCCACATCGGCCTTCCGGGCGAAATAAAGATAACGGCGATTAGCCTGTGATTCGCCGGCAAAAGCTGCCTTTAAATTCTCTTCTGTCTTGGATCCTTTCAGCGACATTTTGTTTCTCCTGTTGTTGGTTCGGCGGAGGTCTAACTCGGGGTTTCCCAGCGCTTAAACAGGTCAGCTGGATTGCCGACCATGAGTCGTAGTCTCACACTACGGCAATTCCCTCATAGAATCTAATTGATTTTTCAAGATGCATTGATCGTTTTTATCGATTACTATCGGCTCCCATGATGCCCTCGATAAAACAGCTCAAGTACCTCTGTGCCGTGGCTGAACACAAGCATTTCAGCAAAGCCGCCGCCGCCTGCCACGTCACCCAATCTACCCTGAGTGTTGCGATTCAGGACCTGGAATCGCAGTTAGGCGTGGTGGTTTTCGAGCGCAACAAGAAGACCGTGCTGATTACGCCCCTGGGAGAGAAACTGTTGCATCAGGCCCGCGGCATCCTCGGCGCGGTAGAAGATTTTGTATCCCTGGCCCGTGCCAATGAAGGCGCGCTCTCCGGAGAAATTCGCCTGGGGGTGATTCCCACCATCGGCCCATTTATTCTGCCGCCTATTCTGAAGAACCTGCGCAAGAGTTACCCGAGACTGAAGCTCTATCTGAAAGAAGCGTTGAGTGCGCAGTTACTGCTGCAATTGCAACAGGGACGGCTGGACCTGATCATGTTGGCCTTCCCTTATGCCATGCCCGACATGGAAACTGTGAATCTGTTTAGGGATGAATTCCTGCTGTGCCTGCCGCCGGGACACAAGCTGGAAAAAGCCAAGCAGGTAAAGCAGCAGCAGTTGCGGGGCGAGAGCTTACTGCTGCTGGAAGAAGGGCATTGCCTACGGGACCATGCGCTGGAGGCCTGCAAATTGCAGAGCGCCGATACCGACCTGGTCTACCAGGGCACCAGCCTGCATACCCTGGTACAGATGGTGGCCAATGGCCTGGGTGTGACGCTGTTGCCAGAGATGGCAGTGCAGGCGAATGTGTTGGGCGATACCCATTTGCAGCTTAAACATTTTAGTAGTGAAAATGTGAGCCGGGAAATTGGCATGGCATGGAGGCGGTCTGATCCACGCAGGGATGACTACTTGTTGTTGGCCGAATTTATCCAGTCACACATGGTGAAAAAGAATTAATTAGGGCAGCCGCCGAGGCCTGCTTTAAATTCCACCCCGGTTTCGAGGTAAGTCGAGTCTATGCGTGTATTTGCCCTGTCTGATGTTCACGTGGATTATCCAGAGAATCTGCGCTGGGTGCTGCAATTGAGCGCAGATGAATATCGGAACGATATTCTGGTTTTAGCCGGCGATGTGTCCCACAGCATTAGCTTGCTGCGCCAGGTTTTTGAATCCCTGCAGCGGAAATTTCTACAGGTGCTTTTTGTGCCGGGCAATCATGAGTTGTGGCTGCACGATGGAGACTACGATTGCTCACTGCGGAAATTCGATGCCATCAATGAACTATGCCAGGATACAGGCATACGAACCTCACACTTCGAACACGAAAGCGTCGACTTCGTGCCCCTGCTGTCCTGGTATGATTTTTCCTTCGGCGAACCCGATCGACATCTGCGGCGTGCCTGGCGAGACTTTCGCGCCTGTCGCTGGCCGGCCAGGCTGAACAGCAGCGCGGCAATCTGCCAGCACTTCCTCGATCAGAATTTGCCACTGCCACAGAGCAATGGAAAAATGGTGGTCAGTTATTCTCATTTTCTCCCCAGGATAGATGTTATGCCGGAAAGAATTCCCCGGGAACGCAGAAGAGTTTATCCGGTGCTGGGCAGCATCGGTCTCGGAAATCAGGTGATGCAACTGCAACCGGCTATTCATATCTACGGGCATAGTCATATCAATCAGTCTATCGAACTGGACGGTATAAAATTTGTCAACAATGCCTTTGCCTACCCCGGTGAAACGCAAATATCACGCAAGCGACTATATTGTGTGATCGATCTGGCCGAGTTGGGATAGAGAGGGGGCTAGCGGTGCAGATTATCGATTCCGAAGTTCACCTGTGGCATTGCAAGCAAGCGGACTTTTCCCTGCAGGAACTAAAACGACAGTGTCTGCCCTGGCTTACGGATGCGGAACGGCTTAGGTTCCAGCGTTTCTATTTCGACAGGCACAGGAAACAGCTGTTGCTGGGACGGTTTCTGATTCGCAGTGTGCTGAGCCAATACTTCGAGGAGTTTGCTCCCCCGCGATGGCGCTTCGTGCAAAATGACCATGGCAAGCCGGCGCTCGATCCTGCACAAAATTCTCGGGGCCTGTATTTCAACCTGTCTCACTCCGGCGACAGACTGGTATTGGCGATCTCTAAACTCGAGACTATCGGAGTCGATATTGAAAGCAGCGACAAGCCCAGAAGAGTAGCAAGAATTGCACGGCGGTTTTTTTCCCGGCAGGAAGTTGCCGACCTGCTGGTGCTGAGTCAGAGTCGACGCCTGCATCGATTTTATCAGCTGTGGACGCTGAAGGAGGCCTATATCAAGGCTTGTGGTCTGGGGCTTGCCATCCCGTTACGACAGTTTAGCTACGCATTTCCGACAGCGGGTCAGATAGAAATTACATTCGATAAATCGCGGCAAGACGATGCGACACGGTGGCAGGTCTGGCAGTTCGATGTCCCCGGCAACTACCAGCTTTCACTCGCCGTAAAATCCGATTCTGGTGATCAGGTAGGCAGTATTTCTTCCTGGAACCTGCCTGACCTGAAACAGTTTCACTCGCTGGATACCTGCATAAGCCGGTCGAATTAAATCGCCTCATCCACTCGCGCGGAGCCTGCTTGCCACATTCTAACGGTGCGAATCACGTTGTCCTTAACCTGCACGATTTCGGCGTAGTAGCCGTCGAGTTCGATTCCCACTGCAGATTCCGGAATGGATTGCAAAATTTCTGTCAACAAGCCATTCAAAGTCTTGGCACTGCTGCTATCCAGATCCCAGGAGAGTATGCGATTAATGTCACGGATACTGGCGGAGCCGTCAATCAGGAAAATACCATCGCCCTGTTCATGAATCTCTTTGTTGCTGGCCGCCAGGTCGGTGGTAAACTCGCCGACAATTTCCTCCAGAATGTCCTCCAGTGTCACCAGACCTTGGACGGCGCCATATTCATCGACCACCATGGCCATGCGCAGTTTCTTGCTCTGGAAGTTGAATAACTGGGTGTGCAGGGGTGTGCTTTCGGGAATGAAATATGGCTCCATGGTCTCCTGGATGATGGTGGCCTTGTTTATCTTCTCTACCTGGATCAGTTTGCCGACGCTGCGCAGATGCAGGATGCCGATGATATTGTCGATTTCCCGTTTGTACATGGGCAGCAGTGTGTGCTGGGCACTGCCGATCTGGCTGAGGATTTCGTCAATATCGTCTTCGATATCGAGGCCGATAATTTCGTTCTTCGGCACCAGGATATCGTTTACAGTCACCTTTTCAAGATCGAGAATATTCAGCAGCATGCCTTGCCGGCGCCGCGGAACACGACCACTGGACTCATCGACAACGGTGCGTAATTCATCGGGAGTAAGCTGCTGCTGGCTATCGTCAATATTGGATTTGAAGCCAAGCAGACGAACCAGTCCATTGGATACAAAATTCACTATCCAGACCACGGGATAGAGAATCTTCAACAAGATATTGAGAAGCAGACTGGAGGGGTAGGCAACCTTCTCTGGATAGAGCGCAGCAATTGTCTTCGGTGTGACTTCGGCAAATATCAGTACTACCAGGGTGAGTACAACTGCCGTCACGAGAGGTGCCGGTTCTCCCAGTATCAGGATGGTAATTAAAGTAGCAACGGACGCCGCCAGGAAGTTGACGAAGTTATTTCCGATCAGGATAACGCCGATAAGTCTGTCTGGCGTTTCGAGTAACTTGCTTACGCGGGAAGCGCCCGTATGTCCGGTGCGTTTCAGATGCTTTAAGCGGTATCGATTAAGACGCATCATTCCAGTTTCAGAGCCGGAGAAATACGCCGAGGCAATCATCAGCAATACAAATAAACCCAACAGCATCGCTAGTGAAGAATCGTCAGCATTCATATGAGTGAATAATCGGGCAAGAGTGGGTGGCTCGCGATAACCGGGGCTAGGTGATGATATATTCCAACGCAAACTTGACGCCATAGAAACCGACGATAAGCAGTGCGAAACCGCTAAGGGTTCCCTTAATGGCAGTATTGCCTCGCCAGCCTAATCGATGTCTGCCCCAAAGCAGGACGGCAAAAACAACCCAGGCGAGTATGGAAAAGAAGGTCTTGTGGATGACGCCATCGAGGCCCCAGATATCGTCGATGAACAACAGTCCGGCAACGATGCCGAGACTCAATAGAATCTGACCCACCCAGAGCAATTCAAACAAGAACTCCTCCATGTCCTGCAATGGTGGCAGTTTGTTGATCAAGCCACCGGCGTGGCCATGTTTGAGTTGATGATTCTGATAGGCCAGAAAACCTGCCTGCAGCGCAGCGATGGTAATAAAGCTGTACGCCAATATGGATATCAGAACGTGACTGGCGAGGCCCGCACTCATGACCGTCGGCGGAAACCGACTGTTGATGGTCAGCGATGCGATGATGGTGATAACAGCGAGTGGAAACAGACCCAGGAACAGGTTCTCCAAGGGCTTGCGTATGCTGCTGATTAACACCACCAGGGAGATGGAAACGGTGATGAGCGTGCTGATCTCCGAAATACCGAAATGGAATCCACTGGTAGTTCGAATGACACCATAGGCGCTAATGCCGTGTGCAATAACCGCCATCGCGCCGAAGAAAAACACCTTGCTGCGGGTGTCTTTGTCGAGGGCGAAGTTGAGTCCCTGAAACACCGAACCGATCAGGTAGAAGCAGACGGCGAAGACGCCGGAGATGATGGTCACTTGCATGTTGTTCGATGCGCTCAGCTGCTTGAGATAGGGACAATAGGGTACTAGAAAGTGTTGCACAAGTAATCGGCTACTTGAACTCTCTTTTAAGACGGCGGGATTTGGCTATAATGCAGCGCTGTTGTCCCTACACAGCGATAAAGCAGCCTCTATCGGCGGGGGCGGGTAGTGACCAGCGCAACAATATAAAACGAAAGGCGGTATCAACATTGTTTGATAATTTAACCGATCGACTCTCCGGCACATTCAGAAAGCTCACAGGCAAGGCAAACCTCACCGAGAGCAATATTCAGGATGCCCTGCGAGAAGTACGCCGTGCCTTGCTGGAGGCCGATGTTGCCCTGGCTGTGGTCAAGGACTTCATCGATCGCGTCAGCCTGCGAGCCGTCGGGCAGGAGGTAGCCAGCAGCCTCAGTCCAGGCCAGGCCTTCATAAAAATTGTCGAGGCCGAACTGATCAGCCTCATGGGTTCGGCGAACGCCGAGCTAAACTTCAGGACCACACCACCGGCGGTGATTTTGATGGCGGGTCTACAGGGCGCCGGTAAAACCACTACCGTGGCCAAGCTCGCCTATCGCTTGCGACGGGAAGCGAAAAAATCGGTGATGGTGGTGAGTGCCGACGTCTATCGCCCGGCGGCTATTCAGCAACTACAAACCCTGGCCAGCGAAGTCGAAGTGGAATTCTTCGCCAGCGACAGCAGTCAATCGGCTACCGATATTGCGGCGGCGGCGTTGAGTGAGGCGAAGCGCAAATTTGTCGATGTGCTGATTGTCGACACCGCGGGTCGGCTTGCAATCGACCAGGAGATGATGGAGGAGATCAGGCAGTTACATGCCTTACTGAACCCGATCGAGACCCTCTTCGTCGTCGATGCCATGACCGGACAGGACGCGGCCAACACCGCCAAGGCCTTCAACGATGCACTGCCGCTGACCGGCGTGGTGCTGACCAAGGCCGACGGAGATGCCCGTGGCGGCGCGGCCCTGTCGGTGCGTCACATCACCGGTAAGCCCATAAAATTCATCGGCATGGGCGAGAAATTCGATGCCCTGGAACCTTTCTATCCGGATCGCATCGCCTCCCGCATCCTCGGCATGGGAGATATGCTATCTCTGATCGAGGAGGCCGAGAAAAAAGTCGACAAGGTCAAGGCCGAGAAACTGGCACGCAAGATCAGGAAGGGCAAGGGCTTCGACTTGGAAGACTTCAAGGAGCAATTGCAACAGATGCAGAACATGGGGGGTGTTGCCAGCATCGTAGATAAGATGCCGGGCATGGGCGCACTGCCACCGGCTGCCACCAAGATGGTGGACGACTCACAGTTTCGACGCATGGAAGCCATAATCTGCTCCATGACCATGCGCGAAAGACGCAACCCTGACATCCTCAATGGTTCACGCAAACGCCGAATAACCCGGGGCTCGGGCACCCAGATCCAGGACCTGAATCGAGTACTGAAGCAGCACAAACAGATGCAGAAGGTCATGAAAAAGATGAAGGGAGGCGGCATGGCCAACATGATGCGAGGCCTCGGCGGAATGCGCGGCCCCGGTGGCCCCGGCGGACTCCCCCCTGCCGGCGGCGGTGGTTTTCCTCGGTTCTAGATGTTTTCGGTCGTTAAGTGAAAGGGTGGCGGCTGCAGGATTCCACGTACATGAACGCATCTTGCCCGCATTCATAAGGTCTGTATGCAGTTTGCCAGCCACTGCGCGTTCTACACAGCATCTACCGACCCTTGTGCAGTTCTAACCCAACAACCAATAGCGACCTCCCTAATTTGCGGGCAAGCCGCGGAAATACTGAGTTTGGCGCGCTTGGGCAAGGGCTTCGATAAGGCTTCCAATAAGCCCCTATTTAACATAGAATACCCGCCTTTTTATTCGGGCCTAATTGTGTGCGCTAAAGCCACGACGCAAGCTCGTGTAGTCATCACTCAATTATTGTATGGGAACTATTTATGGTCACGATTCGATTGGCTCGTGGTGGGGCTAAGAAGAAGCCTTTTTACCACATCACAGTGGCCGACAGACGCAAGGCCCGGGACGGCCGTTTTATCGAGCGCATAGGCTTCTTCAATCCTTTCGCCAAGGGTCAGGAAGTAAGACTGCGGCTGGATCAAGAGCGCCTGGCTTTCTGGCAATCCCAGGGAGCACAGCTTAGCCCTCGCGTTTCTAACCTGGCAAAGGATGCAGCTGCCTCTAGCGCCAAAGCTTGATTCGCTGAAGTCGGGCAAAGACATATGGCCGCTAGCCTGGACAACGATGGAAAGCTGCTGGTGTTAGGCCAATTTGGCAAGATTCACGGCCTCAAGGGCTGGCTCAAGCTGAATTCCTTTACCTCGCCGCTGGAGAACATACTCGATTACCCCCAATTATCGGCCGTAGTCGATCGCAAGCGGACGACCCTCAAGATAGACCAGTTTCGTCGCCAGCCGAAGGGCTTGTTGGTACACGTCGATGGCTGCGACGACCCGGAGTCAGCCAGGCAACTCACCGGTGTCGAGTTGTGGGTGAGGACCGACACCATGCCTGAACTGACTGATGGCGAATTCTACTGGCATCAATTGCTGGGGATGAGAGTAGTCAATCAGCAGGCCGAGCTATTCGGACAAGTAACAAAATTGATGGAGACCGGTGCCAATGACGTGCTGGTGATAACTCCGACCGAAGACAGTCTCGATGACAGGGAAAGACTGGTTCCCTACCTGGTAGAGACCGTCATCGTCGCAGTTGACCTCGATGGCAACACCATCACGGTTAACTGGGGAGCCGACTATCTGGATTAAAGGGATTGATTGCCTGGGCTAGCGCATCGATTTGAAACCGTAGTGAAGGCGGCAGGACTGGTTGAGAGAGGCTTCCATGCAGATTGGCTTGATCACCCTGTTTCCGGAAATGTTTTCCGCCATAACGGAGTATGGCATCAGCGGCCGGGCCGTGCGCGAGGGCCTGGTGGCTCTGGATTATTGGAATCCCAGAGACTTCACCACGGACAAGCATCGCACCGTGGATGACCGGCCCTTCGGTGGCGGTCCCGGCATGCTTATGAAGACTGCGCCATTGCTCGCTGCGATCCAGGCGGCGAAGAATGCGCTGGCAAATGGAGACGAGGCCAGCGCCGGATGCAAGGTGATTTACCTGTCACCACAGGGGCGGCCGCTGACCCAGCAAGCTATTATCGAGTTGGCACGGCGCGACAAGATGGTGATGGTATGTGGTCGTTATCAGGGCATAGATGCCCGGGTAATCGACGCCGAGATCGACGAAGAAATCTCGCTAGGTGATTTTGTGATCAGTGGCGGTGAAATCGCAGCCATGGCGTTGATAGATGCCATGATCCGATTTCTCCCAGGCGCCCTCGGCGATGAGGACTCGGCACAGCAGGACAGTTTTTCCGATGGCCTGTTGCACAGTCCGGATTATACTCGGCCTCAGAGTTTCGATGGTGCGCAGGTGCCGCCGGTTTTACTCAGCGGCGATCACGCAGCGATTCGCCGCTGGCGCTTGCAGCAGAGTCTGGGAGCGACTTGGTTAAAACGACCCGAGTTGCTCGCTGCGATGAGTCTCGATGAGGAACAGCAGAAACTGCTGGCGCAGTTTAAAGAAGAATATCGAAATATTAGGCAGGCTTAGTTGGCAACACCAATTGCCGACATTAGCCAGCCACAGTACCTGCCATCGGATGGCAGAGAATTAACAAGGTTAACCGCTTAAAAAATAAGTGGTTATGGGAATTGCTTCAGGAGCATGACGATGAGTAAGAACAAGATAATCCAGCAGATAGAAGATGCACAGATGTCAAAACAACTGCCGGATTTTGGACCGGGCGATACTATTGTGGTGCAGGTTAAAATCACCGAAGGCGACAGGAATAGATTGCAGGCATTCGAAGGCGTGGTCATCGGCAGACGCCATCGCGGTTTAAATTCATCATTCACGGTGCGCAAGATTTCTCACGGCGTCGGTGTGGAAAGGACATTTCAGGCCTATAGCCCGTTGGTAGACAGCGTCAAATTGAAGCGCCGTGGCGATGTGCGCCAGGCCAAGCTTTATTACCTTAGAGAGCTCAGCGGTCGTAAGGCCAGAATTACCGAGAAGCTGGAAAAGAAACCCAGCTAGTCACAGGCATCCCTTGACTGCTCTGCACCCACAGCGCCAAGGGGCTGTATGCACGGGCCACAATGAGAAGATCGCGAGTCGCAGTCTTCTCATTTTTGTTTCTGCCGACAATATAGTGGGTGGTCGGGCCTGGGAAATGGCGCTTTTTTGAATTGCTTTGGCTAGTTTTCGGTCTATTTATGGTCTATTGGCTGCAAATTCCGGTTATACTGCGCCGGGATACGCGGCATGAAAGGGCTGTGCAGGGGGCGATCAGGCCGCGTTGGGGTCCAATCCAGGAGATTCACTTTGAAAAAATTACTGCTGACATCTGCACTGGTCTTGGTCGCACTGATCGCGACTCTGTCCCAGGCGCAGGATGCTGCTAACAAGACGCTGCGAGAGAAGTTGGTTGAAGCCATCGAACTCTCTTCCCAGAATCAATTGAAGATAATGAGTATTACGGCCACCGCGCTGCCGAATATGTTCGAAGTAGAGCTAAATACCGGCGAGATACTCTATAGCGATATCTCCGGCGACTATCTGTTTGCCGGCGATATGTATAAGACCAGCGCCGAGGGTTTGCGTAATTTGTCTGCCAACAAGCGCCAACTGCGCACCATAGAAAAGATTAAGGCGGTGCCGGATGATCAGAAAATTATTTTTTCTCCGGATGAAATAAAAACCTCCATCACGGTTTTTACCGATGTCGATTGCACCTACTGTCGTGCCCTGCATCGCGATCTCGAAGAATTGTTAGCCCTCGGCATTGAAGTTCGCTACATGGCCTATCCCCGCGGTGGGGAGCAGGCGGGTTCCTACGAAAAAATGATGTCGGTGTGGTGTTCCGATGATCGCCATAAATCCCTCACCCAGGCTAAGAACGGTCAGAATATACCCGCCAGAGATTGTAATAGCCCAATCTTGGCGCACTATGCACTGGGCAATGAAATAGGCATTACCGGGACGCCGGCATTGATATTTCCTGACGGTCGACTGGTGCCGGGTTACGTTGAGCCGGATCGACTCGCCGCGCTGCTTGAGATCGACTAGTCCCAAGACCTGGTGGCGCCAGGATTCGGACCGCCTTGGTCTAACCTCTTCCCCGCTTAATCTTGCGCCGGCGATGGCGCTAGTGTCAGGCAGTACAACTACCAGCCCAAGCCCTCGATCGAAGGCTCACTGGTGGGTTTTTTTGGCTTTTCCAGTATAATCCGCGCTTTGTTCCCTAACCGTTCGAGGTCATGTTTTGAATCCCGAGTCTGTGAAGTCACTCAAGGTCGGTATCTGCGGATTAGGCACCGTGGGTGGTGGCACTTTTGCGCTGCTGCAAAACAATCAGGATGAGATTCGTGCCAGGCTCGGCTGCGACATCGAAGTGGTTGCTATTGCCAGCAGGAATCTCGATGCTGCTAACTGGCCTGGGGTGAGCCAGGCCGCCAGCGATGTTTTTGCGGTGGTGAATGACGAAGCCGTCGATATTGTCGTAGAGACACTCGGTGGCTTCGATCCCGCCTTCGAAGTAGTCCGGCAGGCACTGGCGAACGGCAAGCATGTCGTCACCGCCAACAAGGCATTGATAGCCGAGCGCGGCAGTGAACTGTTTCCGATAGCCCACAAACATGGCGTTTGCCTGGCCTATGAATCTGCGGTGGCCGGTGGTATTCCCATCATCAAGGCGCTGCGAGAAGGCCTGGCGGCAAACAGGATCGAATGGCTGGCGGGTATCATTAACGGCACCGGCAATTTCATCCTTACCGAGATGGCGGCCCACGGCAGACAATTTGATGACGTGCTGCAACAAGCCCAGGCCCTGGGTTACGCCGAGGCGGACCCTGCACTCGATGTGGAGGGTATCGACGCAGCCCACAAACTATCGATCATGGCAGCGATTGCCTTCGGCATACCCCTGCAGTTCCACAAGACCTACACCGAAGGCATTAGCCATATTACTCCTGAAGACATCGACTACGCGGCGGAACTGGGTTATCGCATAAAGCACCTTGGCATTGCGAAACTGTCGGCCCAGGGTGTCGAACTGAGGGTGCATCCGACTCTGATTTCAAAAAAACGCCTGCTGGCGAATGTGGACGGAGTGGGTAATGCGGTGGTGGTACATGGCAACGCCGTGGGTTCCACCTTATACAGCGGTCCCGGCGCCGGCGCCGAGGCCACCGCCTCGGCGGTAGTCGCAGACATTATCGATATCGGGCGAGCCATGCTTGCCGGTCTGGAGCAGCCGCTGCTACCGGCGCTGGGATTCCAAAGCCTGCGTGGGGAGATTCCGGTGCTGGATATCGAGGAGATTGTATCCGAGTATTACCTGAAGATTTCCGCACAGGATAAAGTCGGGGTGATGGCAAAAATTTCCAACCTGCTGCAGCAGCATGCCATCAGCATCGAGGCAGTGATTCAGAAAGAGGCGGTCAGTGAGAGCGTGCCAATTGTCATTCTTACCCATAGCGCCGTAGAGAAGCAGTTGAACCAGGCCATCGCAGCGATCGAAAATCTCGAGGATGTCAACGGCGCCGTGATGCGGATTCGAGTAGAATCATTCGGTGGCAAATAGGAACCAGTAAATTTGACGCCGACATCGAAAGCCTAATACCTGGCTTCGGTAAATCATCATCGGCAATATAGAGAGAGAATTTGTGAAATACATCAGTACTCGTGGCGCCTGCCCCGAGCAAAATTTCGAAGAGGTCTTACTGGCGGGAATGGCTCCAGACGGAGGCCTCTACGTCCCTGCCGAATTGCCGCAGTTCACCGTGGAAGAGATTCGTTCCTGGAAATCACTACGTTACCCCGAGCTAGCGCTGAAAATCATCACGCCCTTTATCGGTGATGAAATCGAAGCGGGCGCATTACGGAAAATAATCGAGGAAAGTTATGAAGGTTTCGATGATCCGGATGTAGCACCTCTCAATGCCTTGAACCAGAACGAGTGGTTGCTGGAACTCTATCATGGTCCGACCCTGGCATTTAAAGATTTCGCCCTGCAGGTACTGGGCAGATTGCTGGATCATGTGCTGCGTAAAAATGATCAGCGAGTCGTCATCCTGGGTGCCACCTCCGGGGATACCGGTTCGGCGGCGCTGGAAGGTTGTCGGCATTCCGATCGTGTCGACATTTATATTTTGCATCCGCACCAGCGGGTGTCGGACGTGCAGCGCAAACAGATGACTACGATTGCCGGTGACAACGTGTTCAACCTGGCGGTGGAGGGGAATTTTGATGACTGCCAGCGACTGGTCAAGGCGGCTTTTGCAGACCAGGGTTTTCTGCCCTCGGATCGACAGCTGGTGGCGGTCAATTCCATTAACTGGGCGCGCATCATGATGCAGATCGTCTACTATTTTTCGGCGGCCTTGAAATTGGGTGGTCCGGATCAGGCGGTCTCCTTCTCCGTACCCACCGGTAATTTCGGCGATATCTATGCTGGCTATCTTGCCAGACGCATGGGTCTGCCAATTGCACAGTTGATTGTGGCTACCAATGAGAATGATATTCTGCATCGATTCATCAGTCGCAACGAGTATGTCTTATCAGAATTGACCCAGACCTATTCCCCGAGCATGGATATTCTGATTTCCAGTAATTTCGAGCGCTATCTGTTCGACCTGTTTGCTCGCGACGGCGCCGAATTGGCTGAATTTATGGCGAGTCTGGGTGACATACCGGGTGCAGTAAACCAGGCGACTCTTAGCGTCTCCGAGCAGCAATGGCAGCAGGTACGTGCCTGTTTCGATAGCGCCAGCGTCGATGACGAAACCACCTGTGATGTCATCGCGGAAGTTTTTGCCAGTCAGGGCATCGTGCTGGATCCACACACAGCGGTGGGGGTAAAGGCTGGCCGGCTCTGTAACCAGGACACGGCGGTGCCTATGGTGATGCTGGCGACGGCTCACCCCGCCAAGTTCGGCGATGCCATCGCGGCAGCGGGAGTTGAGTTGCCAGCTTTGCCCCGGCATTTGCAAAACTTATTTGACAAGGAAGAGCGCTACACCGTCATCGCCAATGATCTACAGGCGGTGGCGGGCTACCTCAAAAATCACAGCTGATCCCCGTAGGTCTGATGTCAAATCTCATCCAGCGACGCATAGCCAATCCAGATCTGGTACTTCCGGCGTCATTACATCCGCTGCTACGGCGAATATACACTCATCGCAATCTCAAAAACGCCGATGAGTTGGAACTGGGCCTGGGGAATCTGTTGGCGCCGGATTCATTGCGTGGCTTGGAAGTCGCTACCGCCTTGCTATTGGCCGCTCTGCAACAGCAACAACGCATACTGATCGTCTCCGACTTCGACACCGACGGAGCCACCAGTTGTGTGGTGGCGATTCAAGCCCTGCGTGGCTTCGGTTGCACCCAGGTCGACTATATTGTGCCGAACCGCTTCGAGTACGGCTATGGTCTCACCCCGGAGATTGTCGAACTGGCGAAGACCCGGCAACCAGACCTCATTATCACCGTGGACAATGGCATCTCCAGCATCGAGGGGGTAGCCGCAGCCAGACAAGCGGGTATTGCCGTCCTGATTACCGATCATCATTTACCCGCTGCAGCGACGCCTGCCGCCAATGCGATTGTAAATCCAAATCAACAGGGCTGTGATTTCCCCAGCAAGTGCATCGCCGGCGTCGGCGTCATCTTTTATGTGATGCTGGCATTGCGGGCAAAACTGCGGGAACTCGACTGGTTTTCTGAGCAGGGGCTTAAGCAGCCAAATCTTGCCAGCTTGTTGGACCTGGTGGCGCTGGGTACGGTTGCCGATGTCGTCGCCCTGGATCGCAACAACCGCATTCTCGTTGATGAAGGCCTCAAGCGTATTCGAGCCGGCAGGGCCTGTGCGGGTATCAAAGCTTTGCTCGAGATCGCCAGGCGCGATGCCCGCAAGATCACCGCATCGGACCTGGGTTTTAGCGTCGGGCCACGACTGAATGCGGCCGGACGTCTGGATGATATGTCTACCGGCATCGAGTGCCTGCTGGCGGATCACCCAGGTGGCGCCTATAAACTCGCCTTGCAGCTGGACCAGTTGAACACCGATCGCAAGCAAATCGAAGCGGGTATGCGGGACCAGGCTTTTAAATATTTGAACGATCTTTCCATTGAGGCCGAAGCGTTGCCTGCGGCCCTGTGCCTGTTCGACTCGGACTGGCACCAGGGTGTGGTGGGGATACTCGCCTCCAGGGTAAAGGACAAATATCATCGACCGGTGATCGCGTTTGCGGCCGTGAACGATGGGGATGGCGGGGCCACCGAATTAAAGGGCTCCGCTCGTTCCATCAAGGGCTTCCACATCAGGGATGCGCTGGATGCGGTGGCTAGCAGGAATCCTGGCTTGATCAGTAAATTCGGTGGCCATGCCATGGCGGCGGGATTGAGTCTGCAATCAGACAGTTTTGAGGAATTTCAGCAAGCTTTTCAGGCCGAAGCCGCGCGCATGATCGATCCGGAACTGTTGCAGGCCAGGATATTCAGCGATGGCCTGCTGGAGCCGGAGTATTTTAGCCTGGAAACGGCAGCGGCGCTGACCTGGGCCGGACCCTGGGGTCAGGAGTTTCCGGAACCGCTGTTCGATGGCAGGTTCAACCTCATCAACCACCGGCGGGTAGGCGAAAACCACCTGAAGTTAACGCTGAGCCCCTTAACCGCACCGCAGCAATCTCTGGATGCGATTGCCTTTAATGTTGCCTCCGAGAAATGGCCCGGCGCCGACGTTAGCGAGATTGAAATAGCCTATCGGCTGCAGATCAATGAGTTCCGCGGCCAGCAGACTGTACAACTGATGGTAGAACATATTCTGGCCTTTAGCTGAGTTCGGCTGTGCCTCCCCAGGGATTGCGAACAGTTGTCTGGTCTCTGGGAGGCAGCATACACCATGCTCATGCGTTCAAGGCCGCACGAAATTTCAATTAATCGGGTCTATTTCCATGTGATTCTTCACTCCCGCAGGCGCCGTCTGCGTGCGCGGATCTTGGGGTCGGAGGAAGATGCAAGGAAAGATCTGGACTGCCGACTGTAACCATGAAGGAGCTGTTTGTTTTTGTTACTTATTGGCACATAATTGCTGCTCTCGAAGGAGTAGAATTCCATAGTTAAACCAGAGTCGAACCAACTGGGGTGTGAATGCGCGAAACAATTCGTAATAGTCTGATTTTATTAGGTTTAATGGCCGTAGCTGCGAGCAGCTATGGGCAGGTCCACCGCACCGATCAGATCGAAGTCGAACTCATCGCCGAGACCAGGAATGTTGTTCCCGGTGAAACCCTGTGGCTGGCGATTCGGCTAAATCCTATCGAGCACTGGCATACCTACTGGAAATTTGGCGGCGATAGTGGCGAAGCTACCGAGGCTAGCGAGTGGCAGTTACCTGCCGGTGCGACGGCAGGCGACATCGTCTGGCCGATCCCCGAATGGACGCCTTTCCCGGGCAGCGATCTCGTCACCTTTACCTATGAGCGGGAGGTGTTGTTGCCACTACCTGTTTCTGTGCCCGCCGACTATGCCGGCGAGCGCTTTGATATTTCTACCAAGATTGACTGGCAGGTCTGCGACGAGATCTGTATCCCGGGTAGCGCGATGTTCTCCCTGTCACTGCCCGTCGGCGAGTCTGCCCGAGTCGATAGTAAATGGCGGCAGGCCTTCGCCGATACCCGGGCCTTCACACCCGTTCCCGTAGACGCACATGATCTGGTGGCAACCTTCAATGCCTTCGACGGCAATGTCAATGTGATGGTGCAGGCAGAGGATGCCCTGTTTGAGAACGTAGACGAAGTCTGGTTCTTTCCAACCCAGCGACGGATCATGAAATATGCACCGCTGCGCAAGGTCATGCTCGACGGTGATCGGGTGCAACTGTCTACCGAACAACATCGGCGTTACCCCACGGATTTGACCGAGCTGAATGGCTTGTTGTCGTTTGTCGACAGGGATGGCAACTGGCAGGCCTTCGATGTCATTCCGCAACTGACCCAGGTCGCCTGGGATCACAGCATCGAAGTCGAGTTAGTCTCGGAAACCACCAACATCGTGCCCGGCGAAACCACCTGGTTGGGTTTGCGACTGGACCCGGCAGAACACTGGCATACCTACTGGAAAATGGGTGGTGACAGCGGTGAGCCTACCAGCGCCAATGAATGGCTGGCGCCGGAAGGGACCATCATCGGTGAGATTCAATGGCCGGCTCCCCAGTGGTTGCCGTTCTATGATACCGACCTGGTGAATTTTGGTTACGAGGGCGAGGTACTGCTGCCGATCGCGGTGACGCTGCCTGCGGACTTCGACGGCGAGTCGGTCGAGTTTTCCACCCTGGCCTTCTGGAACGTCTGTGATCAGATTTGCATACCCGGCGAGCAGCGCCTTTCTATTACTCTGCCGGTAGCGGCAGCGCCGCAACTGGACCCGACAGCGAGCCAGTTATTCGCCTCGGCAAGTGAAAATCTACCCCTGGTCGATCACAACCTGAAATCAATCATTGCGGTGGCCGGTGAACGGGTCAGTCTGGGGTTTGAATCACCCGATTCCATTTTTACGGACTACAGCGATGCCTGGTTTTTTCCCGCACAGCGCCGCATCATCAAACCGGGTCCGCTGCGTGATGTCAGCATCACCGCAAACCTGATGCAGATTACCCACCAGCAACCGCGCCGCATGCTTGCCGATCTCACCGGTGTATTTGGTGTGCTGGTTCTGGCAAACGATAGCGGCGATCGTGCCGCCTACGAATTTGTTAATCCGGCAGCAGATGCCACCACCACGACTATTATGCCGCTGGCGGCGGTGGATAGTTCTGGTGCCAATGGCGGCGCCGGTGGCCTGGGCGGCAGCCTGTTGCTCTACATGCTGTTCGCGCTAATGGGAGGATTGATTCTCAATCTGATGCCCTGCGTGTTTCCAGTACTGTCGATGAAGGCACTCAGTTTTGCCAAGAACGCCGGCGCATCTCAGCACAAACTACGCATGGATGGGCTCGCCTATACCCTGGGCGTAATCGTCGCCTTCGTTGCCCTGGCCACCGTATTAATCGCATTGCGAGCGGGTGGCGCCAGAGTAGGCTGGGCCTTCCAGTTTCAGCAGCCCTGGTTCCTGGCCCTGATTGTCTACGTGTTTTTCATGATGGCCCTGAGCCTGTCCGGGGTGTTCGAGATTGGGACCTCGCTGATGGGTGCCGGTGATTCCCTGGCGCAGAAAAAAGGCTATAAGGGATCTTTCTTCACCGGCGTGCTCGCCACCACGGTGGCGACTCCCTGCACGGCGCCGTTCATGGGACCTGCCCTGGGCTTTGCCCTGACACAACCCTGGCTGGTAGCCATGCTGGTGTTCATTTCTCTGGGTCTGGGTCTGGCCCTGCCTATCCTGTTGTTATCCTTCATGCCGGCGTTGTCGCGATACATGCCGAAACCGGGTGCATGGATGGAAACGTTCAAGCAAATTATGGCATTCCCGCTGTATTTGTCGGCGTTGTTCTTCCTCTGGGTATTGGGCACGCAGGTCGGTGTCATGGGTATGTCGGTGGTGCTCGGCGCCTGTATCGTGCTGGCCTTCGCCGCCTGGCTCTACCAGCGTAGATATACCTTCGGTCCGGTAATGCGCAAGCTCAATTATGCAGTTGGCACCGCCGCATTCGTCTTCGCGATCTACGTCCTGCAGACGTCTTTCCTGGAAGTCGTGCCGATGGCAGATGTTGCCAGTGTCGATGCCGATGGCAACTCCACTCGCAATTATGAAGTTTTCAGCAGTCAGCGCCTCAACCAGTTGCAGGCCGATGGTCGACCGGTATTTGTCAACATGACCGCCGCCTGGTGTATCACCTGCCTGGCGAATGAACAGACCACCCTCAGCACCGATCGCGTCATGCAGGCGATGAACGACAATGACATCACCTACATGAAGGGCGACTGGACCAACGAAGATCCAGAGATCACTGCCGTGCTCGAGTACTTCAATCGACCCTCGGTACCTCTGTACGTACTTTACCCAGGCGATTCCAGCAAAGAGCTGATCATTCTGCCGCAGATACTAACCCCGGGAATCCTGGTCAGGGCATTCGAAAATATCTAGTTAATTCAAAAAGACTAGAATAATAAAGATCCACTACATCTGGTTGGGTCTGACACAAAAATTTATGTGTGGTTTGTCCGCAAATTCGAGTTGCCTAGTCCCCTTGCGCACGGCCATATATCCTTCACTTTAGCCAGCGCTGCGGAACTCGCTTCGCTCAGACAGTCCTCGCTCAAATCTGTCTAA